>Ga0164241_10000143_pt1 | contig 171605 bp, 158 predicted proteins | sample OricomyardsoilBY_FD_108780 | JGI IMG/M metagenome (GOLD analysis project Ga0164241, IMG submission 108780) | Backyard soil microbial communities from Emeryville, California, USA - Original compost - Back yard soil (BY) | ecosystem: Environmental > Terrestrial > Soil > Unclassified | place... | reverse complement strand
TACTTTGTAAACCCTTATCTTTAATCCAATTTTACTTCCCTTGCCAACACCACAATCCTTACATCGCCCAGCCAGCAAGGCCGCGCACTATAGGCATCCAACCTCAGCACCGCAACTGGTTTTTTAAAAGGATTTTAAAAATAGTAGCAATTTGCACAAACCACAAACGCATTGCCGAAAAATTAAACCACCTCAAACAAGTGATACTTTTTCTTACCCAGTTTTGCCAGATAAAAGACCTCAAAGATTGAATTTTCAGACGAAAAAATCGCTGAAGACTTCATATTGTCATCCATGCCTTTTTGCACACCGTTAATGAATACCGCGCTGCGCACCAAAGCGTCTTTGATTTGCTTGCCCGATTCCGCCATCCCTGCATCTACCAAAAGTTGCGTAAGCGGAACTTCTGCGATAGCCGATCGAGACAATTTTGATGATGGCAACCCGTCTTGCTGAAGCTGCAAATAATCAGGACGCGTCAAACTTGATGCATCCTCGCTGAACAACGCTTGAGTAATACGCTTTGCCGCAACCAATCCCGATTCACCATGAACCATACGAGTCATCTCTTCCGCCAAAACAGTCTGCGCCTGCGGCTTCATTTGAGATGATTTATCCTCAGCTTCAATTCGCGCAATTTCAGCTACAGATATAAATGTAAAATAGCGGAGGAATTTATAGACATCCGCATCTGCTGTTGATAACCAGAATTGGTAAAATACATAGGGAGATGTTTTATTTGCATCAAGCCATATAGTTCCTGTTTCCGTTTTTCCAAACTTCGCACCATCCGATTTGGTCACTAAAGGCATAGTAAGACCGTAAACTTGCGCTCCATGCATACGACGAGCGAGATCAATCCCACCGGTAATATTTCCCCACTGATCACTACCACCAATTTGTAAGGTACATTGATTACGTTGATACAATTCAGCAAAGTCATATGATTGCAAAAGCATATAAGTGAATTCAGTGAAAGATATGCCCTCACCCTCTCTATCGATTCGCTGCTTAACCGATTCCTTGTTGATCATATTGTTGATTGAGAAGTGCTTTCCTACCTGACGCAGAAAATCCAGAACAGTCATTTGCCCAACCCAATCCAAATTATTGACGACTTCAGCTGCATTTTTAGCTGAATCAAAATCAATAAATTTGCCCACTTGAGATTTAAGCTTTTCCACCCAACCCGCAACTACGTCAGGCGTATTGAGTTTTCGTTCTTGCGCTTTAAAACTGGGATCACCAATTAATCCCGTTGCTCCACCGACCAATGCGATAGGTTTATGTCCAGCCAACTGAAAACGCTTCAACATTAATAAAGGGACCAAGCTACCTATATGCAAGCTGTCTGCCGTAGGATCAAAGCCACAATAAAGTGTACGCGAGCCGGAGTTGAGATGCTCAGCCAACGCATCACCACCCGTAGTTTGTGCTATCAAGCCGCGCGCTTCGAGCTCTTGAAGAAATTGATTGTCTATTTCAGACATAACTAGCCTCAATTAAAAAATTTGTTTCTATTGGGAACAAAAGGCGGCAAAGATACCTCAAAACCTAGCGATTTCAAGCCACAACTCCCCGAACTTAAGACTTTGTTTAGGTTTTAGCTGTTAACTTGTTGATTTTCTGCTATAAATACCAATTAACCTTGCATCCAATAACGATTGAGTGGTTTCAATAATGTCGAAAAAGGGTCAGCCTTACAGTAGTTTGAGTGAGTTTATTCTGACACACATACCCCACCGCCACTTGATCACTGCTTGCAGCCTTGCAGTTCTGGTTAGCCTTGTTGTCATTCTTCTGCCAGATGAGTCGCCAACCCAATCCAAAGTTATTTCAGTTGAATTGCCAATCCAAAGCCAAATCATTTCTGAAATTAGCCAAGACATCGAATCACAAATTGCAGAAGAAGCTTTAACAGCGGAACCTGCCGACCCGCAAGGCCCGCAAGGCCCGCAGTGGCAAGAGTATCAAATTCAAAGTGGGGATAACCTATCTATACTTTTTCGTCGTGCCGGCTTAAGCGATAGAGACATTTACGAACTAACAAACAAAGTCCCCGAAGCCAAAGACCTAAAACGAATTCGTCCAGGACAAGAAATGGCATTTTTAGTTGACGGCGGAAAACTGCAAGGACTGAAATATTCAATCAACCAACTAGACAGCATAGAATTCTCCAGAAGCGGAGAGAAAAGTTTCACTAGCGAAAAAATCAGCCTAAAACCCACTGCTCGACTGACATACCACCAAGCGTCGATTACCAGCTCACTTTATATGGCAGGCAAACGAGCCGGAATACCTAATTCACTGACCATGGATCTCGCTAATATTTTTGGATGGGATATAGATTTTGCGCTGGATATACAAGAAGGCGACAGCTTCAAAGTGATGTATGAAGAACTCTATCTCGATCAAAAAATGATTGGCACTGGAAAAATTTTAGCCGCTGAATTTACTAATTCAGGCAAAACTTACAAAGCCGTTCGCTACACAGATAAAGAAGGCAATACAAACTATTACACACCAGAAGGCAAAGGGATGCACAAGGCTTTTTTGCGCACCCCTATTGAGTTTGCACGAATCAGTTCACCCTTTAGCTTGAGCCGTAAACATCCCGTATTGCATATTATTCGAGCTCACAAAGGGACCGACTATGCAGCAGCCCGCGGCACCCCTATTCGTGCAACCGGTAATGGCAAAATTGAATTTGCCGGACGCAAAGGTGGATATGGCAATTGCGTGATGATTCAACATGGCCAAGGCATAGAAACGCTTTATGGTCACATGAATGCATTCGCAAAAGGTATTAAAGTCGGAACTAAAGTTAGTCAAGGTGATGTGATTGGATATGTGGGCTCAACAGGTCTGGCATCTGGTCCACATCTTCATTACGAATTTCACATCTATGGACAAGTGCGCAATCCAGTCACAGTCCCTCTTCCAAAATCGGTCGGCATAGAAAAAGCTGAGATGGCATTATTCACCGCCACCACTACACCACTCTTGGCGAAATTAGATCAACTCGGATCATCTCAATTGGCGATGACTGAATTCAAATCATCCAATCAATGAGATGACCAATCCAGGCTACTACATTGGCCTAATGTCGGGCACCAGTTCAGATGGCGTTGATGTGGTTTTAATTAAAACCCATCCTGACTTTTCATTGATCGCCAGTCACCATAAAAAATTTACTTCTGAATTTCAACATTCAATTCATCGTCTTGCAGATCCCAGTATTGGAACAATTGAACAATTAGGCGAACTTGATCATCAACTGGGTGAAATTTTTGCAGACGCAGTACTCGAACTCTTGAATACCACACAAATTAGCGCAAAAAAAATTATCGCGATTGGCAGTCACGGACAAACCATTAGACACAGACCACCACCTCACCCTCATCCATTTACTTTGCAAATTGGTGATCCGAATATTATTGCCGCAAGAACCGGTATCACCACTGTTGCAGATTTTCGTCGACGCGATATAGCATTGGGCGGCCAAGGCGCGCCTTTAGTTCCAGCATTTCATAAGGCGATTTTTTCTTCTGATGAAAATGATCGCGTCGTCGTAAATATCGGGGGCATGGCAAATATTACCTGGCTACCAAAATCAGGGCAGGATTTACCTATTTTGGGATTTGATACAGGCCCTGGAAATGTTCTTCTTGATAATTGGATTCAGCAACAAAAGCAACTTCCATTTGATCAGAATGGCGATTGGGCAGCGCAAGGAAAATTGCACTCCTTGCTATTAAAAAAAATGCTGGAGAATGATTTTTTTAATAAGTCGCCACCTAAAAGTACCGGAAGAGAAATATTTAATACTAATTGGTTAACACAGCATATTAATCAATTAAATTCTCCCATTGCAGCAGTTGATGTGCAAACAACTCTAGTAGAATTAACTGCGCAATCTATTGCTGATTCAATTCAATCATTGAGTAATAGCTATAAAGAAATTTATATTTGCGGCGGCGGCGCATTCAATCAATTTTTAATGCAACGATTAACAAATTCGCTAACACCTAATCCAATATTTTCGACAGCCGTAATAGGTGTTGACCCTCAGTGGGTAGAAGCTATGGCATTTGCGTGGCTTGCCTATAGACGCATGGAAAATAAATCGGGAAATATAACTGAGGTAACAGGCTCCCTTCGGGAAGATGTACTGGGTGCGATTTATTTCGGAAGATGAAATGAAACGGCTTTCAAAAAATCCATGCCTTCTCCACAGAAAAACAGAATGCAAATATTAGAACTCCATCACAATTATTCACATCAGGTTACATAGATCTCATTTCCATTCCCTAAAAACGACCTTCCGTCCGATTGTTAGCTTTTGAGATCTCAACAATCTCATAATGTGCCCGCCGCATAACTCAAACATTTACCTAATTGTGAGATACAAAAATGCCCACCCAAATAAGATACCTAGCAACACTATTTTTGTTAGTACTTTCCTGCCAAGTTATTGCAAAGGATTACCCGATGTTTTCCGCCTATCCAGGTGCAAAGGAAGAAGGCACATTAGTTCTGGATTACGAACAGGTTTCGTTACCTCTAGCCATACCCCGAAGCAAAGATGCAACACCACCCCTGCTTGTGAATGGTGACCTTTATAAGAACACCTATCGGATTAAAAATGTATCAACATTGAAATTGTTCGAAAACTATCGCCAAGCGGCGACAGCAGCGGGCTTTAAAATGCTCTTTAGTATTACGCCTGAAACGTGCGATTACAGTACATGTTCTGTAATAGGCGACCGGATGTCTGTAAAAGGCAACATATATACATTTTCCCGAAAGCCCTATTACTGGATTGGTGTGAAGGATTCATCCAAAGGTAAAATTATTGCTGCCTGGTACATCGGTGGATTTGAAGATGTCTCCTATGTTAATCAAGTAATTGTGGAAACCGAGCCGCTGGAAAATAATTTAATAGCCATCAACGCTAGCTATTCCAATTCAATACCAGATGAAATAGCTCCAAAAGAATTATCTGGCGCAGAAAAAGCCAAAGATCACCCTCTTCTACCCAGATATCCTAGAGCCAGTCTCTCAAAGAGCACTAAAGCTGACACTGAAACCTTTAAGTTCCCCGTAGCAGTCAATTCTCCAGATCAAACTCCTCACATATATACCGGCGATTTAGCTCGCCATAATTACATCATTACAAATGTTTCAACTTTGAAGGTCTTCGAAAACTACAAGCAAGCATTAGTGAAAGCGGGATTTACGTTTATTTCCCAGTGTGAATTGAATGACTGTGGAGACAGTGCAGACGTTACCGCATTAGGTGATCAACTGGCATTAGGAGGAAATATTTACGTGCACGGACGCAAACCCTATTACATACTGGCAAAAAAACCGATTAACGGAGCAAATACTTATGTTGCATTATTTATTGGCGGATTTGATGACACAACAAAGATTCAGCAAGTTATTTTAGAAGAAAAGGCCGTCGTTACCGGATTAGTGACAGTTAATGCTGATCAGTTAAAACAACAAATTGATGAAGATGGCAAAGCACTTATTTATGGAATTTATTTTGATACAGGTAAAGCAACGATTAAAGCAGAATCAAAACCGACTCTGGATGCAATTGCTGAACTATTAAAACGAAATCCAGACTTGCTGCTCTACGTTGTAGGTCATACCGATGACACAGGAAATGTCGCTTCGAATTTAACATTGTCAGAACAACGCGCAAAATCGGTGAGAGATGCATTGATAACAGATTATCAAGTTCTTGCTTCTCGCCTTCAAGCATATGGTGTTGGCCCTTATGCACCCGCGTCCAACAATACATCTGATGCCGGCAAGCAAAAAAATCGTCGTGTAGAATTGGTTAAACGCTTGCAATAAGCAGAGCCTGTACAAGGATAGTACTACTCCACTGATGTAACTTTTTAATTTTGTATTTGAACCGAGAGATTTCACAGAGTTTTTTTATTTATTGTTTGAGGCTTTTCAAGCTGCCGATGTTTATCTCAAATTGAGAAGGAAGAACCACAACCACAGGTACTGGATGCATTGGGATTTTGAATCACAAACTTTGAGCCTTGCAGACCTTCTTCGTAGTCGACCTGAGCTCCGACCAGATAGGGATAACTCATTGCGTCCACTACCACCTTCACGCCGCCTTTTTCGACAATTGAATCATCATCGGCGAGACTTTCATCAAAAGTAAATCCGTACTGAAAACCTGAACAGCCGCCGCCTGTAACATATACACGCAGTTTAAGATCTGGATTGTCTTCCTCCTCTATCAGGCTTCTGACTTTGGCAACCGCAGATTCGGTAACCTGCAATACCTGAGGAATGTAAACTTGGGCACCACTCATGAAAACTCCAAAACAAATCGATTCGCTGAATTATCCCTAAACCCGAGTATTTTAGTCAACTATTAAATCGAACAGGATTAAGCAGGTACAGGCCCGGATTTTTCATGATCTGGCTTTTTCTTTGGCTCGGATTGGCTGCTAATCATGCTACCGTTGACTTGCGCACCTTTAACCATCTGAATTGAATGATAATGAACCGCGCCTTTTACAATGCCTTTGGCTGCCATTTCCAATTGTTTCCCGGAATGAATATTTCCAACTACCATGCCATTCACGATCACAACAGGCACACGAATGTCGCCCTCTACCATTCCTGTATCTGCAATCACCAATCGAGCGTCAGTTTCACCATCTGCATAAATATTACCAACCACTTTTCCTTCCAGCTGTAATTCACCAGAAAAATTGATATCACCCTTGATTTGGGTAGTACGGGAAATAAGCGTATGAGTATTTGAAAATGCCATTTTTTTGCCTATGGATTTAAATTAGTTGGAGTAGAAACCGTTGGCCATTCCAGTTGTCCATCGACCCGAGTGGCATCGCGTCGAGGCGATGTCACTTGAAGCTCAATGCGCGACGGAACAAAACCTTCAGGTAATACTATGTCAGCTTCCACGTTTTGAAAAATTTTAAAACTCAAGGGGATAGTATCTGTGAGCGGCGACTCATTTTCTTTTACAACCGCCAATTTATACAAAGGATATTTTTTCTCCTTTTCGTTTTCCCTGCCCACAACCAACCAACGCAGCTCACCCTCAAAATCACTGTCATTTTCCGAGAGCTTTTGAACGGCTAATTTCACATGAAAAGCATTTTCTTCTTCGTTGGCCACTACCGAAAAAGCACCATAACCCACACCTTTGGGATTACGTTGATCGCGCGCCAACATCATGCGATATACCGCCACGCTACGCTCAAGTTCGCCTATTTTTTCCTGCTGCTGTAACACCTGCTGACGAACCGATTCAGCCGCCTGATGATCAACATCTGATGTAACCTGATAATGCGTCAGCTGTTCTTGATAGGCTTGATTTGCAATGTTCAAGTCGGCCAATTCTTGACGCAACGCAAATGTCTGCTCAGGTGATAACAAGGTCTGGCGTTCAATATAAACCGTGACAAAGTGCACCACAACCAAACTGACAATAAACAATAACAAAATCAAAGCCCATTGAATCAAAGATTTCAATGGGCGATGCGGAACCACTTTCATTCGATGTACAGGAGTAGGATCAACATCTTTCATTATTATTTGCCTTATTTTTTTGACTGATCAAATAAAAATCAAGGTAGAAGCGCCACAATATCCAACCCAGCTTTTTCATCAAAACCAAACATAATGTTCATGTTCTGAACTGCCTGACCAGAAGCACCCTTGGTTAGATTATCAATAACAGACAGCACCACTACTGTATCTCTTGCCTGAGGCCGCATAACGGCTATGCGACAAACATTTGAACCTTTTACGCTGCGAGTTTGCGGTAATTCTCCAGCAGGTAATACATCCACAAAAGGTTCGTTGGCATAACGCTGCTCGTAAAGAGACTGTAAGTCCGGCAGATGGTTCACATCCAACAAGTTTGCATAAAGCGTGGCGTGAATCCCACGAATAATCGGCAACAGATGAGGGACAAAGGTTAAATTCACCGGAGCCACGCCCTTAGGCTGAACATCGCGCAAGCCTTGTTCAATTTCCGGTAAATGCCTATGCCCTGAGACGCCATAAGCTTTAAAACTATCGCTAATTTCCATTAACAAATTATCAATTTTTGCCTGACGGCCAGCACCGCTTGCACCACTGGCCGCATTGGCAATTAATCTTTCCGAATCAACTAAATTATTTTCCAACAAAGGAATAAATCCCAGTTGTGTCGCAGTTGGGTAACAACCGGGACAAGCCACTAATTTTGCCGACTTAATTTGCTGACGATTCACTTCCGGCAACCCATAGACAGCTTGAGCCACCAACTCCGGCGCTGCATGTGGTTGGTGATACCACTTTTCCCACAGAGGGACATCGCGAATTCGAAAATCTGCAGAGAGATCTATAATGCGTGTTTTGGATTTCATCAAAGCAGGCATCATACTTTGGGCAACGCCATGGGGAGTTGCAAAAAAAACCACATCCAATTCCGATAATTGCCCTACATCCGGCTCAACAAATGCCAGATCAATATGCCCACGCAGATTGGGATAAATATCGGCAACTTTTACTCCGGCTTCAGCGCGCGATGTAATCACACAAACTTCCACATGAGGATGTTTCGCCAAGAGACGTAGTAGCTCTACGCCCGTATAGCCAGTTGCACCCACAATACCTACTTTGATCACACATACCCCCTGGAATTGCCAACTGAATTGGATTTGCGTAAGGTGACACACAGATCCGTATTGAAAGACAGTTTAACGGAATAGATACCCCAATGCATGTTGTGATGCCAGCAACCTGAATTAGCTAACACTTTACTGTTTACTCACTCATGATGAATTTTCCCAAACTAGTCAGTTTTTTTAAAAATTCCAAACAAAAACTGCATCATCAAAGTGAACAGCTGAGGGATCAACTAGCGACAATTGAAGCGCTTCCACAACTGGTTATTCTAGGATTATTGACTGGTAGCATTGCCGGTTTGGTCATTGTCCTCTTTCGTGCGTTAGTTGAAATCCCACTCTATATTGCACTCCCTGATAACAATGAAAACTTTGAAATGCTCAGTCAAACTGCACATTTCTGGATTCCCGTAATCGGCGCTATATGTCTGGGCGTCGTAATGCAGCTGTTTGACAAAAAACATTATAGTACCGGAGTCGCCCATGTACTGGATCGCATTCGCAACCATCAAGGCCGCCTGCCATTTGGCAATTTTTTTATGCAGCTATTAGGCGGAGCTTTTTGTTTAATTACAGGTCAATCGGTAGGTCGCGAAGGCCCAGCTGTTCACTTAGGTGCTGCCAGTGGTAGCCTATTAGGCCAGTGGTTAAAACTACCCAATAACAGCTTAAAACCGCTTGCCGGTTGTGGTGTGGCAGCTGCAATAGCTGCTTGTTTTAACACTCCCATGGCAGGCGTTATCTTCGCAATGGAAGTGGTGGTGATGGAGTACAGCATTGCTGGTTTTTTACCCGTGATTTTATCGGCAGTGGCGGGCACCGCTATATCCCAAGCATTTTACGGAAACAATATCAATTTCAATCCGCTCAACAGAGAAATGGGCGGTCTGATTGAACTCCCACTCTTTATAATTGCCGGATTTTCTATCGCCATTTTTGCCGCCGCCTTTATTCGCATTCAGCTGTTTGTTTGCAAATATACTCAAGCTCATCCTATTGCACTGCGAATAGCAGCAGCAGGATTAGTTACCGGATGCGGAGCTGTTTTCTATCCGCAAATTATGGGCGTAGGCTACGACACTATAGATTTGGCATTGGCAGGACAGCTAGGGCTCAGCCTGCTTATTGGTTTAATGCTGATTAAATTAATGGTGACAGCCGTTGTATTGGGATTAGGTACGCCGGGAGGTGTGATAGGCCCGCTCTTATTTATAGGCGCATGCGTAGGCGGCGTCATTGGAGGGGCAGCAAATTGGCTGATGCCCCAAAGTGCCAGCCCTATAGGTTTTTATGTCATTCTAGGTATGGGCGCTATGATGGGCGCCGTACTCAATGCGCCACTAGCGGCGATGATGGCCATTCTTGAACTGACCTTTGTCCCAGGTATTATTTTTCCAAGTATGTTAGTCGTAGTGGTTGCTTGCCTTACCTCTCGGTGGGCATTTAAAACTGAAGGTTTATTTGAAGCATTACTAAAAGTTCAAGGTAAACACCGTACTATGGAAGTTGCCGAACATTTACTAAGTAAAACCGGTATTCGCAGTCTTCTCGATAGACGGTTTGCTATTTGCCCACACGTGATTAGTTTTCAGCAAGCTGAAAATATTCTATCTAAACACCCAAACTGGGTAATTTTGGATGAAGAAAAACAACTGATTAATGCGAGCGATTTAGCTGCATACATGACAAAAATTAAAGACAACACCACCGACATTAACTTATTGGAAATTTCAGCAAGAAGATTGGATATGGTTGAGGTCGCAGCAGAAAGTAATCTGTATCAAGCATTGGTTGCAATCACGCAGGCTCAAGTCGATGCCGTTTACATCTGTCAATCAAATCAAATTGTAGGTGTGGTGACCAATGAAAAAATTAATAATTACTATCGCCTTTAATTAGGCAATTCAACTTTTGGAGAAGTTATGGATTTAATGAGCTGGGTTTTACTTGCACTTTGCAGCATTGTTGTTTTGTCCTATTTATTTGACGTGATCGCCCAGCAAATTCGAATTCCATCTGTCGTCTTACTAATAGTGTTCGGCATATTGGCACGCATTGTTCTTGACTATTTCAATTTTAAAATTCCTTTACTTAATGTTTTACTGCCTATCATAGGAACGCTTGGGCTGATACTGATTGTGTTAGAGGGTGCTCTCGATCTTTCTATCACCAAAGACAATTATGGATTAATTGGTCGTGCAAGCTTGAGTTCTATATTAGGCATTATGATTAGCGGCGGGTTAATTGCCGGATTACTGCACAGTATTTTTCAAATCGATTGGCGCACCGCTTGGCTTTATGCAACGCCTATGGCAGTTATTTCCAGCGCTGTCGCTATTCCGGCGGCTAAAAGTCTCTCCACAAAACTGCGTGAATTTGTGATTTATGAAAGTTCACTTTCTGACATTTTTGGTGTGCTTTTGTTTTATTCTCTATTGAGTGGCTACGGCGATTTTGGCAATCGTGCTTTTTTATCAGTTGGAAATTTTATTGTCAGTATTGGCATAGGCGTTATCTTTGCCATAATTCTCTATTGGTTAATTAATAAGATCGAAGCCCATGTTCGATTTGTTCCGATGATTGCTGGAATAGCACTGGTCTATGCAATTAGTAAATTATTACATTTAGCACCACTTGTGATAGTAATGGTAGTTGGCCTTTTGCTAAATAATTTTTTACTGCTCCGCAAAGCACCTTTTTTTGCAAAAATATATACGCCTGAGTTCAGTGAAGAATTGGATATCTTTAAGCATTTGGTAGCAGAAGCTACATTTGTCGTCAGAACTTTTTTCTTTGTTTTACTTGGTTATTCCACACAACTATTGGATTTAACGAATATCTATGTTTGGCTTTTAGCAATTGCGGCAATTGCGGCATGCCTAATTCCACGTGCTGCTATTATTTTTGCTTGTAATGGCGGCAAAAAAGATCTGGAACCTTTAATATGGTTTGCTCCAAAAGGACTTATTACCATCTTGTTAATCCTAAGCATTCCAAAAGCAGAAAAAATTGAAGCATTGCCAGGTGGCACAGTTATGTTATTGGTATTAATTTCAGCATTTTTATTGACCTACGGCCTAATGCGTTACAAATCTGCCGAAAAAGCTAATATTATTTCCGATCAAAATGCCGATACAGCCGAACCAGAAAATACTGCTATCGATCTAGAAATTAAATCCGCAAATGATATTTCAATACAAGATGCCAGCCAATCAACTATCGAGATAAAAGTAAACTAATATGCTAACAGTATTTAGCTGGATAAAAGCCTTTCATATTATAGCCGTCATCACCTGGATGGCTGCATTATTTTACCTGCCACGACTATTTGTCTATCACGTGATGAGTGACGACCAAATCAGTCGCGATAGATTTAAAATAATGGAACATAAATTATTGCGCATTATTGGTAATCCTTCGATGATCGCCGCCTATATTTTTGGCATCTGGATGAGTTATCTTAATTGGGCCTACTACTCCACTCAGATTTGGTATTGGTGTAAAATATTCTTGGTGCTTTTACTCACCATTTACCATCATGCATGCATTGCCTATTTCAAACAATTACGTGATGAGCGCTGCAATAAATCGCATAAATTTTTTCGCATTTTTAATGAACTTCCGGTACTCGTGCTATTTGGTATTGTGATTTTAGTTGTAGTCAAACCCTTTTAAGATGAACAATAATCTCTACGCCATAACCGATACCCAGCTTTTACCCGGCGATAGATTATTTTCTGCCGTTATCGACAGCTTAAAAGGCGGCTGCAAACTAATACAGTATCGTGACAAGTCTACGGACAAAGAGCGACGTTTTTTTGAAGCGTCAAAACTAATTTCACTCTGCAATCAATATCAAGCAAATTTAGTGATTAATGATGACGTTGAGCTGGCACAAGAAGCTCAAGCCCACGGAGTGCATTTGGGTCAGTCAGACACTAATCCTATTGCCGCCCGAATTATTCTTGGCAGCCAAGCCATTATTGGCGTGACTTGTCACAACTCATTGGGGCTTGCAAAAAAGGCGATTGCCGATAGCGCGAACTATATTGCCTTTGGGCGTTTTTTTACATCAAACACCAAACCTGATGCTCAAGCTGTCTCTCTGGATTTATTGATCAATGCACGAAAACAATTTCCAGACAACAAAATAGTTGCGATTGGCGGCATTACGCTTGAAAATGCAAAATCAGTTTTGAACGCTGGCGCAGATATAATTGCCGTTTGCCACGCACTTTTTTCTGCACACGATATTGAAGCGCAAACAAAGCGTTTTGTTGAACTGTAGGTTGGAAGAGCGCAGCGACTTCCGACTTTTTCCATGCCAGAAATTATCCGTTGTCGGAAGTCGCTGCGCTCTTCCAACCTACATCATTGAATAACTTTTACAGGATTTACCATGACACGCTCAGAAGAATTATTTGCTCAAGCACAAGAACATATTCCGGGTGGCGTTAATTCTCCGGTTCGTGCATTTCGAGCCGTCGGCGGCACTCCGATATTTTTTGAAAAAGCACAAGGTGCTTATGTGTGGGATGCCGACGGAAAAAAATATATTGATTATGTGCAAAGCTGGGGGCCCATGGTGTTAGGTCATGCACATCCCGAGGTGATTCAAACCGTTATAGATACAGCAAAATTTGGTTTAAGCTTTGGAGCACCGACAGAACGCGAAACCACTCTTGCCAACAAACTCTGTGCATTAATGCCCGGCATGGATATGGTACGTTTTGTTAGCTCCGGCACCGAGGCCACTATGAGCGCGATTCGTTTAGCACGGGCTTTCACATCACGCGATAAAATTATTAAATTTGAAGGTTGTTACCACGGCCATTCAGATTCTTTATTAATTAAAGCAGGGTCAGGCGCATTAACCTTAGGTGTACCAAGCTCACCCGGTGTGCCAAAAGTATTAGCCGATCACACACTCACTCTGGATTACAACGACTCACAACAGGTTCGTGATTGTTTTACGCAATACGGAAAAGATATTGCCTGCATTATTGTAGAACCGGTAGTCGGCAATATGAATTGCGTTCCACCCATTCCCGGATTTTTAGAAACGCTACGCGATGTCTGTGATCAATATGGAAGCCTATTAATTCTTGATGAAGTGATGACAGGTTTTCGAGTGAGCCATAAAGGCGCGCAAGGTTATTATAATGTTCGCGCCGACATTACTACTTTAGGTAAAGTCATCGGCGGCGGCATGCCTGTTGGTGCTTTTGGCGGGCGACGTGACGTGATGCAAATGATTGCACCTTCTGGTCCGGTTTATCAAGCAGGAACACTTTCAGGAAACCCGGTGGCTATGGCTGCTGGATTAAAAACACTTGAGCTACTAGAACATCCAGATTTCTACAAAAATTTAACTGCGTGCACATCACGATTGGTAAATGGATTACAAACGCTTGCAGATCAAGCAAAGATTCCATTTACCACTAATCATGTAGGCAGTATGTTCGGTTTCTTTTTTACGGATGAGCAAAAAATTACCAATTTCAAACAAGTGATGGCTTGCAATATTCCGCGATTCAATCAATTTTTTCATGGCATGTTAAAACGTGGAATTTATTTAGCGCCTGCATCCTATGAAGCGGGATTTATGTCAGCCGCGCATTCAGAAAGTGATATTGAGGAGACATTAAAGGCGGCCAAAGAAACTTTTTCTGAGTTAACTTAGGATTGATTGTTATCTTGCGAAGACAGATTTGATCTTCGCAAGATGAAAAAACTAAAACAAATCGACATCACTTGAAAAAATCTCATTAGTTCCCAGCTCATTTTGATTGTCATCTTCCGAAGCCACCAGCTTGGCTTTCAATGCAATAACTTTATGATGCTCTTTAACTTTCTCAATGATTTGATATACAGGCTCGAAAGACTTTGTTAATTCCGAACCCGATTTTTCTAACGAGACTAAGGCAGTTGAGAATTGAAACTTTAAATTCTCAACTGTCATTTGAGCGGATTCGATTTCACCCACCAAAGCCTGCTGTTCATTTAGAGTACGCACCTTGCCATCTGTTGCGCCTAACACCCAGGGCACAGTATCCTTAATACGACCATATCGCTCCGGTTGATCAAGTGGCATGTTTTTAATCAGCATAGATACCAATTTGAAATTGCAAAATGTGCGGTATCCATAGTCGCAAAAACGACCTTGTTTATGTGAAGCTAAAAACATTTCTTTTTCCAGGGGCGACATATCTTGCGAGCCTTGGGAAAAAAAAATCGGTCCGGTGGGAGTGATGAACATTAAAGACGTGCGCAATCCAAACTCACCCATGGTCTGAAACAAACCTGCAGCCAGAGCATCAAAGGTTGACATAGAATAGGTGCGCTCGGCATAACGCAAACAACGCCCTAAATCAGCCGAACTGGACAATGCCTCAAATGCTGCCGCTTGCGCAGCGTTAATTTTTTCATCCATCTCACGCTTTTCGTGATACTGCTGAATGGCACGAGTAATTTTTGCTTTTAGTAAGTCAGCTTCAGCTGATTTAGTTAAATAATCTTCAGCACCCATTTCAAAGCCACGGATTTTTTCTTGGAGGCTGCTCTTACTAGATAAAAAAATGATAGGGATATTGCTAGTCTTTGGGTCAGATTTTAATTCCTCGCAGACCTCATAACCATCTCGACCAGGAAGATTAATATCCAACAAAATACAGTCGGGAATACTCTCCCTCGCCAGCTCAAGAGCTTGCAGTCCATCGTAGGCTGATTTGAGTAAAAACGTCTCCTGTAATACAGCAAACATAAACACTTGCCATGTGCGGTCATCATCAACCAATAACACTTTCAATGTCTGAGTCATGCTCATCTCCGTGATCGCCCCATTGTTCAGCAAGTGTAGATGGCAATCAGCCCTTGTGCTGTCAACCAACGACGATCCTGAAACATCAGCGCCAAACTCAACCCTTTAGGTAAAAAAAAGGGCGATCATAAGATCGCCCGAAAATCCGGTGACAGATAGCTGAAAAGCTACTACACCTTCACTCTTACACCCAGAGTTCTGGAAACCGCCGAGCGGCCAAATCACAATGAGAACAGCTCAATCGCGAGCCTCAAAATTCTTGAAAATGAATAGAATTGTTAGCGCAATCATATTCATTTTAAAAAAATGCGCCTTATTGATCAATAAAAGACGCAATGTCTTATAGAAACACGAACCATACTTGAGAGTCAAGAAAAAGATTGCGCAAACAAATATCGCGTCTGCGATTTACGCAGGGTCTAATTACAAGAGCAGGAAATAGATTGTCGAGTCTCAAGATTTAACGCCGTTAACCTACCGCCCCAAACACAAGCTGTGTCCAGCGCATAGACATTAGACGTACTGACTCGACCTTGTAATGCTGCCCAGTGACCAAAAATAATTGCTTGCTGAGCTGTCTTGCGATGGGGGTGCAAAAACCAGGGGGCAAATCCTTCTGGAGCCGCAGCTGCATGCTCTTTAGTTCCCAATTCCAATTCACCGTCCGCCGAACAAAATCGCATACGAGTAAAGTAGTTGGTGATCACCCGTAATCTATCCATACCTTGTAAATCTGATGACCAAATAGGGGGTTGATTGCCATACATTGCTGCCAGAAATTCCTGACGAGCAGTACTCTGCAAAACCCTCTCAACCTCAGCTGAGTAGATCACAGCATCTGACACCGACCATTGAGGTGGAATGCCTGCATGCACCATAGTAAATTGCAGAGCTGTATCCTGGTAAACCAAAGGCTGTTGAGCAAGCCAATCGACGAATAACGAACAATCTTCACTGGCAAGCAAGGCATCCAATGTATCCAGCTTACCTTTTTTTCGAAGCCCATAATACCTCGCCATAAAATGCAGATCATGATTGCCCAATACAACTTTTATGGAGTTACGAATGGAGTATAAATAGCGTAGAGTCGATAAACTGTCATGGCCGCGATTGATTAAATCACCTACCAACCACAATTGATCCGACTGAGAATTGAATTGAATTTTTTCTAACAAAGTCATAAGCGACGAATAACATCCCTGAATATCACCTACGGCGTAGATACTCATAACTCACCCAAACAATTACTGATAGTCACATATTCTGCCAAACTAATTTGTTCAGGGCGCAGCGTTAAATCCACCGGCAAATTTTCCATTTGATCAAGACTGACTAATTGTTTGAGAGAATTACGTAAAGTTTTGCGACGTTGCTGAAAGGCCACATTCACTAACTTCTCAAAGGTTTTTATGTGTTCAGCAGCAAAAGGTAATTCTTTATGAGGAGTCAAGCGAACTATCGCGGAATCAACTTTGGGAGCGGGATCAAATGCGCTTGGTGGCACATCAAATAAATCGTCTACCTGACAATAATACTGCACCATAATACCTAAACGACCGTAAGCACTCTCACCGGGCAATGCCGCCATACGTTTCACCACTTCTTTTTGCAACATAAAATGCATGTCGCTCACCTTGCCAACGTAGGTCAATAAATGAAAAATCAAAGGTGTTGAAATGTTATAAGGTAGATTTCCAACAATACGCAGTGATGGGTGATCTTCTGTCAATAAATTAGCAAAATCAAATCGCAAAGCATCCGCTTGAAATAATTGAAAGTCAGGGTGTTTATCAAATTTTATTTTCAGCCAGGGAACCAGGTCACGATCCAATTCTATTACACGTAAATGATCGCAATCGGATGCAATTAATTCAGTGATAGCGCCCTTCCCCGGGCCAATTTCAACCAATAAATCATTTTTTTGCGGAGAGATAGCTCGCACTATGCCGTTAATCACACCATGATCGATTAAAAAGTTTTGACCAAAACGTTTGCGCGCCTTGTGTTCTGATTCCTGATTTAAAAATTTACTCATATTATTGAATCGCGCGCAGTAACCATAGTTAATGCCGTTTGAATTGCGGTACGTAAACTTCCCATATCCGCCTTACCTGTTCCCGCCAGATCCAAAGCAGTGCCGTGGTCGACCGAGGTACGAATCATTGGTAAACCCAATGTAATATTCACCGCATTACCAAATCCTTTATATTTTAAAACGGGCAAACCTTGATCGTGGTACATAGCCAAGACTGCATCAGCCTTATCCAAATACTTTGCAGTAAATAAAGTATCAGCTGGCAAAGGACCGATCAAATTCATATTTTGCAAACGCATTTTTTTTAATGCGGGTTCTATGACTTCTATTTCTTCCATCCCCAGATGCCCACCCTCACCAGCATGAGGATTTAATCCGCAAACTAAAATTTGGGGATTAGCAATGCCGAATTGCTGCTGAAGATCTCTATGTAAAATTTGTATGATCTGTTCCAACTCAGGTTGAGTAATCGCCGCAGCGACTTCTTTTAAAGGTAAATGTGTAGTCGCCAATGCGACTCGCAGTCCTTCAGTCGCCAACATCATGACAACTTTATCGGTATGAGTTTTTTCCTCTAGATATTCGGTGTGTCCACTGAAATGAATTCCAGCGTCATTGATAATACTTTTTTGTACAGGGCCCGTAATTAAAGCAGCGTAATGATGCTGTACACAGCCATAAACTGCCGCATCAAGCGTTTGTAAAATATAAGGCGCATTGGCAACATTTAACTTCCCACAAACCGCGGATTCCGCCAATTTAATAGACTGAATCGTCAACTCGCCTTTTTGATTTGCCTTGGGCGGCAATGAAAGATCTATTTCATGTAATCGTAATGGCAAGTTTAATTCCGCTGCCCGCTGCAACATTAAATCCGGATCTGCGATAACAACCAGTTGGTGGTGTTGCTCCATTTGTGCAAGCGCAATTACCAAATCGGGCCCAATGCCTGCTGGTTCTCCTGGAGTTATTGCAAGACGATAACAAACAGACGCCATTAAAGTTTAATTTCCACGTAAGCTTCTTCGCGAATTTGCGTCAACCACAATTGAAACTCCTCCTCGAAACGACGGGAACGCAATGCATTAGCAGCTTGATTTCGCTTCACTCTATCACTCATGTCTTCCTGCCGACGTTCCAGTACTTGTAGAATATGCCAACCAAATTGACTTTTAAAAGGACGGCTAATTTTTCCAATCTCTGTAGATGCCAAGGCCTCCTCAAACTCTTTAACAAACATCCCGGGCGTAGACCAACCCAGATCACCACCACTCATTATAGATCCTGTATCTTCAGAATACTCTTTAGCAAATTTGCCAAAATCACCGCCCTTCTCAATTAATTCTTTTAGCTGTAAAAGCTTTTCACGCGCTTGTCGGTCGTCCATAATCTCTGAGGTTTTTATCAAAATATGTCGCGCATGCGTTTGCTCAACTATTTGCGCACCGCCGCCGCCTTGCTGTTCAATATTCTTTAAAATATGAAATCCTGCGCCGCTACGAATGGGCTTGGAGATTTTACCAACTTCTAAATCATTCATTTCATTTGCAAATAATTCCGGCAACTGCGCTAATTTTCTCCAACCTATATCGCCACCATTAAGTGCAGCTTGATCTTTAGAGTAGGTAATTGCCATTTTCGCAAAATCAGCACCTTCGTTTAACTGCTTATAAATCGAATTTGCCAAAGTTTCTTTTTCAGCAATTTCAGCTTCAGTTGCATCGGACGGAACTGAAATCAAAATGTGCCCTACGTGATAATTAGGTGACGATGCAAATTTTCCATCAGTTGACGCTAAAAAATTATCTATATCCCGATCACTGATTTTAATTCGACTACTAACCACGCCTTGCTGAAGGTCATTTATTGTGAGTTCATTGCGCAGTTGCTTGCGCAACCCACTTAAGGACATTCCATCTTTAGCTAAATTGGCTTCAAGTTGCTCATCTGTCATTCCATTTTTTTGTAATATACGACCTATAGCTTCATCAATTTCACTTTCACCAATTTCAATTTCGTAGCGTTTGGCCAACCCCAATTCGATACGTTCGAGAATTAACTGTTCAAGAATTTGCTTATTCAAGTCTTCTTCAGGGGGCAACTGTGAATACTGACCTTTTAAGCGCTCAAGGATGGTTGCTTTACGCGCATTAAATTCACTTTCCAACACCACGTCTTCATCCACTATGGCAACCACTCGATCCAGATTAACAATGCTTTGCTCGGCAAAAGTTAATTCAGCAAACAATAAAATGCCAGATGCCATACTAGTTGCCAGCAATCTACGCATTATTTTTTTTAAGTTGATATCATTCATAAAATTATCACTGCATTTAAATAAATATAAAATCAATGCAAAGAGCTTTCGCGCTCTGCGTAACCTACTACAGCATTTTCTAATAAATTGTTGATGCGTTTTGCCAAGGTGCCAAACCCTTTCAACTGCACCTCAAAAAACACGCCACGATCGTAGTCATCCTTAGTTAAATTTTCTAAAAAATTAGGACTAAAATCAAAGTCTGCCCATTGCCGCGCCAAAACACGAACTCTATAACAACAATCGTTATACTCAAGACCAGCAAAGCTATCCAGCTTAGCCTTGTAGGTAAAGTCATAATTCGTTCGCATAATGACTGACCATTGAGTTGACAGAGGCCATATTGCCGATAAATCAATTTGATCCATGGGCTTCTTCCCTCTTACGGGTATTTGGCTCAATGGGCTTACCGTAACTGGATCTCGTGCATATCGATAACCTAAGTTGATTATTCGATACTTTTCATCCAAATAATGAAGATTGAGCGAAGCCGCACTAATATCACCATGTTCATGATCAAATACCAAATCCTGAGTCATTCGAAGAGAACTACCCATTTGGGCGACCAACTGCCCTGCAATCGCGCTATTGGCATCAGAGCTAGAATCATCAATTGTGGTATTCCTCAATGAAACTTTTTTATCACGTAAATAAAAAATTTCGCCCAAACTGACTTTTAAACGTTCAATCCCGGAAGCGTTTTCAATATATCGACTGGACGCTCCTAATGTAATTTGGTTTGCTTCATCAATTCTATCTCCGCCTGAAAAACGGGAATCACGAAAAAGTTGATCATAAGTAAACACCAGATTTGAAGTGTCAAAATTGACCAAACTATTTGCACTGGTTAAGCCAAAAAGCGCATCCTGATTTTCGTAGCTTCGATATAAATAAAAGAAGCGCGGTTCGAAGGACTGTAAGTAATCATTACCAAAAACCTTTACGTCTCGCTCAAAAAATAGCCCGGCGTCCAAACTGACTTGAGGTACAGCAAAATGCGGATTGTGGTCTGCCTCTTCTGAAAAATTTGGTGCATCTAATTGGTAAGCCAATGTTTTATAACCAACACCTGGTTTTAAATATCCCGACAAAAATTCTTTGTTCCATTGATACTGATAAAAACTACGAAATCGCTCACCCGTTATCAAGTCGTCGCGATTACCCGTGTAATAACGGTTAACAGAAAATTGTGTATATTCGTTATTTGCCGTGAGTATCCAATTACCAAAATTATAAACGCCGTTTGCTTGTACCCGTGGCAACTCGCGATATGGCAAGCTACCACTAGTAAGCAATCGAAATTCTTCTGCGCGCGCACTCAACACCCAATGTTCCAAGTGATACTGCGCTTCCGCCATTTGTTGCAAATAGGCTTGCCTGTTTATATCAACCGCGCTGCTATCCACGTCTCGCAAATAATCCGTATCACTCACATCGGTGTAATTAATTCGCGTTTTCCAGGCTTGTTTAGCGCCACCTTTCTGGTCAAATTTCCACTGCCATCTATCAGTACCCTGATATCGATAAGCCTGCTCTTCGGTGATTTCTCCACCGTTCAATTGCCTACGCAAACGCGGTGTTATTGCCGCTTTATCATTATTTAACATGCTGCCCGAGAAGGTGGATTCAAAATATGAACTCAATTGACGGAACTCTCCCTGATACAAATATCCATGACGCTGCAAGTAACGCGGCTCAATAGTGGCATCATAATTAGGCGCGATATTCCAATAAAATGGAACAGAAAGTTCACCCAACTCACTGCCATTTAAACTGAATGATGGAAATAAAAATCCTGTTAAGCGATCCGGGCCAATCGGAAATCGAAAATAAGGAACGTAAGCAATGGGGATGCCTTCAACATCAAGCCACATATTCTTGGCCGTACCAAAATGCTTGTCATTGTGTAAGGTAATATTTGAACCACGAATTCCCCATGTATCATCTCCCGGCTCACAACTGGTGAATTGACCTTCATCAAGAATAATGGTCTTGTCACCAATTTTCTGTAATTCCCCAGCGGTGCCACGCACTCGAGTATCGTAAATAACAAAACTGGCATTTTGTAAATCGGCATCGCCAGAATTAATATTGATGTCAGCATGATCTGCCCGAAACAAAAGTCCAGGTTCACGCACTTGAATATTACCGGTAAGTTCTGCCTGCCTTGTCTCTTTATCAAGATAAAATCTATCTGTGGTAATAGTTCGATTACCTTGTGTAAGTCGAACATCACCTTTTAAAGTTATCCTGGATTGTTGCTCTGATTCGGAACCCACAGCATGGCCAAATAAACTCGCCTCTTCAGGACTTAAGTTAGCTTCCGGGTCGGTACGTACTGGCGCAACATAGGCACCACAACAGGCTATTGGCAGAGCCTTTTTTTGCTCTTCAGTCAAGGACTCCAAAGGCACCCAATCCAGCTCTTTTTTCAGCTGTTCGACAGCTTGATCAGTCTCTTCAGCTTGGGAAACCCCGGCTAAAATACCAAGGCAAAAACCTAATACCAAGCGAACTTTCGTCAACTTGAATCGATTCTGAATTAAAAACCAGGAATTTATTTCTTGAATAGCTACCATTCACCGCGGTCCTAAATACCCCCGGCACGGAAACTATCCACCGGAAAAATGCAGCGGGGATTCTACTTTAATCTACCCAGCCTGTCAGGCTTTACAGACCAACTCGCGAGACGATGGTTCAATTAGCTGAACTATTGTGCCCTCTCAGTTAGAATCCACCCAGGTTAACGATAAGAAGTCACTATGCCCCAAATCAAATCTGATACTCGCCTTACTGAACTCACCCAATGGGCAAACCAAAAAATTGGCAGCGAGCGACCTCTGGTCTCCTTGGGTGGCGACGCCGGTTTTAGGCGCTACTTTCGATTTGCGCCACCGCTGGATCTACTGGGAGTGGACGCTCCCCCCACAACGGAAGATACAGCGCAGTTTTTGCGAGTCGCAGAACTACTTCAACAACACAAAGTAAAAGTCCCTAAAATTAATGCGGCAGATGTTCAACAGGGGTTTTTATTAGTCGAAGATTTGGGCGATGACTTAGTCTACCGTCAAATTAATAATCAAAATGCTGATCTGATTTATCAACAAGCAATGGATTTAATTTCAGGTATGCAAACTATTGCTTCAAGACCTGACTGGCTGCCCGTATATGACCAAACATTTTTAATGCAAGAAATGCATTTAATGTCCGAATGGTTTATCGAAAAACTATTGCGTTATACTTTATCGACTACTGAAAAAAAATTAATTAACACCAGTCTTCAGAAACTATCAATCAGCGCGGCAGAACAGCCACAAGGATTTGTACACCGCGATTTTCATTCACGAAATTTATTGATCACCAGAGACTCCCTGGCAACTATTGATTTTCAAGGTGCACTCTGGGGACCAATAACTTATGATTTGGCTTCTTTATTACGCGATTGCTACTTACATTGGCCGCAAGAAAAAATCATACGATGGGCAATGCAATACCACAAAAAAATTGAGCCACATTATCCCAACCTGTCGTCAATAGAATTTCTAAAATGCTTTGATTGGATGGGACTCCAACGTCATATAAAAGTATTGGGTATTTTTGCACGTTTACATTTACGTGATAACAAACAACACTATTTGCAAGATTTGCCACTGGTTATTCGCTACACTTTGGAAATCTGTGACCAGTATGCAGAACTTCAACTATTGAGCGAATGGTTTCGAGAAAAGTTAATTCCCCTTGCAGCAAAAAAAAGCTGGTACAGCGATTATCAAACAGCGGGGGACCGCTCATGAAAGCAATGATACTAGCTGCCGGATTAGGGCAGCGCATGCGTCCCTTAACAGATCAACTCCCCAAGCCACTCTTAAGCGTGAATGAGAAAACGTTATTGGATTATCATCTTGAAAAAATTCAAGCAGCGAACATCAAACAAGTTGTTATTAACCTAGCCTATCTCGGAGAAAAAATTCGCGAACATCTAGTGCAAAATCCCTATACTGATTTAACAATTGTTTTTTCTCACGAACCTGAACCACTGGAAACAGGTGGAGCACTTTTGCATGCAGCGGAATTTTTAGGGGACGAAGATTTCTTATTAATCAATGGCGATGTTTGGTCAGATATAAACTATCAGAAATTCATCAACCACAAACCTAAACAAAATTCTCTTGGGCACTTGTTGATGGTTCCCAATCCTGAATTTCATCCGGAAGGTGATTTCCATATCGACACAAGCACGCAAAAATTAGCTCTTAAAGAAAATCAATCTACCGCCACCTTCGCAGGAATAAGTATTCTGTCGCCGCAACTTATTCTCAACTATCCACAAAAACGTACTAAATTTCCGCTGGCCGAGGTTTTGCGCGCAGCTATTGCAGAAGAAGAATTAACAGGAGAGCTATACTTGGGTCATTGGAGCGATGTTGGAACACCTCAGCGCTTACAACAACTGGATAAATATTTACGCAGACTTGATTCATAACCCAATATAAATTTATTTGTGTAAAAAAAAGCTAACGCCCATATCAAGTTTTCCAACTTTTAATTAAAGTACCTGCTGACTTTTACCCACACAGTTCAATTTATGAAAAAACTAACAATCTCCTTATCTTTTCTAACATTAACTTCAAATGCATTTGCTCAGGATGCATACAATATTGAAGATAAATTTCCAGAAACATTAATCATCACTGGCCAATACTCACCGGTCGAGAATCAACAATTAACAGCATCAGTGAGCATTATTGATCGAGAAAAAATAGATCAATCGCAAGCACAAACACTTTCTGAATTATTAAAACAAATTCCTGGTGTTTGGGTGGAAGATCAAGGCGGTGCAGGCGGGCTTTCAACAATTAGCTTGCGCGGATCAGAATCGAATTACACACTAGTATTACTGGATGGTGTTGAAGTTAATGACCCGACTAACAGTCGTGGTGGCGCATTTAATCTAAATGCTATTAATCTTGATTCCATCAGTCGAATAGAAATCGTTCGCGGCGCTCAATCGGCAATTTATGGCTCAGATGCACTTGCTGGCGTAATTCATATAATTACATTAAATAACGAAACTGATTTTTTACGTACCAGCTTAACTTATGGCGAAAATGATTTTTATTCAGCAGGCTTTCAAGCTGCCGGCGGCAGCGATAATCTTCGATTAGCGGCGGCAGTCAACACCAGCGATTCAGGCATGCAAGTTGATGGTAGCCAATCAAACCAACAAGAACTGATTGGAAAAATTTCCTGGAGCCACGATACACACCAGTTGCACCTGAATTATCGATTACTTGACTCTGAAAAGGGTGCTTATCCGGAACAAAGTGGTGGACCGCTATTTGCCGCAACAACTGACCTGGATAAAACTGAATTTACCGATCAGTCCTCAGCACTGCAATGGGATTTTTCAATAAATGAAAAATGGACTTCCACTACTAAAGCCAGCTGGTATAACCGCAAAGAAACTTTTCATTCACCAGGAATTTCGCCTTATTTTGCCGTTCCTGAAAATGCCGCCGATACAAAATTTACTCGCACGGAATTCCAATGGATTAATCGCGTCAATTCTGCTGACAACCTTTGGTTTAATCTTGGTTTGGCCAACAAAAAAGAAGATGGTGATAGCAATGGCTTTGTTAATTTTGGAATGCTGTTCCCCACCGACTTTTCATTATCACGCAAAATCAACAGCGGTTTTGTGAATGCCAATGCCTATTTAACACCTGACCTATTGGTGCAAGGCAGCTTGCGTCAAGATCAAGTAGAATCAGACAAAAATTACAACAGTCATCAATTCGGTATTTCTTATCAAATCACACAACAGCTAAGCTGGTTCGCCAATAGCAACAATGGATTTAAATTACCCAGTTTTTTTGCTCTGGGTCATCCGCTTGTTGGCAACACCAATTTAAAGTCAGAAACAGTTGACTCATGGGATACAGGCTTTAGTTGGACGCAAGAAAAAATAACTTCTCGCATTAGCTATTTCAAACATGAATATAAAAATTTAATTGATTTTGATAGCGAGAACTTCACTAATGTCAATCGACCCGGCGTTAATACCTCAGGCGCAGAAGCAGAAATCAATTGGCTGGCTAGCGATCAACTTAACTTGCAATTTCATGCCAGTTACATTGATATTGATATTTTAAAATCTGATACCCATTTACTTGGACGACCGAATTTTACTTATGGCGCAGCGGCAAACTATCGATTCAACAATAATTGGATATTAGATTTGAATTATTTGTCAGTTGGTGATCGCTTTGCTGTCAGCCAATATTCAGGAGATTCACAAGAAGAAATCCTCCCTCAATACGATAGATTTGATGCAAGCCTAGTTTGGTCGATCAATGAAAATCATAAGTTAAGCTTAAAAGTCGCCAACCTTCTGAATGAGAGCTATCAAACCGATATTGGTTTTCCCGCTCCAAAACATTATTGGCAGCTGAGATGGGTTGGAAACTGGTAATTTTCCACACCCTCCTAACCTCCCCCCTTAGCAAGGGGGGAGGGACAGAAAACACTTCGATACAAAATATTTTGTAATTTGACCTTAATGCCTTTAAATAAAATTCGCATAGGAAATGCAAAATTTGATATTTATGCAGGGACCTTAGGAAGGGATGAAGGTCCCTCCCCCTTGCCAAGGGGGAGGTTAGGAGGGGGTGAATTTTATAAATCGAAAATCGAAATTTCTTCACGCGGCGAACGAAGTAATTTTCCATCTACAATTGGAGCTCGTGTTTTTTGCATCCCGTTATTAGCTACCGACACAGAACAACTGCCCGTTGAACGCAAGTTTAATGCTGCAGCTAATAGTGGCTCCGAAGCATCGCCTAACGCATAATTGAGATCATCTGCCACTTCGCAACCTTTCACCAAATCCAACCCATTGTCCGTGTTAGATGGTACAAAACCATCCGAATATTCACCAAATCCTTTTGCATTAATACCTTTAAATTGAATGGTGTAATAAGTTGTTCCGCAATTATCTTCCGGCGTAAACCCATAAGGTTTACCGCAAGTTGCATCACCCACTAAAAATACGTCAACACCAGCACCGCGCAAACTGTTCACAACCAATTCACTTGCGGAACAGGTTCCGCTGGTCGATAACACATACACACGATTGAAATTGAATGTGGGCAAATTATTATTTGCGTTAACACCATATGAACCGACCGTAGAGAACTTTATAGGTGTATCAGCGGCATATTGATCATTAGCAACATACTGGATAAATGTTTGACCCGAGACGTTAGTTCCGCCAATCATGTAACTCACCATAGAAGCCACTGAAATTAATCCGCCGCCGTTATAACGCATATCGACAACCAAATCACTGACACCGGCAAATTTCAAATCATTCACGGCAGCCACCCACTCATCCTGAGCCTTTTCAATAAAAGTATTGAATTGGATGTAACCAATCTTTTCACTTCCTTGAGTAATAATTTTTGTCTGCGGTACACCAAACACATCAACCTCAGCAGAAGTCAAAGTTAAATCTACATTGGAGTTTTCACCCACATGGCGCACAGTAAACTTATGCGAAGCATTCACATCTGAAGGAAACAAGGCTTCATTTAAAATTGTAATTCCAGCGTCGGTATTGTCATCGACAAGATCAATATTATCCAAAGCAAGAATTGTATCGCCTCGCTTAATTCCTGCAGTTTCAGCAGGAGAAGCTGGCTCAACATCAGCAATATAGAAACTGCGAGGAGGCGTCGTAGAAGTTACCTTTAAATGCAAACCATATCCATACTCAACCCCGGCCTCCCATGCTTCCGAATCTTCAGTCGGCTCGTAGAAGTGAAAATTATCTTTTGCTTTACCTGACGAAGTATTTGCACCGGTTTTTAATTTTTCAAAGTATTGTTGCGGGTCATCAGAGTTTGCTGGATTAATATCAGGCAGCTCTTTATACCAAAGATAGGTCTCATGACTCCATGAGCGCAAAAAGTTTTTTTCGTCCAATGCAGTCCCTTTTGTATCTGGAAAAGGAATATCTGTTATCTCGCTTGAGCCCAGGCGTGGTGATTCACATTTATTTTTGAAACTATCTGAATTTGTATAAGCGCCAGCTTTCCATCCAACATCTATATTTCCAACCGAACCATTAGAACCTCCGCCCCCACCGCAGGCAGAAACAATTAATACAGAAGAAATGAATAAGCAGAAACGTAAATGAGTCATGATAGGAATCCCTAAGAAATGAACAGTCCAGCCGTATATAGCTGGAGAAATACTAAACGCTAATCATCTGAAATGCGAATAAAAAAGCCTTCCAAAATGGAAGGCTTTGTATTTTTTGAAGCAATAGTTACTATTTTACGGTAACGGGTGTCAAATAGACCTTTGAATGACTAACATCGGTAGATTTACCTGTTATTTCAAACTGGTCTTTTAATCGAATATCAGCTGAAGATGAGCCCAACATTACATTAATCATGCCTGGCTCTACGACAAATTTCATTTGTCGGTCATAAAACGCCAATTGATTAGCGGATAGAGTAAAAGTGACCTGTTTGGATTCTTTAGGCTTGAGATGTACGCGCTTGAAGCCCTTTAACAATTTTACTGGCTGAGTCACAGTCGCAACTGGATCATTCACGTATAACTGAACCACTTCGTCACCGTCGACATTACCTGAATTGGTAATAGTTGCTGTGATATCCACTGTTTTATTTGCCGTAATTTTTGATTGACTCAAAGTCAAATCACTATAAGTAAATTGGGTATAACTCAAACCAAATCCAAAAGGAAATAGTGCATCTGTTGTGTCAAAAGCATAGCCACGTTTGGCAGTTGGCTTGTAGTTGTAATACACAGGCAACTGACCTACTGAACGCGGGACACTAACCGGTAATTTCCCACCAGGGTTAACATCACCGAACAGCACTCGTGCCACAGCAGTTCCTGTTTCTTGTCCCAAATACCAACCTTGTAGAATCGCTGGCGCTGTTTCCGCAATTTTATTGATAGCCAGTGGGCGACCACCAATTAAAATCACTACTGTTGGCTTGCCAGTTGCGAGCACAGCATCTACCAACGCCTGTTGTTCACCCAACAACTCAAGGCTGGTTCTATCACCCAAATGACTCTCCGCCCAAGCTTCGCGAGAAGTCGCTTCGTTATCGCCTACCACCACAATGGCCACATCTGATTTTTTTGCGGCAGCAACTGCTTTATCTATCATGCCTTTGGTATCTTCTGCTGTCGCCAGCACTACTTTATCTGTGTGCCAGCGCTCTTTAGAAAAGCTGTTGACCGCTAGAGAATCTGCAGCAGGTTGCCAATGCATTTTGGTGAGCAGCGTACCTTTCTCAAAATTAACATGCACTGAAGAACCCAGGTAATTTTTTATTCCCTGAAGAATATTGACTGTATGTTTTGGAACATCGCTATAACCACCTAACAATGTTTCATCAACATGCGGCCCGATAACAGCAATCGATTTAATTTTATTTTTATTTAATGGCAATAATTGTTTGTCATTTTTTAATAAAATTATGGATTTTTCGGCAGCCAGCTGCGCTAATTTTCGATGATCATCATTGCCAACAAATTCATTGACGCCTTCCACTTTTGTGTAGGGATTTTCAAATAGCCCTAACATAAATTTATCGTGCAAAACTCGCGACACAGATTGGTCAATTAATTTTTCACTGATTTTTTTCTCGCGCACCAAACGAGCCAACTCACCGTAGGCATTCACATTTGGTGTTTCAACATCTACACCTGCAGTGAGAGCCATAGTCGCGGCACCGCCTAAAGAATCTGTTAATCTGTGACGAACCATTAATTCTTCTATAGCAAAATAATCACTGACGATTACGCCATCAAATCCCCATTCCTTTCGTAAAATATTATCCAAAAGTTCAACATTGGAGTGCGACGGAATGCCATCTACTTCGTTATAAGACGCCATTACGCTACGCACACCACCGACACGAACGGCAGCTTCGAATGGCGGCAAAAATATTTCTTTCAGTCCGCGCTCACCCACAGGCGTAGGCGCAGTATTTAAACCGCCTGTTGGCTCACCGTGGCCAGCTAAATGTTTTAAGGTTGCGATTACACGATCACCGGGAATATGCTGACCATCCTCACCTTGCAATCCACGCACCTCGGCAACACCTAATTCGGCAATCAAATAAGGATCTTCGCCCATCGTTTCTTCAATGCGGCCCCAGCGCGGATCGCGCGCCACATCCATAATTGGCGACAAAACCTGTTGCACACCACGCACACGTGTTTCCTGCGCAATGACTTTATTCACTTGATAGAGTAAATCTGGATCCCATGAGCTCCCCATAGCAATTGCTTGCGGGAAACTCGTAGACTGGAATCCTGCATGGCCGTGTAAAGCCTCGTCATGAAAAATAGCAGGGATACCCAAACGAGTATTTTCGACCAGCCATTTTTGCAAAGCGTTTGTAAACACAACTGTTTGCAGAGGCGATTTATTAGGTGTTTTGATAGCTTTATTTTCCGACGGTCGAACCAATTGTCCAATACCATTACCCAAAATATCTTTGGCCTTTTCGGGAATAAAAACGCCATCATCTGTCTCAAGGTCCTGACGTTTCTGCCATACAGATTGTAGTTGCGCTACCTTTTCTTCCAGCGTCATGCGTTTAAGTAAATCCTTAACACGCTTATCGATTGGCTGCTTGGGATCTTTATAGAGGGGTTCTTTAGCAAAGCTGCCTGTCGCTATAACGCAACAAGCCAGTAGCATAATAATTGATCGAATAAATCTCATTGGCATATTTCTCGCAGTTTGTGAGCCTATAACTCTAGTCTTCTTTGGTATAGCAGCTAACAAGATTTACACAAATTGATTTTCTAAAGACGAAAAAAAACCATCAGTCATAAATCATATGACCGATGGTTTTTTTATTTCAAAAATTAACGAATATAACGGTTAATGATATTTTCGTAGAGTTCTTGACGACCACTTTGCAACTTCAATTCACCACTGGCATTACCCAAATCTGCCAATTGCTGCAAAGTTAACTTACCTTGCTCATAAAGCGAACCATTACCTGCGTCAAAAGATGAGTAACGCTCTTTACGCATATTTTCCAAAGGAGATTTTTGCAACAAGCTATCAGCAATAATCAATGCACGCGCAAATGTATCCATACCACCAATATGACCATAGAACAGATCAATAAAATCAGGAGAGTTACGACGTGCTTTCGCATCAAAGTTTACACCACCACCCTGTAAACCTCCGCTGCGCAACAAGACCAACATCATTTCCACGGTTTCATTGATGTTGTATGGGAACTGGTCAGTATCCCAAGCATTTTGATAATCACCACGGTTAGCATCCAAAGAACCTAACATGCCTGCATTAGCTGCTGCTTGCATATCGTGGCACATAGTGTGACCAGCCAAAGTTGCGTGATTGGTTTCCAAATTAAGTTTGAAATCCTTATCCAGACCGTGATGACGCAAGAAACCAATAACGGTTTCAGCATCGTAATCGTATTGATGCTTTGATGGCTCCATTGGTTTTGGCTCAATGAAGAAATAACCTTTAAAGCCTTGTCCACGCGCGTAATCACGAGCCATAGTCAGGAAGCGAGCCATATGCTCCTGTTCACGCTTCATGTCCGTGTTGAGAAGGCTCATATAACCTTCACGACCGCCCCAGAATACATAGTTCTCACCATTCAATGCGATGGTTGCATCCAATGCATCTTTCAATTGCGCACCAGCATAAGCAACAACATTGAAATCAGGATTAGTTGACGCGCCGTTCATATAACGTGGATTAGAGAAAAGATTCGCAGTACCCCACAACAACTTCATGCCGGAAGCTTTTTGTTTTTCTTTTGCGTATTCAACAATTGTAGATAAACGCTTGGATGTCTCTGCACGGCTGCTGCCTTCGTCAATTAAATCTATGTCGTGGAAGCAATAATATGGTGTACCGATTTTGGTAAAAAATTCAAACGCTGCGTCCATTTTTTCTTTTGCACGAGCGACAGCATCAGGCGTAGCAGCCCATGGAAAAATTTTAGTGCCAGGGCCAAAAGGATCATGGCCAGCGCCACAGAAAGTATGCCAATAGCAAGTAGCAAACTTGAAGTGATCCTTCATGCTTTTACCAGCAATTACACGATTTTCATCGTAATATTTGAAGGCTAATGGATTATCGGAATCCGGACCCTCGAAACCAATTTTGCCTACACCAGGAAAATATTCTTTGCTACCAAGAACGATACTCATGCTTATCACCTTTTAGATTTTTCAATACACGTTAAAAAATTACTGCGCTGTTGATGGCAACAAACTCACCCATGCTTGATAAGCATCTTGATATTGTGCCGATAAATTTGCTTGTGGCTCAATCATTGCCACACGAGTTAGACCGTTAAAAGCTTCTCTTGCTGAAATGTAAAAACCAGACCCCATGGCAGCTGCGCGAGCAGCACCTTCAGCACCATCAGTTTCCAGTAATTCCACTGCCGCTTGAGTCGTATTGGCAAATGTTTGAGTAAATACATCACTCAAAAACATATTGCCTTTACCTGCTCGCACTAAATTACAACTACCACCTAAAGATTTAAGAACATCAAAGCCTTGATTAAGGGAAAAAACTATTCCCTCTTGAGCTGCACGCACCATATGACCCAAACCATGACGATTGAAATCCAGATTGCGTAATTGCGCCCCTAAATTTTGATTTTGGAAAATACGCTCTGCGCCGTTACCGAAAGGATGAAATACTAAACCATCACTACCCACTGGAACAGCTTGGGCTAAATTATTCAACTCTGGATAAGAAGGCGTTGCTCCTGCAGCCCCCAGAGTTTGTCGCAACCAGGAATATAACCGGCCACAACCATTCACGCAGACCAACACGCCATTACGTTTTTCTTGCTCGGTGCTAGTAACATGCAAGAAAGTATTTACTCTCGATTGCAAATCCGCCGCTGGCTGATCGGTAACTCCGTAAATCACACCTGAGGTTCCAGCTGTTGCAGCTACTTCACCCGGCTGCAATACATTTAAACTAAACGCATTATTGGGCTGATCACCACCGCGATAACAAACCTTTACACCCGAACTCAAGCCTAAAAGCTGGGCAACATCGGACTTAACTTCACCTTGCTCCCCCAAACTTGGCACTAAATTTGGGATGATATTGCTGTCGATTCCCCAGTGCGATAACAGTTCTGTTGCAACACGATTTTCTTTGAAATCCCACAAGGTTCCCTCTGAAAGACCTGATGCTGTTGTGGTGATTTCACCCGTTAATTTCATTGCAATAAAATCACCAGGCAACATCATTTTGTAAACTTTACTAAAAATCTCCGGCTGATTTTCCTGAACCCAGCGCAATTTAGCTGCAGTGAAATTTCCCGGTGAATTTAACAAATGATCAAAACAATATTCACGGCCTAAATCAGCTAAAGCTGCATTTCCCAAAGGCACAGCACGGCTGTCACACCAGATGATTGAAGGCCGCAACACTTGTTGCTGTTGATCCACGAGGACCAAACCATGCATCTGATAAGAGATGCCAATAGCGGTAATTTTTTTCGGATCAAAATTACTTTTACTGACTAATTTTGCGAAACCTTTTTGAATACAATCCCACCAGATTTCCGGATCTTGCTCTGCAAAACCGGGTTGTGGGCTATTAATCGCCAACTCTGTTTCCGGATAAGATAAAGCTCCCAAGCTTTTTCCTGTTTTACCATCCAATACAGATAATTTGGTGGAGGAACTCCCCAGGTCGATTCCTAGAAATAACATAATGCGTCTCGTTAGATAATGATCAATGCAGTCAGAATACACTCTTATTGTCCTTTTGACAACAAGATAAAAACATCTTTCACTTTATTGTTAGTGGCTTATAGAATAGCCGAATTCTTTAGCAAGCTGACAGCGCCGTCTGATAGTTAAATTAGATTCTGCAAACAACATAATAACGTTTCCATTTATCTACAGGAATTTTTTTGTGTCAACTAGCCATATCCCCAACACCAAATCCCTCTTACTTCCTGAGAATGTAATCAAAGCTTTATCCATAGATAACCTGATTTTCGGGCTGGATAATGACGACTTGAAGATTCTGCTGGTACGCCAAACTGATCCTATGCACCAGGGTAAATGGGCATTACCAGGAGGTTGGATACGTTATGACGAGAATTTGCGCGATGCCGCATACCGCTTATTAGAAGAGCTAACAGGTATACAGGATGTGTATTTGGAGCAACTCAAAACCTTCGGGCAAGTCAATCGATTTCCCGATGAACGGGTAGTAACTGTAGCCTATTACGCTCTGGTTAGTGCCGACAAGTTCTCTTTAGTCGCAGGTCAAACTGCAGAAGAAGTGAATTGGCAGAGTGTGAATAAAATGCCTGAGCTGGTCTATGATCATGCTGAAATCATTGCACATGGACTGAAAGTCCTGCGTCATCAGGTGTGCCATCAACCCATTGGTTTCAATTTACTACCCGAAAAATTTACTCTGCTACAGCTTCAAGCTCTCTATGAGGCCATACTCAATATCAAACTGGACAAACCCAATTTCCGTCGCAAAATCATGAAAATGAATCTATTATCTGCATGCAACGAGAAGCAACAAGGGGTACCCCACAGAGCAGCAAATCTCTATACTTTTGATTCTCAAGCTTATGAGCAGCTCACGCAATCCGGTTTCTCTTTCGAGATTTAATATTATTTTACCCATGCTCAATATGGTCGCTGCCACTATATTGGGTTAATATCCCGCTCCAATCGTCCAACCTGGCGATGCAAACAGCAAGTCAACATAATTTCAATAACAGGTATCACCATGAACCAATCAGTCAACGCCTCTCAGGCGAACATGTCGTTTGTGATCCTCATTAGTATTATTGCCACCATTGGCGGTTTTCTATTTGGGTACGATAGTGGAGTCATTAATGGAACAGTAACAGGCATTCAAGCCGCGTTTAATTCCAGCTCCATGGGAACAGGATTCAGCGTTTCTTCTATGCTATTGGGCTGTGCCGTCGGCGCTTTGATTGCAGGTGCATCAGCTGATAAGTTTGGTCGCTGGTGGGTACTGATGGTGTCCTCAGTTTTATTTATTATTTCTGCGTGGGGATCTGGCATAGCGACTGAGTCAGTAGAGTTCATTATCTATCGTGTTATCGGTGGTTTAGCCGTTGGTGCTGCCAGTATTATTTGCCCAGCTTACATCAGTGAAGTAACCCCGGCGCAGTTCCGTGGCAAGCTCAGCTCAATCCAACAAATTGCCATTATCTCCGGTTTGTTCTTCTCATTTTTGAGCAACTATTTTCTCGCGGATACAGCCGGTGGATCAACTGCAGTATTTTGGTTAGGATATGAAACTTGGCGCTGGATGTTCTGGATGGAATTGATCCCAGCGTCAATTTTCTTCTTTGCACTTTTCCTGATTCCTGAAAGCCCTCGCTTTTTAGTGGCCAGTAAAAAAATTGATAAAGCGGTAAGTGTATTAACTAAACTCTATGGCGCAAATAACGCACAAAACAAAGTGAGTGAAATTCAAAACACGCTTGCAGTTGATCACAAACCCAGTTTTGCAGACTTAATTGATAAGGTTAGCGGAAAAGTTCGTCCGATTATTTGGGTAGGATTTGGCTTGGCCGTACTTCAGCAATTTGTAGGTATTAACGTAGTTTTCTACTACGGCGCTGTGCTCTGGCAAGCTGCTGGTTTCTCTGAAAGTGATGCGCTTTTGACTAACGTTCTTTCAGGAGCTTTGAGTATTGCGGCTTGTTTCATTACCTTCTTCTTTGTCGATAAAATTGGCCGCAAGCCACTCCTGGTATTCGGCTCTATAGGCATGTCAATCACCTTGGCGCTGGTGGCATTTGCTTTTGCTGGTGCACCCATTGGAGAAGATGGAAAACCCGCATTAGCAGGAACCAACTTGGGAATTCTGGCATTGGTTGCGGCCAATCTTTATGTGATCTTTTTCAACATGTCCTGGGGTCCGGTTACTTGGATCATGCTGGGTGAAATGTTCCCCAATCAAATTCGTGGCTCTGCTCTAGCAATTGCAGGCTTGGGACAATGGACCGCCAACTTCCTGATCACTTGGACCTTCCCGATGTTACTGGCGTCAGCACTGGGATTGGCAGGCGCATACAGTATTTATGCGTTCTTCTCTTTGGTATCAATTTTCTTTGTGGTGAAGTTCATCAAAGAAACCAAAGGCAAAGAATTAGAACAAATGGAAGGCTAATTCAGCCAAGCATAAAAAAACCACCTTCGGGTGGTTTTTTTATGCGACAAATTTGGGATAGCAATTCTTAATTAATCAAACATATACAGGCTCATATACTTATGGTGTAATTAACCACAAGTGCACCAGCATAATGTAACGTCACTAGATCAATAAAAATAGAGAAGTATTCGCATGTTCAGCAGCAAATTTCATAAAAGTATGGATATTCATCTGCACTCAAGAATAACTTCCGTAAAAATTAATCTAAAAAACCTGAAGGATTTTAAAATGAAAATTCGTTTACTAATGTTAATAGTGTTATTTTTTTCTTTCACCACAACTGCGAACGAATTCTATCAATTTACCTATGAAGGCAAAGACACAGTCTTTGAAACACCACTAAAAGCTAATGAATATCGCAATCCCATTCTGGCAGGATTTTATCCTGATCCAAGTATTGTGCGCGTCGATGAAGATTATTATTTAGTTAATTCATCCTTTTCCTATTCACCAGGAGTGCCGATTTTTCACAGCAAAGATTTAGTGAATTGGAAATCTTTAGGCAGCATTTTAAATTCCCCGAAACAATTACCGCTGGAAAAGCAATCCTCTTCTCGCGGAATTTATGCACCGACAATTCGCTATCATAAGGGCACCTTCTATTTAATTACTACACAAGTTGATGTTAGTGGTAATTTTATTGTAACCGCAACTGATCCCACTGGCCCTTGGTCAGACCCTATTTTGTTACCTGAAATAGGAGGAATCGATCCTGACTTATTTTTTGATGACGATGACAAAGTATATATTGCACACAATGAAGCGCCGATCGGCGAGCCACTTTATAGCGGACATAGAGCGATTTGGTTATGGGAGTTTGATTTAAAAACTCAAAAGGTCGTTAAAAATTCTGGCCGCGTTATAGTAAATGGTGGTTCCGATATTTCCAAAAAACCAGTATGGATTGAAGGGCCACATATTTATAAAATTAATGGCTGGTATTATTTAATGTGCGCGGAAGGCGGCACCAGTAGCGATCACTCTGAGGTAATTTTTCGCAGCAAAAGCTTACGCGAACCCTTCGTACCCTACGAAAATAATCCAATATTAACGCAACGTGATTTGAACAAGGATAGAAAAAATCCTATTGCTAACACAGGACATGCTGATCTGGTTCAGACAAAAGAAGGCGAATGGTGGGCAGTGTTTCTAGGCGTGCGCCCATATGACAAATCCAATTTTAATACGGGTCGTGAAACCTTTCTTTTACCTGTGACATGGAAGGATGGCTGGCCGATTATTTTGGAAAAAGGCAAATCCATTCCTTATCAACATTCAGCACCAAAAACGCAACAAAAAACCTTAGCTACTGATGTAACGACAGGAAACTTTTTATGGAAAGACTCGTTTGACAGACCTATGCCCGGACATGAATGGTTAAAGCTTCGCATGTCAGATAAAGAATTTGTACAAATCAAAAAAGGCAGTTTATTTCTGAAAGCGAGAAGTGTTCGTCTCGACTCACTAGAGCAACCGGCATTTCTGGGGCGTAGACAACAACACACTCAATTTGACGCGACAACCGAAATGTCGATACCCGCAGAAAATACATCGGCAGGTTTGGCCGCCTTTCAAAATGAACAGCATCATTATTATTTTGGCGTAAAAACTCATGATCATCAGTCAATGCTTTTTATCGAGAAAGCGAATGGCACCGCACCTCAAACTATTTATCAACTTCCGTTAGAGAAGAAACTGAAAAAAATTACACTAAAAATGTCCGTTGATGCTGGAAAAATCAGCTTTTTCTACCACAATAAACAAGGCCAAACACAAACTGCACTACAAGATGCTGACGCAACAATTCTGAGCACTGAAGTCGCTGGCGGCTTCATAGGTACTACGATTGGCGTACACGCACGGCAAGAAACAGACTAAATCCGTATCGGGCAGATAAATAGATTCCAAATTTTTCATATAAATTTGGTATTTATCCTTGGTTGTTTATCCCACACATTAATTTGGGAGCTAGATAATGTACGCACAAAAAAGAATGAGTGCCATTCAATATCAACTCAGCTTATTGCTTTTGTTGATACTGATAAGCTCAACGACATGGGCTTTAGGCGAAAAATCCTGGCTAGCTAATAACGCAAGTAGTAATTTTATTTTGGCTGATGAAAAAGCTATCAGCCCTATACTCGCAGATGAACAAGAGTTGCCGGGTGTAATACGCGCAATTGAAAACTTGCGTCAGGATATCGAGATGGTATCCAACAAAAAACCTGAATTCCTGAAGCAACTCCGCAATCAAAAATTTACATTAATTATTGGCACCATAGGCAACAGCCAATGGATTGATCAATTGGTTTCCGCAAAAAAAATAGATGTCAGTAACATAAAAGATCAATGGGATGCTTTTCAAGTCCAAGTTGTTGAAAAGCCTTTTCCAGTTATTGATCGTGGTTTGGTAATAGCCGGTGCGAGCAAACGCGGTACCATTTACGGAATTTACAGTTTGAGTGAGCAAATAGGTGTGTCTCCTTGGTACTGGTGGGCTGATGTGCCTGCGAAGAAAAAAAATAAAATTTATATCGATAAAAAAACCTATGTCAGTGAAATTCCAAAAGTAAAATATCGCGGAATATTTCTCAATGACGAAGCACCTGCGCTCACCAATTGGGTAACAGAAAAATATGGTGGCTTTAATCATCAATTCTACGAAAAAGTATTCGAGCTTTTATTACGACTAAAAGCTAATTTTTTGTGGCCGGCTATGTGGAATAACGCATTTGCTGATGATGACATTCAAAATATGATTCTTGCCGATGAATACGGAATTGTCATGAGCACTTCGCATCATGAGCCTATGATGCGTGCCGACAAAGAGTGGAATCGTCATGGCAAAGGTGTCTGGGAATACTCAAAAAATCCGGAAAATTTATATAACTTTTGGATGGATGGCGTAAAGCGCAATAAGAATTATGAAAGTATTTACACTATGGGTATGCGCGGTCAAAACGACACCCCCATGAGTGAAGGCCAAAATATTAGTTTGCTCGAAAAAATTGTACAGGACCAACGCGAAATTATTGGTAAAGTTTTTGGTAAAGATAAAGTTACACAAGTACCACAAGTCTGGGCACTCTATAAAGAAGTACAGGGTTTTTACGAAAGAGGCATGCGTGTACCTGATGATGTCACTTTACTCTGGTGCGATGACAACTGGGGGAATATTCGTCGCTTACCGTCCCCTGAAGAACGCAAACGTGTGGGCGGCGCAGGTGTTTATTATCATTTTGATTATGTTGGCGGCCCTCGTTCTTATCGCTGGATCAATACCATTTCAATTGCCAAAATTTGGGAACAAATGAACCTTGCTTATGAGATGCAAGCAAACAAAATCTGGATAGTGAATGTAGGGGATTTAAAGCCCATGGAATATCCAATTGAATTTTTTATGAACATGGCATGGAATCCTGAAGCCTGGCCAAAAGAACGCATACCTGATTTCTCGACTCTTTGGGCAGCAAGAGAATTTGGCTCTGGACACGCAAAAGAAATTGCGGAAATTATGACGGGTTATACACGCCATAACTTAAATCGAAAACCGGAACTGCAAGATGCAGAAGTTTATAGCCAGATCAATTATGACGAAGCCAATCGAGTGACTGCAAAAATAAAACATTTTGCAGAAAGGGCCGAAATTTTGTATCAAAAAATTCCTGTTGAGCAACGCGATGCTTTTTATCAACTAGTGCTCTTTCCAACCAAGGCAAGTGCCAACATCACTGAAATGTACGATGCGCAAGCAAAGAATCATCTATATGCAAAACAAATGCGCGCAACTACAAATCTCTATGCAGAAAAAGTGCGTGAATTATTTGCCAAAGATGCAGCACTGGAAACCGAATATCACGCAATTAATGGTGGCAAATGGAACCACTTTATGGATCAGCCACATATAGGCTATGTCTTTTGGAATAACCCTGCAGCCGATACCCTGCCTGTTGTGCATTTATATGAACCCTCTTCACTGCCTGAGATGGGTATTGCCATTGAAGGAATGGAAGAGAGTTTTCCAGTGCCTACCCAGTACATACTTCCTCGTTTCGATCCATTCGGCAAACAAGAAAGGACACTGGAAATCTTTAATAAAGGTAAAGAAAGCTTTACTGCTACTGCCCAAGCGAGTAGTCCTTGGATTATACTAAGCAACACTAGTATACAAGTTAAGGATGTGACACCTATAAGTGTTCGCATTGATTGGAGCAAGGCCCCCAAAGGAAAATCGACAGGCAAGATCCAAATCACTGGTAGCGCTAGCTGGTGGGGCGCAAGTATTGCAGTGAATATATTTAATCCTGAATACAAAAAATCGGATTTAAAGGGCTTTGTTGAGGCTGACGGCTATCTAAGTATCGAGGCTGAGCACTACCAATCGAGAAAAGCCAGTGCAAAGCTTAATTGGGAAAAAATCCCGGAGCATGGGCGTAGCTTGTCTTCTATGTCAGTTTTCCCAATCGGGGACTGGCATTTTTCAAGTCCGGTCGAGGCGCCTTATCTTGAATATGATGTTTATTTATTCACAGCGGGAAAAGTTGAAATTGAAAGTTTGTTTGCTCCGAGTTGGCCTTTTTTACCCAATCAAGGTTTGCGATATGCAATTTCCTTAGGGGATGAAAAACCACAAATTGTTGATCTAACAAAAGATATGTCCGGCCCAACTTGGGAGGAAACTGTTCGCAAAGATGTTCGCAGTGGCACAACTCAACATCAAGTGGATAAATCGGGTAAACAAAAATTAAGAATTTATAGTTTGGACGCAGGTGTCAGCTTGCAAAAAATTCTGATCAATACTGGCGGTTTAAAACCTAGCTATCTAGGGCCAGAAGAATCAAAACGTTACTGAAAATAGTTGAGAGAAGTTGCATGAAAATTATTGACGCCAAGGTAATACTAACCTGCCCCGGAAGAAATTTTGTCACTGTAAAAATTACAACCGATCAGGATGTATATGGAATAGGAGACGCAACTCTCAATGGCCGTGAAAAATCAGTCGTGTCCTATCTTGAAGATTATTTGTTGCCGAGCTTAATTGGCAGAGACCCTCAGCAAATTGAAGATATTTGGCAATTCTTTTATCGTGGCGCCTACTGGCGTCGTGGGCCAGTGGGCATGACAGCGATTGCTGGAATTGACGTAGCCTTATGGGATATCAAAGCAAAAATGGCAAATATGCCTTTATATCAATTACTGGGAGGTAAAAGCCGCGAACGTATTCTTGTTTACTCTCACGCGAACGGAAAAGATCTGGATTCCACGCTGGACGCTGTACGTAAAGCTAAAGAAAAAGGCTACAAAGCTGTTCGCATTCAATGTGGCGTGCCAGGCATTGAAAAAATGTACGGTATAGCCAAAGGCAATAAAAGTTATGAACCCGCTGATTCAGATTTGCCGATGGAAGAGAGCTGGTCAACCGAAAAATACATGAAATTTATCCCTGAAGTTTTCGACGCAGTGCGCAAAGAATTCGGTTATGACATTCACTTGCTACACGACGTACATCATCGTTTAACACCAATTGAAGCCGCGCGTGTTGGTAAAGATTTAGAACCCTATCGTTTGTTTTGGATGGTAGACGGTACACCGGCTGAAAATCAGGAATCATTTAAATTGATTCGTCATCACACAACTACACCATTAGCTGTTGGAGAGGTCTTTAACTCAATTCATGATTGTCGCGAGTTGATTCAAAACCAATTAATTGACTATATCCGTACAACTATCGTTCATGCTGGCGGAATCAGTCATCTTCGCCGTATTGCTGATTTCGCAAGCCTGTTTAATGTTCGTACGGGTTTTCACGGTGCAACAGATTTATCCCCCGTCTGCATGGGCGCAGCGCTACATTTTGATTATTGGGTACCTAATTTCGGTATTCAGGAACACATGGCACACAGCCCACAAATGGAAGAAGTGTTTACTCGTGCATATGAGTTTAACGATGGTTATTTCACTCCCGGTGAAGCGATTGGTCATGGTGTGGATATAGATGAAAAACTCGCCGCAAAATATCCCTACAAACGCGCGTGTTTGCCTGTGAATCGATTGGAAGATGGTACGCTTTGGCATTGGTGATAGACTTTTGCTGGTCAGTTGGAAAAATGGTGGTTTATACTGACCACCATTTTTCGATAGATACATAATAATTGTGAAAAAAATTGAAGAAATCAAAAATATCTCTGTTGAAGAATTTCACCATGAGATAGTCCCTGCGGGCAAGCCAATAGTCATTCGCGACTTGGTAAAAGATTGGCCCATCGTAACTGAAGGCAAAAAGGGTAACTATGCCTTTTGTGAATACATAAAAAAATTTGATATAGGTTTAAACGTTAATACCATTTATGGCGATCCCTCAATTAACGGGCGAGTTTTTTATAATCACGATTTGACCGGACTTAATTGCAGTTTGGGTCAACACAATGTTTTGGACTCTCTGAATTATTTACAAGAGCACGCCAATGATAATCAAGCACCAACTATAGCGCTTCAATCCGTAGCTATAGACCGGCATTTTCCTGGAATGCAAAACGAAAACCCACTTTTTTTATTAGATAAAAATATTAATCCACGCATCTGGATTGGTAGCAAGGTCATTGTCGCTGCTCATTATGATCCATCGGAAAATATTGCCTGCTGCGTTACGGGCCGAAGACGATTCACACTTTTGCCACCTGAAGAAGTTGGAAATTTGTACGTGGGGCCATTGGAATACACGCCTGCGGGCTCACCTATCAGTATGGTTGATTTTGAAAAACCAGACTTTGAACAATATCCGAAATTCAAACAAGCTTTATCAGCTGCATTACAAACTGAGCTTAATCCTGGTGACGCAATTTTTATCCCTTATCTTTGGTGGCATCATGTGCAATCACTTGAAGGTATAAATGCGTTGGTGAACTATTGGTGGAACCATGCAGATAGCAAACGTGATGAGCCACGCAATGCACTATTTCATTCAATGCTGTCTATTCGCGATTTACCTCCTCACCAACGACAAGCTTGGCACGCACTATTTGAGCATTATGTTTTCGAAAAAAATGGCAGCGCGGCCGCTCACTTACCTCTCAATAGACAGGGTATATTGGGTGAGATTAGTGATGATTACATTAAAACTATTCGATTGGCCTTATCCAAATCACTTAATCATCTACCTTAACGTCAAATTTAAATCATTAATTGCGGATTAATAATGAATAAGATTGAAGAATTATCCAATGTTACCCCCGAACAATTTCACAATGAGATATTACCCAAAGGTAAACCTGTGGTAATGCGCGGATTAGTTAATGAGTGGCCAATGGTAAAAGCAGCGCGAGCAGGTGATCGTGTGTTTTGTGATTATCTTAAACAGTTTGATCGCGGCCTCGAACTTGACACTATGACCGGTCCCATATCAACAAATGGCCGCATTTTTTACAATCAGGATCTTAGTGGGTTAAATAGCCGAATGGGGAAATCACGCCTAGCAACTTCGCTGGATTTTATTCTTGAGCATGCGGATGAAAATCCAGGTCCGTTGCTAGCAATGCAGTCTGTTGTCGTTCCTCATTATTTACCTGGATTACAACTGGAAAACTCACTCTCTCTGCTACCAGAAGATGTACATCCTCGAATCTGGATTGGTGGCAAGGTAACTGTAGCAGCGCACTACGACACTGCTGAAAATATTGCCTGTTGTGTAGCAGGCAAAAGACATTTTACTTTATTTCCACCAAATCAAATTGCAAATTTATATGTGGGACCTTTAGAGCTTACTCCTGCTGGGGCGACCATCAGTATGGTAGATTTAGTCAACCCGGATTTTGAAAGATACCCTAAATTTAAACAAGCACTAGAGGCAGCAGAAGAAACCATTCTGGAACCCGGAGATGCAATTCACATCCCTTATCTTTGGTGGCACAATGTTCAATCGTTAGGCAAGATTAATGCCCTAATGAATTATTGGTGGGGGGAACCTGAGGAACAAAGAGTAGACTCCAGAAATGCGCTCTATCATGCAATGATGACCATACGCTTTCTTCCTGAACGATATCGTGAAGCTTGGCATGAAATGTTTAAACACTATGTCTTTGAAACCAATGGTAAACCTGGAGAGCATTTGCCGGAAGAAAAACGTGGAATCCTGAGTGACATCAAGCCCGAGTCATCTATTATAAAAATGCGGGCAGCATTAGCAAAAGCATTAATACGAAACTAAATCAGAATTAAGTTATCCCATTTTACTCATTTTGGATGCACAATTATGTCGAATAAAATCGGCGTGCTCCGGCATCAACGCTACACGATTTTGAATACCCGATCGCACTTTGGTCAGCCGCAAACGCAATTCATCTTCAGAAATAGCATCGGCTACCGAATGGTAACTTTCAGGAAATATTCCTTGCCCCATCAAGATAGAGAACCAACTGGTTTCTTTAAAAAACTCTGTAGGTCGCGAGATGACTTCGCCACGAGCACGGAAGGATTCTAATTTTTCCTGTAAGGAATCTGGTATAGACATATTCTTTACGTATCTCCAAAAATCTGTATCCTCTCGCTCAGTAACTTTATAATGTGCGATCAATAGATCTTTCACCCCATCGTATTCACTGTGCATTTCATCATTGAAGCGATTAATTAATTTTTCATCGAAATAATCACGTGGAAACATAGTTAATAATTTGGAAATAGACACTTGAACCAAATGAATACTAGTTGATTCAAGCGGCTCTAAAAAACCATTTGCCAATCCAATTGCCACACAATTTTTAATCCAGCATTTTTTTCTTATACCAGTTACAAAACCTAGTGTTTTAGGTTCTCTTTGTGCTTTTCCATCCAGACGTTGCAACAATTTTTCTGACGCTTCGTCGTCACTAATAAATTCATTACTATAGACGTAGCCATTACCTATTCTATGCTGCAATGGAATTCGCCACTGCCATCCAGCTTCACGCGCAGTAGCACGGGTATAGGGTAATAATTTATCCACGCTTTCACATGGCACTGCAACAGCGCGATTCACAGGCAACCACTCACTCCAATCGTGGTACCCAGCATTATAGGTTTGCTCAATCAATAATCCCTTAAAACCTGAGCAATCAATAAAAAAATCACCCTCAACTCTATTTCCATCTGCCAATTCAACTGACTCTATATACCCAGAATCAGGATTCTGATTGGCTTTAACAATCATACCTTCTTGCCGAATCACGCCACGCTTTTCAGAATACCGACGTAGATAAGCCGCATACAAACTTGCATCAAACTGAAATGCATAGTTAATATCTGGCATAAGTTTCGGACCAATTTCATGCGCAGTACGCATAAATTTATTTGCCCGTGCGGCCTCTATTTCAGCATTGAATTTTGAATAGTCAAGGTTACCTCCACTCTTTTGCCAACGAAGCCAATAATGGGTAAAGCTGATTCCATCCATATCTATCCCTATTAAACCAAATGGATGGAAATAACTATGCCCAAGCTTTTTCCAATCAACAAACTCAATTCCTAATTTAAATGTCGCATTCGTTTCTCGCATAAATTCATTTTCATCTATCCCTAAAACCTTGTTATTAAATAACGAAATCATTGGAACAGTTGCCTCACCCACTCCTACCGTACCAATTTGTTCGGATTCAACCAGTGTAATGCTGTGATTTCGACATGTAATTACTTTTGAAAGCGCAGCTGCAGCCATCCAACCAGCTGTTCCACCACCCACTATAACTATTTTTTTTATTTTGTTCATATATCTCTAAAACATCGAATGTTTGTTAGATTCAAAAGTCATTTCTATATGCGCACTCAAGCTAGGCATAGCTTGCGCTTCACCAACCACATACCGCAATATATTTTGAAATTGTTCTATATGCTCTTCCTCTGATAATTTATTTACCAAAGGATCAAATGTATGAGGGATTAATCCGTGTCCCACAAAAATAGATGTCCAATTCTCTTCCTGAAAAGTTTCATCCTCCAATAATGCAATAACACCTCGATGCTTAAATAATTCAATCTTGGCAGCAAGGGTTTCAGGTATTGCCATATTACGCAAAGCATCCCAGAAAGGCTCATTGAAACGCCGGTTTAATTTGTAATGTGCAATTTGAAAATCTCGAAAATTGATTATCAATGACTGCATCTTCTGATTAAACGTGTCTGCCTCTATCATCCGTGATTTATTGACTGGAAAAAATAAACGCAACAAAGACAACCCTAAATGCAAAGCATGTAACTGTAATGCGTCCAACGGTTCCAGGTTTACTGCTGCACTTCCTATAGCAATACAGTTTCCTATCCATAATTTTTTTCTTGCACCAGATTGAAAACTGCTTTCTACAGCTCCTTCCGTTTTCGCACGCGAAATTGCCGTCATGGTTTGCAAAACATCATTGTTAGATGCATGCCTTGATGAATATATTGCTGTTACTGCAGTTCGATTTGGCAAAGGAGAAAACCCTATCCAACCTTGCTTGAACGCAGTAATCTGGGTAAATACAGGTGCAGGGGATAATGTAGGTGCCGATAAAATTATCTTACGATCACAAGGCAACCACTCTTGCCAACTTGAGAAATTTTCCGTATCTTCAAGCTCGCCAATCAATCTTGCCTCCGGTCCTGATGCATCAATAAATAGATCACCATTAACCACTGAGCCCGTTTCGAGAATGAGTGATTTAATTACACCTTCATCAATTTCTACTGATTTAATCTGTGAAATATGATGCTGCAATCCAGCATTAATAGCCGCTTTAGCAATAAGCTGTAAATAAGCTAAAGCATTAAGATGATAGCCGTAGGTAGCTTTAGAAAAAGATTGCACATCATCGCTAAAAGCAAGGAACCTACCTTGCTTTGCAACCTCAACGCCAAGCGAAAAATCCTCAAGCGGTATCTCAAATCCGTTCTGCCTTGCTTTAATCCAATATTGAAAAAATTCTACATGCCCTATATTAATGCCATGCGTATCATAACAATGAAAATAAGAAGATTTATCGGTCCAATTTACAAAACGTTGCCCCAATGCATACTGAGCTGCAGCGGCTTTAAACAACATATTTTCGCTAATGCCCAGCATTTTATGTAAAACTTTATGACTCGGTAAAACCGAATAAGTATCATGCGGATGCAATTTTGATGGCAACTCTACCAAATGTACCTCAATAGATTGCTCGGGCTTGGCAAAACTTAATTGCAACATTAATGCTGACAACCAAGCATCTGCATCGCGCCCTACAACTACGACTTTTTTTATTTGTGTGTTCAACTTATATACCTGACGTTTACATTTTTGATTTACAGTAATCCGAAACAAATTCAGAATGCTTAGGCATGAGCTCCACTCGTTTTTTTATTGATGCAGATAACTCCCGCAATTTATTTTCAGTATATTCTTGGGAAGTATTATATGCATAAGGATCAGATGCCTGTTGCTCAAGCCCCTGACCTAGAAATACAGATATCCAACTCGGGGGGGCAAACAACCCATATTTATAAGTATCCACATATCCCCTGTGTTTGAATAATTCCATTTTTTGTTTAAGGCTTTCCGGGACTTGCATATTTCGACAATAGTGCCAAAGCTCACTATCGTCACGGCTATTTAAGTGATAGTGCAGAATCAAAAAATCACGCACCGTTTCATATTCAACATCTATTAATCGGTTGAATTCGTTTATCAAAGTTTGGTTGGGAATTTTATTTGGAAACAACTTCAACAGATTAACAATAGCAACCTGTATCAAATAAATACTGGTTGACTCCAAAGGCTCTAAAAATCCGCTAGACAACCCTATCGCAATACAATTTTTTTGCCAGGAATCTTTATAACGCCCAGCCTTGAATTTTAGCATCATAGGTGCTTTTAAAGCAGGCGAGTCCAAATCACTCAATAGACTCTGGCTGACCTCATCATCACTAATAAATTGACTGGAATATACATAACCATTTCCCGTTCTATTCTGCAGCGGTATTCGCCATTGCCAGCCTGCTGATTTTGCAGTTGCCTGTGTATAAGGAGGAAATAAAGCAGAGCATTCAGACTGGACTGCCATAGCACGATCACACAACAACCAGGGTGACCAATCATCAAACGAAGCCTTTAAGGTTTGCGCCAACAGCAATGATCGGAATCCGGAACAATCAATAAAGTAATCTCCATTTATTTCTTCTCCCGATTCAAGCACAACGGATTTTATGTTGCCGGTATCAGGATCTTGATTCACATTATGAATCTTACCTTCTATTCGCGTAAGGCCTTTTTCTTCGGAAAACTTTCTTAAATATTGTGCATATAAGCCCGCATCAAAATGATACGCATAGGCATAGGTTGAATTGATTTCAGTTTGATCATCCACCGGAAAATCAAACCGATTATGCCGACATGCTTGAACTGCAAAGGAATATGCCTCTATGGGTTCTATTCCATCCAATCCCTTAACCCGGCTCCACATCTGGTGAAAGTCAACTCCTGATATGGGCTCACCAAATTTACCGAAAGGATGTATATAGGAAGATCCTTTGTATCCCCAATTAACAAACTCAATACCCAGCTTAAATGTAGCATTAGTTTTTTGCATCATATCGGCTTCGTTGATACCAATATAATCATTAAAATCTTTCATCTGAGGCAAGGTTGCCTCGCCAACGCCCACAGTCCCCAGCTGATCCGATTCAATCAACACCAGCTGACACACTTTTTCAGTTGCAACTCCCATTAATGCAGCAGCCGTCATCCAGCCAGCCGTACCACCACCCACAATTACGATCTTTAGCTGTTCTGACATTGTTTATTTTCCACAAATAAAAAATGCGCTGCCAATAACGACAGCGCATTTTTTTAGCTCGCTTTTAGTACTTCAACTTGAAACCCACGGTGTAACGAACATCATTTTGGAACCAAGCGTTTGGCATTCTTAAACCACCATCATCTGAATCTGAAACTTGTTGACTCAATTTGGTTTTTGCATTGAACAGATTATTGACTTGGAAATTGACTTCAACATTATCGTTAATCGTGTAACGCAAAGAACCGTCAACCTGGCCATAATCAGCGGTCCATATTGGCAACGCAACACAACAGTCGATAGCAGTTTGCAGATACTCCGAACGCCAGCTATAAGCCATACGTGCAGCCCAATCGCCTTTTTCATACATCAACACAAGGTTATAGGAATCATCAGACAACCCTTCCAACCTATTGACACCTACAGAATCCGGTGATTGACCAGTGATGGTTGTGCCACTACCGCCCACGTTAGTCACGTTAGAGTTGGCAATACCCTTATTGTTAATATGAGTGTAGTTAGCCTGCATACCCAAACCATCAAATGGCTCCGGCAAGAAGTCAAAGAAGGTTTGATAGGCGATCTCCACACCATTGATCTTGGCACCGTCACCATTCAATGGACCACGTACTTCCGCAGTACGAGTAACACCATTATTGGTTATATCTCTGAAGTAGGTACCAAATTGAATATAGTCATCAAACTTTTTCTCAAAATAAGTAAAAGTAAACGATCCTACATCAGCAAAATAGTATTCCAAAGCCAAGTCAAACTGGGTAGCAGTCACTGGTTTCAGGAATGGGTTTTGAGCATCTGCAGTATATTTAACATTTGCACCGGTAATCGTGCCATTTGTATCTTTAATCCAAAGTGGATCATTTGCATTAGTAGTACTAGGTCTGGTTCCACTAATCCCCACATAACTTCTCAAGTTACCCATATCTGGTCTTGAAATTGCTTGGGAAGCAGCAAAACGAACCAACCACTCATCATTAATATCCATCTTGATGTTAAAGCTAGGCAGTACATTCTTAAACGTGTTGGAGACACTATCCGTAAAATCTGCGCCATTCATAAAGGCTATATCACTAGCCGACAAATAACAGCCAATTGTATTCGGAACAGGTGGTGCGGGCTGCCCTGGAGCGACTGTGACAGGCTCACAGACCAAATCCTGCTGAGGTATAGACGGTAGAGAAGTACCACCACTGCTGACCACTTCAGTCTCAATATAACGCACACCAATATTACCGGTGATTGGCATATCACCCAGTTTCAGGTCATCCCCGCCAAAATTTAATTGAACATAAAAAGCAGTAGTTTCTTCGGATACATCTGCAACTTCAGAAGGAGTGAAGCAAGTACCGGCCACCTCATCAGCACGGTCACCCGTATTTGAACAGATTGGATCCCAGCCAGTACCGCCTGACAAACCTAAAGCAGTAGCTGACATTGTCGATGCCATACGCTTTTGATCTTGCAGGAGGCCCATATCAGCAAATACAAACTGATTAGCACCAATAATATTGAAGAAATCACCTTCAAACTTACGAGTTTCGTAGTGATCTTGAGGATAACCATTGAAAGCCCCTGAAGCCGCGTGGCGATCAAGGTTAAAATAAGGTGCATTAGTTCCGGTCCAAGTGTTGGAAACGTTTTGCCAGTTGTAACCACTCCAACGTACGGTTTGGTCACGATCAGCAAAACGAGTACCGGCCTTAATTGACTGCACCCAGCCTGAATCTATATCAAACTCGAAATCTGCCTTGGCTGCAAACTCGTCGCCTTCACTATCCTCAACGTGATCCATAATAGAGCGGATGTAATAGTTGTTGGGATTAGACCAATTACCGGCAGACATATTGACGTTTGTTGGTGCTGATAGCCCAACGACTGGACGACTGTATGTTAGATCTACATATGCATCGGCCCAAGTGTTGTAGTTTGTTTCGATGTCATAGTTTTCAACTGTTGACTCAACAAACTGAAAATCGAAATTGGCGCGCATCCGATCAGTAGGCGTCCACTTCAGGTTAAAACCTATATCTTGAGTAATATTTTTGTTGTTATTTGAACGGGTAGTAGTTGTCATGTCCAAACCCCGGCGAGTTGGGTTACAACCATTCCACCCATAGCAAGGATTCACCATATTCTGACCAGAAGAATTGGCTGCATAACCTGCCGCCTCGTTAGCGTCAGCACCCCACCAACCGATATCTGCCGTCATTTGACCCGATTGGAATAAACCATTTTGATCAAATGAGAACGCTGGTGTACCCGGCAAAGGCTGAGGAGCTGACGCCGGTACAACACCGCCACTATCTGGTGCCAAACTGTAGTAAACGCTCTGACCAAATGACAGGTCAGCAGGGTAAACCCCTACTACATATTCTTCCCAAGCATTGTCATATTGAGAACGGTTGAATTGCAAAGTAGCGACAAATACTTGATTTGGATCCTGCCATTGAACTGCGAACGCCAGACCATTTCGTTCACGATCATAAAGGTTTTCTCTGAAGCTAACAGCTGCCGGAATGTATACATAGGAATCTACTCCGTTTACGGCAGTACCATCAGCACCAGCAGAGGTGTCATATATGTCCGTAAATCGGTTCATACGATAAAGCTGATTTCCCTGGGAAAGAGTGGTTACTTCTGAGTGCGCAACGTTAATCAATGCGCCAAATTCACCAGCGCCCGTTTCCCAACGGTTGCTATAAAGACCAGAGACCTCAGGAGTCATTTCTTTTGACAAAGTCCCATAATTTGCATTGGCAGTAAAAGCAATCATTTCACCTGACTGATCAAAGGGAACACGGGTCCGCATATTCACAGAACCCGCGATACCACCCTCAATCAATTCGGCCATTTGGTTTTTGTAAGTATCCACGCCTGACATCAGCTCAGGAGACACATCCCCCCAACTCAATCCACGAGATGAGTTAGCACTGAAAGAGTCACGGCCGTTAAATTCAGTACGAACCTGATTCAACCCGCGCACAACAACACCAGAAGGCTCTGCAGAGAAGTGCGCAGTATCTCCAGATGCAGCAAAACGGTTTACTGTAATCCCTGCTACACGCTGCAACGCTTCAGCTACTGATTTATCTGGAAATGAACCCAGGTCATCAGCAGTAATAGAGTCAACTACTGTTGCTGAATTTCTTTTGATGTCTTGAGCGCTACCCAAGGCTTGTCGCATGCCAGTAACAACGACTTCCTCAACGTCTGCATCATCTGTCGCTGCATCTTGCGCATAAGATGACGCAGACAATGCAACACACATAGCCAACATAGATCTTTTGAAAATTTTATTCTGTTGATTTTTATGGTAACCCATAGCCAACCCCTAAGATGTAATTATGATTAGATTTATATTAAGAAGACTTGCTTTAGCAAAATCTTGCTGTTTTAGCGCTGCAAAAAGGGAGATCCACCTGCAACCTTGGGCATGCTAGCTGCCGCTTCGGAAACATGTCAATCGTGCAATCAGGTAAAGGATTATTATTAAAAATTAGATGCTCATCACAATAAAATGCGACACCAAAGGTAACAAAAAAAGTGCAGAAAATACACATACACTAGTATACGAGAATTATATGTTACCGTTTTCATTTATCATATTTATCTCGAAAAAGGGTGACGCAAGACAATGGTTTCAATGCGATCAGGCCCAGTCGAAATTATATCGATCGGCGCTTTTATCAACTCGGATAATCGAGAAATGTAAGCACGTGCATTGGCGGGTAATTGATCAAGTGATTGTGCACCAACAGTAGATTCTGACCAGCCGGGCATTTCTTCATAAACCGGTGTTAACTCAGACCATCCGTCAGCGTCATAAGGCATGGACGACACTCGTTCACCCTGTTTATTTAAGTACGCAACACAGATTTTGACAGTTTCCAGACCGTCAAGAACATCCAGTTTGGTTAAACATATGCCAGTTACACTGTTAATACGATTGGCATGATGAACAGCAACAGCGTCAAACCAACCACAACGACGCTTGCGCCCAGTAGTCGCACCAAACTCATGGCCTTTTTTACCTAAATATTCACCCACTTCACAACCTAATTCTGTTGGGAATGGACCGGAGCCAACACGCGTGGTATAGGCTTTGGTAATACCTAAAACATAATCCAGATAAAGTGGACCAAAACCCGACCCTGTGGCAGTCCCCCCCGCAGTTGTGTTGGAAGAAGTCACGAACGGATAAGTACCATGGTCGATATCCAGTAATGAACCTTGAGCACCCTCAAACAAAATGCTTTCGCCTTGTTCACGCGCCTGATGGAGTAGCTCAGTCACATCCGCCATCATAGGTAATAATTCTTTTGCCCATGCCTGACAATCAGCCAGGACTTTATCAAAATCGACTGGATCAACTTTGAAGTATTGAGTTAATACAAAATTGTGATACGTCAGAATTTCTTTCAGCTTGACCGCAAAGCTATTCAAATCTTTCAAGTCACCTAAACGCAAACCCCGACGGGCGACTTTGTCTTCATAGGCTGGACCAATGCCACGTCCAGTGGTACCAATTTTGGCATCGCCTCTGGCAAGTTCTCGCGCTTGGTCTAAAGCAGAGTGGTAAGCCAAAATTAATGGGCAGGCTGGAGACAGGCGCAATCGCTCGCGAACCGGAACACCAGTAGCTTCCAGCTCAGCAATTTCTTTTAGCAAGGCGTCCGGTGACAGAACCACTCCATTACCAATCAAACAAGTCACACCGTCGCGAAGAATTCCTGAGGGAATCAGATGCAAAACTGTTTTTTTGCCATCAATAACCAGAGTATGACCAGCGTTATGACCGCCCTGAAAGCGGGTTACCAAAGAGACCTGATCTGTCAGCAAATCAACGATTTTGCCTTTACCTTCATCACCCCATTGAGTGCCCAACACAACGACATTCTTACCCATGACTGGTTTAACTCTCTGCTAATTAATTCGACGAATGAATAAATGAAATAACTTGATAACGACCATCTCGCAATACTAGCTGACGATCACAACCCAATTCTTTCCAATCGGATTCTTGATGAATACTGGTCACTCTTTCTCCGGCGGACCGCAATTTTTCAATTGCTGCCCACTGCTCCATATCACTGGTTTCTATAACACCTATGGCTTGAGTGATTTGATGACTCAGAAGTCCAAGTTTACTAACGGCGGTGATGTCCACTGCAAACCCGGTTGCAGGTCTCGCGCGACCAAAGACTTCACCTATATGGTCATAACGACCACCGCTGGCTATAGGATTGCCATAGCCAGGCGCAAATGCTGCGAAAACAATCCCGGTAAGATAGTGATAGCCACGCAACTCGCCTAAATCAAAATAAAGTTCTGCCTGGGGATAACGTTTTTCTATCACATCGGCTACTTGAGCTAATTGATCCAGTGACGACTGAACGGACTCAACAGAAGCGAAAATCTTGCGCGCTTCTGCTAACAGTGACTTATCACCAGCAAGATTTGGCAAAGCTAAAAATAATTCTGCCAACTTCAAATCAGAAATATTTGCCTTAACCCAAAGACGAATTTCAGTAATTGCCTTTCGTTGTAGCAAATCAAAAAAAGTGTCTTCCTGTGACTGGCTTAAATTCGCGAATTGAGCGAGCGCGCGGTAAATCCCTATATGGCCAAGATCAATATGAAGCCTTGGCAACCCAGCCAACTTAAGTGATTCAAGTAAAAGGGATACCACCTCGATATCCGCCGTAATACCCGCCTCGCCGTAACACTCAACACCCGCTTGAATCGGCGTTCGTGTGGCTAAAGGGTTTTTAGGACGGGTGTGGACCACATGACCTGCATAGCAAAGACGACTGGTACCAGAGCGGATAAAACTGTGAGCATCCATACGCGCTGTCTGGGGCGTGATATCTGCACGAATACCCAACATACGGCCTGTCATCTGATCGGTCATTTTGAATGTGAGTAAATCAACATCACGGCCGAGGCCGATCAGCAAGGAATCTGTGTATTCCACTAGAGGCGGAATCACCATGTCATAGCCCCATGAGCTGTATAGATCCAGCAAACGGCGGCGCAAGTTGTCTATGGCTTTGGCTTCAGCAGGCAGAATTTCTTCAATACCTTCCGGCAAAAGCCAGCGATCTGCGTATGTCATAAGGCTCAATCTGCGGGTTTATTTGTGGCAATTGCACATAAAAAAACCGAGTTTCTGGCTCGGTTGCGGCATTCTATCAGCATTGGCTGGACAACAACACTCGAATCTGGAATTTTGGTAAACATCCCTGTCCACCAATCAAATTCTGCGTTTTTATTACCTTTTAATTTTTTCCTTTGGGGTCTTTCAAATAACGGAAAAAACTACTTTGCGGGTCAACGACTAATAAATCACCTTTATTTTGAAAGCTATTTTTGTATGCCGTTAAACTGCGAACAAAGCTATAAAACTCTGGATCTTTTGAATAAGCCGCCGCGAAAATAGCAGTCGCTTTAGCGTCGCCCTCACCACGAATAGCTTCCGCTTGACCATAAGCATCGGCCTCTATTACAGATCTTTGGCGATCAGCATCAGCTTTGATTTTTTCTGCTTGCGCTATACCGCTTGAGCGATATTCTCGTGCTTCTTTTTCACGATCTGCCGACATACGATCAAACACCGAGCGACTCACCTCTTCAGGAAAATCGATACGTTTAACACGTATATCTTTTACTTCCACGCCCATATCACGAACTGCTTGCTCATTGGTGGACTCGGTAATTTCAGCCATCAATTCATCACGCTTACCGGAAACCACATCGTGCAAGGAGCGACGACCAAACTGATTACGCAAACCATCGGCAACTGGCTTGGCTAAAAGATCTGCCGCACGTACCTCATCGCCACCGGTGACTTTGTAGTAAGCCTCAACATCTTTTACACGCCACTTAATGTAATAGCTCACGATCAAACGTTTTTTCTCGCTGGTATAGAAATTTTCTGGTCGCACATCGGCAGTCATCAAACGTGCATCAAATTTTTTAACTTTTGACCAGGGCTTTTTGAAATGCAGACCGGGTTTTAAATCGGCACTTACCAAGCGTCCGAACTCAAGCAACACAGCTCGTTGATATTCAGTGACAACAAACATTGAACTAAAAGCCAATAAAATAACGGCCAAAAAAGCCAATAAAAAAACGATAGATTTATTGTTCATTAGCGCAACTCCCTACGTGATGCAGACGGCGCGTCAACACTGGTTGAGTTGCTCTGTGGAATCGAATTGGTTTTAACCGGTGAGTTGTTGATGATTTTATCCAAAGGTAAATACATCATATTGTTTCCACCTTTAACATCCACCATCACTTTCGACGAATTAGTCATCACATATTCAACTGCATCCAAATACAAGCGCTCGCGAGTTACTTCTGGTGCACGTTTATATTCCGTCAACAAACTTTCAAAACGTTTTGATTCACCTTCTGCACGCGAAATCACTGCGGATTTATAACCTTCAGCTTCAGCTAACAAACGTTGGGCGTTACCCTTGGCTTCGTTCACCACACCGTTCGAATAAGATTGTGCTTGATTGACTGAACGCTGTTCATCTTCTTTCGCTTTAATTACATCATCGAAAGCTGCACGAACTTCTTCTGGTGGGCGAGACTCTTGAATATTTACACTGATAACTTGAATGCCCGATTCATAATTATCCAAATAAGATTGCAAACGTTGCTTGACTTCAACCGCGATAGCTTCACGCCCATCAGATAAGACCTGATTCAATTCTGTTGAACCAACAACATGACGCACAGCCGAATCAGTCGCGTGCTGCAAACTAATTTCTGGCTCACGCACATTCAATACAAATTTTTTGACGTCGCTAATGTTGTACTGAACTGCCAATGGCAACTCAACAATACTTTCATCTTTAGTCAACATTAAACTTTTTGCAGTGTTAGTGTACTGACGAGTGGAAGTAGTGCTGACAATAATGACTTCATCAATTAACGGCATCCGCCACTTCAAACCTTGATCTTCAATATCATAAAAAGCGCCGAAACGAAGTACAACTGCGCGCTCTTTGGTATCCACCTGATAAATACCGGTGCCAACCCAAATAAGAGCCACAAGCACTAGCACAACAACGATAAATCCACCCATACCCGAACTGCCGGAATTATTGGATTTACCACCACCAAACATCCCGCCGATTTTTTCTTGTAATTTACGAAATGCCTCATCCAAATCTGGTGGCCCATCGTTATTACCACCACCCTTATTTCCCCAAGGGTTTTTATCTTTTCCCGGTTCATTCCAGGCCATAGGTTTCTCCTAATCTAATGTGAAATCGGTATCAATCTGCCCATTGCAGATTATCAAAATTTTCAGATACAGTTTTTAACAAGCGTAATAAATCACTTTTGGGTACGCGAATATTAAGTACCGCCTTGCCATCATCCTGATAATTTTCGTCTGCTACAGCTTGTTGACTATAAAGTAAGGCTCTCAGCTTGCCTTGTTGTGGGTTTAACAACAAGCGCCCTGCAATCATTTCCGTACCCAGCAGTTCGATAATGGCTTGTTCAAGCAAATCACAACCTTCACCGGATTTTGCTGAGAGCCAAACTGCTGCAGGCTTACCAAATTCATCTCTATCAATACGTGGAGATCGATCTTCCAATAAATCCAGCTTGTTATAAACTTTTAATTGCGGAATATCAGCAGCACCAATTTCCGCTAACACTAATTCTACCTGCTCTATATTGCGCATAATTTCCGGTTCTGCGCCATCAATGATATGCAACAACAAAGTCGAATTACTAGCCTCTTCCAAGGTTGCACGAAAAGCGTCGACCAATCGATGCGGCAGATGACTAATAAACCCTACAGTATCAGCCATAATCACTCCACCTATATCAGCGAACTCAACTCGCCGCATGGTGGGATCCAAAGTCGCAAAAAGTTTATTCTCTGCGTAAACATCAGAACCGGTGATTTGATTGAATAAGGTTGATTTGCCGGCATTGGTATAACCCACCAATGAAACCGTAGGTATAGCAGCACGCTGACGGGACCTGCGCCCCTGATCGCGCTGTGAGCGCACTTTTTCAAGCCGCTGCTCAATCATCGTTATACGATTACGCAACAACCGGCGGTCAGTTTCAAGCTGGGTTTCACCTGGTCCGCGCAAACCAATACCACCCTTTTGTCGCTCAAGGTGAGTCCAACCTCGAATCAATCTTGTAGCCTGATGATGCAACTGAGCCAGCTCAACTTGTAATTTCCCTTCAAAGGTTCGGGCGCGCTGGGCAAATATATCCAAAATCAGGCCTGTTCTATCCAATACACGGCATTGCAATTCTTTTTCAAGATTACGCTCCTGACTTGGCGTCAGCGTATGGTTGAAAATAACCAGTTCTGCCTCGTGCTCTTGCACCAGCGATCTAAGCTCTTCGAGTTTTCCTGTACTGATCAGAAATTTTGCAGTGGGGACGATTCTTGATCCGGTTAAAAAGGCAACAGGATCTCCGCCGGCAGAGAGCACCAGCTCTTCAAACTCACGAGGATCGTCGGGCTCTTGCCCATGAGAGAGATTCAGGTGAACCAGCACCGCCAGCTCACCCGATTCGGGTCGATCGAAAAACAAGTAATAACCTCTGGATTTGCCTTACAAAGAAGGCGACTTAATCAGCAGCTTGCTCATCGTCTTCTTCACCTTCGAGTACGCCAGCTTCATTCAACAAAGGAACGCGCACTGCACGAGAAGGGACAACTGTGGATATCGCATGCTTGTAAACCATTTGGCTCACGGTGTTTTTCAGCAGAACAACAAATTGATCAAATGACTCAACCTGTCCTTGCAGTTTGATGCCGTTTACCAGATATATGGATACTGGAACGCGCTCTTTACGCAATACGTTCAAGTAAGGGTCTTGTAAACTATGCCCTTTTGACATGGTTATTCTCCTCAGAATTAAATTTTATGTGTGGTTAAATGGATGACTGTACAGACTACACTAAACTGTCGCTATTATATGGCTGTCAATTGCAAAAAATTCAAGGCGTTATCGATAATTTCTTTTTTTAACAATTCACGCCCCTGTTCATCCTGTGTATAGAGCCAATATAAAGGAGTTGGTTCCACCGGCCAACCCTTCAACCAAGTCAATTGACGTTTTGCTAACTGCCTTGTCGCAATAATTCCCCTTTCGATCATCTCATCGTGACTTAATTTGCGCTCAATATATTCCCATACCTGACGATAGCCGACTGCGCGAATTGCCGGAAGATCGGGGTGAAGATCGCCTCGATTAAATAGTTCTCGGACTTCCTCAACAAATCCCCGCTCCAACATTTTTGTAAACCGCGTTTCAATCCGCTGATGTATAAGTGATCGATCACGCGGCACAATTACCATTTGCTTTATGTCAAAACGCTTCGCCAATCCTGCTGTTTTATTTAACTCTTGCGCCTGACGCAATTGCGTCATAGTTTTGCCGCCGACTAAAAATACCTCTAATGCACGACTCAATCGCTGAGAATGATTCGGATGTATTTCCGCTGCCATTTCAGGATCAACTTCCATCAATTGCTGATGAACATATGACCAACCATGCGCCGCCGCATCCTCTTCAATTTTTGCCCGCACGGATGCATCCGCCTCTGGCATGTCGGCAAGACCATCCAACAAAGCTTTGAAATACAACATAGTCCCGCCAACTAATAGCGGAATTTTTCCTCGCGCATGAATATCCGCAATTTCACGCTCAGCGTCCGCAACAAAATCCGCTGCAGAATAAGGCTCTGATGGATCACGAATATCAATCAATCTGTGAGGGTATTTGATAAGTTCATCTTTGGATGGTTTTGCCGAACCTATATCCAGACCGCGATAAACCAATGCAGAATCCACGCTGATTAATTCCACCGGAAGCTGCTCGCAGAGCGCCATTGCTAAATCCGTTTTACCGGAAGCTGTAGGGCCCATGAGAAAAATAACAGGTCGCCGCTCGCTCAAAAAAGAAACCTCAAATCAAAATAATGGAGGCCATGATAGCATTGCTTTACACTGGGGCCGGAAGATTCCCGATCAACAGCTCAAGGTCACATTTTGTTTACACACAGTATCTCAATGCTTTTTTTTGCAGCTGCCACGCAGGGGTTCTTTCTTGCTGGCATTTTGGGACTGCATAAGCGCAATGTTCAAGCCAATAAAATTCTGGCTGTATGGATTGCAGTCTTGTCTCTGGATCTTTTACAGCAAATCTATTACGCGGAAATGATGTATAAACAATTCCCTAATTTGATTAGCTTAATGAATTTTCTTCCTCTGACTTACGGAGGGTTTCTCTTTTTATATGTACGAAGTTTGATTACCCCAGCCCGTTTGTCACCTAAAGATATACTTCATTTTTTCTTTTTCTTTTTAGGCATAGTGGTATTTTTGCCACAGCTTGCACTGCCACCAGAAGAAAAGCGTCAGCTTATTGAAAATGCACATTTAGGTATTGGAATTAATCATTGGACTCGTCTGTTTACGTTAATTAATCCGCTTGTGGCATCTGTCTATGCCATTCTTTCTTATAGGCTATTACTCAAACACCCTCTGGCAAAGTCACCGCAACTTGGATGGTTGCGCATAATGCTCAAATTTAATTTAATCATTTGGCTTGTGGTTTGGTTGACTGTTCTGGCCCCACCGGCGGCGCACCAAATTAACAATACCATTATTTATCTTTTGGTTAGTTTGGTAATTTACATGTTGGGTTATTTTAGCTTGCGGCAACCCGAATTTTTTGTTCATGGCGACCTTTCTATTTTGGATCAACAATCAAAAGAAGCCGTACTGAAATATGGTGACAATCGGCTACCAGACGAACTAAGAAAGCTTATCTGGACCGCGCTTGAAGCGCATATGCAGGAACATGCCCCGTGGCGCTCTTGCAATCTTACATTGAACCAATTGGCAGACAATACTGGCATTGCCAGCCACCATCTATCACAGGTTCTTAATGATCATTCCGGCCTGTCTTTTAGTGACTATTTAAATCAGTATCGCATCAGTGCAATTTGTACCGAACTGCAAACAAGCAAGCTCAATCTACTGGACATTGCACTTAACTGCGGTTTTTCATCTAAATCCAGTTTTAACGCTATTTTAAAAAAACACACAGGCAAAACGCCCTCGGAATACCGCAAACAGTTCCAACCTTCGTAGATTGGACGTCCAGAATCAAAATATAAGACGATTTCACTGCTTTTTCGAACAATTATGTACCTACACCAATTAGGCAAATGATCGAGACGGCTATGAAATTAATGTTAATTAAATCCATGAGTTACATTTATATTTTCTTTGCTTGCTGTGTTGCAGCTTATGCATTGAGTTTTTACTGGCACCCGGAAAACCCTTTTAGGCTTCGCTATCAATCAATGAAAACATTGATGGTTTACAGTCATTTCATCGGTGCTGGATTCGCACTCTTATTTGGAGCACTACAAATACTCACCAAACCGGGATCACGTTTTCATAAACATCTAGGATATGGATATTGTATGGCAGTTGTAGTTGGCGCAATGGGAGGGTTCTACCTTGCTTTCCATTCTTATCTGGGCGCAGTTACAGGAGTAGGATTTTTATTAGCCAATATCCTATGGTTAGGCTCAACATTCATGGCTATTCAACGAATTTACCGTAGCGACGTGCAAGGTCATCGCGCGTGGATGTTACGCAGCGTGGCGCTTACCTCATCAGGAATTACACTCAGAATTTTATTGCCCATCCTATCCAGTTTTCTCACGTTTGATACCAGCTACACAATCGTTGCATGGCTCGCCTGGATGACTAATCTCATCGCAATCGAAATTTACTTGCAGATTAAACCTCAGACTCATATCAAACTTAAAGGAACAGGAAAATGAAATATTCATTGAGGGTATGAGTCTCTCATACCAATAACACACCCAATTACACCCATTTTTAACTGAAAACTATTCATATTGGGTGTAAATGGGTCGAACATGAATCTTTAGAATTACTAGCACTTTCGATTGAAAATGTATTCAATGGTTCCATGAGAAAAACAACAGGAGGGTTTTTATTCATTGGCATTCTGTAATTGATGTAACAATTCATTCAGTTGATCAAACCGGCGCACCTTAACACCATTACTCAATGTGTAATTCTCCCCTGCATAGATTAAGTGCGGATTGATAAATACCGAGGACAACTCTTGAACGCGAAGCAATCCTTTCAACAGTTCAGGCTTGTAGGTATGACTGGATTTAATTTCAAATGGAATTAATTGGCGTGCATTTGGAAGGATCAAGTCCGCTTCCAAACCATTGGAATCCCGATAAAAATACAATTGCGTTAATCGCCCGTTATTGGCCAAATTTTTAACCAAATCCATCACCACCAGATTTTCAAACATCTGACCGATAAGTGGATCACGTGCAACTTGTTTTGCGCTTTCAATTCCCAATAAAAAACTCAACAAGCCGGTATCAACAAAATAATATTTCGGCGTTTTAATAACCCGCTTACCAAAATTTTCAAAATAAGGCGGCAACTTATAAATAATAAATGAGGCTTCCAATACTGATAACCAATGCTTGATAGTATTAGCGCTCACCCCTACATCGCCCGCTAAAGAAGTCGCATCCATTAATTGCCCGACACGTCCGGCCAATAACTTCATAAATTTTTCAAACAGAGATGCGTCTTTCAAATTAATAAGAAGGCGCACATCGCGCTCGACATAAGTTTGATAATAATTCGAATAGGCAACGGTAGGGCGTTGTGACTGATCGTAAATACGCGGTAGAAATCCCTGATAGATATAATCTTCTGCCGAGGCGAATCCCCAATTGTTATCAACCAACTCGGCGATAGAAAATGGAAATAAATTCAGTATCGCTGTGCGCCCCGCCAGCGATTGAGTGATTGCTTCACGCAAACTTAACTGATGTGAACCCGTCAGTACAAACCGCCCTCTGTCAGGCTGTTCATCCACTAAAACTTGTATATAACTGAGTAATTGTGGAACCCGCTGGATCTCATCCAATATCACCCGATCGGCGTATTGGGCAAAAAACGCTTTGGGATCATTTTCAGCAAACTGCCGAATCTCCGGTTGCTCAAGATTGACATAGGCATATTCAGGCAAGACTTGCCGGGCAAGCGTAGTCTTCCCTGCCTGCCGAGGCCCTAAAAGCGTCACTATTGGGTACTCACCCAATAGTCGCTGAAACTCTGATGCCATCTGTCGTTTGATCATTGAAGCAGCTTAATTCATGTAAAACTGAAGTTCAACTTCGTTTTTGCATGAATATAATCTAACTCAACCAAATACACACCCATTTACACCCATTTTTTGTCTAGCTTATAAAAACTGAGCTCACTCGCGAACCCGGTCGCCATCATTGGCGAAGCCATAAATAATTTCCGTCACTGCCCACGCATAAACATCTTATCCAAATCATCTAATGACTGAAGCAACCAGGTTGGCCGGCCGTGGTTACATTGGCCGCTGCGCTCCGTTGTCTCCATATCACGTAAAAGTGCATTCATTTCGGGAATGGTTAATTTGCGATTGGCGCGAACGGAACCGTGGCAGGCCATGGTGGATAAAATTTCGTTGATGTGATGTTGAATGCGTTCGCTGCTGCCGTGTTCAATTAAATCTGATAACACATCGCGAACTAATTGTTCGACTTTGGCTCTTTGTAAAATGATTGGAATTTGTCGAATTAATAAAGTTTCCGGGCCTGCGCGCTGCAATTCAAAACCCAGCGATTGAAAAATGGATTGAAAATTATCGGCGCAGTCAGCTTCTTTTTCGCTGACTGCAATTGATTCCGGCACCAACAAGGGTTGCGTTTGAATACCGCCTTCACTAAATGCACTTTTCATTCGCTCGTAGGTGACTCTTTCATGCGCCGCATGCATATCAACCATGATTAAACCTTGCGCATTTTCTGCCAAAATATATATACCTTTCAGTTGTGCAACGGCGTAACCGAGAGGCGGAATATCTTCGCTAGGCGATTCAGGAAATGATTGTGAGCTATTATGTAACGCAGAATAAACTGCCATTTGCTCACGCACAGCTGAAGAACTGGTTGAATAGCTGGGCGTGTAATTGCGCTGATAATTAAATGGTGATGAACCACTATTTTCGTTGTGGTGATTGGATTTACTTTGAACACCAAAGCCAATATTTTCTTGCCCTTTAAATTCGCCGGACGAAATGCCCTCGATTGCATTTGTTTCATTCGATTGCTGGCGAGACAAAGTATCTTCCGGCCTGACATTCGCCAATGCATGATGCAAACTGGAATAAATAAAATCATGCACGTTGCGGTTATCGCGAAAACGCACTTCATGTTTTGTGGGATGCACATTGACATCGACGGTTGATGCATCCAATTCCAAAAATAAAACAAATGCGGGATGACGCCCGTGATGCAACACATCTTGAAATGCTTGTCTTACTGCGTGACCAACCAACTTGTCACGAATAGATCGACCATTCACATAAAAATGTTGTAGATCTGCCTGGCTGCGCGAAAAAGCTGGCTGCGCAACCCAACCCCACAATCGATAATTACCGCGTTCAATTTCAATATGAACAGCATGCTCCATAAATGCTGGGCCGCAGATTTGGGCAACACGACGTTCACTTTCCAATTGGCTTTCAGCCGCGCGCCAGGAATAAATGGCTCGACCATTGTGGCGCATATTAAATGCCACATCAAAACGCGAAAGCGCCAAACGTTTTACAACATCTTCCAAATGAGTGTATTCAGTTTTTTCAGTGCGTAAAAATTTTCTACGTGCAGGTGTATTAAAAAATAAATCGCGAACTTCTACCGTGGTACCACGAGGATGAGGTGCAGGTGACACTTGCGTTTCCATGTCACGGCCTTCCGCAATCACTTGCCAACCTGAATCACTCTCATGAGTACTACTAATCAATGCCAGGCGTGCGACGGAACTGATACTCGCCAAGGCTTCACCGCGAAACCCTAAAGTGGCCACAGCCTCAAGATCATCCAATTCATAAATTTTACTTGTGGCATGTCGACTCAATGCCAACGACAAATCATCCTTTTCAATTCCGCCGCCATTGTCGCGAACGCGAATTAATTTAATACCACCATCTTCAATATCAATATCCAAACGTGTAGCACCCGCATCCAAAGAATTTTCCAATAATTCTTTAATGACAGACGATGGTCTCTCTACCACTTCACCGGCGGCAATTTGGTTCGCTAATCGCGGATTCAATAATTTTATTTTTCGCATTCAGTGTTTCCAATCCACCATTAATTAGCTGGTATTTTTAATTTTTGACCCAGTTTTATGACAGAATTTTTCATATTGTTGTATTGCATAATACGTGACAGTTTGACGTTATATCTCAATGAAATTGACGTAAGTGTGTCACCCTTCACCACCAAATGTATTCTATCAACTGTTGATTGAACCGAAGGGGTCACTATGGGTGAAGTCGATATATAAGGTGGGCTGGCTTGTTGCGCAATTGCTTCATGATCGGCAGGTGGGTGTTGTGTGAAATAGGAGAACACACCTCGAAAAATTGAATTGGCTAATTGCTTTCTATACCAGGCATTGTTTAGTTTTTTGGCTTCATCCGGATTGGAAATAAATCCGGTCTCGATCAATATCGAAGGCACATCAGGTGCTTTCAAAACCATAAAACCTGCCTGCTCAACCCGACGCTTGTGCATATGCGCCACACCACTTAAGGAATTCAATACCTGATTACCGACTTGCAAACTCGAATTGAGTGTTGCCGTCATTGACAGATCAACTAATACACCAGCTAATACTTCATCTTTGTCATCAAGACTAATGCTGCCAACACCACCGATTAAATCAGATTCATTTTCACGTTGCGCCAAAAAACGGGCGGTTTCTGACGTCGCTCCATTACGCGACAAAGCAAATACTGATGCACCTTTTGCTGTGGGTTTTACAAATGCATCGGCGTGAATAGAAATAAATAAATCTGCCTTGTGAGCGCGGGCAATATCACGACGCTTTTTCAGTGGGATAAAATAATCTGTCGAGCGAGTTAACTTTCCTTCATACCCTTCCTTTGCATTAATTAATGCAACCAGTTCTTTGGAAATGGCCAGAGTCACATCTTTTTCACGAATTTTTTTCGGGCCTATTGCACCTGGATCTTCACCCCCATGCCCGGCGTCCACCACCACTATAATTTTTCGAGTCGCAGGCACAGGTGTATAAGATTTTTTTTCAGACTGTGCACCAGATGACGGAATTGAAGGTAAATCTGGAATAATCTTCGCAGGTGTTTCGGTCAAGGATTGTGAGGCCGAATCCAGATCATAAAGATCAATAACTAATCGATCATGCATATTTTCGAAACGCTTCAGTGCAAAACTATTAGGCTTAACTTTAGAGCTGAGATCGAGAATTAATTTTACGGAAGTTGGTGTAGATTGAGCGCGAATCGCCAAAATCGGCGTATCCCTCAATGGCAAATCCAACAAGGATGCTTTAAAACTGGCATTGGGAATATCAATCACCAATTGTGCAGGCTGATTTAACAAACTCAGGCTATGCTGTACTGGCGCATCAAGGTCCAGTACCACACGGGTGTGATCGGGGGCGCGCCACAAACGAATACCATTGATGTTGGCTGCTTCAGCATAAAATCCAAGCTGAAACCCCAACAACAATAGAAAACTGATTATCCAACGAAAACAAGGCATAGAGCATCTCAAGGCAGTAAGGCGAACTTTTCGGGCCACTAATATCAGGTGACACTATTAGGTGCCATTAATAATAGTCCCGCACTCTACCGCAAATAAGCAAGATGACTCCAGCCTCAAAATTATATGAACCATACCGAGCATGTGGAGACAGTAAAGATGAAAACAAGCCCTCGTATATCACTTTCCAGATTAACCTGGGTTGGATTGCTTCTACCCTTTACTGCCAGCTCCAGTTTTGCCATCAGTTATGGTACCTATGACGCAAGAGCTATGGCGATGGGCGGCGCAGCGACCGCAGTCGGCAGACCGGAACAAGCAGCTTTTTATAATCCGGCATTGCTTGGGCTTCACGATAAAGACGAAGATGATTCTCGTGATGGTCGTTTTTACATGCCAGTATTGGTTGCTCAACTGTCTGATTCGGTACAAAACGCTGTTGATGCCTATGATGGCGGTCTGGACACCCAATTAAGCGACGCGGTAAGCCTTTATAATCAAGGCGACACTCAGGCAGCTGCCGCAGAAATCTCCCGGACTGCAACCGATCTCAAAGGTGTATTAAATGATATCGGCACTCAAGACCTCAGCCTGGATGGCTTTGTGGGCATGTCTATTAGCGAGCCCAGCCTGTATGAAGGTGGCGCCCTTTACATCGGAGCACGCTTTATTGCTGTTGGCGCCTCTACAGTTACCGATACAGATTTGGCGCTACTTGATCGCTATGTTGCCGCTATGAATGATGTTTCTGCGGGAGCAAGCACTGCTACAGTGGTCGCAAATTATCCCGATTTGTTTGATACCAACGGCAATTTAATTGATACCACCGCCAATCTCACCTCAACCGCTGACGTAGGCGCACTGGCAATTGGTGAATGGGGTATTGCCTTGGGTAGATCTTATGAATTTGGGGATCACAGAATATCGATTGGGGTTACACCCAAACTCATGCGAATTGATGCTTATCGGGACTCAGTGGATTTCACAACTGACCCCAACAATGTGGACCTTGTTGAACAAAGCTTTTCGGATTCTCTGACGACTTATACAAGCTTCAATATGGACTTGGGTATTTCAGCGCAAGTTTACGAAAACTATATTGTGAGTCTTACCGGTAAAGATATTTTTGAAAAGTCCTTCAACACCAAAGGCGATCCTGACCCAATCACTGGCGAACCCACTCGCGGCTTACCTGTGACCTTAAGTCCTCGCTACAGATTGGGATTGGCCTATATTAATAACGCCTTGAGTATTGGCCTTGATTACGATCTGCAAGAATCAAAACCCATGGCCAGAGAAATGGGTACACAAGAGTTAGGTATTGGTGCCGAATATGTTTTATTTAAGAGTCTGGCATTGCGTGCCGGCTACAAAATGGACCAAGCTGAAGGTGGAGCAAGTTACGGCTCTTTCGGTTTAGGTTGGCGATTCAGTCGCTTTGTAATAGATGCAGCTTATGCAACGGGCGGCACTATCCAAGCGGGTTCATTACAGATAGGCTGGGCGTTTTAGAATTTAAAATATTTTCAATTTTACGAATAACAATTGAGTTCTTCTATGCGAATGACTTTTTGTATTTTTGTTTTGCTGATCTTAAGCTCATGTCAGTCAACAGATACTCGTCAAAAGAATAGCGAATTTGTCTGGATTGATTCTTGGGCGAGCAGCCACTTGTCAACAACTGTCACTAAATTTGCTCCTGAAACCCAAGCCACAGTTCCAACACAATTTAACGATCAAACTCTGCGACTTGTTATTTGGAATCAGTTAGCAGGCGAAAAAGTACGAATAAAATTTTCCAATATTTTTGCTAAAGAACCTTTGCACATACAAGCAGCTCATCTCGCCTTGCCTGATGTACAACCCGGATCAATTTTACCTGAATCAGATCGACAACTGATGTTTTCTGGACAACCTTCTCTTACATTGGCTCCGGGAGAAGAAGTATGGAGTGACGCCCTCGATTTTTCTGTCGCAGCACTCACTAATCTTGTCGTGAGCCTTTACTTACCCCAAACTTTCACTCCAACGCAATTCCATCCAACCGCATTAAAAACAAATTTTATTTTTAATACCAAAGGCGATCAAACTTCTGCGCAGCGACTTGATCCCCTAGCGACCAAGACCTCAATGTTATTTTTCATTAGTGATCTGCAGGTCGACATCAAAACAAAATCACCAAAAAATTCGCCAAAACTTCTGGTAGCTCTGGGTGATTCCATTACAGATGGCGCTGTCAGCGATGTAGATACAGAAACTAACTGGCCGTCATCTCTGGCAAAACGTATTGCGCGTGACCTCAAACCGAATAGCATTTCAGTGATTAATATGGGAATAGGTTCAAATCGCTTTTGTGCATCGGACGGCGCCGGCCCTTCAGGATTAAATCGACTGCAAAAGGATGTGCTCGCACGCCCGCATCTTCAATGGGTAATTTTACTCGAAGGCATTAATGATATTAGTTATGAAAATATTTCTGCCGGTAATTTAATTAAATGCTACAAGAACGCGATAGCGCAGTTACGAGCAAAAAATATCAAGGTCTATCAAAGCCCTCTCTTACCCATAAAACATTCTGTAAAAGATACGGTAGAAAATGAGGCGACACGCAAAGCGGCTAATCAATGGATTCGAAATACTCAACCAAAAGATGGAGGCCCGGATGCGGTAATCGATTTTGAGTCCGCAGTGTGGGATCCCGACGATCATTTGCAAATCCTGCCGAAACTTACGTCAGATTATGTCCATCCAAATTCTGCAGGATATATTCTGATGGCTGAAGCAATTGATTTAAGTTTATTCACGAATAAGTGATTTTTTCATCAATGATGATGCCCACCCACTCCATGCGCATGACCATGTTGTAATTCTTCTTTTGTCGCGTCGCGCACTTCAGTAATTTCAATTTCAAAATTTAAATGTTTTCCAGCTAAAGGATGGTTACTGTCGATATCTACATTAAATTTACCGACTTTTAACACTATCGCTTCCCAAGGGCCGTTTTGCGTATTCACTGCAACCTTCATCCCTGGCTTAAGACGATTTTTGATTTTTTCATGATCGGTTAAATGTTTGATTGGAATGCGTTGAATTGCTCCATCTTTACGCTCGCCATAGCCCTGTTCAGGCGTGATAGCGACTGAAACCTTATCACCTTGACCTTTTCCATCCATCGCTTCTTCTAATGCCTCAAGTAAATTATTATGCCCGTGAAGATACAAGGTCGGCTCAGCCCCATAAGACTCCTCAAGCAATCCGCCATCCACTTCGGACAGGCGATAATGAAAACTTACAACTTTATTGGCAGAAATAGACATAATCAACACTCGAAAAATACAAAGACGGGCATTATAGCCATCTTAGTGTTCAGGTTACAGTTGACTCTCAATCAAAAAGGAACTCCAGTGAAAACCCCTGTTCTTTACATCATCAGCTTTATTGGATTTTGCGGACTTAGCAGTTCCAACCCAGCTTTTGCACATGCCGAGCACGACAAATCGCGTTATGTGGCAGAAGACGGAAAAGATGAAGGGCGTTGCGATCAGATCGCGGCCCCATGCAAAACCATTGCTTATGCTGCCAAACAAGCAGGCAAGGGAGATCGTATTCTAGTGGCTGAAGGCCGTTATGAAATTACCGATGTGGATTCCATTTTTTATCTGTCATCCAGTGCAGTTTCAGTTTCGGGTGGTTATCAAAAAAACACCTTTCAAAAAACGTCGGCCGCTTCCAACAAGACGACTCTAATTGGCGTGCCGTCGGAATTTGCGGAAGGTCTTGCCGAAAAAGGTTTTACTGTTATCGCTGACACCAAAGGATTAAATCACGATCAACAAATCCTGCTTGCCAGTAAAGAATCACAGCTGGCCACTATGAATTCTGCACAAACCCGTGTTGATTGTGTTGCCGGGGATGCTGGCGGATTCCCCTGTAACAATCTGGATTTATTAGCGCATGTCCCACTCTCAACACTGGGCAATACCAATTCGCATGGCAATGACATTTGGGGCCATTACGATGTGAATGATGGCCGCGAATATGCATTAATGGGCTTAACCAATGGCGTTAGTGTTGTTGAAGTTACCGACCCACTGAATCCGCGAGTTGTGAGTTTTGTGCCCAGCCAAAATACTGTCTGGCGCGATTTAAAAACTTATCAATATTATGATAATAATCGGCGCCGCTGGATGAGCTACGCCTATGTCACAGCGGACAACGCCAGTGTCGGCACTATGATACTGGATTTAAATCAGTTGCCTGAAAAAGTGGTGCAGGTTTCCAGCGAAAATTCAGATGCCAGCGCACACAACATTTACATTAGCAATGTTAATTATTCCACAGGCATTGCACTGACCAATCGTACTCCCTACATGCACATTGCAGGCAGCGATAAACAAAATGGAGCATTTAACACTTATTCCTTAACGGATCCCTTACATCCAGTTTCAGTTTATAAAAATGCAGCCAACTCACGTAGCTGGTATAGCCACGATGTTTCTTCTTTATGGATAACAGATGAACGTCGGAGTCAATGTCAAGACACCGCAGCTGATTGCGATCTTCTACTCGATTTCAACGAAAATGAATTTTTATTGTGGGACAAAACGAATCATGCCGCACCCACCAATTTATCTCACACCAGTTACCCAAATGTTTCTTATGTGCATTCAGGCTGGTGGACTGAAGACAAACAATTTATTTCGGTTCACGACGAGTTGGATGAACAACGTTTCAGCTTAAATACCCATGTTCGATTTTTCGCGATTAATAATTTACGCGCCCCGGAATTTGCAGGTGAATATATTGGCCCTACGACGGCAATTGATCACAATGGTTTCGTTCGCGGCAATCGCTATTACATGTCCAATTACGAAAGGGGTTTAGTCGTGTTGGATATCAGCAATCCACGCAATCCCACTGAAGTCGGTTTTTTTGATACCTACCCTCTTGCCAATTCCGCTTCATTTAATGGTGCCTGGGGCGCTTATCCTTTTTTACCCAGCGGAAATATTTTGGTAAGTGATATCAACAGCGGCCTGTATATTATTCGCGACAAAACTGGCAGCACCCAAGGTCGAGTTAAATTTTCAGTTGCAAATCTATCAGTAAACGAAGGTGAAACCGCGCAACTCATATTGCAACGAGTAGATGGCAGCGCAGGTATTGTTGGGGTGTATCTGGAAACACAATCAGGCAATGCAACAGATGCCATTGATTATTCATCTGTCATCCAACATATCGAATGGCTGGATGGCGACACCACCGATAAGTTAGTAGAAATTCCCATTACAGCCGATGGTGAAGGTAATGAATTTACCGAAACATTTTTTGTGCGACTCTACAATCCACGAAACGGTTTAAGTTTGACCGCACCCAATATGATGCAAATCGCTATTCGCGACAAAGCCGATGAACTTGTTTCATCCAGCTCACAAGCCAGTAGTTCAGCACCGGGCTCCTCACCCAGCTCACCACCCGGTTCGTCGACAAAAAAATCAGGTGGCGGCGGTAGCATTTCATACTGGCTATTAGTTTTTTTCTTGTCGTTATACGCACTCAGACTTAAAAAAAACGAATCTTCAATTAAAAAACACTGTAAATAACAAATATTCGATGGAAAATCTAACGTCACTATTGCGCCAAAATCAAATTCATCTCTGGCGATTTAATTTGGAAACCCCACCAAATGACTGGCAGGCCAATGGGCGACACCTCTTATCGGAAGACGAAGATCAACGCGCAGTGAAATTTAAACGCGGTATGGATGATTACATCAATACCCGCATTTTTATGCGCAGAGTTTTATCGCAATATGTAGAGAAAGGCCCAAAGACAATAGAATTTGATTTAAACCCCCACGGTAAACCTTTTTTACGTCAGAGTGATATTCAGTTTAACCTGAGCCATAGTCGGCAATGGGCAGTGCTAGCCGTAGGAATTAATTGTGAGTTGGGTATAGATGTTGAAAGTATTAGTGATGGACGATCAACTCTCAATATTGCACAACATTACTTCCATGCAGATGAAATAGAGGAACTTGAAAAGTTACAAACAGTCGATGATCAACAAGATTATTTTTTTCGATTGTGGACCCTGAAAGAATCTTTTTTAAAAGCATTGGGAACCGGCATTTCAACAGGCCTGGATAAAGTTAACTTCAATATAAAGGATCGAGAAAAAATTGCAGCCAAATTTTCACCTGACCTTAAACTTGAAAATGAACAAAATTGGCAATTTTTTCAATGCGAATTAAATGAGGCAAGTACAAAAAATTGGTGCGCAGTTTCAGTGAACTCAGCGACCACCGCTCAAATAATCTGGAAGTAGGTTGGGGTGAAAACCCCAACATTCGATCTTGAAACTAAATCACTCATCCAAGAAAAATTACCCATTATCAAGATTCAATAGTTTTAATCACCACACAAGGATTACCCACAGCCACAACTCCCGCCGGGATATCTTTTGTCACTACACTCCCCGCACCAATCACACTCCCATTGCCAATAGTCACTCCCGGTAAAATTATTGCACCCCCGGCAATCCAGCAATCGTCGCCTATGGTAACTTCTGCGCAAAATTCTTTTCCGCTTGCGCGCTCAGCAACATTTAGTGGATGAGTGGTGGTGTAGATTTGTACATTGGGCCCCAACAAGACACGGTCGCCAATGGTGACTTTGGCCACATCCAAAATCACGCAATTGTGATTGGCGTAAAATCGTTCACCTAAAATAATATTACTGCCGTAATCACAGAAAAAATTGGGTTCTATATAAGCCGAAGAGACCTGCGCAAATAATTGTTGGTAGAGCGGTTTTCGCGCTTTGACCTGATCTGCCTCGAGGGCATTAATATCCCGGCAGAGTTTCTTTGCACGCTTGCGTGCGGTCACTAATTCTTTTTGAAAGGGATCAACGGAAATAAATGGATGCATAATATGTCTCAATAAAAATGGTTTCTTTAGGTCATAGTGCCCAAAATTATCCCAAACTGTTAGCATGGCAGATTCTTTTTAATGACCGCGAAATTCTTTATGCTGCCTTTTCACCAAATCGTTAAAGACGACTTTTCTGCTGTTAACCAACTGATTATTCAACAACTGCATTCTGATGTCGGTCTGGTAGAAAATATTGGCCATTATCTGGTGGAAGCCGGCGGCAAACGGCTCCGGCCATTGCTGGTACTGCTGACTGCCAATGCTCTGAACTATCGGGGCAAATCCCATATTAATCTGGCAGCTATTATTGAATTTATTCATACCGCAACATTATTGCATGATGATGTGGTGGACATGTCCAGTTTGCGTCGCGGTCGCCCGACCGCCAATGCGGAATGGGGAAATGCACCCAGTGTTTTAGTCGGTGATTTCCTCTACTCGCGTGCATTTCAGATGATGGTAACTCTTAATAGCATGGACATTATGTCTATCCTGAGCAACACCACCAATAGAATTGCAGAGGGTGAGGTTCAACAGTTGGTCAATGCAAAAGATCCGAGTGTGACAGAAGCTAACTACTTTCAAGTCATTGATAAGAAAACGGCCATATTGTTTGCCGCTGCCTGCGAGGTCGCAGCAGTGATTGCAGGAGCAAATCCGATACAGCGTAAAGCGTTACATCAGTATGGATTACATGTGGGTATTGCCTTTCAGTTAGTAGACGATGCCTTGGACTATACTGGTGACGCAGCAACCTTAGGCAAAAATGTCGGAGACGATCTGGCAGAGGGCAAACCCACTCTGCCATTGATCCATGCCATGCGAAATGCCAACGCCGAAGATTCAGAGCTGATTGCACAAGCCATACGTCAAGGAGATGCCAATCAATTGCCTAAAATTCTTAAAATCGTACAGGCTACGGGTGGTATGACTTATACATTGGACGCGGCCGGAAAACAGGTGTCCCAAGCTCTTGATCAGCTCTCACATCTGGAAAACAATGCCTACACTCAAGCCATGAAGGAACTTGCGGAATTTTCCCTTGCCAGAAGCCATTGATACCAACTGCTAACTGGACATAAAAACCAAATCCCTTAGAATGGCGACCTTTGTTTCTAGCCTCCAGGGCGGCTGAAGGCGCCTTTAATCAATATGGATAATAATATGACACCATTTGTACCCCAGCCATCCTATAGCTATGAAGACCTGCTTGAATGTGGTCGCGGCAATCTTTTTGGTCCAGGTAATGCGCAGCTGCCCATGCCGAATATGTTGATGCTGGATCGCATAGCCCATATCAGCACCACTGGCGGCGAATATGGCAAAGGGGAAATAGTCGCTGAGCTGGATATTAATCCTGACCTTTGGTTTTTTGCTTGTCATTTTCCCGGTGATCCCGTTATGCCGGGCTGTTTGGGGTTGGATGCCATGTGGCAATTGGTCGGTTTTTTTCTCGGCTGGCGTGGCAACCCTGGGCGCGGAAGAGCGTTAGGTTGCGGTGAAGTTAAATTCACCGGGCAGATACTGCCAACCGCAAAAAAAATCACCTACCACATTAATCTCAAGCGTGTTATTGAACGCAAATTGATTATGGGAATCGCAGATGGTCGCGTATCCTGTGACGGCAAAGACATTTATTTTGCTAATGATTTACGTGTCGGCTTGTTTCAAAATACCGACATTTTCTAATTCTAATATTAATGACTAGATTCAATTTGTAAGTTAATTACGAGGTCGCCTATGAAACGCGTTGTTGTAACCGGAATGGGGATTATCTCTTGTCTGGGCAATAATATCTCCGCCGTACTGGATGCGTTACGCGCTGGTCGCTCAGGAATAAAATATCAGGAAAGCTACAAAGAAATGGGCTTTCGCAGTTTGGTTGCCGGCTCTGTCGACATAGATTTAACTCCTTTGATCGACCGTAAAATTTTGCGCTTTATGGGTGATGCGGCGGCCTATACCTATCTGTCAATGCAACAGGCTATTGCCGATTCAGGTTTGAGTGAAGACCAGGTATCTAACGAACGTACCGGTATTATTATGGGATCAGGAGGTGCCTCTTCCGAGAATCTGGTTGAAGCGGCTGATATTCTGCGTGAAAAAGGTTTAAAGCGTGTCGGACCTTACCGTGTTACTCAAACAATGGGCAGCACTACTTCTGCATGTCTGGCAACACCCTTCAAAATTAAAGGCGTGAACTATTCCATTTCATCAGCATGTGCCACCAGTGCCCATTGTGTTGGCAACGCCATGGAATTAATTCAATTAGGCAAACAGGATGTGGTATTTGCTGGCGGTGGTGAAGAGGAACACTGGACTCTCACTGCACTCTTCGATGCCATGGGTGCGCTTTCAACCAAATACAACGAAACACCGGACAAAGCATCACGTGCATACGATGCTGATCGGGATGGATTTGTGATCGCAGGCGGCGGCGGCTGTTTGGTACTTGAAGAATACGAACATGCCAAAGCGCGCGGTGCAAAAATCTATGCTGAATTAGTTGGCTATGGTGCAACCTCAGACGGTTACGACATGGTAGCTCCATCAGGTGAAGGCGCGGTACGTTGTATGAAACAAGCACTAACAACTGTGACTGGCGATATTGATTACATCAACTCTCACGGCACTTCAACACCAGTTGGTGACCTTGCAGAATTAAAAGCCGTTAAAGAAACGTTTGGCAATAAAATCCCGGCTATCAGTTCAACCAAATCCTTAACGGGTCACAGCCTCGGCGCTACTGGCGTACAGGAAGCGATTTACAGTTTGTTGATGATGCAGCACGATTTTATTTGCGCATCCGCCAATATTGAAACACTGGACCCTGAAGCGGAAGGCATGCCTATAGTGTTGAAGCGTCAGGACAATGTGAAGCTGAATCGGGTGATGTCTAACAGTTTTGGTTTTGGCGGGACTAACGCGACTTTGGTTTTCCAAAGAGTTTAATTTTCACCCCCTCCTGGCCTCCCCCTTCGCAAGGGGGAGGAGCAAAAAAAGCGAACTATCTGGTTCGCTTTTTTATTGGAAGCAGAGAAAATTTATTTGCTGACGATCAATTCAATTTCAAATCTATGTGACTCATCATACAACCTGTCAACCTGAACCCAGGTTGCAGCGGGGAAATGTTCGCCATACCATTCCTTTCTCATCGGGATCTGTTTTTTCAAGGATTCTATATCTCGAGCATAAATAGTTTCCTGAATAATATTGTCGCGCGTGAGATTCATTTTTTTCAATAGATCATCCAGCGCTTGATAACACATAGGTAAAGCCTCGGCATCTGTTGGGCCACCGCAAGTCACACCGGAAAAATAATATAGATTTCCATGTTTAACTATTTGCGAATATCCAATATCCGCTTCCCAAGGACTAATTTGATGACGCTCTATTGTTCCAGCTGAAAATTCAGCACAAGCAGATAACCAACAACATAGCAGTAAAGAAACAAACAATTTCATAGATTCACCCAATTAACCAAAATAGCCACAGAAAATAATTTTTTAAATAATAACATTACCGTGTTAAAAAGAATGACCGAAGCAATACCCTTTAGATATTCCACCTTTTTAGATTACCGAATACTTACGTTTGACCTACCAACTAGCACCAACGATTTAAGATGATTGACGTGGCTTCCATTGATACAACGCAATACTCATAGCAACCGTGGCATTAAGTGATTCAATGCCGGGTTCCATATGAATAGAAATGGGGGTGATGGGAATTTGTTTGGGTACACCTTTGCCTTCTTCGCCAACTAACAATCGAAAACTATTCGGCCAAGAAAATGTCTGAATATTTTCGCCGCCTGCATCTAATGCTATGCAAGACGAAGTAATTTCTTGAATTGAGGGCGCTAAATAAAATTCAGCTAGCAAACAAGCTCCACTACTAGCTTTAATGGCTTTAGGTAAAAATGGATGTGCAGCCTCTTTGGTTAACCAGATTTTTTTTACGCCAAAAGCTACGGCGGAACGAATCATTGCGCCAAGATTTCCAGGATCACTTAAGGGTAAAATTAATTCTGCTTTCTGTGGTAATTTATTTAAATCGCCGTGGTAAAAATCAGGTAACTTCATTACCAATAAATTGTAGTAAGTACCCAATACATCCAACTCTTTAAACATTGCATTAGGTAACTGAATAATTTTTTCAGCTGGCAGATTAGTCATTGACTGGCAATCGCTGGAGATTATCTCCCATACAACTAATTCATGCCTCTGCTGAATGGACTCTTCAACCAATTTCTTACCAGATAAAATAAATAACTGCTCTTGTTTAATTCCTTTCGCAGACAAAAGAGATTTAAACATCTTAAATGTGGTGTTCTGTACGCTTTCGATGATTTTCATTTGTTTTGTTAATTCTTGCCCTTTGACTTTTTGGTTGCTGAATTTTTTACCAACTGCTTATCGGCCAACCATTCCTTAATCATTGCCAATAAATTGGGCCGCCAGCTTCTGGCCTGAATTCCAAAACCATCACGTAACCGGCGACAACCTAAAATTGCACCGGATAAAGATTCTTCTTCACTATCAACCAGCTGCAAACTCGGTTCAGCCGTGAGTAATTGATATTGAATTAAATACTGCAAAACTTGCTCTGCAAACTCCTCTTCATTGCAATGATCACTAGAACAATAGTGCATCACCCCCCAATTATCTGCACCCGTTTGAATTTGTTTAATTATCGCAATAGTCACTCGCGCAAAATCATCAATAGCAGTTGGCGCACCTCGCAAACGGCGGTGCACTTGAATTTTTTCGCCGTTTAAAAATGCAGCGAGCAATCGACTCAGTAAATTTTTTCCGCGCGAGGAAATCAGCCAGCTGGTTCGCAAAATAATATGCTTTTCAATTGCTGCACTCACAATTGCTTCAGCAGAAAACCACAGATTATTTTGGCTATTAGAGGGAACATCTTTTTCATTATGCACATTTTTTTTGTCCCCACTAAATACCTGATAACTGGATAAATGAATTAATGGTATTTGGTACTGCTGACAAACCGATACTATTGCCTTGGTATCAGTTACTCCGGTATCGAGATCATCATCTAACATGGCCAAATTAAGCGCGCAGTTTGCTTTCAGGTCTTGATCTGGCAACACCTGGGAAGATAAAACCAGTTCAACCGAGGGCAACAATTGCCTGAGACAATCAGTAAACGATTGACTCATTGGCGATCTGGCCTCAGTGATCAGTAAAGTGAATGGCATAAACATTTCTCAAATATTTTCCAAATTTTAACAGTGCAAGCCTCTCAACTGCTATGCATTAACGCTTATACTGCCCATCTTTTAATTGCGATGAAATAGATTCGATAATCCATGACTCAGTTTGCCCCGACAAAAATCATAAAAACCGATATGGCTATTCTCGGTGGCGGCATTGCTGGACTTTGGCTAGCGAATTTACTCAAAAACAAAGGATATGATTTACTCCTTTTGGAAACCCATGCGTTGGGCGGCGGCCAGACACTAGCCTCGCAAGGCATGATTCACGGCGGGATGAAATATACCCTAAGCGGAGCACTCAGTGGCGCATCAGAATCTATTGCCGATATGCCCTCCTATTGGCGACGCTGTTTGTGTGGTGATGGCGACGTCTCTCTACACAATACACGAATATTAAGTGATCACTTTTTTCTTTGGTCAGGTGAAAGCGTTTCATCCAAGCTCACTACATTTTTTGCCAGCAAACTCACTCGCGGCCGCGTCACCCCGGTTGACTCGGATCACCGCCCCGCATTTTTACGTCATCAGGATTTTACCGGCTCTCTGTATCGATTGGATGATTTGGTCATAGATGTACCGAGCTTAGTGGCTAATCTTGCACACAATCTTGATGGTCGCTGTATTTCAATTGATGCAGATTATCAATTGAATGAAACCGAAGCGGGTCGCTATTGTTTGCGATCTCATTCTCAATCGCAGGAAATTCATGCGCAACAATTTATATTGTGTGCAGGTGGGGCCAACCAGGGATTGCTGGATCAATTAGGGGTTGATAAACCCGAACAGCAATTGCGACCACTGCAACAAGTGATGGTGAAACATCAGCACCCATTTGATTTTTTTGGTCATTGTGTCGGCACCGACAGCACGCCACGACTGACTATTTCCAGCCACAGATTACCCGCCGGTGAACGCATTTGGTATTTGGGCGGCAGCCTTGCCGAAAAAGGCGCACCAATGTCAGAAGAAGATTTAATTACATTGGCAAAATCAGAACTCAATGAATTAATTCCTTGGGTAAATTTTGACAAAGCCACCTGGGCAACATTTCACGTCAGTCGCGCCGAGGCCAAACAACCAGGGCTAATTCGCCCGGATAATGCCTTTGCAGAAACTATCAACAACACCAATATTTGTATTGGCTGGCCAACAAAATTAACTCTGGCGCCGAATATGGCGAATCAACTTTTGTCATTATTGGAAGAAAAAGACATCCAGCCGCTATTTGCCAATAACAAAGAAAATCTGCAAGGTTTAATAGCTGCGCCTTTTGCAAAGACGCCATGGGAAATTGCTTTTCCACCGGCAGTACCGATTGAAGAAACTCTGGCTAAGCGTTTTATTGAAGAAGATGAAGATGATTAATTTTTTTATAAAATTTGTAGGCGCAGATAAATGCTAGCTCAACGCAAGCTAGGCAAAACCGGGATCCATGTGAGCTGCTTGGGTCTGGGCACGGTAAAATTTGGACGCACTCACAATTTGCGCTATCCATCCGAATTTGCATTGCCGGATGACAATCAACTCAAACATTTACTGAGCATTGCGCGCGAATCCGGCATTAATTTAATCGACACAGCTCCCGCCTATGGTTATAGCGAAGAACGTTTGGGTGACCTGCTCAAATCCTCACGCAAAGACTGGATCATCTCAACCAAGGCCGGTGAAGAATTTAGCCTGAACAAAGCCACTAATGAAGCCCAATCTTATTTTGATTATTCCGGTAAGCAGATTCGCCTGAGTGTTGAACGCAGTTTACGACGCTTGAAAACTGATTATCTGGATCTGTTGCTGATCCATTCCGACGGACAAGATCAGCAGATACTGATGCAAACCGAAGCGGTGGAAACCCTGATCCAACTCAAGCAAGAAGGCTGGATTCGCGCCCACGGTATATCCAGCAAAACCCTGGAAGGTGGGATGATAGCGGCCGATATGCTGGATGTTTTAATGGTGACTTATTCGCAAAATAATCCTGATGAACAACAGGTTATCGACAAATGCGCAGAAACCGGGGCTGGCGTGCTGCTTAAAAAGGTCTTTGGCAGCGGCCATATTGACCATAACGGCCAAAAAGAGGCCTTGCGATTTGCCTTTGCATCGACTGCTGTAAGCAGTGCAGTCATAGGAACAATTAACCCCGAACACCTTCAAGACAATGTAAAATGCGCGCTGATCGCAAATAGCGCAGGTTGAAGATGAAAAACTGGTTAGACGAGATACACTGGAACAGCGACGGATTGATACCGGCAATCGCCCAGGATGCAGAGTCTGGTCGCGTATTGATGATGGCTTGGATGAATCGCGAAGCACTTGCGCTTACCGCCGAAAAAAAACAAGCGGTTTACTGGTCACGTTCGCGCCAGCAGTTGTGGCATAAAGGCGAAACTTCCGGGCACACGCAATTAATACGCGAAATTCGTTTGGACTGTGATGAGGATGTGATTATCTTGCAGGTCGAGCAACTTGGCGGTATCGCCTGTCATACAGGGCGTGAATCCTGTTTTTATCGCGTATTGGAAGAGAATCAATGGCAGGAAGTAGAGCCAGTCCTCAAAGATCCTCAAGCAATTTATCAATCCAAGAGCCATACTCATGAATAACGATGTGTTAAAGCAGCTAACCGATATTTTGGAATCGCGAAAAAAACACGCCGATGCAGATTCTTCTTATGTCGCCAGCTTGCATAAAAAGGGCTTGAATAAAATTTTGGAAAAAGTTAGCGAAGAATGTACGGAAACTATTTTAGCGGCAAAAGATGCAGCAGTGTCCGGCAATACTGACGATCTGATTTATGAAACAGCCGATTTATGGTTTCACAGTTTGGTGATGCTATCGCACCTGAATGAGAACGCCGATTCAGTTTTGAAAGAACTGGCTCGCCGATTCGATCTTTCAGGATTAGACGAAAAAGCATCACGCAATTCATCTCATCATTAAACTAGTTTAACGAGGCGCTTTATCATGTATGCAGCAGGTTCTTTAAGCCCAGGTCAAATTCTGGTTATTGTTCTTATCGTATTGGTTCTGTTTGGTGGCAAACGACTACGCAGTTTCGGTAGCGATTTGGGTGAAGCCATCAAAGGTTTCAAAAACACTATGAGCAATGACGACAAAAAAGAAACAGATGAAGAGGAAGCTCAAAAAAATCTGGAACAAGAGAAAAAATCACAGACCCTTAAGCAAACTGAAAAATCAGAACACAAAGAATAAGGATTATCTGTGTTTGATATCAGTTTTGGTGAATTGCTAATTTGTCTGGTGGTTATTCTGGTTGTCATAGGCCCTGAACGACTGCCGGAAACTGTACGCACTGTTGCGCTTTGGATTGGGCGATTAAAGCGCAGCCTGCGCGAAACCCGCAGTGAAATTGAACGACAAATTGGCGCGGATGATATTCGCCGACAACTCTATAACGAAGAAATCATGCGCAGCCTGGAAAAAACTCGCGCCGAAATGAATCAAACTATCAACAGTATTGAGCATGACATTCAACATCCGCTTAAGGATTTAACCGAAGAACAACGCGCTGCCTTTTATAGCCCGCCCGAAGAATTACCTGATCATGCACATATGGATGAACAGCCGGTTACTGAACAGATTACGACAGAAGTCACTGAAGAAACAAATAAGAATTTAACCGAGTCGGATCATTCTGATTCTACAACTCATCCAGATAACTCGACTAAAGCATGACCGATAAAGAAACTGCCGACAATCAATCCACCAGCGAACAGCCTTTGGTTGAACATTTAATTGAATTGCGCAATCGCTTGCTGCATATCATTTATTTTCTTGCTGTGTGTTTTGGTGGGTTAATGTTTTACCAAACAGAAATTTACGAAATTGTAGCCAAACCTTTGTTGGATGTATTACCCGCAAACGGCAGCATGATTGCAACTGATGTCGCCTCTCCTTTTTTCACACCTATGCGGCTGACTTTTTTTGTCGCCATGCTAATGACTGTACCTTATTTTTTATATCAAGCCTGGGCATTTATTGCTCCGGGTTTGTATCGTCGCGAAAAACGTTTTGCTGTTCCACTGCTAGCCTCTAGCGTCTTACTATTTTTTACTGGAATGGCATTTGCCTACTTTGTAGTTTTCCCTTTAATTTTTCAATTTATGACGGGAATTCAATTAGCCGGAGTTGAAACCAAAACCGATATTACAAAATATCTGGATTTTGTTTTGCATATGTTTTTTGCTTTTGGATTTGTGTTTGAAATTCCCATTGCCACTTTATTGATGATTCGCTCAGGCATGATATCAGCTGAAGCTATGGCAAAAAAACGTCCTTACTTTGTTGTGATTTGTTTCATCGCTGGCATGCTGTTAACGCCACCGGATATTCTTTCGCAATTTTTATTGGCCGTTCCAATGTGGGCACTATTTGAAATAGGACTCTTATTGGGTCGCTGGGTTACCCCCATAGAAAAATAAGCGCTATGAAATCTCTACTCACCTTACTCCTGGTTGCACTGTCCATTGCTTATCCATTATTTGTTTACTATTGGATTCAGGAGCTTTCCGCCGCCTATTTTGGAATTATATTGGCTGGCCTTGCCAGTTTAAAATTTATTCTCAGCAAAAATAAAAATAGCAAGCAGGAGATAGCTATATTTATTCTTTCTCTTGGTTGCGCCTTGTTAATTTTGATTGTCGGAAAACATTATCTTATAAAACTCTATCCTGTATTAATTAGCTGCTCAGTTGGCAGTTTTTTTGCGGCCAGCCTGTTCACTCAAGAAACTTTTATTGAACACATTGCGCGTTTGCGCGGAAAAATTCTCAGTGTTTATGCTATAAATTATGCCAGAAAACTGACATTTATCTGGGCTGTCACCTTATACCTTAATGCGTTAACTGCTCTCTATTTGGCATTTTTTGCCAGCACACAAGCTTGGGCACTCTATTGTGGATTAATTTCCTATATTATTTTAGGCTGTCTTTTTGCCGGCGAAATCATTTATCGTCGCTTTGCAATCGCAAAATACGAATCCATAACTAAAAACAATTTACAACGGCAATTCGACGGAAATGATTGGCCGATAATTAACGCACTGGAAAAACACGACGCCGGCTACAATATGCAATTAAACATTCAGCCGCACATCTCCTGGCTTGAAGGTCATTTTCCTCAACAACCCATTTTGGCTGGCGTAGTACAGACCCATTGGGCAGCAAAATTTTCGGCTTTTCTTTTTTCCGTAGAAGATAATCTGATACAAATAGACAACTTAAAATTTCAGGACGTGATTTTACCTAATCTGCATGTCACTCTCAGCCTTGACTATAACGCAGAAAAACAATCAATCAAATTCCGCTACTTCCACACGCAAGAAAATAACGTCCAATTATTTTCTGAAGGAAAAATTTCTTTTGGAAGAGGCGATACCCGATGACTTATTGTTTATTAGTGCCACACTTCAATCATCAAGATCAGTTGATTCGCTTTTTACCAAAACTCTTGGCAACAGGTTTGGATTGCATCATAGTGGATGATGGTAGCCACCAAGAGAATCTCAATATTTTACAATCAGCCGTTGAAGGGAAATCACAAATTCATTTGTGTTTGCTGCCTCGAAATCGCGGAAAAGGTGGCGCGGTAAAAGCAGGTTTTTTATTTGCAGCTAATTTTGGCTTTTCACATGCGATTCAAATTGATGCTGATGGACAACATGATCTTGGCGATCTGGATGAATTTATTCGTATCTCCCAAACCAACCCTGACGCCATTATTTGCGGAAAACCTGTCTTCGACAGCTCCGCACCCAAGGCTAGACTTTACGGTAGAAAAGTGACTGATTTTTGGGTTGCATTGGAAACACTTTCACTTAAAATCAAGGATGGACTCTGCGGCTTTCGCGTGTACCCCTTGGCACAATGTGAAAAAGTGATAGATCATTATTTTCTGGGCAATCGAATGGATTTCGACACCGAATTTTTAGTTAAGGCTGTGTGGTTTAAAACTCAATTAATTTTTGTCAAGACCCATGTGATTTACCCTGACAATAATATTTCTCACTTCAACTATCTGCGAGACAACTTATTATTGATTCGCCTGCACTCACGTTTAATGGCAGGCATGCTAATACGTCTTCCTTTGTTAATCTGGCATAGATTGCGAGGATATTAATGACTAACGAACCATCACATTGGTCACAGCACAAGGAATCCGGCACATTACGCGGGATTTTATTTTTGCTATGGCTACATCGCTGGTTTGGTCGTGGACTTTTTAATCTAATATTGTTACCCATCGCTGTTTATTTTTTTGTTTTCAATGGCGTTGCACGTCGAGCATCAACAGAGTTTCTTAAAACACACGCCGCTTGTTACCCAGCTTATTGGAAGAAGACGCCAAATTACTTTACGGTGATACGACACTTTTATTCCTTCGGGCAATCTATATTAGATAAGTTATTGGCTTGGAGTACGCCCATTGTTGAAGCTGATTTTGAATTTGTTAATCCGGATTTATTAGCTGAGTTTATGCTGAAGCAATCTGGACAATTGATTATCGGTTCACATCTTGGCAATCTGGAGTTTTGCCGTGGATTTATACTACGCAATAAAGAAAAAACCATTAACGCTCTGGTTTACGATCAACACTCGGCTAATTTTGTGAATGCGATGCAAAGTTTAAATCCAGCCTCTCGCATTAATATCTATCAAGTTAATCAATTGGACATTCCGTTAATACTGCAATTGAAATCAAAAATTGATGCAGGTGAATGGCTATTTATTGCGGGTGACAGAATTCCATTGAGCGGCAATGAACGGACTCTGACAGTGAATTTTTTCGATCGGCCAACGCAATTTGCCATAGGGCCTTATATGTTAGCGAAAGTATTGCAGTGCGAAGTGCAGTTAATGTTTTCTTATAGAACTGCCAAAAAAATTCGCTTTGACCTAGTACCCTTTGCTGATCAGGTAGTGCTGCCGCGAAAAGATGATGGAACGCAACTCACTGCCTATGTGCAGCAATACGCAACAGAATTGGAGCGGCAAGCGGCAAAGGCACCCTTACAATGGTTTAATTTTTTTCCCTATTGGGAACAATCATCATCAGCGAGCAAACTATGAAAGACGCTCAGCTTTATTCATTAATTCCACATCGCGAGCCCATGCTGTTAATTGATAAGGTGATTGAGCGTGGCGATAATTTTTCAAAATCTGAAATTAACATTACTACCAAGTCTTCATTTTTTGAAAAGCATCGTGGCGTCCCTGCGTGGATTGGCGTGGAATATATGGGTCAAACGGCGGCATTAATTGCTGGGCACCAATTACAGCAAGGCAAAGTAACACCACATTTGGGGCTATTACTGGGTACACGCAAATACGAAGCAAAAGTATCCTGGTTTTGCGACGGCGATATACTGAGAGTTCACTGTTCGGAAATCGCGGTCGTCGGTGATCAGCTCGCCAATTTTTTATGTGAGATCTATCGACAACAAGATCAAGTCTTATGCGCGACTGCAAAATTATCTGTGTTTCGCAAACCCTTGAATGAGAATTAAAAAATGACAAGACGTGTCGCGATTACAGGTGCCGGTGCAATTTCTGCGCTCGGACACAATTGGCAAGACATCCGCCAATCTCTATTGCAATTAAAAAATCGCGTGCGTTATATGCATGAGTGGGATCAATTTCCTGAATTGCAAACACGTTTGGCATCGCCCGTTGACGATTTTATTTTGCCCACGCATTACACCGCAAAAAAACGTCGCGGTATGGGTCGTGTAGGTCAACTTGGCGTAGTTGCGACAGAAAAAGCCTTGCAATCTGCTGACCTTTATCAATCACCATTAATTAACAGCGCTCTTACCGGTGTTGCTTACGGTTCTGCAACTGGTAACAGTGATGCCGCTATGGAATTTTTTGGATTGCTTGAACATAAATCCATGGCAAAAATTAATGGCACCACTTATTTGCGCATGATGAGTCACACGGCCGCTGTCAACATCAGTGTTTTATTTGGCACCTGCGGACGCATGTACACCACATCCAGTGCTTGCACAGCAGGCAGTCAAGCAATTGGATTTGCTTATGAAGCCATACGCAATGGACAACAAAAAATTATGATTGCTGGCGGCGCAGAAGAATTATGTCCAACACAGGCTGCTGTTTTTGATACGGTTTATTCAGCCAGTTTAAAAAATGCTACACCTGAAGCATCACCCAGAGCTTTCGATCCCCAGCGCGATGGTTTGGTTTTAGGTGAAGGCGCCTGCACATTAATTTTGGAAGATTGGGATCACGCCGTCGCACGCAATGCGAATATTCTCGCCGAAGTTGTCGGCTTCGCCACCAATTGTGACGGCAGCCATTTAGTCCGCCCCAATCAAGTCACCATGAAACAAGTGATGTCTGACGCACTCGCCGACGCAAAATTAAATGCAAATCAAATTGATTATATTTCCGGCCACGGCACTGCGACTTTACACGGCGATATAGCCGAGTCTTTAGCCACGCAAGAAATCATGGGCGATGCGATTCCTTTTAGCAGTATCAAAAGTTATATAGGCCACAGCCTCGGCGCTTGCGGTTCACTCGAAGCCTGGACCGGCATCGAAATGATGCGCGAAAATTGGTTCGCACCCAATCTAAATCTCGACGAAATAGACCCCAATTGCGGCCAACTCGATTACATTCGCCATGAAGTCAGAGAATTAAATGCTCAATATTTTATGAGCAATAATTTCGCATTCGGTGGGATTAATACTTCATTAATTTTTAAGCGGGTTTAAAAAACGATGCGTGTCGCTGCGCTCCACGGCATCCTACGCCAACGATTGAAAAATAAAATGTAGGATGCTGTGGAGCGTAGCGATACGCATCATAAACCAGCAGCTCTTAATCGTCCCCTTTACCTGCACCACTCTTTGTTCAACGCTACTTGTAAATAGACTTAATTGTAAAAAGTATTATGGATTTGCAAAAAATACAATTTCTGCAAAAAAAAATCATTCGCACCACCAATAACGGTCCATACCTCACCCTTGGCGCTCATATCATTATATCGATGCCAATCAAAATTGAAATCGATGCAAATAGCTTCTGTTTTACTTCTTGCAGAGATTTTCAAAATGACAATATAAATTGGCGAGGCTTTCGCTGCTCCGCCTTGCAACGCCGTTCTGCCCAATAATTAAGCAAATAAATTCAATTACTCATCTTGGCAGCGGTATTGCATTACCTGTTTGAAATAGGCTGGTTACTTATAGAGATGAATTTTATGCTCAAGCAGATCCATGGGGTTCAGTACAATAATGGAAAAGCGCACTTCTCCCTCTGGGCTCCTGATGCGACATCTGTAGCAGTCACTTTTTCTGATGGCCCGGTACATGAGCTACGGACCCAGGATAACCAATGGTTCTCAACTTCAATTGAGTGCCTACCCGGAACAGAATATAAATTTTTAATTAACGATCACCTGCTTGTTCCTGATCCTGCAGCATATGCACAAAATCTTGATGTTAATGGCTGGAGCAAAATAGTCGACCATTCAGCCTACCAATGGATTTCGCAAGATTGGAAGGGTCGACCTTGGTATCAAACGGTGATTTATGAATTACATGTCGGATTAATGGGTGGGTTTAACGGTGTAAAAAAACAATTGCCTTCACTAGTGGAGCTAGGTATCACCGCCATTGAATTAATGCCGATAGGCGAGTTTGTAGGCGAGCGCAATTGGGGCTATGACGGTGTATTACCCTTCGCTCCCGAATCCAGTTATGGCACACCGGAAGAACTTAAAAGCTTAATTGATTATGCACATCAATTAGAGCTGATGGTTTTTATTGATGTTGTTTACAACCATTTCGGTCCTGAGGGAAATTACCTTGGGCAATATGCTGGTAAATTTTTTCGCGACGACATAGAAACTCCATGGGGACAAGCCGTTGATTTTCGGCGTCCGCAGGTTCGCCAGTTTTATATTGAGAACGCGTTGATGTGGATACAGGAATACCGTGTTGATGGATTACGTTTTGATGCCGTACATACCATTAATGATGATCAATTTTTAGTTGAGTTGTCTCAAGCTATCAATAATGCTAATCCCCCTTCTCGTTACTTACATTTAATGCTGGAAAATGAAAATAATTCATCCTATTTGCTGGAGAATGGTTTTATTGCGCAATGGAATGATGATGGACACAATGTGTTACATCACCTGCTCACCCAAGAAAAAGAAGGTTACTACGAAAACTTTAGTGATCTTCCCACCACGAAATTAGCGCGCTGTTTGCGTGAAGGGTTTGTTTATCAAGGCGATCCTTGCGGAGATAAGCAAATACGCGGAGAACCCAGCGAGCACTTATCACCTCTCGCTTTTATTTTATTTTTGCAAAATCATGATCAAGTTGGAAATCGCGCTTTTGGTGAAAGACTGACTCAATTAACCGAGCAAGATAATCTTAAAGCAGCAATAACCTTATTGCTGCTTTGCCCGATGATTCCACTTCTGTTCATGGGTGAAGAATTAGGGCTTAAACAACCTTTTTTATATTTTACAGATCACCCGGATGAATTAGCGAAAGCAGTTTGCGACGGACGTCGTAATGAGTTTTCAAAATTTGCTGCTCACCAACAGACAGACAAGAAAACAATTCCTGATCCCAATGAAGTTAGCACCTTTACCTTATCAAAACCCGCCTATTCCGGATTGACTGACGAGCAACAGGAATGGCGTAAGTTCTATCGCACATTATTAGGCATAAGGAATTTGGAAATAATACCGCGCCTTCCTGGCACATATTCGGTTAGCACCAGAATACTTGGCGAAGCCGCTGTTTCAGCATGCTGGAAAATGGGCGATGGTAGCTATTTGAATATACATGTCAATTTTAGCAATTCCACCGTAACGCTAAATCCCAACTTCGAACACAGTCGCATACTTTTTAGTCAAGGTGTAGACAATCGTAGCTATCTGGATGGTTTTTTACCCAAGCATAGTACTTGCGTCATTTTAAACGATGGCTGTGTTTAATAAGTTTTGGAGCAAGTGAAATGAGAGATGTTTGTGCAACAGTGCGATTACAATTTCATCAAGGTTTTACCTTTATGGATGCAATTCCACTAGTAGCTTATTTTGCCAAACTCGGTATCAGCCATATTTATTCTTCACCAATATTAAAAGCTCGACCTGGCTCAACTTATGGGTATGACGTCATTGACCCAACTCAAGTTAATCCTGAACTCGGTGGCGAATTGGCGCTTGAAAAGCTGGCAGAGGAATTACACAGACATGAGATGGGGCTCATGGTTGATTTTGTTCCCAATCATATGGCAGTAGGCGGGGCATTTAACCCCTGGTGGCTAGATGTACTGGAATGGGGCAGTCAAAGTCCTTATGCACGTTTTTTCGACATTCAATGGAATTCGACCGATCCTCTTTTACAGGGACAATTATTATCCCCTGTGCTGCGCGCAGGTTACGGAGAAGTATTAACTGCAGGAGAAATCACACTGCATTTCAATCCTGAAACAGGGAAGTTTTACGCACAGCATTTTGATCATCAGTTGCCTCTCTATCCGCCCACCTACAATGAATTACTAAGTCAAACAAACTCTACGTCACTGCAAGAGTTGGGCAGAAAATTTCTCGCTCTGGAGAAATCTCCGTCTAAATGGGAGCAAGCGCACCAACTCCAATACGCATTGAGTGAGCTGGCGAGGCAGAATAATAATATTCAAGAAATTAGCAAAGCCTTGCAATATTTTTCCGTTAACGAAAATGTCAAAGATCTAACACCCGCAGAACAATATAAAGACAGTCACGTTAAACAACTTCATAAATTACTGGAACAACAACATTATCGTCTTGCTGATTGGCGTACTGCTGCAGATGATATTAACTGGCGCCGCTTTTTCGATATAAATGAATTAGGAGCTCTACGCGCTGAACGAAATGATGTCTTTGAAGCTACGCATGCAAAAATATTCAATTTAATTGAACGAGGCCTTATTGATGGCTTGCGTATTGATCATATAGATGGTTTGGCAAATCCACGTGCTTATTGTCGCAAGTTACGTCGCAGAACTGAAAGCTTATTAGCTCAGGCTCATGATTCGAACTCGCCCGCTCATTTTCCTATTTTTGTTGAAAAAATATTGGCCGAAAATGAACTTGTTCCCCGGAACTGGGAAGTAGACGGGACCACTGGGTACGAGTTTATGAATCAGGTATCGCTGCTACAACACGACTCAGCCAACGCTGAAATGCTCACAAACTTTTGGAGTGAGGAAACGGGTCGTTCCAGCTTATTTATTGATGAAGTAATAGAAGCGCGAAAATTAATTTTATCCACATCACTTACCAGTGATTTTGAAACTGTAGCTCAGGGCTTATTACTTATCGCTCGCTCGGAATTAGCGACGCGCGATATTACTTTGGGTGCGATAAGACGTGCGCTATTTGAATTAATAGTACATTTTCCTGTGTATCGCACTTATTCCCGCGCCTGTGCACGTTCGGCACAAGACGAAGTTTATTTTCAGCAAGCACTGGAAGGCGCGCGAATGGTTCTCGCAGAAAGTGAATGGTCACTTCTTGATTATCTTGATTCCTGGCTGGGCGGCCAGCCACTGTTTGAACTTCCGCAAGGAGCTATGCGCAAATTGCGCTATCGAACCTTGGCTCGCTTTCAACAACTAACCTCCCCCATCGCTGCCAAAGCAGTAGAAGACACTGCTTGCTATAGATCAGGCATTCTTCTTTCACGCAACGATGTCGGTTTTAATCCAGAAATATTTAGTGGCAGCTGTGCCGACTTTCATTCTTTTTGTCGCACTCAAGCCGCAGAAGCTCCAAATACTATGTTAACTACTGCAACACATGATCATAAGCGCGGCGAAGATACACGCGCACGTATCGCAGTACTCAGCGAATGCGCTCCCTGGTTTATTGCAAAAGTAAAACACTGGATGTCTTTAGCTGCACCGCTTCGCCAACTCATCGACGGTGAAGTCGCACCGTCCACAGCCGATGAAATTATGCTATATCAAACACTGCTAGGTAGCTGGCCGCTGGATTGGAATTCCCAGGATTCGCAAGCTACCAACGATTACCTGGAGCGCCTACAATCCTGGCAAGAAAAAGCAGTGCGCGAAGCAAAATTACGCAGCAATTGGTCAACGCCCAATACTGCATATGAATCAGCTTGCCATAATTTTTTAGAATCGCTTTTTACAGCTAAAGAAACTATTCATTTACGCAACGATATTGCCGCTGCTGCTATGGAAATTGCACCGGCAGGTGCAATCAATAGTTTGATGCAAACATTGTTGCGAATGACAGCTCCAGGCTTTCCGGATTTATATCAAGGCAGAGAGTACTGGGATTTTAGTTTGGTCGACCCTGACAATCGCAGACCGATTAATTTTACTCCAAGGATTAATAGCCTAAACGATTCAATTTCCGAAATGGATGAAAAAATTAATCAATGGCGTGATGGACGAATCAAACAACACCTTGTTGCACATACGTTAAATTTTCGTTGTAACCATTCAGATCTATTTAGTAAAGGAAGTTATCTTCCTCTAACAGTGACAGGACAAGAGTCCGAAAATGTTATTGCTTTTGCTCGTTATTATGGTGAAGAAACAGCAATCATTATCGTACCGCGACTGGTAGCGCATCTACTCGTGGGCCAACCCACGCCCTACATTCCACCTGAACGCTGGGGCAATACCCAAGTCACATTACCTGACAATTTAATCTCTGTTCCACTTGCTGGTCTGTTTTCCAGAGCACCAATATTAATGGAAGATTCACAAGTTAAATTGCAAGACGTTTTCACAGACTTTCCCGTAAACATACTTTTCAAACAATCCTAAACATCAGGAGTTTTCTTATGAATACTTATCAACAACGCGTTCAAGAATTGGCTCATCAAATTTGGGAGTCAGAAGGAAAACCTCAAAATCAAGCTCATCGCCATTGGGAAGCGGCGTGCAAAATAATCGCAGCCGAGCCAGATTTTTCTGCAAGCCAATCGGCACCTTCTCTTCAAGCAACTTCTCAAATAGCTACTCAAGCAAAGCCGTCCAATCCACAAACGCCCAAGAGTAAATCGAAGCCAGCAACAAAGAAAAAATCCCGGTCGAGCAACCTGACAACTACTGATGAAACGTTACTCGCAGTTCAGCCTTCAACAACCGAGACTATTGTAAAAACCAAAAAGAAAACCAGTTCAAAAAAATACCTGAAACCAATACCAGTGAATAAGCCGCACTAGTTTTCATTAAAGGAGAGATCGTATGAATTCGACAACACCTAACCCAAACCTTGCCACCTCGTCACGAATTATGGAAGGGCAACCTTTTCCATTAGGTGCGACCTGGGATGGCAAAGGAGTGAATTTTGCGATTTTTTCTGCGCATGCCACTAAAGTTGAGCTCTGTTTGTTTGATCAATCAGGAGAAGTTGAGTTAGAACGAATTGAACTTCCAGAATATACCGATGAAATTTGGCATGGGTATTTACCTGATGCGGCTGCGGGTCAAGTTTATGGTTACCGCGTCTACGGACCTTACGATCCAGAAGCAGGACACAGGTTTAATCATCATAAATTGTTAATTGATCCTTACGCAAAACAATTGGTCGGACGCTTGAAATGGGATGAAAGTTTATTCGGCTACACTATTGGTTCACCCGATGGTGATCTCAGTTTTGATGAGCGCGACAGCGCTGCATTTGTACCCAAAGCGAAAGTAATAGATCCAGCCTTTACATGGAATGAACATCATTCATGTTACATACCCGCCGATAAGACGATTCTGTATGAAACTCACATACGCGGAATTAGTATGTTGCATCCCGCTATTCCCAAAGAAATTCGCGGAACTTTTTCCGGGCTAGGAACACCAGAGCTACTTGAACATATTAAAACCCTGGGTGTTACCAGCATCGAACTTTTACCTATTCATGCATTTATCGATGACAACCATTTACTCGAAAAAGATTTAAAAAATTATTGGGGCTACAACAGTATTGCATTTTTTTGTCCTCATGCACCTTACCTTGCAACTGGCGCACTGAGTGAATTTAAATCCATGGCCGCACGTATTCATGAAGCGGGTTTGGAATTAATTCTCGATGTTGTATACAACCACACGGCAGAAGGGAGCGAACTTGGTCCCACTCTCTCCATGCGCGGAATTGATAATGCTACTTACTATCGATTAAATGAAACTAATAAACGTTATTACGTTAACGATTCAGGTACCGGGAATACTCTCGATTTGGGACACCCATGTGTTCTACGTTTGGTGACAGACTCACTGCGATATTGGGCAACACAAATGGGAGCCGATGGTTTTCGTTTTGATTTGGGTACTATCCTCGCGCGCGAGGCCACTGGCTTTAATGAAACACATGGATTTCATGTGGCCTGCCGACAAGATCCGATTCTCAGCCAATTAAAATTAATCGCCGAACCATGGGATTGTGGACTTGGCGGTTATCAGGTCGGTGCTTTCCCTCCCGGCTGGCACGAGTGGAATGATCGCTTTCGTAATAGTGTGCGCGCATTTTGGCGCGGCGATAAAGGAAAATTGCCCGAGCTTGCCAGTAGCCTCACTGCCTCGGGAGCCTTATTCAACAGACGAGGAAGAAGGCCATCCGCATCGGTGAATTTTATAACGGCGCACGATGGTTTTACATTAAATGATTTAGTTAGTTACAACCATAAACACAATGAAAAAAATGGAGATCACAACAGCGATGGAACTGACGATAACTTGTCCAATAATTATGGTGTAGAAGGCCCCACCGAAGATGAATTTATTAACGATTTACGCGAACGCCAAATGCGAAATTTACTTGGCACTCTAATGCTTGCGCAAGGAATGCCGATGATGCTTGCCGGTGATGAATTTGCTCATACCCAACAAGGTAACAACAATGTCTATTGTCAAGACAATGAACTGAGTTGGATAAATTGGGACATTCACGCCAAAGGCGAAACCATGTTGGAATTTACTCGCCGTGCAATTGAACTGCGAAAAAAATATCCGCTGTTACGTCGTGGGCGTTTTTTAATTGGCGAATACAATGAAGAAATTGGCGTAAAGGATTTGACTTGGCTTTCACCCAATGGCGAAGAAATGTTACCGAGTGACTGGGACAATCCGGAACGCGCTTGTTTGGGTATGTTAATGGATGGACGAGCACAACCCACAGGGATACATCGGCCCGGTAGCGATGCCTCGTTGCTGCTCATTGTAAATGCACACGAAGAAGCAGTGAACTTTATTCTGCCCGCAGTACCCGACGGCTTACATTGGTGCTGCCTGCTCGACACTAACCGTCCGAATCATAGGGAAACCGATACCGAAATATTACCTATTGGTCATAATTTTGTTGTTACCGATCATTCACTTTTGCTATTTGAATTAATAAAAGAAGGTGAGAAAACACCATGAAAAATACCATTACGACAAGCGCAATAGATTTTATTTCCGAGCGAGAGGAAATTGAGCACAAAATTATACAGACTATGCCTCCAGTGAAAAAATTACGTATTCTTACGTTAAATATGCACAAAGGATTTACCCTTTTTAATCGAAATTTTGTTCTACACGAGTTGCGGGACGCAGTCCAAAGCGTATCGGCAGATATAGTGTTTTTACAAGAAGTGCACGGCAGTCATCAACAACATTCATTGCGTCATGCTAACTGGCCGGAAAAATCACAATATGAATTTCTCGCCGATAGTATGTGGACGGAATATTCCTATGGCCCTAATGCGGTTTATCCACAAGGAGATCATGGCAATGCTCTACTCTCAAAATTCCCTATCCTTCGCTACCAAAATATTGATGTGTCTATTGGAAAAATTGAACAGCGTGGACTTCTATATTCTGTTTTAAATATTCCAGGACATGGTGAAGTGCATACCGTTTGCTTGCACCTGGGTTTACGTGAATCGCATCGCCAGGAACAATTACTCATGTTGTGCCAACTCATTGAAAGTTTACCCAACAATGCCCCCATTATTGTGGCGGGAGATTTTAATGATTGGCGTAAGCGCGCTGACAGAATTTTAAAATCCTACGGAATGGAAGAGGTGTTTATGAGTGCTTTTGGAGCTCATGCTAAAAGTTACCCGACACGCTGGCCAATGTTAAGTTTAGATCGAATATATTTGAAGAATGCCACTGCAATAAATCCAAAAGCCTTGACTCAACGCCCTTGGTCGCATCTTTCCGATCATGCACCATTAATAGTTGAGGTCGAGTTATGAAAAGTAATTGGCGAGAAGGAAACAATGTCAAATTATTAATTAATGGCGATGAATTTTATCCGGCTCTTTTCAATGAAATTGAAAAAGCTAAAACAGAAGTAATCATTGAAACATTCATTCTTAACGAGGATAGCGTAGGTCGCAAGCTACAAACGAAACTCATCGATGCAGCCAATCGGGGTTTGCGTGTAGAAATAACTGTAGATGATTATGGCACATGGGATCTAAGCTCCAGCTTTGTCAAAGAGTTAACGGGCGCAGGAGTGAAGTTGCATATATTCGACCCACTACCCAAAATCTGGGGTGTTCGCTTGAATATTTTCCGTCGCTTACATCGAAAAATTGTGGTGATAGATCAGTCCCTTGCTTTTATTGGGGGGATTAATTTTTCCGCTGATCATAAAATTGATTTCGGGGATAAAGCAAAACAAGATTATGCTGTCCGAATTACCGGACCAGTAGTAAGCGATATACATCAAAGTGTTATCACACTTTTAATGCGCACATCCAGTAAAACTGAAAGACGCAATTACCTCAAAGAAATTCAAAGTTCCTATTCGCCAAAAGCATCAGGAAAGACCACAGCTCAATTTGTAGAACGTGACAATTGGAGCCATAAGACGGATATTGAACGACAATATCTGCTTGCATTACGTTTGGCCAAAGAGCGAGTAGTCATTGCCAATGCTTACTTCTTCCCTGGCTACAGGCTACTGCGTGAAATACGCAGAGCCGCGCAACGAGGCGTAAAAGTGACTTTGATTTTGCAGGGTCAACCGGATATGCCATGGGTGTCTGCATTATCCCGACTGCTTTACGCTTACTTATTGCGCGCAGGGGTAAGCATTTATGAATATTGCCAACGCCCCTTACATGGCAAAGTTGCGCTGATAGACAAGGAGTGGGTTACGATTGGCTCAAGCAATCTGGATCCCTTGAGCTTATCGTTAAATCTCGAATCGAATCTGGTTGTAATGGATGCCGAATTTAATCAATTACTCTATGAACATCTTCATGAACTGAGCAAGAGTAGTTGCAAACCCATTAACATGAAGATCGCCACACGGGGATACTGGTGGCGAACACCCGCAATATTTTTCAGCTTTCATTTTTTACGATTATTTCCCACTATAGTTGGGTGGATTCCAGCTCACGCTCCCGTTGCAAAATTAATTGCGCCGAAAAAACATTTTTGGCAACGAAAGAACGCCTGCAACACACAAAATGAGAGCGCGTAGCCATGAAAAAAACAAGCGCCAAGAAAAAGTGGGGCATGCGAATACTAACCGGGTTATTTTTTATTGTAATCGCCGCACTTTTATTTAATCTGGTTAAAAACATTGAATGGGCAGAAGTAAAGAATTCCCTCACTCAGTATGAAACTACGCAGTTACTTTTGGGATTTGTTGTTGTTACTCTAAGCTACTTTATATTCGCCAGTTATGATCTTATTGGAAAATACTACACCAAACATAAACTACCCGCGCGACAAATTTTACCTTTGGGAATTGTATGTTATGCCTTTAATCTTAATCTTTCTGCATGGGTTGGTGGAATAGCGTTACGATATCGCCTTTATTCTCGCTTAGGGCTTAAGACAGAAATCATCACCAAAGTATTGAGTATCAGTCTTATCAGCAATTGGCTTGGATATATTATTCTCGCAGGCAGTATTTTTTCACTCAGACTAATTGACTTGCCGGACAATTGGACGATTGGCACATCTGCACTTCAGTTAATAGGATCTATTTTACTCGCTGTAGCGGCTAGCTATTTTATCGCCTGTAAGTTTTCCAAGCGTCGTACTTTTCATATCAAGAAATACAAAATTGAATTACCTTCGATAAATTTTGCTTTGATACAGGCGGCGCTGGCTATGAGTAACTGGATGCTTATGGGCTTGTTATTATTCCGTTTATTTCCAGACGGAACTAGCTACCCCGCCGTACTGGGTATTTTATTAATCAGTAGTATCGCAGGAATTATTACGCATATTCCTGCCGGGCTGGGTGTTTTGGAAACCATCTTTATCACTATGCTGCAAGGGCAACTAACCAAAAGTAGCATTCTCGCTGCTTTAATTGCTTATCGGATATTGTATTTTATAATTCCACTGGCAATAGCCACGATGATTTACGCAGTTATGGAAATTCGCGCAAAAGAAATGAAAGATGTGAATAACGAAAATAAATTGATTAGTTAAAAATTAATAAACTCAGAAAGTATTTATTGGTTAAAACTATGTCGTTTCCCAGCTCGAGATAAGTTGGCCAAATGTTCCGGATTTTCTTTTAACAATTGGTAAGTCACTCCATTGGTCCAACCAAAACCATCTTGTAACGGATACTCACCACCACAAGCATGCTCGCCTGTAGGCCGCAAAATATATTTTTCGACAAGTTTACTATCGCGTTGATAAAGTTCAGACACAATAGAAAGCCATCGATTAGCAATTTCATCAGCGAGTTCATAGTGCGCATAATTACGCAAGCCATTAATTGCCATCCATTGCAAAGGTGCCCAACCATTGGGCCTGTCCCATTGTTCTTGGGTCTCATTTATTTCAGTAGTCGAGAGCCCTCCAGCTGCCAACAGTCGTTGGGATGTAACCTCTGCAACGTGCGCAGCCTGTTCCTTACTGGCAGATTTTACAAATAGCGGTGTGAGCGTTGCAGCAGTTAAATTTGTACGTTGAATATTATCCCGCCAATGAAAATCATAAAAAGCACCTTCATCATCATTCCAAAAATAATAATCCATTGCTTTCTGACGACTGGCTGCCCGTTGGTTAAATTCACTCGCCAGCGCCTCATCTTCTTTTATTAAAGCCAAGCTCGCAATTTGTTGTTCAAGTTTAAACAGCAAGCAATTAAGATCTACTGCGACTATATTCGTAGTGCAAATAGTTGCAAGATCATAGGGGTCTAATTGCCAACGCGAACTAAAATCCCAACCTGATTCGGCACCTGCCCGCAGATCCCTATATACGTCATGTACCGGACGCGACGAACGATGCGCAGTTGCATAATCCTCGCGATAGGACTCCTCGCGTGGTGTATCGCGATCATCCCAATAGCGATTTAACAAATCACCATTTTCCATTCGCACACAACGTCTGTGCGCTTCGCCGTTACGAAGCTCGTCTCCACCTTCCATCCAATATGCATATTCCTTGCGTAATTGTGGCAAATAATCAACCGCATCCTTGTCTCCTTTCACATTCAAGGTTCCAAATAATTCAACCATTAATGAAAACACAGGCGGTTGGGAGCGGCTGAGATAATAGGTTCGGTTGCCATTAGGTATATGACCATAGGTATCAACCAAATAAGCGAAGTTATCCACCATGGAACTGAGCAAGTGCGATCGATTCGCACCATTAAGCCCCAACAACGCGAAATAAGAATCCCAATAATAAAGTTCACTAAAGCGCCCACCAGGAACTATGTAATCAAACGGCAAAGGCAGAATAGATGAAAAGTAAGGATGCTCTTGTGGATGTCGTGTCAACACTTCCCAAAGTGATTCAATATGCGCAGCTAAAGGGCGATTAGCATCTGAAACAAATGCACTCGAAGGAATTTCTGCCACAATAAAATTTTCCATTACAAACGTCTTTAAATCAAAATCCGCATTACCACAGGACGACCTATAGGCTTCAAGAATCTGTTCTGGATGCGAGCGTGGAGCACAGTCGACAAATGTTTTGCTATCTTCAAAAATAGATTTCATTTGCACTTCTACAAAAAGTTCTTGATAACGATCAGCGGGTGTCAGGGTATCTGCAGGTAAAATATGATCAAGTTTGACATTTGAACTGTCCTTCAAGGGTAAATCAAATTTCATAGCTACTGCTCCTGGATTTAAATAAACTCATGATCTCTAAGTTATGAAATAACCATACCAATATCTTCTTCATCTTTTTAAAATTCTTCAGGATTCGGTTTCACATCTTAATCAAAAAAAAATAGATCTACTCACGGCAACACGTCGAGCCGCAAAATGGCATCAATTACAACATCTGTAATATTTTTTTACCACTCATCTTCAAAAACATGACGTTCATCTGAATAATATGATCAGTTTTCTGCAACTATGGAAGTTCAGATACTATCGCTGTAATTTGTTCGTAATTAATTATAAAAACAAATTGTTAGTTTTCTACAGCGTTCAGGCAGGCATTAGATGCCGAACTTACATAATAATCATTCAACATCACCCAATGGAGCATCTACATGTCATCCGCGAAATTCCGTATTTTGTGCAAAGCACTAATTGTATTCAGTAGTATTTTCTATCTGCAAGCCCAAGCGGCAAATGAACTGATACTTTCAGATTCATTCTTTCCTGAAAGTATTGTCAGCGATAACAAAAAAAATGTCTTTGTTTCAAGCATCGCAACCGGAGAAATTGGCAAAATTTCGACAAAAACAGGTTTATATACAACATTTATAAATCCTGGTGTCAATTTAAATAGTACCGGACTTTATGTTGATGAAAAGCGAAATGTGTTGTGGTCTTGTGCAGTAGACCTTTCGTTGCAAACCCCGAGTGAATTACGGGCTTTTAGTTTAAAAAGTGGATCATTGGTTGCCTACTATACCTTGCCTGATGGCGGACTATGCGCAGACATAGATATCAATGACGATGCTCTTTATATAACGGATACATTGCTTTCCCGTATTTTCAAACTCACTACGCCAAATAAACATTCTGCTGAATATGGCAATCTGACTTTGTGGTCAGCAGATCCAATATTGGTGGGTGATGCAAATGCCTTCCTTAAAATCAACGGGCTAGTTGTTCAGAAAAAAGGTTCGAAGAAATTTATCTATACCACAAACTACTCTACCGGACAGTTGTTCAGAATTCCATTTTTGAAAAATGGCAATGCAGGACCTGCGGAAGAGATGCAAACCAACATACCATTGATTACTCCCGACGGATTACGTGGTTTAAAATGCGACCAGCTTGTCGTTGCAATGAATATTGGTTTGTTAGCGAAATTAAAAATCGATGGAAATACTGCAACAGTAAAAATCATCTCTGACACCCTCGACCAGCCTTCTTCATTAACCCAAATCAACAACAACTTGTGGGTTTCTGAAGGTCAAATCTTACGTTTTGTAGGAGCCGACCCAACACCACCCAATACTCCCTTTAAGATTAAACGCTTGTCGGTGAAATAATATAGACAAGAATATAGTTGCAAAATTCAGATCACAAACCGGAAATGGTTTGTGATCTGACAATGGTTAGAGTTCCCAACGGCTGTCCGGCACTTTTCGTATATGAAGATGGGCCAAGAGCCGTATTGTGGGTCGGATCAAAAACTGAAAGCTACCAACGATAAAAAACCATACAGCGACCTTCTCCAAGGACTGATACAAAAATAAAATACTCCCTGATAAAAACCATATGGCTATGAAAAAATCATTGATAATACTGATCACTTCATATCGACGACGAACAACCAGCTGTTCATGGCCCAGGGTGAAGGTAAGTGGATTATCGATGCTCTGCTTATCGCTCATAGGAAAACCTTTTTGTACATTTAGAGAAATTTTTTCTGTTCGTATATCGAGTTGCTATTGACCTTCAAGAAATTGTAATGCGGTTGCGGTAAAAGGAACTGCGGAATTATAAATAGGAACGTGATCACCTTCAGGAATAATCCATAAAGCAGCATTGGGTATAGCACGGAAGATAGTAACCGGAATATCAACAGGGAAAAAGTTGTCGCGATCACCGTGTATAACAAGTGTGCGAGCGGTAATGCTTGATAAACTTTGTTCAGTAAAATTCATATCGTCGTAACTTTTGTGAAACGCGTTGAATTGGGTCACCAGTTGGCGAATCTGTTCTTCACCACGCGTTGCGCATTCCCGATACATATCTTGCACTTGTTGCGGAACTGTACCAAATGAAGCTCTGCGCATAATGGCTCTTGCCTGCTCGGGAAAGTGCGTGGTTGCGCTAATCAATACCATTGAGTGAATGCGCTTGGCTTGGTTGGCCGCCATGTGTAGCAGTATCATTCCCCCTGAACTGATACCCATAGCCGAGAATTGCTCAATGCCTAACTTATCAAGCAAGAGAAACACATCCTTAGCCACTTCTCTATGCGTAAATTTATTTTCGGGATTGGTGGAATAGCCGTGACCGGGCAAATCGACAACAATCAGTCGATAACGCGCGGAGAGCTCCGCAATAAAAGGTTGCCAGTTTTTTCCACTACCGCCAAAACCATGCAAGAGCACCAGAGGTTTTCCGACTCCGTACTCTTCGTAGCAGATCTCAATATTGTTGATTTGGACTCTATGCCCGTTAGACAAACTCATATGCCTTCTTTATCTCGAAAATAGGCGGCAATTGCATTTGCATGACCATGACCGAGCTGGTGCTCACTCTTAAGCCAGGCCACCATTTCCATATGCTTAAGTTGTTTTTGTTTCTTAAGCAAATTAAGCCAATGATCCATCGGAAAGCCATACTTTTTTTCAATCGATGGAAAATATGATGCAGGACCTTTTATCTTTTCGTCGCCAGACATTTACAGTTCCATAAAATTTATTTAAATATGGCAAAAATAATTGCCATACCCCGTCCATTTTTTTATTTTAAATCTCTCCTTAACTTTAGTGTCCCAATTGTAGAATTAAATCTTATGTGTTTTATCAAGCTGCTGTTTCATTCGCAGTCATAGCTGTTGCGTCCATCCAAAACGCTCCCCAAACATGACCATCAGGATCGGTGATATCACGGCTATACATAAAACCAAGATCCTGAGCAGGATTAACGTCTATGTTACCGCCGTGTGCCGCCGCCGCTTGAGTCATAGCATCAACTGCCTCGCGACTTTCACAAGACACATTAAGTGATACTTCACTGGATGTTGCGGGAGGTATAGGGCGTGTCGTAAAAGTACGCCACTTGTCATGCGTGATTAACATAACCTTGATTGCCTCGCTCCATACCATGCAAGCCGCAGTTTTGTCCGTGAATTGTGAGTCAATCGTAAAACCCATTGCCTCGTAAAACGCTATAGATGCATCGCGGTTAGTTACCGGCAAGCTTATAAAAATCTCTTTCATTGTTAGTCTCCTAAAAGTTGCTGGCACTGTCTTGTGCAGCTTCATCTATTAGTCGAACAATAATTATGGATTTCGACAGGTGATATGAATTACATCCGAAGAACGTGCGTTTCGCTAGACACCAAGCATTTCACGCCATGCATTAACTTTTTTCTCCAGACTCACTGCATGTGCAGGGCTCGAAGAAGGCAAGCGGACAAAGTGAATATTTTCGCTGTTAATATTGGGCAACACATATCGATTAAAACTCTTCTCCGCTTCTGTACCATTAAATCCCACTTTCTGTATATTGGGATGATTCATGAAAAAATTCTGAAAGTCATTCGGGACTCTGGATCCTTTTTGAATAGCACTATCAAGACTACCAGGGCGGACGCAGGCATGGAGAACATCCCAAATCGCAACACCGGATTCTTTTAGCGCCGCAACGCGTAAGTCGTAAGGCTGATCGGCACTTATGTTAAAAATATTTGCCATGATGCGCCAAAAGGCATTTTGAGGATGTGCGTAATACTGATTGGCATTAAGTGATTTCACACCCGGCATGCTTCCCAAAATTAGAATGCGCGCTGAATTATGCGCGATTGGATTAAAACTCTTAATGGTATTCATATTGATGCCCAACAGCTAAAAATAGAAATATTTAATTTTAAATTTCTAATTTATTTGAATTGAATCAGCATGTCGTAACGATTGTTATTCGAGTGGGCTTGTAATGACGACAGTGTAACCCTCCAGGTCACGCAACCAGAACTCCCAATTTCCATTTTCGCTCAGTTTCTCTGCTTTGATCACTTCTACGCTCATCACTTTTGCCCGTTCTACCACGCCAAAAAAATCATCGAGTTCAAACCAGAGAATGACGCCATTCCCATAGGGTTTTATTTCAGGATCACCAAGTGGACCGTGATTGTGTTCAGCCTCCCATTTGTGCAACTGCAAAACTAAAGTATTACCAATCATCAAACGCTCGTAATTATCTCCACCGTGCCCACTAACAAGTCCAAATAATGTTTGGTACCAGCGGCTGCATTCTTCGACGTCACGCACACATATTAGCGGGGCAAGTTTCATAGAAATTCTCCAGCGAATGTATCAAATCGCTCCTGTCTGGTTTCGGGTTTCGTCGCTGACGCCAAGCATAAGATCGAAATAAAATCAGAAATATACAGTTTACGATTTTTAAAATCCAATTTTAAACAACGAATAAATAAAAAGTAAATAAAAAGGGTCAGAACCTAAATTCTGACCCTTTTTTCAAAGCTTAACTCATCCCTGAGTATGTTAAAGATTAAAACGACATACGTAAACCTACACGATACATACGACCGATCAAATCATACAACGCGTTGTTAGCTACAGCACCGGTTCCTGGAGACACTGGTGGTGCTTCGTTGAACATATTGTCAATTTTGCCGTATACAGTCAGGTTGTCGGTGAGGTCATAGGTAGCACCAATGTCGTATACCAAGTAACTATCTATTTGGTTATAGTTCACCGTTGTGTGGGTTACTGTACTCATAGGGCAGTTGGTTTGACATTCAATGAATTCATTGCTGTACACACCATCACTGATCCAGCGTTGAGTAAAACTGATACTCCACTTTTCTGTATCCCAGCTTTCAGAAACTAACACTTTCCAATCGGGTGTACTCCCCACATTCACACCAGCGCTATCGGTAGGAATAGTATTCAATACACCTGACTCAGTGATGAAACTAAGAGTACGAGTTCCCAATGCACGTAAAGTCAAATCGCCATCACCGAGACCAACACGGTAAGACATTTCTATGTCGTAACCTTTGTTATGCATTTGCGCCAGATTGAATGCTTGAAGGCGAACATAGTTAGGAACGTTCGGATCTGTACTGGTTAGCAACATCGCGCTACACAATTCCTGGTTACCTGCCTTACAAAGATCAACTTCTTGTTGTGCACCCAGGCTTGAGATAACGTCTTCAACTTTGATATCGAAGTAGTCAATCGAGGCACTGAAACCCGGCGCCCAATCTGGCTGAGTCAAGACAATCCCGAACTCGTTATTGCGTGCAACTTCAGGACGCAACTCCTGATTGCCTATAGCACGCTGCTGAACAGTCTTGGTAACACCATTGTCATTAACCGTAATGTTGGTCACGATTGTTGCAGGGAACAGTTCGCTCAAGTTAGGAGCGCGAACGTCTTTTGAGGTTACCGCACGGAAGCGAAGACCGCTCACAGGCGTTGCCCAAGTGCCGCCCACTTTCCAGGTATTTACGTTACCCGCAGTGCTGTACTTGGTCTGACGATCAGCAAGGTTGAGGCTGGCCTGACCGAAGGTTTCTGAATCAAGAATCGGAACGTTAAATTCAACGTAACCTTCTTTCACATCATACTTACCTTCTGAGCTGTGGTAGTTACCTGCGAACCAGTTATTACCTATACCTGAATTTAAAATCGGGTCGGCTGGATAATCCGGGTCTGGACTTGCAGCCGCGCCATCACCATAAGGATCACCCGTCACACTGTATGCTTCCCTTCGGTATTCAACACCTGTCGCGATCGCGATTGGGCCGGCCCATGAAGAGAAGGGTTCGCCGGTAATGTTGAAGCTGGCTACGTTCTGTTGTTGCGGAGTGTGTTGATGAGGTCCATTTTCCGGAAACACATAGTTATAGGAAGCATCATCTGGCCTAAAGTTACCAAAGATATTCATCGGCACACAGCCGCTTGCTTGCGCAGCCGGGTTACGACAAACGATGGTACCGTTAGGACCTGCGACTGCATCAATCGCCGCGTTGTAACGTGGGTTGAGCATAATGTCATTAACCTTAAGATCAGTAACGTTTTTACCGTACTGATAGTAAGTGTCATAGGTCCAGTCAGTACCAAATGCTTCAAACTTACCGTTGGCACCAATCACATAACGATCTTGTTCACGAGTTGGGTGTACACCTTGAAATTTTGGTATTTGAACGTTCATGGTGCCCAATTGGAAATTCGTTATAGCGTTATCAATACAGGCTTGCTTAATTGAGTCAGGCAGATAGGCGTTATCGCATTGAATGGTCAGGTTGGCGGTTTTTGAATGACCCGCGATTGGCTCATTGTAGGAAACCACTTTGGCTTGGTTAACAGTAAAATAAATTTCGTTGTCATCATTCAAATCATAAGCAACACGAGCGTAAACAACATCGCGCGTTAACTCTGATGCAAGACTCTTGCCCCCACTATTCAATGCACTCAAATCCCCACCAGCACACAAATTCGCCACGCAGTCAGTACCATATTGGAACTGGTAAGGGTCGCCACTTTCACCGAAAGCAACACCTTTCATCGGCCCTGCGGTAATCAAACCGTATCTTGCATAGGTAGTATTTTGCGCGCGATCAATCAAATAACGTTGTGGTTTCCCATCATTCGTTTCGCTGAGCTGGCGATTCGCAAATTCATGACCTGTGTACCAATCACGACCTCCAGGCCCGTCCAAACCATAACCGCCGATTGGGATTCCATTTTCTTTGCCGTGTTCACCGCTCAACTGTACATGCAATTTGCCATCGAGGAAGCTACTACCCCAAGCTGCCTGACCATTGAAGCCAGTATTATCACCATAAGTTGATTGACCAGCTTGAAGGTTTGCCTTGAAACCTTCGAACTTTTTGTCGGTGATAAAGTTGACCACCCCACCCACCGCATCCGAACCGTAGGAAGCAGAAGCACCACCAGTCACCACGTCGACACGCTTGAGTAATAATTGTGGGAACTAACTAATGTCGGTAACGCCCGTCACGTTCGCAGGCACTACGCGCTGACCATCCAACAAAGTCAAAGTACGGTTTGCACTTAAACCACGCATGCTGAAAGAACTTAATCCTTGCAAACCGCTACTGGTACTGTAGGTCATCGCCTGTGTACCTGTACTACCTTGCAACGAAGGCAACTGTGCGATAGAAGTGAAAACGTTCGGCTGAGCCGACTTTTTCAGATCTTCATCACTCAATGACGTGGTTGGTGTTGGCTGGGTAAAACTGCTTGAAACAATACGGGAACCGGTTACAACAATTTCAGATACTTCTTTTGAATCGTTTTCATCTGCAGCGTAAACATATTGCCCCATTGCGGACAATGTTATGGCTGCCACACAGCTGGACAATACACTTCGATTAAATTTGCTTGGCGTACTCATGTATAACTCCCGGAAAGGAAAATGTAATTATCATTCGTTATTTGAAAATCAAAATCTTGGTACAGTTGAGCAACTACGAGGCGCATCATACGAGGAGCAAAGATAGAGTCAAGAGAAATGAAATGGATTTCAGAACTAGCCGACAAAAGGTATTTAGAGATGGAGCAAATACAAGTATGCGAGGTGTTTTTATTTTTGTTTTATCAACAAAATCTTCCGTTAACAGCAAAGACTTGTCTGGCAATATACGACACAGAATTCGACATTGAAAAAATTAACTAATCAACTTTTTTGATATTCTTTGATATTCTTTGATTTCTTTTGATTAAATTTGATTGCCTATGATTACTTTTGATTGATGCTAATCAACCCAAGTTACTGATTACGTAGACTTCTTTCCCGGAAAACTGATTTTTGATTTTTATGATTTTCATGATTTTAATGTTTAGTTCTTTTCCCAATATCGTCAAAGACAGCGTTCAGAACTAGATCCTTTCCGGTGCGGTAAGACTCCCAGGTATTTTCGACTGATATATCAACTTTTAGTGAACCTACTTTTCGCAGAAATAATTTGTTTGGCGGCCAACAATCATCCGCCCACCCACACCCATCAATTAAATCAGTCCAGCCTTTTGTTAAATAAAGTTTGATGCCTGATTCAGGTAAGGTTGGATAAAAACCTTCGGCTCTAAAACGCAGTCTGTCTCCAACTTCACTGCCAACAACCGTCAGTTGATCCGGCGCATATCGCTTAAATTGACTGGCAGCAATTATCCCTGCTGAAAATGTATTGGGCCCGACTATGAGATAAAGTCTACCCTCGGCGGGAATCGCATTCGCCAGTAAGCGAACAATAGGAAGTACTTTTGTATAGTCACCGCCTCGATTGAATCGAAAATCAACAACAATATCATTGGGCTTGTTTGTCGATAAAAGTTCAACTATCCGTTGCTCAAATTGGTCGAGCGTTTCAGTTTCGTTGGCGAAGCTTGCGTTCATGCGTACATAGATTGCTTCATGTTCTGGAAGGTCACGCAGTAAATGCAGTTTGTCGGTGTCTTGCAAATAAAGTGGGAGAGCTTGATCTCGGTGTAGCAGCGTTACCCAACCCTCAGTGTTGAAACTTTCGTTATCCGGAAAGGCATGGCTAAAATCCCAAAAGGGATCACCGGACATTAATTGATTATCCGCTCCAAGATTTTCCATTGCGTCTTTACCGTCCGGGTTCAGAGTCTGAATGACGACCGAGTTGGAGTCGACTTCGACACCCAAGAGAGAAAGCGCGCTTGGTGCAGAAAACAAAAATTCACTACGGTATCGGCGCCAACTTTGAGTGCCGCCGCCAATTAACATATCAACATTGTTTAACAATGCTTCGGGTTTCTTCCCACCCAATAAAAGAACACGTTGCCCAAGCAAAGCAGTGTATTCCGGTCGCGTCTTTACAATGATCAGTCCATCAGCAGTCCAATGAAAACGCACCGGGAGCCGATACATTTTTGTTGTCATCGCAGTTGTATGAGCGTTATCAAAAACAGCTAATGCTTGCAGCGTAATAAGTGTTAAATCATCAACGGTGTTTGGGGTGGGAGCATTTTCAATAATGCTTTCGAAATTTTTCACTTGTTCCGGTGTGATATCTGTTTCATTTGCAAGAACAACATCGTGAAAGAATTTTAAATCGGATTGAAGAGAGGCAGGAGAGTCAACAGCTGGAATTGTTGGCTGCCTTAACATCTGCAATCCACCAGCAGAGAGAAATACACCAGCAAGCACAACATTAAATAAAACATAGATAATGACGATTTTTACCAAAATGCGTTTCATTTTTCTTTTCTTCCTTATTTTTCAAATGAATTTTGACCGGAGCCCAGTTTGGTTGAAAATAAGCTTCGGCACTAGATCACACAATAATAAACTAGTGGTAATTATCTTTCGCTTGTTATTAAAAAGTAAATTTAATTGAGAGTAAAAATTTAATTATTGGAGTTGCATTATCATTTTTATCGACAGCCGTCATGGCAGCTGTCGTTGATCGTGACGGGAAGTCTTATGCCCAATAAATTGGGCACATCTCGCAAGAATCTTTTGTTTTAAATTCTGATACTTATCAGAATTATTTTTTCTGAAGAATTTCCACTTGCTCTAGAGGAAATGTTCGTGACTGATCGCGCACAGTATTAGACCCCGAAGCGCCCGGAACACTGTAAGTAGTTGTCACATCACCAACATAGGTACAAGTGCTCACCGTGCTGGACTTTAAATAGGCAGGCGATGAAAAATAGGTTCTGGTCATGCCAGGATTTTCGGAGATGGTATATCCGCTAATAATAGAGGGCGAGCAAACTATTTCATATGTCCCAGCACTTACCTTCAACTCTCCTTTTACCCGTGTAGCACCATGATCGTAACAAGCGTGAAATGATATAGGGCCCTTTGAAGAATAAAGTGTTTGAATTACTGACTGATCACTAGTAGCTACTCCTAGTACATAGCATCTTTGCCTTGCTTCCACTTTAGCCTTTCCATCTTTTAATAACGTCCCGTAAATATAAAATTTACTCTTATAATAACCATCATCTTCTGTCTTCTGCCATATCTTGACTTTCTGATCAACTCGAGTGAGTTCTACTGATGATGGCCAATCAGCTTTGTGTACGTTTCCAACATCTGCTAGCCACAGATTTTGCAGTTTTACACGAACAGTATCAAATGCAAAAGCTGAAGAGCTCAGGAAGAGCGACAGGGTTAAAAACACAATTGAACGAATAAATTTAAAGGTTGACAAGGTTTTCATGTTCTATATTTCCGAATGTGGTTGATAGCACTCAAGTAAGAGATGAGCTTTTATTCACTATTTTAAAACTACCTATTAATAGTGGTTAAATTCTATCCAACTGCATTCGTGTTAGCCGTTAACTAGTACTCATAACATAATTGACGAACTACAAGACAACATAGAACAGCCGGGTTTATTCTACGCCCAGCCTGGCGTTTCTGGTTTTTCTTTAGCGAGAATTCGCGCTAATATTCCAGCCGTATTGATTACCTCGGCGGCAGTGGATCAAAGAGTAAGATCAAAAATTCTTAATCCAAAAAAACGATGCGTATCGCTATGCTCCACAGCTTCCTACAATTCAATGTTTGACCCAACGTAGGATGCTGTGGAGCGAAGCGATACGCATCATGATCACGCGGCTTTATAATCTACCGTGCTCGCAAATCATCCATTACGACTAAAAGCAAGGTGGCAATCGGCCCTAGTAACAAGGAGATTAAAAACCAAATCAATCCCTTACGACCTTTGCCTTGCGCCAAGCCTGCATTAATTAACGCAAGAGTGCCCCAACCCACGAAGTAAGAACCAGAATTTGCAACATATTCCATAATTTAAGATGCCTTTTTTTGAAGTTCTAACAGTTTAAAGAATCCCTCATAAAATAAAATCGAAACATACTGCATAAAGTATTTCCAAAGCTTTAAAGGACTTTAACCTCTTCGATGACTTTCTATTTAGTTTTATTTTTGCATTCGATTTCATTATTTCCGGCAAGAGTATCAAGAACTCTCTCGCCTTTTTCGATTATGTAATTAACACCTAGGACTCGATACTTATTCTTCCATGTAAATACAATATACTCAGAATTCTGGCCAGCCTCAAAAGGATCAGTATTCTCCAAATACAGATTTATTTTTTGCCCATCATTGTGCTTTCGGATTGAGGTAATTTTTCCATTAAAAGTTCCGCTACGGTTCTTTAGGAGAACTGTGAGCTTATCTGTATCCAATCGCATAAACTCGACTCCATCTGAAATCACCTCTAGCTGTGCATTACATTCATATACATCAGCACAAACTGAATTACTCATAAGCAAGCTTACAAAAATTGCTGCCATCAGTTTCATTACGTCTCCCTAGATATTCCTAGTCTAAATCAGCATTTTAAAGAAAATTAATATGCCCAGAATGTAAAAAATAAAATATTCGATATAAATTTTATAAATCTCGCCATCAACACCATTACACCTTATTAAGTCACCAAGAGAGCAGACCTTTTAAGGCTGACCCGCTGAATCCAAAATGACCATTTAATCCTCTAATACTTCATTATTCCAAAAATTAATAGACTAATAAAAAGCCCAACTGTTAGCCTACCAAAAAACCTATAATTAGAAATCAATGTATTTAAATCCACATCATTTAATTGCATGTATTTTCTTAAACTGACGAAATTATAGAAATTATCTTCTACTTCTACTTGTTGATCATTAAATTTTTCTGTTAACCCAATATCCGAATAAATATTGGGGTATTTTTTTCTAATTAAATCAATAACTTTATATTTATAATTTAGCCCCATACAAAAACATATAAACAAAAGAAAACAATTTAGATTAAACATTAAATTTAAAATATTCACAAACTACTCCGTTTTCAAATACATAAAAGGGTCAGACACCTTTAATGCTGCAAAGCAAACTCTTCTTCACTGGCTGGCTCGGTCATAAAAAGAAATACACCAAAAGCAAACCACAATAGAAAAAGTATATAGAACTTCATTTTTGAAGGCCTTTTATGCGGGCTGATATACATGACTTTACTCAAAAAATTATGATTTAAGTAAAATTAAACCAAATATAACTACTATCTTGTTTCTCATAAGATCACCCTATTTAATCATATATATGAAAGTATGATGGCATTGCTTTTCTTGTATCAGTTCTTTAAATTCACTTTTCTTTAAAGCGATAATAGATGAGCGAACAAGTGGTTTACATCGATTTTCAAATGATTGAACTGTGATGTCTTCGATGGTTCCATTTTTTAATAGCATGAAATTTAAAGTGATGTAACACGCGCCTTCTTTCGGAATAGAAAGCTCCAAACCAGTATCAGTTGGAAAATGGGGAGCAGCAAGGTAATTAGATTGTCGCAATTCTCTGAGGTAATGCTTGTACTCTCGGATGAACTCAGGCTTTGCTGGATAGCTTCCTCAGCAAATAAGGGATAAGAAAATAACAGAGAAAAAGCTAATACATTTTTGGAAACCGCTGCTAAATAGTGATGTGCTTTCATTTTTTGTCCCTTCTAAAACGCTTATGGTTTGTTTATTAGTTTTTATTTCCAAGTCGGAAGTGCCCGAGCACTAAAGAGCTCTGATCCTTTTAATCTTTATTTTGTAGTTTTAACATAGGAACCAATATCTATCGAGTAAAAATAACCACCATCATTAACGGGCGATGGGAAATCTATATAAATATATGTCCGCCGAATCTGACTTGTAGGGATAACTAACTCGTAAACTTTATCTTTTTTAGATTCCTCAGCCTCTTTAAACATAGCGATGCCTTTAGGACGCAGAGGAATGATCGACTCAACTCCAGATACATTCATCTCTTCACTCCAAAAACGATTTCTTTGGTTCTGATTTTCGGGTGACAGCGGCTTTGGGGTAGTTATTACCCATGCTTGCTTGAATGGAAAAGAAACAGCTTTTAACCTTACCACATATGTTTCATTACTTTTGTCCGCCGGAGCCACATAAACCTTTAGTTCAAATTCACTTTCCGTTTCTGGGGATACATATGCATAGCGACTCCAGCTCGCTTGAACTAACGAAGGAATCATTAAAGAAATCAATATCAATAAGAACTTGCTCATAACGTGACATTCCCTATTTCTGAGATCAAAGAATCTGATCCTTTGATTTAAGAAAACCAATTCCAAAAAATAAAAGATTTATAAAATCTTAGGCACGCCGTCTTCTGACGGATTAGAAAGAGGAGCTGGAGTTATTTCATTCTGCATTTCAACCTCAGGCAAATTCGCGCGCATCTTGGGTTGTTGCTGCATAACGATATGTTGTGTCTGCTGAATATAGGCAACTCCTAAATTATTCTCGATTATTTTAAAGGCGCCTGTACTTGAAAGAGTATGCGAATATATATGATGGATCGAAAGAACCTTGTCCTGTAATTTTTGATCAGACTCAAAATCAAGTATTTTTAATCCCATCTCCTTACATTTTTTATTCGATAAATGCCGGTTGTGCGCAAAACTAACAGAATGATCAATAAGTTCATTGATTACTTTTGCAATTATCTCTTCTTTATCTGGATTATCGCTGAACATATTGCGATCGAGCCATTCTTTTACGAGAGATGTGGACCAAGTTATCGCCTTTTCACACTCCCCAATAAATGCGGGACCATATTTTGCGATTACTGGCTGCCAAACTGGAATGGTTCGAGGATCTTTGACTATCTCTTTATACGCTTTATTGAACTCCTCTAATACACCATGAGCGGGAATTCCATTAAATTGTGGGTCAACTGGACCAAGTGACGACTGTTTCCCCATCCAAATCTCTTTGCATGAGCACGCAATCATAGTGCCCGCAGACATAGCCATTTGCGGTACGAAACACCTAATATCGCCGCCAAATTTCTGCCATAAATAATCAACTATTGATTCAGTTGCTGCCGTGTCGCCACCAGGGGTATGCAATATTAGATCGAGACCTTTTGAAATATCGAGTTTATTGATAGTGGTCATCAAGCCATTTTTATCGTTATCATTTACAGCATTGAGCACTCCTATCTCTGGTTTCTGCAGCCAACCACTGTAATAGCAGATTACATTTCTTCCAGTATATTTCGCCAATGAAGCTATGTATTTTTTTCGCAACACATCGTACGAGCTGCCAAGTTGGTTAATTTCCTTAAGCAAGTTAGACCAATTTGGCATTTTTATTTTCCTCTTTCTTAGTCATTTTCCCATCACGATTAACAACTATTGTTTCAATAATGAGTGACGCTATTTTGCCAGACGGCTCATTGATACCTACACATGCATGCTCAAACTTCATTTTCATTTCTGTATCTATTAAAAAGGCCAAATATTTCTCTTGAAACTCATTCATATCGAAGCTCCCTTAGTAATTTTTACTGAACAGTTTAGCCACATATTTCCGAAAATAAAGCGCAGAAAAGATCTTCTGAAATGAATTAAAGATCAACAAAGTGAAAAATACCTCTAAATAAAATCGAAAACATACAACATAATTTTTATTATAAACATACAACTTACTGGGCTTTGCTTAAGAACAAGCCACTGACTCAGGCCAGAATATACCCTCTTTTCACCCAACCACCAACCCTAACAAATCCCCCCATTCACCCCAATCACTTGCCTTGTAATATAAGACGCGGAGTCTGACATTAAAAAATTGACGGTGGCGGCGACTTCTTCGGGTTTGCCGAAGCGTTGCATGGGGATTATTTTCATGGCTTCGTCTTGGTAGATGCCTTCGATCATATCGGTTTCGATAACGCCGGGGGCTACGCAGTTGACGGTGATGTTGCGTTTGGCTAATTCGGTGGCGAGGGCTTTGCTGGCGCCTATGATGCCGGCTTTGGCTGCGCTGTAATTCACTTGGCCGCGATTACCTATGACGCCGGAAACGGATGACAGGGTGACAATTCTGCCGCCTTTTCGTAAACGAATCATCGGCATGATGATGGGATTTAATACATTGTAAAAAGCATCGAGATTGGTGTGAATTACATTGTCCCATTGCTCGCCGGTGAGTGCGGGGAATGCATTGTCGGCGGCTATGCCTGCGTTGCAGACGACACCGTAGTAAGCGCCTTTTTCTTCCATATCTTTTTGTAATGCATCATTCACTTGTTCGCGTTCGCGTACGTCAAATTGCAGTGTTGACGCGACGCCACCTTGCTCTTGAATTTGTGCAGCGACTGCTTCGGCTTCTGTTTTTCCTGATCGACAATGCACACAAACATCAAATCCCGCAGCGCCTAAGATTAATGCGCAAGATTTTCCTATGCCACGACTGGCGCCTGTTACCAACACTCGTTTATTGGTCATGATATTTTCCTAAAAATTTATATCGTTTTAAAAAATGATTTTTGCCAGATGGCGGCCAACCAAAAGGCACCTACTAAATTGATTGAATTACCGATTAATAATGTCAGCCCAAAAGCATTGACCGCCGGCATTGAACTTAAACTTAATAAACCGAAAGACAACAAGCTGGTGACAGCTGACAGCACAATCGCGGGGAAAAATTCAGCGGCTGACGATGTGGATTTTGCTTGTGCTGATACTACTTGCGCCGATGTCATCTCGGCAACAAAGACTACGTAATCCATCCCCAAACCTAACACCAAAAATAACGCCATGATATGAAATAAACTTAAGGGAACATTTAGCAAATGCAAAATCACCAGAGTAGCTGACAATGCCATTAAAGGAATCGCCATTAAATGCAGTGATTTTAAAATGTTGTAGTGATACGCCAGAATAAAACCAATTGACACTAACGCCAGCAAGAGTAATTTCATTGCCGCTTGGCGCAAGTGTTGTAAGCCTTGGCGAGTATCATCAACGGCACTGAAATAAGAAACGCCTTCTATGCCGTCTAGCTCTCTCTTTAATTTATCAATATGAGTTTGCTTGGGGATCAGCATAAAGCTGACAATGCCTTGCGAGCTTTCAATCCAAAGGGGCGGCAAGGTTTTAAGATCCGCCGTAAAAAATTGATTTGGCAATAACAGATTATTTTTTTGATCTTGATAAGCCTGTTGTAAATTATTAGCTGGCAGTTTATTTTCCTGAATAAATTTGGCTGCCACTGAAATGGAATCTTTCGGCTGATATAACCATTGATTGAGTTGATAATTCGTTTCTTGATCTTTAGGTGACAGAAATAAATCATTCACCCCCAGCAAAGCTGTCGACTCAGGGAAGATACCTTGCTGATGGTTTAGCAATGTTTCCAACAACGCAATTCGATCAAAAATCTCTTGCGGCTGCTTGCCTTTGACTAACACAAAACTGGCGGGCTCATAACTGGCAACCCAGGAATTCACTAACTGCTCTTGATCGACTAAAGCTTGATTTTGATTGATCAATGCGCGCGGGCTGTCGCTATATTGAATTGCAGAATATTGAAAAGCAAAAACGGCGAGAATCAATAAAACACCAATCAATAATTTGAAACTGCTATCGCCAAATTTCATCAAGGTTAAAACAAAGGTGACGATTTTTTTCAAACCCGCATCGTAAACCACAACACGTTTAACCAACCATGGGCCCAGCGCCATCACCACTAGCCAGGCATAAATTAATCCTGTCGCTGAAAAAATCGCCACTTGTTTTAACGCGGTTAACCCGGAAACCGATAAAGCGGCATAACCGATCACACTGGTTAATAAACTGAGCAACAGCGCGCGATATAAAGGCGACTTATCTTGGTTGATGTTTGATGCATCTTGTTGGTGTACACAAAAGTAAAAATAATGCAGAGAGTAATCAACCACCACACCTATTAAACTGGCGCCGAAGACTATGGTTAAAATATGAATTGAACCAAACAGACTGTGACAAAAGAAAAAAGCAAAGCTAACACCCGCCACTATTGAAACCACCGGCAAGATTAATGCTTTAAGGCTTCTAAACACCCAGAACAATAAGATGACTATGCCGAGCATTGAACCTATAGATATTTTATTAATATCCGCCTGCGAAGATGCCGCTGCGTCCGCCGCAAAAAAAATCACCCCCGATTGAAAAAACTCAACTGCGGGAAACTCTTTTCGTATTTTATTTTCAATCTGTTGAATTTGCTGCTGGGCTTTCTTTTGGGTACTGAGGGAAAGACTGTCGGCATTTAGTCGCAAAAAATGCGGCGAGATAAATAGTGGATTGCCTTGATAATCCACCTCACGCGATTCAGTGTCTATATTGGTAGCGATTTTATCCAGCACATCCAAGGCGTATTCATTCACAAAACCCAGTGGATCTTGCTCAACTGGAATTAATTTTAATTGGCCGCCGCTGCCATATAAATTCGACAGCGCCAAACGATTGGCTTGCTCGGCATTTTTTTCAGCCGCCAGCTGTCGGGATTTTTTCCCTAAAAAGTGAAACGGATGTTGCGCTAATAACCGCGCATAATCGCCCATGAGTTGTGATTGATCGGAATAAACAATTAGATTCGCGGGATTTTTTTGTGCCGAGTCAATTAACTTTTGCAATAAGTCACTAGCATCGTCAACCAGATCCTGATCTTTATTGGCGATGACCAGAACAATATTTTGCGACGCATTTGCAGATAAGCCATTAAGCGCTTGATTCACCTCAGCATCGGCTGAAAAAGCCGGAGATAAACTGCGTAAATTGGTGTCTAGCCGAATGCCGCTTTTTATTGTCCAGGATACACAAGCAACTAGAACCAAGGTCAGCGCAATTAAAATCCAACGACTCCAACGCTGATAAGATCTTTCAGTGATCGACGCTAACAGATTCATAATAATTTTTGGCACACGAGCGCTGGTGTTTGCGTCGCTTCGCGGCAGACTTGCTCGTCCAAACTTGCGGGGTTTTGAATGTTGGACACTGATATTGTCATGGTTTGTTGATCAGCTTGTCGCATGGTGATGACAACTTCCTGTTCATTTTTGGCTATATCTATAACTTGCAAGAATTTTTTCATTCGGGATTGTTTGGGTATTAGTTCAACACCGCCATCGGCAAACCGAATGGAAAACATTTTTTCCAAAAAGCGTTGGTTACCGCCCATCAATTGATTTAGGAGTTTGCCCATTTGGCGATGCACTTTACTTTTTAATTCTTGTGCTTGTGCATCTTCGCTGATCAACCAAATTTTCCCATCCATTCGGTAGACAGTGGTTTCATCCAACGGCGTTTGTGTGCGCCACACCAAACCTTTATCGCAAGAGAAAGCAAATCGCCCTTGAGCAACCAGAGGTTGCTCTATAGATGGCAGTGTTTTTTCTTGCTTGAATTCACCGGTTTGGTAACAGCTTTCTGGGAGAAAGTTTTTGAGTTGATTTTGGGCGAGAAGGTTGGAGCTGAAAGTAAGCATAAGCGCGCAGAGAAACCTTCCCCCTCTCCCTAGCCCTCCCCCACTGGGGGGGAGGGGACAGAGTGAATTACATAAATAGAATGAATTATATAAAGAGTTTTGTGGTTTAATAAAATTGGAAAAAAGGTTTGGCATGACTCAACTCTTTTCCAATAGATTATTAACTTGTTGAATCAAAATAGCTGGGCAGGCAAATTGCATTTGTTGGGTGCTGGCGTTGACGGCGGCTTGGGCGGTGGAGGCTTTGGTGAGTACACGATTATCCAGTGCGTCGAAAATTTTATAGCGAATATCCAAACGGCATTCCCATTCAACCAGGGTGGCGACAATTCGCAATTGTTGTTCAAACAACAAAGGCTGAACATATTTGATTTGCATATCGACTACAGGAAACATAAAACCGGAATTTTTCATGTCTCGGTAGTTGTAACCAATTTTGTCTAACAGATTGCAACGAGCCACTTCCAGATATTTACAGTAGTGGCCGTGCCATACGATATTCATTGAATCTACATCAAAAAAAGGAACGGTGATCAAAGTCTCTTGGCTTAGCAGTCGTTCCTGATCTGATGTCAATTTCATGCTTTATCCTGTTGCAAAAAAGCCAGTACAGCATCCAACATGTCACTCATAGTTTTGACTTGATGGAAATTTTCCAGCGAGATTTTTTTGGAGGTCAGTGATTTTAATTCGATCATTAAATTCACCGCATCAATGCTGTCTATGTCCAGATCTTCCCGTAGACGGGAATCGAGATTGACATCATCAGGTTCAATATCAAATTGTTCCTGCAGAATGATTTTAATTTGTGCCAATAGGCTGTCGCGTGTCAGAGTCATATTTACGTCGTAGTTCTAGGAATATTTAAAAATGTTGGAACCGCGAGATTATACAGACTTATCCCAGCTGTCGCAGTTCATCTGCTAACCGGGTTTGCATAATCGCCGTCAATTGTCTTGCTTGAATTCCGGAGGGTCGATTTTGATCAATTTGTCGGGCAATTTCTATATCAGGCAGAACAGCAAAGTAGAAATGGGGTTTGGTCTCCGGGGATTGATACCATTTGCTAGTTTTGCGCAGCGTCATAGGTTGGCAATCGATCAACACAGGCACTATGAGGCAGTCGGCCATTAGCGCTATGTTGGCAGCGCCGCGTTTGAACTGCATGCCCGAATCATCCGTCCGCGTTCCTTCAGGGAATATCATCAACTTGTTACCGGCTTTTAGAGTGGCAGCGGCTCTTTCCAATAAGCCGACACCTTCATCATTGGGGATATAGCCAGCCAAACTGACCATCCAGCGCGTGACCAGATTACGCGCCATAGCCGCTTTAACCACGAAAGTGGCATTGGGTATAACCGACATCAAAAAAATCGCATCCAACAAGGTGGGATGATTGGCAATAATTAAAATGCCCTGACGATCAAGCAACTCCAATCCTTTAAATTCAAAACTCAACAACCCCATAATCCACATAATGCGCACAAACAACCAAGCGGAAAGCTGGATCATTTTGCGGGCAAAACGCGACTTTATCTGACGGCCTATGGGTAAAAGAAAAGTCATAGGTGTGAGCAGAAGCGCCAGAAGCAAAGTGCCTAACCCAAACAACAGAAAGCACAATCCCGTTGCCATTAATCGCCAGGCGTAGTTAAGACTCTTGCCATTTACCTTGCGACTGAAAATGAGATTCAAAATAATTACTCTTTCTGGACAGGTGAAGCCAGAGCTTCTATTTCTACCAACAACTGACCGCGGCAGATATCCGCATGCAAAAAATTCATTTGATGAGAAAGGTAATACTTGGCCAAAAACGATTCTGCTATAGAAAGATCTTGCGGGTGACGAAGATAAACACGAATGGCACTTAAGCTGCGTTTTTCCTGATCAATATGGCTGACCAACTGCTGGATGTTATCCAGAGTAATCTTGAGTTGCTCCTGCAAATCGCCAACTGCTTTAGTGTCGTGCCCAATAATACTGGCAGTACCCGAAATGAAAATTTGAATTTTACTGTTCAAACTTAAACTGGTGGCCCTGGCGAAAGATGGACTGCTGGGGCCATATTCACGAGGATATTCATAAGCCGGCTGCTGCCGGGGATTTTCATGATGCACACCGGAATAGCGCCCGGCCAGCAAATAGACTACCGCACCTTTGCCGTGATGCCCCAGCGCCGAAGCTGCCGGATATTCTTGCGGCGCAAGATGATGGGTATGAAACGCGCGCTGACGACCGACACAGAATTTCTTATATTCTTCGCGATCGCCCTCTCCTTGATTAATGTTGGGAATAAAATTCCAGATACGAAAAGGGTAAGGAAAACCCATGGATTGGATCAATTGAAACAAGCGCCCGTAGGAGGTTTCGGTGGCCAGCTCAATATTCTGGCAGTCGTCTTCAGACATCCAGACAGCCGCACACAAGACATCGTCGATAATCGACCAATGGCAATTGTCCGTAATTCCTCTGGTTGCAACAGCCGTCCCGTAGCGAATCACTTCCAGTGGTTTGGCTGACAGGCTGGGCATGCCGCAAGGGATATAACCCTTGAGATCTGTAGGCAAACAGCTGTCCACCAAGCCGACAACAGCCAATACGCCGGGTTGTTGTAACAGGTCAGCTAGCGAATCTACTGTATCCGCCGAAAGGTAATCTTGCGTAAGGGTCGACATGGTTTTACAACGGACATCCTGATTTTATTATCATCATCGAGAGCGCGCATTCTATACACTCTGCAAGCCTATGTTAAGGCAAAGGTTCAGGCGAGCGGGTGTTGGGTTATGCAAGCCGATGGTGATTTTGAGGTCTAAACTGTTTAAACTGCGCGCCTTTCGCGCTCGTTTAATCTTAGAACAGAATAAGAGGTTCACAATGTCTGTACAAACAGCCGCTCAACACGAAATGGCTCAGCTTTTAGTAGAAGCCTTGAATCTGGAAGATATTGCCGCTGAAGACATAGCGCCAGACGAAATACTTTTTGGCGAGGGTCTGGGCCTGGACTCGATTGACGCTCTGGAAATTGCCCTGGCGATTTCACAAAAATTTGGCGTACAAATGCAAGCCGATGACGCAGGTGTTCGCGATGCCTTCGCCACTCTGGCGTCCCTGACTGATTTTGTGCAAAGCCATAAAAAGTAAATGATCTTGTCTTTCTCTCATGATCTTGTCTTTCGCTGATGATCTCTAATGATATCCGCGCAGGATAAAACCATTCCATTGATGCAACGAAACCTGAGTGAAGGCTTCGCTTGCGTCAACACACAGCTGTCGCTACTCAAGAATCAAACCGGTTTAATTCAGGTTGGCGAATTTTTAAGCCAGGCTACTCAATTGGCGAATCAATTGCCTGCCGGTAAACACCTGATTAATTTGTGTGAAAACCGTTATCTTTTCACTTTGTCTTTTTGTGCGGCCATCATCAAAGGGCAAACGACTCTCTTACCACAAAATCGCGCTGAAGAAACCCAACGCAATTTACTCAATGAATATGCCGATACCTATTTATTACACGATAGCTTGTCTTTATTACAGGAGTCGTCAGCTAAAGAATTTTTGCCGACCGATATTCCACAAATCAATTTGCATCAATTAACTTTACGCAAAGATATAGCCACAGAAATCCCGATGATTGATGCTGATTTTTTGGCCGCTATTGCATTTACATCAGGCTCCACCGGAAAACCCAAAGCCAACAAAAAATATTGGCGCACTTTTGCCATAAGTACGCTGATGAATGGCAGTGCGATGCTGCCAAAAATCGATGAATTAATTCAAGTCTTGGCAACCGTTCCTGCGCAACATATGTGGGGTATGGAGACATCTGTACTTATGCCCTTTTTCTGGCGAGTCTGCGTCAGTGATTTACGGCCATTGTTTCCGCAAGATATAGCAAAATCATTAACGTCATTAACTGCACCTCGTTTGTTAGTGACCACGCCGGTACATTTACGTGCATTAGTCAATAGCAAAATTTCCATGCCGACTTGCAGCAGAATTTTATGCGCAACTGCTCCCCTGTCATCATCTTTGGCAGACGAGGCAGAAAAAGTTTTTGCAGGCGATTTGTTAGAAGTTTACGGTTGCAGCGAAATTGGTTCTACTGCTTATCGCTCGACAGCAAAAAGTGAATCCACTTATTGGACCTTGATTGACGGTTTGCAATTCACATCAGAAATTGAGTCCGACATTGTCACACACAAAATTGTTGGTGACCATTTACCCGACGCACAATTATTACAAGACCAACTCGATATTCAAGGCAATCAATTTCAATTACTCGGCCGCAATGAAGATATGATCGACATAGGCGGCAAACGCGGCTCGCTGTTAGAAATGAATGCGCTACTACTGACGGCACCGGGTGTCACTGACGGCGTAGTTTTTCTTCTTGAAGCTGACTGTAACAAAAATCAAATCCAACGCCCTGCTGCTTTGGTAGTTGCCCCGGAAACTTCTCGCGCTGAAATCACAACTCATTTCAGCAAACATCTCGATCCGGTTTTTATGCCAAGACCTTTAGTATTTGTTAGCGAATTACCACGCGAAGAAAATGGAAAATTACGCAGAGTCAGATTATTGGAATTTTATAAAAATTTGCGAAGCGGAATTTAACAACCCAAACTAAAGCAGGAGAAAAAAATGGGCCAACAGTTTTCCGAATTGAGTCAAGAGCATATTGATTTTATAGCTCTTCAAAAAATCTACTTCGTTGGTACCGCAACCGACGACAGCAAAATCAATATTTCCCCAAAAGGACAAGATTCATTTAGAGTATTAAGCCCCAGCAAAGTTGCCTGGTTAAATGTTACAGGCAGCGGCAATGAATCGGCTGCACATATTGAATTAAATCCACGCATGACCATAATGTTTACCGCCTTCGAAGGAAAACCCCTGATTTTAAGAATTTATGGAAAAGCCAAAGCCATCCATCAAAATGATTCAGACTGGCAAGAATATGCGTCTCTATTTCCTGTATTGCCCGGCACTCGACAAATATTTGTGGTAACCGTTGATATGGTTCAAAAATCCTGTGGCATGTCAGTCCCTTTTTATGAATATATTGGCGAAAGAGAACAACTAAAAGACTGGGCGATTGCAAAAGGTCAATCCGGAATAACCGACTATTGGAAGCAAAAAAATCAACACTCGATTGATAATATTCCAACCCATATAGTTGAAAAGAATCTTTAATCAAAATCGACAATAGAAGCCAGAGTTTTTTGACTTGCATGAGTTTTGACCTAGTCTTTTCTATAGATTCAGAAACTTACACACACATTCCATAAAAACTGGCAGAAAAGGCAATGGAAGACACCTATGCACCTTGTGGAAAACTGAAAGCAATTTGGCTATTGGCAGCATTAGTTGTCCTATTTAGCGCCAACAAAGTACATGCTGATAATTTACTGGATATGGGACTTGAAGAATTACTTCAGGTAAATGTCACTGGCTCAACTTTACGTAGCGAGTCACTTAAAACTGTTCCTGCCGCCGTCACTGTATTTACTCATCAGCAGATTAAAGCGCTTGGTTTGGACTATCTATATGAATTGCTGAATCTGGTTCCTGACTATCAATCTGATCGCAATGGAGATAGCCCATCCGGTTACACCTTTAGTTCACGAGGACGACGCAACAGTTCCGAAGCTCGCGAAGTGTTATTGATTGTGGATGGGCGTGTTTTTGCTGATCCGCGCACTGGCAGTGCAGATGGCTCCTTGCCACTTTTTCCTTTGGAACAAATTGAACGTATAGAAATTATCAGTGGTCCGGGATCAGCAATTTATGGTTCTGGCGCTTTTAATGGTGTAATCAACATTGTCAGTCGACAGTCGCAAAACCAAGTTTCTTTATCGACAGGAAACAATGGACAAGTTACTGCAGACCTGCTCGCACACCATCAGTCAAATGAATGGGAATTAAATGCTTACGGTCATTTTTATCAGGATGATGGGCAAGACTATTCGCTAGCATCAACAACAACTAATGATCCCCGCAATGATGTCGCGCTGAACTTCAGTCTCGACACTGACACTACGCGCATACAAGCTGCGTATCATCATCTTGTCAGCGATAATTTTTATACAGTCGAAAATATTTTTAACAATTTCAACAGCTACACACAACAATTTCGCCAACTGGGAATTGATCATCAAGTTTTGTGGAATGATTCTTTAAAATCAAAATTCTCCTTGAGTTATGTTGATATAGAACAAACGTTCAGCGGCATGATCTTGCCCGAGCTTTATCTAACTGGATTGAGCAACCCTGTAAGTAATGATGCATTTTTAGTGAAAGGAGTATTCGCAGGAAAGACCTGGACATTCGATATAGCAAATGATATCGACCTGAATGGAAATTCCAGTGTGCAGTTTGGTGCGCAGTGGCGACGCAATCAAGAAACAGCAGCCGAAGTTAAAAATAATTTCGATTTGGCGCAACTTGCAAGTGGAAATTTTCCTATTAATTATTATGGCGACTTTACTCAATCAACACCTATAGGCAATTTAAAATCGCAAGATTCCAGTGCGCTTTACGGTCAATTACTCTATGCAATGAGTAGCGAAACACGCCTGACATTAGGTTCCCGTTTTGATTATTACGATAACATTGGCCAACACATCAGCCCACGCATTGGCCTTGTGCATCAATTGCAAGAATACCAAACAATTAAGTTGTTATATGGCGAAGCCTTTCGAGCGCCATCACTAAGTGAAATGGGACTAATAAATAACCCTGTGCTAGTCGGCAATTCGGAGTTGAATTATGAAATTGTTAAAACATGGGACTTGGTCTGGCAAATTGCATGGAACAATACCAGCTTGATAACAAACGCTTTTTACAATCAGTATAAAGATCCCATAGCCACAGGTTTTACTGGTAACACCCGCACTTATGTCAACGGTAGTGATGAGATCAGCCACGGCGTTAGCTTTGAAATAAACCAACAATTAAATTCTTATTGGCGCACACGCGTTCACTACACGCATTTTTTTGAATTACCCGATTCCGCATTTCGTGAAGCAGATGCATTAGCATCCGCTATGCTCGATTATTCTCATAACGACTGGAGCTGGAATATTTCTGCAGCTTATCAAGGAGCACGTCAATATCTCTCTACCAATAATCAACGAGACTCATTGAATGCTCATTGGAGTTTCAATAGCCAGCTGGGATACAGCCTGAATAAAAAAATCCAGTTCAATCTGGCGATAAAAAATCTAACTGATAAAGAATACTCAACACCATCACAGGGCGCAGGATTAAGCGTACCTAATCGCGGAACGGAATGGCGACTGGGTGTAGACTGGCAGCTTTAGATAATTTTGGGCGCGCCAAAGCAAACGATTGCTTAACAAAAATTAGCAACTATCAATCCTGATAATCGATGCGATTCAGGCATAATCGGCTGTCGTAATTGAACATCCAGTAACAATAATATAAGAGTATATTTATTTTATGTGGAATAATAACCAGTCGCTCGCGAGCCTCATCAAATTATTAACGATGATTATCACTAGTTGTTTGTTAGCTAGCTGCATAACCAGCTCCAACAATCATCCGAAAAATGAAATTGCAAATTGTCCGGCAACTTACTCCAATCCTATTATTTGGGAAGATTTGCCTGATCCGGAAGTGATTCGTGTAGACGATATTTATTACTACACTGCATCCAGCTTTCATCACTCGCCCGGGGCTCCTTTATTGCGTTCATATGATCTCATCAATTGGGAATACATTTCGCATTCTGTTCCTGTACTCGATTTTGATCCTTCTTACGATTTAAATGGCAGCAGCTCTTACGTTAACGGTATTTGGGCGTCTTCATTGCGTTACCGCGAAAGCAACAAAACATTTTATTGGATGGGCTGCATGCATAACAAAGGCGGCGGCTATGTTTTTACGGCGAAAAATCCTGAAGGCCCATGGGAAAAACATACCAGTGAAAAATGTTATTACGACATGGGTTTGTTAATCGAACAAGACACAGACAAAATGTATGTTGCATGGGGTAATAACGACATACATATTTCTGAATTAAGTACCGATGGATTGGCAGAAATTCGCAGCGAAGAAGTTTTTAAAACTCCTGACAATATTTCGGGCCCACTCGAAGGATCGCGCTTATACAAAATAAATGGCGATTACTATATTTGGATGACGCAATATGCCAATGGCGAATATGTTGCGCGCTCAACTAGCGGACCATTCGGCCCTTATGAAATTAGACCGCTCGCCGTTAAAACACCTTATGCAGGTATAGCTGCTGGCAGCAGCCCACACCAAGGCGGCATAGTTGAAACACAAAATGGTGATTGGTATTACATGGCTTTTAATGACGCTTTTCCCGCTGGGCGAATTCCGGTAATGGCGCCGTTAAAATGGGTCGATGGATGGCCGGAAGTCACTTTGGTAGATGGCAAATGGGGTGCAACCTATCCTTTCCCTAATCTCCCTTGCGGCGCCAATAAAATCAAACCACATTCGCCAATGCACAAATTTGAAACTGCAGCATTGAGCCCGGAATGGGAGTGGAATCACAATCCTGATAACAGCAAATGGTCATCAGGAAATGGTTTAATTTTACAAACAACGACGGTTACATCCGATTGGTATCAAGCGCGCAATACCTTAACTCACCGCATTCAAGGTCCTCGCTCTATTGCCACCATCGAATTGGATTTTTCCTCAATGCAAAATGGCGATGTCGCCGGGTTAGCTGCGGTAAGAGATAGCACTGCCTGGATTGGTATTAAAAAAGAAAATGACGATACACGAGTAGTTGTCGCTGATGACATCACCATGGATACCAGTTGGAAAACTACATCAACCGGTAGAGAAGTTGCCAGTCAGAATATCACTGGTTCAAAAATCTGGCTGCGTATTGATGCGGATATTCGCACAACTGAAGATGGCGGTACTGCAAAATTTTATTACAGCACCAACGGTACGGAATTTATGCCATTGGGTGATATTTTTACCATGAAACGCCAATGGAATTACTTTCTGGGTTATCGTTTTGGATTATTCAATTATGCGACTCAGTCTCTAGGTGGGAGCGTTAAAGTGAATTATTTTGAAACGGTTAAACAATAGGGAAACGGATAGTCAATTTTGTTTAGTGACCCAGCCCGGCAAAGAATTTTTTGAAAATTATAAATCTTCCCATTTTTCAAATAACAATGCCGGGTCATCTTTTAATTTTAATAGGTGCAACATATCGCCCAGCTGCACACAGATATCGTCTCTTTCTGGGGTCTCTATAAATTTATACTTTTTCTGAAGTTCATTAAAACCAGTAATCATTGACTTCAGCTCTTTCATTACCAGCGGTTTTTTTGGTTTTTCACCTAATGCGATTATATTGGTCAAGGTTTCTTTAAAAAGATCATTTGATTTTTTTACTGCTACTTTGGGGCGCACAAACTCTATCCATTTGTTGAATGGATTCAATTTTTTATATTCTTCAAGGCTCAGGCCTTGTAATCGCGCTATACGCTCCGCCTCAATTCTTTTTTTCTCTTCATATTGCAGCTGCCATTCTGCCGCTTCTCGCGCTAAAATTTCTTCGTGGTCTCCATTATCCCATTCTCTTTGCAGGAGAAGCTGCTCTCCTCTTCCGATCACTTGCCAATTACCCCACCCGCTCTTATTGTAATTTTGAATATCATCTTCAAAAGTTACAGAACCAATGTATGTAAAATTTTCTGGTGGGAGTCCGTTAACAATCCAATCATATTCTTGATTCTTCCAGCTATGATGATTTAAAACTAACCTTTCTGTTAACGCTTTATCTTTTAGGTCTGGCGTTTTGGTTCCTATCCAAGTCGTTGTAACAACCAAGAAGCACATTTCATTATTTTTATTTAAATAATGATCCTTCGAAATATCAGAATCAGCAGGAAAAGATTCAACTATTCTACACGCGCCAAATTCACTTTCAGAAATAGGAAATGTATAAATTGCGCCTTGTGATAACTTTATATCTGTCATGTTTATTGTACCTCCAGCGCACACAAAGACTCCTGCATCTCTCTCGCTAATTTTAAAATTAAATTCGTGGCCACAGTTTTACTCCTATAAATACAAGCTCAAAAAAACAACTAACCAGAGAATTTTTGTTAGGCATTGATACTAAGCTCCATTTTTTTAACTACCAAGTCACGAACATTCGATGATAAAAAGTGCGAAGGAATGTATTTTAAATTCGGCGTGCGTCGTGATGGGCGAATAGTTGCTTTAATAAATTTTAAAATTTTCTCGGCATGATTTTTATCCCATGCCCAGAGCAACTCGCCTCGAATCTCCCATTGCCAATATGAATCCATTGGCCAATCTAGATTATGCTTAGTGTTAGAGTGGCAGTGTGGACACTGAACCAGTCCATTAGTAAGCACAGGATATCCACCTTGGATATTGTCAACACCAGTTCGTAAATATTGTTGAGAAGTTGATGGTGGATGCCAGCTTACTTGAGAGGGAAATCTTTCTAGTACCGTCCATCCACCCCACTGATGCATTGGCCTACCGTCCTCAGGACGCTTATCATTTTTCGTGAGAAACTCAAATGGTTCTTCAAATTTAGCTAAGCCTCTACAATTAGGGCACTTTATGTCGATTGGATTATATTTCATTTGGGGGAGGCCCAACGACATTTATCAAGCAAATCGCGATTATTGCGATTGATTTCTAAAATAAATTCTTTATTTGTTTTCATATTTTCTACTTGGTCTAGCCACCTTGCTCAATTATCAATGAATAAATTCTTGCTTGCCGACTCCATATCTGGAATTGCGTTTGCCATCAGTGAATTTTTAATGTCTTCAATTGCATCGTCTATGTTTGAGCCATCATTCGATATCCACCATATATTTTTGCGATTCCTTTCGGGTTCTGAGCCAAAATCTTTTCGCAAATGCTTTTGGCACACTATGTTTTCAATAGAGCCCCGAAACTGGCATTCGTATTCTTTGGGAACTGCTAATCCATCCTTATCAATTTTGGGTGTAGCCAGTGATGGCATATTTGTAAAATATATTCCATATGACACACTTACCGATTGAGACGGAAAACCAGTGACCTGGCTGAAGTAGCTACCGACAGATTTTATGACGATGTACCAAATTTCATTTTCTCGATAAAGCCAATAATTCCGGGCTTTAACTTTAGTAAATCCATATTGCCGTAACGCTGGAGATATTATTTTTCGAATTATTTTATTTACTTCAGGAGATCCTACCATATCAATTTCTCGTGCAATGTATATCTCACAATTCAGTTAGTGTTTTATTTGCAGGCACTGCACAGGCTTCCATTACCTGGATATTCCATCATTGCTTCACATTTTATGCACCTTGAAATGTACATGCCTGGTAGGCCATAGCTTTTCCAGGCAACTTCGTCACTTGGAAAATAACGACTGACTTCTGGCCAGCTTACATCCCAATATTCACTATCAACAACCAAACCTTTTTCAAATTCAATTTCACACAAACCTCCCCATGCGTGCGCCCAATTAGAAACGCATAGTTCCCAGTCATTTGACGAATTCACATAGACAATATCGTCATATGGCAAGGATTGAGGGTCTTTTGTCGGTGTTAATTTTATTTCGCCTGACTCAATTTTTTTTAAAAATGTGAGAACTTCCTGTTCGGTTACATTTAATTTATTCATGAGCATACTTAAAAGTCCCGTTTGATAATTACATTATATTTTTACTGTATTTGTATTAGCTTTATTTGGTTATCGTAATTTTAGTTGGATTAATTAAATATGTTTTTGTTGATTTTTCTTTGGAGTTGGAGCGCTCTATTTCTTTATCATATAAAAGATGTGGATGATCAACATTATTGGCGAAATCAATATCAAGCAAATAATCTTGGGCCTCATAATCGCAAAGAGCTCGTCGGATCCCATCTTCAGCTGATAGAGTTTTGTATAGTTTACCTTCAAACTCAGTTCTAACTTCTTTTTTATTAAGTGCTTCATCATTGCCGTACACTGAGTAACCGAAGCCAAGCGGCTTTGCTATAACGTAAAAATATTTACCCGAACGATCAATTTCGATATTCACTAGTGATATATCTTTTCCTATAACAGAAATGTGTAGCCTATCAAATTTTATCTTTAGGTTTTGAGCATCACCTTCTGTGTAACACTCAACTATTAATGTGTAGTATAAAGCCATATCGTTATCGCTTGTCATTGTTTATCGGGGTAGGCATATTTCATTATTGCCATCAATAATACCCTAGCTTTTAATCTAGGCTTTTATATTTCATAAGATTTCATGGGATTTCACAAGGTTTCACAATTTTTTATAGTAGTTTGGCTTTAAGAGAAAGTGATTGCCTACGGTTAACAATATGGATACTGAATGCTGGACACCAATAAAAATATAATTAAAGAAGGGATCAATAAGGCTATTGCTGAATTTACATCTCCTGTCTATCCACTAGGTTTTATTCATTCAAAAAAATGGTTTTGGCATTTAGTTAATCTCCAACAAGTCTAACCAATGTTTTATCTGATCTTCCTTTAACCCAGAGAATGATTCAGCAATATTTTTCGTATTACCTTTATATAATAGAAAGGCTTCTTGCAGTGCTTTCCTTCCTGGGTAAGGGACAAACCACTGCCTACAAGCAGTTGCAATTTCTTCATCTTTTGCATTTGTTTCATACAATAACGCATTAGGAAATTGCCTTTCAGCATATTCAAAACATATTTTTCTTTCCCAGCCGAGACTTAACGCTCGCTCGATTACTAATTTCACAATCTCAGGGGTGATTTGTATATTTTGTACAACTCCTGCAAAGATACACTCAGCAGCTGTACCAAAAAAATTAGCCTCGATGGATTTACTATCATTTTTGCTTTGAACAAATAGCCGAAACATTACCTCTAAACTGGACGATGCATTTACATCTAGATTACGACTGACAGTCCAAAAATAGGTTATATCGTTAACTGATATTTTTCTTCGTTTAGATTTGGGTATTGCCACTTATTATTACCTTTATTAATAAAGTGCACTTACCAACGAAATTGTAAGCAGCGTGCTGCGCTAAAACTAGCAGAGTAATATGCCAAAAAACACCACTGCAGTTAGGTACACTCATTTACATTCATACGTTAGTTGCCCTTATATAGTTTTGATACCAATTGGCTCGTAAGCTTGGCACCAGAACAAAATGATATGGCAAAATGCTCGTCAGGCTCAAATTCGTGTAGCAATAACCACGAACAATCGTTTGCTATAAGACCCAGCCAAGATGTACCGCCTTGTGCGGCAGGTTCCAGTTGAAAATACTCCAAAGCATAAGCTGGAGACAAGTAATTAAACTCTTTTACAAAGTTGAGATTTCCAACTGTATTATCAATGAGCGTGTAATAGAACCAGGTTGATTCATCTATAGACACCAATGATTTTAGTTGTCGAATAAGGGCATTATATTTGTGTTCACCTGGATTTGACAAAAATCTGGCGGGCGTAAAAACACCATTAATAATGGTTGCCAAAAACGAATCAGATAGGCCTGTTCTATACACTTCATTAACACTTTCGTAGAAGTTAGAATTTATTTCATCTGTTTCAATTATAAGATTTTCGTGTAGCCATTCTTTTGAGAACATAGTTTTGGTTAACCCATTATTCAATTCAATTTCGCGGACCTTTTTTTCTCGACCATTGCCTTTTGCCATCACCTGCGTTTGGCTTCTCTTCGAAAAAGAGAACTTTTGCAATTGCCTCGCAAATTGCGTCTGCTTTAGCAGGATCTTCTACTCGAAACAAAGTACGAAGTTTTTTTTCATTTTTAAGCTGTAGACAAATACTGTATCGCGTAGTCGATTCAATTTTTCTGTATGTTGGATCATTTGGAATTGGAGCATTAGTGATCGAAGTAATACCTTTTCCTCTTAAAAGCGATGCAACATCCTTAAACTCTTTTTCTTCTGTTGTGAAAAAGAGAAAGGGTAAACCGAACAGCCAATGTATTTCCAAAGTATTTGGATTGAATGTGATTCTGCATTTTATGATTGGAAGGAAGCAAGAAATAATTAGACAGCATAGCGCGATAGTGAACCAAGGCTCTTTTTGCAAAGTTGCGTAGGCTAGTACTCCGAACAATGGAGGAATTGATAATAGATAGAGTCTAACGCTAGCCATTCGATCTATTTTTAAAATATTATGTGATTTACTATTGGCCATAAAGATTCGCACTAGTTAAAGTTAATCAGATTTGGATTCATGTAGCGCCCTGCCAAACACATTTTAGCTTGGAGAGTGCTTTTTGGATATCCGACCACCACCAAGGATCTTGTGCGCTCTTGGTTCTGGTGCGAACTTTATAGTCGCTTAGCCATTACAAAGTCTTGAAATCTTGTGAAACTCTGTGAAATCTTGTGACGTATAAAAGAAATCCTGTTATTGAATGACCGCCAAGCAATATACAAGGCGCTTATCCACATCAAACCACCAGAAGAGCAGCAAAATCACAGCAAACACTAAAGTGGGAGCAATGATCCAGCCAAATCCAAATCAAAAAATCTCTACTCGAGAAATACTAATGAGGTAGAGTTACACCTGAACTATTAACTTTAGAGCCTCCTCTCATGAATCTTGATAAGTCCAAAAAGCGAATTGCGAAAAAAGTAAAAATGGGATTTCAAGGCTATCCAACTCTAGCCATTGAGTACTATGGTCTGACGCCGGACCGCGCAAGCGAAGTGCGCGTTAAATTCTGTTTTGAAGAAGGCGCCGAAACGCAAGAAGAGCGGTTCTCAAGTAAAGTCGATGCGCGCGAAGATGAAGTGATTCAAAGTGCGCTGGTTAAAATGATTGAGCGCTCCGGAGCAAATAGTGTTTCACAAACAGAAGGCGTGACGGTGATTAGTTAGTATTACCTAGATCTATCCCAACACGCTCATTCGGTAATCGCCCAATAATTCCCTTTCGGAATCACTTGGTATTTTGTCTGGATTATCCGACAACATATTGGTTACAGCGACAGCCACTTGCCTCATCATTTCCATATTGTTTTTTAATTCAGTGGCAAGGTCGGTTTGCGGTACATGCATCAGAATTTTATTAAAATATTGCAGGCAAGGAATTTGATATTGGTCTATAAAAATTCCGCGATTGGGTAAAACTAAACGCTGGCTGGCTCGCACACGAAATAAGGATTGAATTTGTTGATTAAGATCCTGGGCTTTTTGCAATTCTCCTGCGTGTGGTCGGATACGATTGAAATCGCAAAGTGCGTCACGGAAATAAAGTAAGGACAATACGCCCCAGTAATAGGTGTAATCCCATAAAAGTTTTAAACTCATCATTACTCTATCGCCAAATCCACCATACTGATTTAAATAGAGCGATAAAGTATTTTGATAAATCGACTTTAATATTTTTTCAAATACCAAGGCATTTAATCGAATATCCTGTCCATTTTTTTGATCGGTAATGAGCGATGCCACAAAACCATTAGCGAAGGCAATAAAATCGCTGCCAGGCGAGTAGAATGGATCAGCAAACACACCTGCCTCGCCAGAGATTGCCCAACCTTGATCGCTAAATAATTGTTTGCAGCCGTAGGAATAATCTTGCAACACCACAAAATCTAAAAACTTGGCATTACCAATTGCCTCTGCACAACGCAATTGATTTTTGAATAACCATTTCATCGCCGATTGTGGGTTTTGAATTTCACTGGTAATAAATGCTTGCTCATCCATGACTATACCAATACTGGTCACTCCCGATGCCAGCGGAATAATCCACACCCAATATCCAGGCCCCATCAAATGATTGGTACTTAACCAACGACGACCTTCAGGCTGACAGCGTGCACGCCAATCTGGACTTGCGGACCAATCATCAATAATAATTTTTTTATCGATACGAAACCAAACCGCATGCGCCCTGTGTGAATTTTTTGCGCCCAGTTGCAGATGATTTTTAATTAGCGATGCGCGACCTGCTGTATCAATTAGCCATCGTGACGATAGCGTCTTTTCCTGATCTTGCGTTTTTATGCGTAATTTTTTTTCTGCACCAATATCCATTGCCACAATATCTGCCTGGTCAATAAGCTTGACGCCCATTGACTGGACTTCAGTAGCCAAATGATTTTCTATATCCCCGCGATCAATTTGGTAAGTCGGAATACCAAAAACCTGACTTACGCCCAGCTCATCGCGCATTAAAAAATCACCCGTTGATTCACCAAAGAAAATACGAATACCAAATTTTTTCAAATGTTTTTCTTGAAGATGCGACTCCAACTGCAAATGTTTGGATAAATAATGCGAACCAATCTCAACCGTTGATTCGCCAACTTTGGCTATAGCGCGCGGTCGCGGAAATGCATTTTTTTCGACTATGACTATATCTAAATCAGCGTTGGCTTGTTTGAGTTGTTTCGCTAAACCCAAACCCGCCAAACCGCCGCCAGCAATTATCACATCCGACTTCATCTCTTCACCTCAGATACAGCTTCAGGTTGAAAACTAATAGCTAGTTTGCTTTTCTTCCCAAGAGAAAATTGTAACTCAGCATTTTTATGTTTAGCCAAAGCCGTTAATAAAGGTAGAACTTTTGCAACAGGATTTTGCTGGTAAAGAGAATTAAATAGTTCTGGCAGTTCAAATTTTCCATTTTCGGTTTTGCCAGCTTCCATTGACATGGATATATTTGCCAAAATTTTATGGTGCGACTTGCCTTTATTATATGAATAACTTTCCGGCACAACGAGTAAGGCCGCAGCAAAACTATAATCGCAAGGAAATATCTGTTTGTAAGTTTCTTGCACTGCAGTATCAAATAATGAAACCAACACCGCCTCTTGATATTGATTAGCTTGAATCATTGCCTCTAACAAACAAGTGCCAACAGTATCGTGATAAGCCGCAATTGAATTTGCCGATTTCATGCAGCCAGTGCTAATCGTCCAATAACCTGCGGCAGCATTGTGTACCGAGTTATGAAATTTGGTAGGCGACAATTGTTTTTCGTCAGTAATTAATACTCGACACATATAATCCGTAATATCGGTATCGCCCAAGCCTGACCCAAATACACAAGCTACATCAGAAGAATTTAATCCCGACTGCTGCAATGCTTGCCAGGATACTTCAACAGCTGCGCGTACCGGCAAAGGCGAACGACGGCGCTCATTAGCCGGGATCACTTCGGGTTTTGGCGATGAAACCATTAACTCAGAAATATTTTTTTCTGCCGCATGATCAATTAAATCTGTAAATTCTGACCAGTTGCTAAAACCCGGCCCCCAGACACCGACACCCAGTAATTGACAATTTATTTTTTGATTAACAGACATATTCTAGTTCGCTCCCTGATATCGACTGAAAATCAGACAGGCATTATTGCCACCAAAACCAAATGAATTACTCATGACGTGCTGTAATTTTGCTTGGTAATTTTTAGATGACATCTGAATATTTATTTCCGGATCAATTTTTTGTAAATATAAGGTTCCCGGAATTTGTTCGGTGACTAAGGCATCCATAGCAAAAATAGATTCGAGAATTCCTGCCGCACCTAAGGTGTGCCCCGTCCAACCTTTAGTTGAGCTTACCAAGGTTCGATCTGAAAATAGTTTGCCGATTAAATTACCTTCAATATGATCATTTGCTCGGCTCGCCGTTCCGTGAAGATTGATGTAATCAATTTGGTCAGGTGTTAATTTTGCCTGCGTCAATGCTTGCTCTATCGCCAATTGCGCGCCGCTGCCATCGGGATGAGGATGTGACATATGATGTGCATCCGAGCTTTCACCGCATCCACTTAATTCAATTGCAATATTTATATTCTGCGCTGCTGCGTCTTCCGCACGCATTAGTAGAGCGAAACCCGCGGCCTCACCTAAATTAATACCATCGCGATCTTGATCAAAAGGTTTGCAAGGATTAGGGGACACCAATTGCAAAGAATGAAAGCCATAAAGCACACTTAAACACAAAGTATCGGCACCACCGACTAAAACCGCATCGACTATTCCGGCTTTTAACCAACGAGCCGCTGTTGCAAATACTTTTGCTGACGATGAGCACGCGGTATTAATTGTCATGCAAGGGCCATCAAGGCCTAATTTTTCTGCAATAAATAATCCGGGCGCATGGGGATTTAATACATTCTCCTGAATAAATTCCGGAGGTAATTGATTGTCTTGATTTAAATATCGGTAAGCTTCTTCCGAGCGATCAATACTGGAAGTACTGGAACCCATTACCATTCCAATTCGGTTGGGCCCCAGCTTACTTTTTATTTTTTCCAGTGAAGCTAACAAACTGCCTTGCTGCAATGCCAAATCAATCAGCGCGTTATTTCGGCTTTGCCATTGAGTAAGCTTCTCATTTCCAACATGAGCATCTAACTCTGTTACGCGGCCAATCCAGGTAGGTAATTGGCATCCAGGAAAATCATTCGCTCTAAGTCCAGATTTTTGTTGGGCGATTGCCAAACGAATTGCCGATAAGCCAACACCCGCAGCACAAGTCGCCTCGTAATCGACAATGACAATCTTTTGTCTATTCAAAATTTAATCCTGAGAAAAGCATGTGTAATGGAGGGGAATGGGAGTATACCTAGAGTTTTGGCGTCAAATCTACCCGATGAACAAATGATAGACAAAAAGTTATAGCCTTGGGCTTGTATTTCAAGTTGGCGCCGAAGGTTTCGTGAATATTTGAAAGAGTTCAGACTCCGCACAATCAATTTAATGATCTATTGACCCATGAAAGCACCTAAGTCGAATCGATACCGCAGCAGTATTAATAATTAAAACTATCCTTTAGCTGCTTACTTGTTACGACGCAAATCTCGAAATCGATTTATGAGGTACCAAATAATTCCTATAAAAATTAAAAACACTGGCACCGCTGATAGTTCATTTTTTGTGGCTTTCGGCGCTGTGATAATCCAAACATCACCAATAACAATTAACAATACTGAAATAACGGACTGAATGTTAATTTTTCTACTTGTTTTTTGAACTGTTCTGGTCTGCATTCTCTCTGTAATCGGAGCTCCGCACCCTGGGCATAATTCAGCTTTATCAGATACTTCATTTTTACATCTACTACAGTTGATTAATGCCACTGCTTAATGCTCCAAATTTACGACTTTAGTTTCGAGCTCGATTTATTGTTGCCCGATAAAATAAACAACTCAGCCTGAGATGTAAACCATTACATCGATTATTTTAAAGTATTAGAAATTGATGAGTCGATTTAGATTATTAAGCAAGCAGAAGAGTCAAACTTTTAACAACATTGACATTTATGGGTAAATTAATTGTCAGGTCAGATGTTAGAGGGCTGAATAAAAATATGAATGAAGTAGACACACATTCAAGAATTTTAAATGTATATCTACTTGTTTTGATTTCCAACTTCTACTTGGTAGAAAGTGTATTTTCGATAAAGATTGCGACTTCATCAGCAGAGGGTGGATCTAAATTTGCAAGAACTACTACAAGATATTGTGATGCAGGAAAATACATAAATTTTCCGTTTGTTCCGGGTGAACCACCGCCATGCCCGAAAAATCGAACACCATCACTTGTTGTCGCATCTTCAAAATCATAGGCGTAAAGCGTACCGGGTTTAGGCGTACTGACTTTGCCTGTTGTAAGCAGTTTGGTGTGTTCAGAATCCAAAAGTCGATTGGACAAAAGTGCATTGGCAAACTTCAGGAAGTCAACGACAGTGGAATAACCCCCTCCAGCAGAGGTACCGCGATATGGCAGTTCTGGTTCAGCAGATCGTCGAACACATGTTGCTGATTCAGTATAGCTATAAAAAAAGGGAGCCGAGCTCCCTTTTTACTTGCACAACTGCTGTTTAAATTTCACGTAACGCCGTTGCTATAGGTAGATTCGCTGCGCGGATTGCAGGAAAAAAACCACCAATAAAACCAATAATTACCGCGAACCAAATACCTTGAATAACTAAATCTTGGGTCACAGCAAAATCAAATACCACCTGGCTAAAACTCGCGACATTCAGTGTTGATACTGTGTAACCATTGAATAAAATGTACACCACCACAGCGCCGATTAAACCACCTAAAACCGAAAGCAAAATGGATTCAACCAATGTTGAAATCGCCACAGGTAGCGAACCGAAACCAATTGCACGTAGCGTAGCGATTTCACGGGTTCGAGTAGAGACTGATGTATACATAGTATTAATTGCACCAAAGATTGCACCTATGGCCATCAAAATTGCAATTGGCCAACCTATGGCTTTTATAAACTTGGCTTGGGGTTCTGATTGAGCGGCCAAATAATTCGACTCTAATTCAGCTGAAAAATTAAAAGTCGGATTGGATGCTAATCCTTCTTTTAATTTTTCCAATCCATTTTCACCATCTAACTTTACACGAATAGTTTGAAAAGAATTGCCGCGGCGATAAACATCTTGCAAAACTTTAGCGTCACACCAAATTTCAGATTCAGCCAAGCCACCTTCTGCTTCAAATGCACCAACGACTGTCCATTGTGTCGAACCAAATTTAATTTTGTCACCGACATTTAATTGTGCAAATTGTCTTTGAATTGCGCGGCCAACTACCAGCTCATTGGTTCCCGGTGTAAAACGTCGGCCTTCAACAATTTTTAAATTTTTTCTTACACTGAATGCAGCATCCAGTACTCCGCGCATGGGCACATTAGCAGATGAATTGGTTGTGCGTTTGGTTACATCAACAACCACATACAATTCAGGGGAGCTAATTGGCTGGTCACCGCTACGCGCAACACCAGGTAAATTGGCAATTTCTTGTGCTTGCGCGTAACCCAATCCACTGGCCATTTCTGATGTTGCACCTGAGCGCGTAATTATCGCGACATCATCCGCTCCACCTTTCATCATGGTGCGCTGAAACCCTGAGGCCATAGACAAGACACCAATAAAAACGCCAACCACACAAGCCACACCAAAAACAGCAACTGATGAAGTACCAAGGCGTTGTGGAATATTTCGTATATTCATCCAACTGATAATAGGAATTTGTACTAAATTATTCGCCATGATTTATCTCCGACGCAAGGCAGTAACGATTTGCAAACGCAAACCTTGAATTGCAGGTATAGCGCCCGTAATCACACCAAATACCAGAACTAATAATAGTCCCTGTATTAATACCTCAGTATTCATAACCAAACCGGGCAAAACTGTGGCCATAGATTCTGCAGCTCCGACTACAACAACTTCTGCCAAAAGCAGACCTAAAATTCCACCAAGAAATGATAAGAAGATTGCCTCACCTAAAACCAACCACATCACACTGGTATCAGAAAAACCTAAAGTCTTTAATACAGCCAACTCCGGAATTCGTTCGCGAAAACTTTGTGCCATAGTATTTCCTGACACTAACAACATAGTAAAAAATACTGCACCTAAAATAATCGAAGTGATAAAACCTATGTCGGCAAATTGTTTGGCAAAGGATTTTGTAAAATCTTTTTCACTACTGGTTTTTGTTTCAGCTGGCGAATTAGCAAACAGGGCATCCACTTCGCGCGCAACTGCTTCAGATTGGGTTTTATCTTTCACTTTTATAATCATCCAACCCAAAGTGCCTTTGCCATATTGACGGGCTTCATCAAAATAACTGTAGTGCATGAGCATGGTACTGGTGTCGGCGCCTTTAGTTTTAGCCTCATAAATTCCACTGACTTCAAATTCCCATGTAGTACTGCCATTTTCTTGCGTGAACATACCGATCAATGGAATTCTGTCGCCAATTTTCCAATGGTATTTGTCAACCAGGGCTTTCCCTATGACCACGCCTATTCGATTAGCTTTCCAGGCTTTCATCTGATCTTCTGGCAAACTTAACAAATCGTCATACATTGCAAAATAATCTTCTGCTTCAATAGCAAATTGCGGGAATTGATTTTTTTGTTCTTGATAATAACCGCCAAACCAATTTGCCTGAGTTGCAACTGCAACACTATTTAGAGCCTGAACTTTGGCTAAATAGCTATAAGGCAAAGGCTGAATAAGTGTAATTTTATTGATGGTTACCAATCTATCCTCACCTGCCAAATTTGCGCCCTGATCAAATGCATTACCCAAACTGCGCAATAAACCAAATAACAAAAAAGCAATGATGATGGATAGACAAGTTAGCGTCGTTCGAACTTTTTTTCGTCCGAGATTTTTCATGATGAAATAGAGGTAGTACATGATTACACCAACCTTCCTTTGTCCATATTTAAAATGGTTTTTGCATGATCAGCTGCGCGTGGATCGTGCGTCACCATGATGATGGTTTTTCCTTGTTGCTGATTCAGTGTCTGCAAGAGCGTTAAAATTTCATCCGCCGTTGTACGATCCAAATCACCGGTTGGCTCATCGCACAATAAAATATCAGGATCACTTACCAGCGCACGCGCAATAGCCACACGCTGTTCCTGACCGCCAGATAATTCATTTGGATAATGATCAGCACGATCAGACAAGCCAACCAATGCCAATGCCGCAGCCACGTGCTTTTTGCGCTGCGCACTGGAAAGATTGGTGAGTAATAATGGCAGCTCCACATTTTTTTCTGCAGTTAGCACTGGCATTAAATTATAGAATTGAAAAATAAATCCGACATGCTGTGCACGCCATCGTGTCAATTGTGAATTAGACATTTGATCTAATCGCGCGTCGCCAATCACTAATTGACCTGAACTGGGTTTATCCAATCCACCCAATAGATTTAACAAAGTTGTTTTACCAGAGCCTGAAGGCCCCATCAACGCAAGAAAATCTCCACGATTAATTGTTAAATTTAATTCATTTAACACATTCACTTTTTCCTTTCCTTTTGGATAGTGTTTACTGATCGATGTTAATTCAACTAAAGGCAAACCAACGGCATTTTTTTCTGGGGCATTCATGATTATTCTCCTGAATGGGTTTATTTTCACCCCCTCTCCCCCGACCCCTCTCCCACAAGGGGAGAGGGGAGAATCAAATCTATTCAATATTTTTGAAATATAACAATTTCATCGATACTGATTAATTTCTCAATCTGTTCCCTCTCCCTTGATGGGAGAGGGTTAGGGAGAGGGTGTTTTGTTAATAAGTCACTTTCATTCCGTCTTTTAATTCGTCCGGTATCTGTACAACAAAATCTTCGCCTGCGTTAATACCTGATGCTATATAGACATCTGCACCATAACTTGCAGACAAAGTCACTTTACGTTTTTCAGCGACCTTATCTTTTACAACGTAAACATATTTATCTTCACCGTCTGAATAGACTGCGGTGATGGGAACACGAATCCCTAAAAGTTTTTTCGAATCATTTTCGGTTTGGGGTTCGGTGTTCATGAATGCCACTTTCACGCCCATCTCCGGTAATATTCTGGGATCAGAAGTTTCAAAGCCTATGCGAACTTTTACTGTAGCTTTCTGACGATCGGCCGCAGGAATTATTGCAATCACTTTCGCGGGGATTTTCCAATCGGGATAAGCCTCCAATACGGCTTGTACATATTGATCGACTTGAACACGCTGAATATAGGATTCATTGACATCGACTTCGATTTCAAGCGATGCCATATCGACAATGGTACAGATCCCCGTTCGCGTAAAACCGCCACCCGCCGACATAGGTGAAATCATTTCGCCAGGCTGGGAATCTTTGCTGATGACTATTCCGGCAAAGGGCGCTCGTAATTGCATATCATCTAAATATTGTTGCTCAAGCGCGAGACGTTTTTCCGATACATTCACATCCGCTTTACGCGCGGCTAATTGCGCAGTCAGTGATTCAAAATCAGCGCGGGTTTTGTCCAGCGCAGCAGCGCTTATTAATTGTTTTCTCGCCAGTTCTGAATTGCGATCCAGATTTAATTTTGCTTCAGTCAATCTTGCCTGGGTTTCCGCTACCATGGTTCTGGACGCTTGGAGTTGTGCACGCGAAAGCTCCAATGATTTTCGCGAATTCACGTCATCCAAACGCGCAACGACTTGATCCTTTTCAACTTTCATTCCTTCTTCGATATAAATCTCCGCCACCTTTCCGGTAACTTTGGACGATACAGTTGCCATGCGACGTGCGACCACATAACCCGTCGCGTCTAGTACACGCGCTTCTGATGAGTTGGCTACAGCCACACTGGCCATTTCAATTTTCACCGCCACAGGATCGGGTTCGTGAAAAAAGGTGTAGACCATAACAATGGCAGCTAAAAACACCACCAGAGCTATGATCCATAAACGGCTTGCGGGTTGGGGTTGATCGTCACGTTGAATACGTAATTGAGAGATAAGTTCGTCTTGATTTGCCACGGATGATCCTATTTTTAAAAGAGTTTGATCAATATTGCCTTAGCGTTTATAGCTTCGCAGTTTGCCGCACAGAGCACTGATTCAACAGTTGGCTATGTCATGGATTCATGGTGACATTTGTGACATTTCTAATCAATTAAAGATTAGCGGCCTGAGATGGCCAAATAGACGCTACGCAAGCTTACTGCTGATTCAGTGCGGCAAGTGCTTTTTGATCTCGCAGATAAATATCCGGCTTAAACACCAATTTGTCATTCTCCTTCACCTCCACTGTCCAATAGGCGAGTATTACGGGCACCTTGGTCGCCAAGGTGATATTGCGAGTTTTTTCTGTATCGATAATTGCCTGGACACTTTCTTTGTTCATACCATTTTTTTCTTTTAATAGAATTTCAACCAACTCCATAATATTTTCTACGCGAATACAACCAGAACTAAATGCACGCTGGCTTTTTTTAAAAAGCCGCTGATAAGGCGTATCGTGTAAATAAATGGAATAAGGATTTGGAAAACGAATTACTGCTTTACCCAGGGCGCCATCTGTTACGTAGTCCTGACGTAAATTAATACCACCTGGGGCAGACCAGTTTATTTTGGACGCATCTATTTCTTTATTGGTAATGTCATACACACGAATACTATGTTCTTGCAAATAATTAACATTCTTGCGTACCTTGGGTAAAACGTCTTTCCTTAAAATTGTTGGCGGAATAGTCCAGCCCGGATTCAAAGTGAGATAATGAATTTCCGAACGGAAGGTAGGTGTAGTTCGATATGCTTGCCCCACCTGTACACGCGTTTTCCAAACAGGTTGCGAATCCCGATAATAGGTGAGCTTAAAACCTGCCACATCAACCAATACAATATCCGATGAAATTTGCCTAAACAGGCTCCGCGCTCTATCAAGATTCACTCTTATTTGATTCACTCGATCTTCCACTGAAATATTCAATGCAGCTCGGGTCGATGCACCAACAGATGCGTCAATGTCCAAATATTGTTCACTTTGAAATTGTTTAACGGCGTCAACTAATTGCGGATCAAATAATTCTTCCGCATTAAATTCAAATATTGCGTTATCAAGATTATTATCGAGTTCATGCGTAGAATCAGAATCGGACAGCAAATTTAAAACACTGGTTATTGCTGTCGGAAATTTTTTTCGACACTCTTCAAGTAGATTAGTTTTTTCTCTGACATTTTCGGTGATTGGTAAATCAACATATTCACCCGTTACCCGCAAACGTTGACGCAATATTGCCACCCTGGAGTCAATATCGCAGGGCTTAAGTGTGAGGCCCTCAGGAATAATTGGCCAGCCGCCATTTGCAGCATATTGTCGGTAATCCAGTAAACCTTTTTGCATTGCTTGATAAAGCTGATGACTGGGGCGTGCTTTTTGAAATATCGCATCAATTTTTGCAGATTCTATCGAAGATAAAAACTCAGACCCCAAAACATCCGTAAGTAGCGATAGGTTAAATTGCCATTGCGCCTGTTCGCCATCTTTATCGATTTTACCAAAATACAAATGAAAAATAGCGGTAAAATAAACACCGGTTGCCAGCAACTCATCATTCATCCGCAGATTAACTGCATCCGCATTGCGCATTGCAACAATTTGCTGTGCAATCTTCAGTCGCGAAAGGCCGTAATCCTGTGGATTCAAACCATCCGCCGAAAGCGATGGAATATTGGAAATTAATTGAGAAAGAGACGTCGAAGTCCAAACCGGACGATAGTCCCGTTGTTGATAAAATTGCGCCAAGGCATGTGTAAGATATCGAGGCGAATCCGGCTGAAGATCTTCAGCTGATTCAAAATTGTTGATTTCCGCTTGCAACGCCTGCTGCATTAACCCATCAAAATCAGGTGTTGCCGCGCTGGCTGATACTAGATGACAGGCAAAACACACGCCGACAATCCAAGCCTTAAAACCACGCATCCATCGCCTCTTAGTAACTGAAACTTGAACAGTAGATTCTACCTTAGCCAAAAGGCCATTTTTGGACATCAACAGCAAAATGAGTGTGTTCTAACTCCCATCTCAAGCCAGAGTCGCATTGAGTAGAAAAATTTCTAGCCAGCGCTATCCTTATCTGATAGTTTGCTGCCCCTTCTTGAGTCTGCCTTTGGGCAGAGAATTGATACCGCGAGTCTTACGAGGCGCTGATCTATGGCGAAAAAAATTCCATCTACTGAAACACTGGCGCTACGCCCTTTTGTTCCTTATGAGGAAAAGAAAGGTGAGAGCTATATGAATGACAGCCAAAAAGCACATTTTCGACAATTGCTGCTGAATTGGCGTTCTGAATTAATGGAAGAGGTAGACCGTACCGTTAGTCATATGAAGGATGAAGCGGCTAACTTTCCCGATCCTGCTGACCGGGCCAGTCAGGAAGAAGAGTTCAGTCTTGAGCTGCGTACACGCGATCGCGAACGCAAACTGATCAAGAAAATTGACTCTACTCTCGAACTGATCGAAAACGATGATTATGGCTACTGCGATGCTTGCGGTGTCGAAATCGGTATTCGTCGCTTGGAAGCACGCCCTACTGCTACTTTATGTGTTGACTGCAAGACACTGGCAGAAATCAAAGAAAAACAAGTCGGCGGTTAATGAGGATGGCCTCTTCAGGTCAACCTCATTCTTCTCGCTACATAGGGCGCTTCGCGCCCTCTCCTTCTGGCCCTCTCCATTTCGGTTCATTGGTCACTGCCTTGGGCAGTTTTCTCGACGCTCGTTCGCAAAACGGCCAATGGCTGGTGCGCATGGAGGATCTGGATCCACCTCGCGAACAAGCCGGTGCCGCAGACGACATACTGAATTGCCTCGATGCTCACCAACTTCATTGGGATGGAGAAGTGTTTTATCAAAGCCAAAGACACTCCGCCTATGAGCAATGTCTGGATTTACTCAAATCCAAAAATTGGATTTATGCCTGCGATTGTTCACGACAAGCATTGCAACTGACTCAAGGAATTTATCAAGGATGGTGTCGAAATCGCCAAGGGCACATCACATCACCTTACGCATTACGCATTACGCTTAAAAGTCTATGACATTCCTGATTTTCCATCTTCTGACAGCAAGTCATTTGATGATTTAATTCAAGGCCAACAAATCCAAAACTTGCGCAAGGATATTGGCGATCAAATTGTAAAACGTCGCGACGGATTTTATGCCTATCAACTCGCCGTTGTATTGGATGATATTGAACAACAGATCACTCACGTCATTCGCGGCCGCGATTTACTGGAAGTGACTGCACAGCAAATTTTTTTCTTTGAGATGCTGAATACAACTCCGCCCGAATTTGGTCATTTACCACTAGCACTTATGCCAAACAAACAAAAACTGAGCAAACAGAATTTGACGCCTGCACTGGATAACCAAAAAGCCAATCATAATCTTTGGCAGGCTTTAGTTTTTCTTGGACAAAATCCACCAATAGAATTAGAGTCGGATTCCATCGCTAACCTGCTGACCTGGGCAACGGCAAACTGGCAATTGAAAAATGTACCCAAGCTAGATCAGCTCATATTCTCAATAAAGGAAGAATGAAATGGCTAATCAATATCCACTTAAACTTCCAGACGCTATCAATATTTTTACACCATCAGATTTACCCTTCATAAAAATTGCACTGGCAAAACACACCGAGGTCACCAATGAAATTTTACATTTATTAATTCCGGATTCGATTGAACAGCAAACTAGTTGTGAACTGGCTCAGATTTTAGTTGATCATTCACTTACCGATATTGCCATCATCAATAAAATTGCAGCGCTTTTAGTCAATATTCCTGAGGGTTCAAAACAACTAGCATTGCAAATTTGTCGACACCCAGAAGTGGAATTTGCACTTATCCGGGCAATTATTTTGGGCAAAAATGTTAACTCGGATTTTAGATATAGTGTTGGGCGGGTAACAACACGTCAAAATGTAAAACAACTTTTAGCTGAAATAAAAAATAGAATCAAAAAGAATAATCCAAAGCCAAAAGAAAAAAAGATTCTTTCAACTAGCAAAGAACCACCTTCCTTTATTAATCCACTAGTCGCGCAAATGACATCCATGCTTAAGGGTAAAGTTCTTCGGCGAGACGAAAATCAATCCGACCGGGATTATTCTGGTGGAGGATTTTTCTGGGAAAGAAATCGAGCCATATATCTTTACGACAATGGGGCTTTTGAATACCAAGACAAAGTCTTTCAATCGATTTCATCAGGCGGGCTTTCGCTAAGCTCGCCAACTGACAGAGTTGACCGTCGAACAGGACAATGGGCCATTGAAGCTTACGGGCAGTTAGTCTATCTAGTGCTTAAAAGTAATAGCGAAACCTTATTCTCTATACGAACAGATACTGGACCTCAAGGAATTCAAATATTGGATGGTGAAGCTTGGCATCGCTATTTGATCCAGTAAAAAGCCAATCGCTATCTCGCGCTATTGCATCAGACTGGGCTAAACTGCTCGAACGAAATCAATACACACCAGAATAACAATTATGAATAATGCCCGCTTAGTCATTCTGCTGCTGCTAATCGCTTATATCTTTGCGCCCACACTACTCAATTGGATCCTTGATCCTGAGGGTGCTTGGTATCGGCCGTTTATTGCTTGGATGTTAGTGATCATTCTGGCCTTTGTGATGCAAATTAAACGCAAGAACTACCACGAACTCGATTGATATGAATTTTGATCTCAGCCAGGTTGCACTTATCGGTTTAGGCTATTTATTGCTTTTGTTTGGTATCGCCTATATTACTGAGCGTGGCTGGATCCCCAATTCCATTACCAGTCATCCTATTACTTATATTTTATCTTTAGGTATTTTTGCCAGCGCCTGGGCCTTTTATGGTGTTGTCGATCTCGCATTTCAATATGGCTATGGAGCGCTTGCCTATTATTTAGGTACTGGTGCTTTATTTTTATTTGCACCTGTTGTCCTGGCTCCATTAGCTGAGCTGGCGCGGCGACATCAAGTCCACTCCCTTGCCGACTTACTGGTTTTTCGCTATCACAGCCATGCGGTCGGTGCCTTGACCACGCTATGCATGCTGTTTGGTATTTTGCCTTTAATGGCGCTGCAAATTCAGGCCATTGCAGACACCATGCATATACTAACTGTCAGCGCCAACTCTACCTTGCCCAACGATGCCTCCGGGCTGACATTCAAAGCCTTAATGGCACTTTGTTACTGCGTAATTCTTGCACTTTTTACAATTTCATTTGGTGCAAATCGCGAACAACATAAAGGCTTAATTACCGCCATGGCGTTTGAGTCTTTACTCAAAGTTTGTGCATTGATGGCGATTGGTTTGTTATCTGTCTTTGGGGTTTTTGGTGGCCTGGGTGGACTGGATAAATGGCTAATTGAACACCCGGAGAATCTTGCTCTTTTGCATCAACCTATTCATTCAGATTCTGCGCACACCTTGCTGTTGGTTTTTGTAGCCACAGCTGTAACTATGCCGCACATTTTTCATTTGGGACTGGCCGAAAATCCGCTGATGAAAAACTCACACACAGTGACTTGGGCCTTTCCACTTTTTTTGCTTTTGATGGCTGCTCCTATCTTCCCCATTCTATGGGCAGGCGCAGATCTTTCGGTCAATTTACCGCCTCAATACTACACATTAGGGGTACCCATTTTATTCGGTTCTCCCGGTTTAACTTTGTTGGCGTTTGTCGGTGGATTGTCGGCTGCAACTGGCGCAATGGTGGTGATTTCTCTCGCGCTCTCCACCATGGTAATGAATCATCTGCTTTTACCCAGCCTTAAATTGCGCACAAAAGACGACATCTACAGCCAACTTTTGTGGATCAGACGAATTTTAATTGCCGCTATTTTTCTTGGCGGATATTTGCTCTACTGGACACTGGATAATCAATACAGTCTCACCAATCTGGCGATGACAGCATTTATCGAAACGCTGCAATTTTTACCCGGCACTTTCGCTATAGTTTTTTGGAGCCAGGGAAGTCGTCGAGGCATGATTGCAGGTTTATCTGTCGGAACTTTTGTCTGGGCAATCGGTTTGTTTCTTCCAATGATTATTGGAATTAATCATATTCCTTTGCCTTTCACCAATACCTCAATTCCACTTGGACCAGATTATTGGAGTCAAATAACTTTAATTTCAGTTGGTCTTAATACGCTGTGCTTTTTAGTGTTTTCGCTGCTAACACAAAAAACCAATGATGAAGAATACAGTGCAGATCTTTGTGCGGCAGATGAATTAAGTCACCCCGTTCGACAAGCGCTGGATGTGCACTCAGCAGCCGACTTTAAAACACGATTAGCCAAACCCTTAGGTAAAGTGACTGCATCGCGAGAAGTCGATAACGCATTACATGAGCTCAACTTCAGCATCAATGAACGTCGCCCTTATGCGTTACGTCGTTTACGCGATCAAATCGAAGGTAATTTATCCAGCTTGATGGGGATCCACCTCGCCAGTGAAATTATGGATAAATATATTCCTTATCACACAGCTGAGTCTCGCAACACGGTTGACATTAATTTGATCGAAAATCGATTAACCCAATATCGCGATCATCTCACCGGTATGGCGGCAGAATTGAATAATCTTCGTCTTTATCATCGAAAAACACTTGAAGAATTGCCTATGGCAGTTTGCTCTTTGGGTCGCGACATGGAAATTTTGATGTGGAATCGCGCTATGGCTAGCTTGACCCGAATTCCCACTGAAGAAGTCACTGGCTCATATCTTGAAGATATTTCAGAACCCTGGTGCAGCCTGCTAATCGACTTTAACCAGAGTAGCGAGCCACATTTTTATCGTCGGGAAATTGAACTCAATGGCCGTCCACACTGGGTTAGTTTGCACAAAGCAGCCATTGAGGGAACCATTGCAGAAGGCGTGTTTGATCAGGTTATGCTATTGGAAGATGTCACTGAAACCCAATTACTCGAACAAGAACTTGTTCACTCGGAACGACTGGCTTCGGTAGGTAGATTGGCTGCGGGGGTAGCTCATGAAATTGGCAATCCGATTACCGGTATCGCCTGCCTTGCACAAAATTTACGTTATGAATCGGAAAGTCCCGAAGTTCTTGATACAGCCAATCAAATTCTCAGCCAAACTGATCGTGTTGGCAGAATAGTGCAGTCTCTCGTGAGTTTTTCGCATGCAGGTCACGCCAGTAAAAGTGAGTTTGCGCCAGTATCTTTAAGGGAGTGCGCCAGTGAAGCCATTCAACTTCTTTCGTTGCAACGTGAGAAACGGCAAGTACTTTTTGCTAACGACATTCCTTCTAACACTATTATTGCAGGCGACTATCAACGTATCATTCAGGTTTTTATCAATCTATTATCTAACGCACGGGATGCCAGTCCGGATCAAGGCCGTGTTATGCTTGAAAGTAACGAAGATGAGAACTCGGTAACAGTCAGTGTTACCGATGAAGGAAGTGGAATTCCGCCCGAATTGATCGATCGTATTTTGGAGCCTTTCTTCACTACCAAGGATCCTGGAGAAGGCACTGGACTAGGACTGGCAATGGTTTACAGCATTATTGAGGATCACAGTGGGCATCTTGATATTGAGAGCCCGGCCGACATAGTGAATAATCGGGGCGCGAGATTCATTATCACCTTGCCTCGCCATCTGGATTCCTTCCTGAATCTTTGAGAATTAACGCAACAGGTTGAACTATAGAGTTATGAGCAAAATTCTAATTGTTGAAGACGAAAATATCATTCGCAACGCTCTGCGTAAGCTTCTTGAACGCAATCTCTATGAGGTGCAAGAAGCACCCTCGGTGAAAGAAGCAACCAAATTCAGCCTCAAAGATTTTGATTTGATTATTAGCGATCTTCGTCTTCCGGGCGCACCGGGAACTGACCTAATCAAAATGGCTGGTGAAGTGCCCGTATTGATTATGACCAGCTATGCCAGCCTCAGATCAGCCGTCGACTCAATGCGCATGGGAGCAGTAGATTATATCGCCAAGCCCTTTGATCATGACGAAATGGTCAATGCTGTAAAGCGTGTTATTGGCAAAGCAAAAGCTCAAGCTAAAGGTACGACGCCAAGCGCCAGCAATTCTATTGCAGGCATGATTGGCGGAAGCGATGTCATGAAGGATCTCTACAATCGCATCCGCAAAGTAGCACCCACAGCAGCAACTGTATTGATACATGGTGAAACCGGCACTGGAAAAGAATTAGTTGCTCGAGCACTCCATGAAGAAAGTACTCGCAGCAATCATTTAATGATTTCCGTTAACTGCGCCGCCATTCCCGAAACACTGATTGAATCTGAACTATTTGGTTACGAAAAAGGGGCTTTCACCGGAGCATCCAATAATCGTGAAGGTTTGGTTGCCGCCGCTGATAGCGGAACCCTTTTTCTCGATGAAATTGGTGAGCTACCGTTGGAAGCTCAAGCTCGATTGCTCCGTGTACTGCAAGAGGGTGAAGTACGGCCACTGGGCTCAGTCGAATCCCGTAAAGTTGATGTGCGATTGATAGCAGCGACACACCGCGATCTACGTAAGCTCACCAAGGAAGGGAAATTTCGCGAAGATCTGTATTTCCGTTTAAACGTCGTCCAACTTGAAATACCGCCCTTGCGTATGAGAGGCAAGGACATAATCAACATCGCTGAATATCTTCTTCAACGTTACTGTACACAATTCAACAAACCTCTTCTAAAACTCTCTGAAAAGGCGATAGAGTCAGTCATGTCCTACCCTTGGCCTGGCAACGTTCGCGAATTGGAAAATGCCATGCAGCGCGCAGTGATCCTGTGCGAAGACAGTAATGAGATTGGCGATAATTTATTGTCTATTGATATGGAGGCGGGCGATATTGGCGATGAAACTACCAGCTCTGTAATCATTGCTCCACGCATGGCAAACCGCACAAACCCTGGCAATCCTGGCGACGAAGATTTATCCCTCGAAGACTACTTCCAACGCTTTGTAATAGAACATCAAGATCGCATGAGTGAGACAGAGCTCGCCAAGAAATTGGGTGTTAGTCGAAAATGTTTATGGGAGAGACGTCAACGTTTAGGAATCCCCCGGACTAAAGGTTCCTCTACAGGCAAGTAAGAACAGGCAAGTAAGATTTTTCCGCAGGTCTCGATTTACCAAATCATATAATTTTTTCTTGGCACATCAGCTTATCCTGCGCAATCCAAGCTCTAGCCAATTGACATCAAAAACGATTTTTTCTGCTCCCCATCACTGAAAATAAGTCCTCCTGTTACCCCCAATCACGCAAGTGTTACCAAGCGAAAACTGTTACCGGGCCCCAGAATGAGTAACACATCACATTCAAATATGTAACCAATGGAAATAGCGAAAAGTAATAACGGCGCGTCAAAAAACTTAAGTCATTGTTTTTTAAAGGAAAACTATATATGGCACAGGAAGTGCTCTAATGCCGCCATAACAAAAACAAACAATAAGAAATAATTACTAACTTCTAATAACAACAACAAATAATAAGAACAGACAATTTGACAGAATAACAACAAGAAACAATAACAAGAGCGAATCTTGCTGTGCACCCCAAGCGTACAGTTAAGAGATCTCAAAAAAACAAAAAGTTCATAAGAAGAACAAATAATAAAACGCTGAAAAAGCTAAGCGAGACCCGAGTAAAGAAAAACCAATGAAAAGTTTCTAAACGGGGAACGATTCAGATAAATACTAAGATTAGACATCAGGCGAATAACAACTAGGCACAGGTGGGTTAGCATACTACGGGAACCACCCATTGAGCTGCCAATTGCACTTAGGTGCTAACCTCCAACGGGAAAGCGAAAGCTTTCCCGTTTTACTTTGTGGGCGCTTATATCACGCTATCTCATATCTAACTCTAGGTGTCTGGTCTCTGATACACTCCACTCCAAAGAAAATAGGCCAGGATCTTCAGTTCGTTATGCTCAAGCGCATTTTAAATTTATTTAAATCTGATGATGATTCAGGCGTGCAAATAATTCCGCGCGATCAGCACAGTATCTCCCGCAAGCGAATCAGTCAAAGTGCATTGAGAGTCATCAAACAGTTAAATGAGGCCGGCTATGAAGCCTATCTGGTGGGTGGAGGCGTTCGCGACTTACTTTTAGGTAATACGCCAAAAGATTTTGACGTTGCCACTAATGCCACACCAGAACAGGTTAAACAGCAATTTCGCGGCTCACGTATTGTTGGTCGTCGTTTTCAGATAGTTCATGTTCGGATGGGACGTGAAATGATCGAAGTGACTACTTTTCGCGGACATCATGATGAATCCAAAAATGCTGCAAAAAATGAAGATGGCATGTTGCTGCGCGACAATGTCTATGGCACTTTGGAAACTGATGCATTACGTCGCGACTTCACAGTCAACGCGCTCTACTACAATCTGCGTGACTTTAGTGTCGTAGACTATTGCAAAGGCATGAAGGACTTGGAAAAGCGCCGCCTGCGTATTATTGGCGACCCTGCAACACGCTACAAAGAAGATCCCGTACGTATTTTGCGTGCGTTGCGCTTCGCCGCTAAATTGGGTTTTACGATTGAACCGGCAACGGCAAAACCTATCGCTGAATTAAGCCCATTACTGCTCAATGTTTCTGACGCACGTCTATTTGAAGAATTACTTAAATTATTTTTAAGCGGATCAGCGACAGCTACATTTCATTTGTTGCGCGAATTTGATCTTTTATCGATTTTGTTGCCAGGAACTGATGCCGCCATTAAAGAAGGTGATGAATTAGGCCTGGCGATTGCTGAAAAATGCATGACTAATACCGATAAACGTATTCGCTCTGATAAAACCGTGACGCCCGCATTTCTCTATGCCGCACTGCTTTGGCCTGCGTTGCAAGCGCAGTTTAAAAAATTAAGCGAACAACTTCCACCTGCACAAGCCTGGGTACAAGCATCACAACAAGTGATCCAACAACAACTCACACGCACTGCAATCCCCAAACGTTTTTCATTACCTATGCGAGAAATTTGGGACCTGCAACAACGCTTGCCGCAAAGATCTGGATTGCGTGCACTACGCACCCTGGATCATCCTCGTTTTCGCGCTGCTTATGATTTTTTACTAATGCGTGAAGAAGCGGGAGAAGATTTACAAGGATTAGGTGTATGGTGGACCAATTATCAAACAGCTGATGACGATAAACGCATTGCCATGGTGAAAGATTTAGGAAAGCCCCAGGGAGAACGAAAACCCAGACGGCGTCAGCACAGACCGAAAAAACTTTCGGAATAATTTATGCGGTTAGCTTACATTGGACTGGGAAGTAATTTGCAGGAACCTTTACATCAGGTTCAACAAGCAATAACTGAATTAGCACAGCTACCAAAGACTCAATTTATTGCCAAATCGCGTTTTTATAAAAGTCAGGCAATTGGGCCCGATCAACCGGATTTCGTTAATGCTGTTGTTTTAATTAGAACAGAATTAGAACCAATAATGCTACTGGATGAGTTACAAGCTATAGAACAGATTCATCAACGCAAACGAGAAATGCATTGGGGACCGCGCACGCTAGACTTGGATATTTTGTTATATGACAATAAAACTATTCAGTTACCGCGACTCAGCGTACCTCATCCATTTTTAACACAACGAGCATTTGTACTTTATCCACTATTGGATATAACACCCGAACTGGTTTTACCTGACGACAATAGAAAACTTAGCGATTTTCTCGTCAACTGTACTGATCAAATTATTCAACCTCTGTCTCTAGAGTGAGGATGTAATGACCCCTGTTTTTGATGAAATGAATCTGGATGTAGATCGCGATAAATTACCGCGATTTATCGCCGTAGAAGGTTGCATTGGTGTTGGCAAAACCACACTTGCGCGCAATCTTGCCAATTTATTTAATTATGAAACCCTGCTTGAACAAGCAGAAGAAAATCCTTTTCTGGAAAGATTTTATCGCGACCCTAAAGCTACTGCTTTACCTACACAACTTTTCTTTTTATTCCAGCGCGCCAACCAACTGCGTAACCTAAAACAAAACGATTTATTTAGCCCAATTCGAGTGGCAGATTTCTTGATGGATAAAGACCAACTCTTTGCTCAAGTTACATTGGATAAAGATGAGTATTCCATTTACCAACAGGTCTTCGATAAGATTACTATTGATGCGCCGCAACCGGATTTGGTGATTTATTTACAATCTCCTGTGGATGTTTTACTCGAAAGAATTCGTCAGCGTGGAATAGCGGCCGAACAGTACATTACCAGCGATTACCTTTCCGCACTAAATGATGCCTATACAGAATTTTTTCATTTTTACGATGGAGCCCCATTGTTAATTGTGAACGCGCGCGATTTAAATCTTGCCAATAATCGCGAACACTTTAAACAACTAGTCAATTATATTTTGAACATCAAAAGTGGTCGTCACTATTACAACCCAAGCCCTGAGCTATAACGGAGACTGATATGCCCTATAACAGCATCAGCAACTCAACCAGCGAAACACAACTTACAAAAAAAATTACCATTAATAGTTTGCAAAAATTAAAAGCAGCGAAAGAAAAATTTGTAGTGATCTCGCTATATGATGCACATATGGCTGCCATGGCAGAACGTTGCGGTGTTGAAGTCGTGCTAGTCGGAGACTCCCTCGGCATGACAGTCCTGGGTTATGAAAGCACTATCCCCGTTACTATGGAACAGATGATTTATCACGTAGAAGCTGTTGCGCGTGGAAATAAAAAATCATTGATTATGGGAGACTTACCTTTTATGACTTACGCCACCACTGAAGATGCTTTGCGTAATTGCGCACGCATAATGCAAGCTGGTGCACAAATGGTAAAACTCGAAGGTGGCGCCTGGCTTGCCGAGACAGTAAAACAATTATCCGAGCGCGGCATTCCCGTCTGCGCACATTTAGGATTAACCCCCCAATCAGTTAATAAATTTGGAGGCTTTCGCGTACAAGGTAGAGACGCAGTATCTGCAGAAAAAATTTTTCAAGATGCCAAATTATTAACTGAAGCCGGCGCTGATGTATTACTACTGGAATGCGTTCCTGCTTCACTCGCAAAAAAAATCACTGATGAAATTTCTATACCAACAGTCGGCATAGGTGCAGGCCGCGATACTGACTCACAGGTTTTAGTCATTAACGATATTCTTGGTCTAACCGAGCAACCACCAAAATTTTCCAAAAACTTTTTGCTGGAAGCAAAAGGCATACATGGAGCCATGCAAAAATATGTTGCTGATGTTAAAGCGGGGGTTTTTCCTGGTGATGACAACATTTTTGTTTGATTGACAGTTTAAAAAACTAAACAATACAAAATAAAAAAGCCGATGTTTTTCAACATCGGCTAAGACCATACTAGATACAAAACAAAGGGAGTTCCAACTGGGCTAAAACCCAAAGGCGATGCATTTACCGAAACAACACAGTCATCACAAAGGCGTTACACACTAACATCTATGTGGGGACTATCGGCATCGCCCTATACTTGAGTATTGAGCAGATACCGGTTTACGCCAGTTTTTTTAGAGGTATTTTTACATTTTTTCGCAATCAGTTAGACGGCTTGATTCGAATTAGTTATAAAGGCCTATTCACGTATGGTTAAGGTCAGAGCATCTGGAATCAGCCTCTCGAGATTCGCAGCCGTCGACGAGTGCAGCACCAATTCATGCATGTATTTGTTCAATTGGATAAGCTTGACCAGAGCGACACTAAAAGTCTCTGTTACTGACTCATAGGGCAAATCATGATCTTGTATACTGAGCTTGTTTAATTCAGATAATTCAACATAAATAGCCCGAATAATGTCATAAAAGAAGTCTTTATTGTCGGCTGAATTAGCCTCCCAATAAGCCTTATCCAAGCCCGTCAGTACTTCTTCCAAAATAATAATCGCTTTAGCAACTGTCTTCTTCGCCATAAATCACCTACTAACACCTTGGCTAAATTGTTCTATGAGTATAGAAGGCTTTGCATATTTTGCCTCTTGGCAATCACCTGAGGTATTGGCAGAATCTCACACCTTTACTTGGATTCCTGCATTACCATGGATCTTTTCTTTGCTTTCCTAACGGTCACTCTTTTACTTTCCGCAAGCCCGGGACCAGCGATGCTAAACTGCATGGCAGATGCGGCTCGATACGGTATAAAAAAATCACTGCTGACTATGTTGGGAATTAGTCTGGGAAATTTGCTTCTCATTCTCTTATCAGCGCTTGGGGTAGCCTTTCTCTTACAGCGATTTCCATCGATGCTAGTATGGATTCAATATCTGGGTGGGATCTATTTGATTTATCTGGGCATAGAATTGTGGCGATTGCCACCGAAAAGCGATGTGCAAACCAAACACAAAAATCAGCTGCTAATGAAGGGGTTTTTAATAGCCACAACCAACCCCAAAGGAATTATTTATTTCAGCGCCTTTTTCCCACAATTTATAACACCGTCCGAAACCTGGTATTGGCAATATGCATTTCTTGGAATATTGGTACTACTAATTGATTTTATCTGGATGTGTATTTACGGCTTATTTGGCAAACAGTTGACTCTTTGGCTGGCAGCTCCTGAATCCCAAAAAAGGCTCAATCAAATCATCGGCAGCTTTTTAATCCTGGCAGGAATAGGATTAAGTCTGATCCACTAGGGTCAACTTAAGATAGGTTTATTGCTGCAAAATATCGCGTAAACGCAACAAGCCAATTTCGGTATCAGATTCAGGAATTGCATAGCGCAACCCTTGCTGTACAAAATTTGCAGCTTGGTGGGGCAATTCCAACTGCATATAGCTCTGCGCCAAAATCAAATATAACCCTGCAGCGCGACGATCGATACGCAATCCACGTTCCGCCGTCGCAATTGCAGATTGGTATTGTCTGGCTTGATATTGAGTTCGCGCCAGCGCCGTCAGGCTATCTGTTGCAATACTGACTGGGGCTGGCTGCGGCCTGATCATTTCTGCCGGAACAGCAGGTTGGTTTGGCGGGTAATCTGGTTCAGAGCTTGTTGTGACGGGTGAATTTTCGGGCTCATTAATAACGGGTTGAACACTGGTTTGTGTCGCGCAAGCTGACACCAGCAGCAGTAAACTTATGGGAAATAACAGACGCATAACAGTTTCCAATAATAAATAGCTCGGGATTATACGTGAGCAGTTAGAATGGCGGAAATTATTTGAGTAAAGACCGCTATGACCCATGATCATCCTTACGCATCTTTGACGCCCGATCTGGTACTGACTGCGGTTGAATCCACTGGCTTGATGACTGATGCACGTATATCTGCACTCAATAGCTATGAAAATCGTGTTTATCAAGTGGGTATTGAATCCGCACAACCTATAATTGTGAAATTTTATCGCCCGGAACGTTGGACTGATGAACAAATTCTGGAAGAGCATCAATTTACTTTGGCGTTGCAGGATTTGGAGATTTCCGTGGTTGCACCTTCGGTAGATGCCGAAGGAAAGACATTACACCAGTATGAGCAATTTCGATTTGCGCTTTACCCTCGTCAAGGTGGGCATGCGCCAAATTTGGATGATATGGATACGCTCCTATCACTTGGCAGCTCTTTAGGCCGTATACATGCCTTAGGCAAAGCTAAACCCTTTGAGTACCGACCTGAAATAACACTGCAAACTTTTGGATTGGACAGCGTTGAGTTTTTACTTTCAAATCAATTTATTCCAGACAGTTTGCAAAAAGCTTACAGCAGCTTAGTTGATGACTTGCTTAAAACCTGTAACGAAAAAATGCAAATTCCTTACGAACGAATTCGCCTGCACGGTGACTGTCATCCGGGTAATATTTTATGGCGGCATGACACAGCACACTTTGTCGACTTTGATGATGCGCGCAACGGCCCGGCGATACAGGACTTATGGATGTTATTGTCTGGTGAACGCCAACAGCAAACCGAACAACTGAGCGAAATACTGGAAGGCTATAGAGAGTTTTGTGATTTTGATTTGCGTGAGCTGCCGCTTATCGAGAGTCTGCGCAGTTTGCGCATTATTCACTACAGTGCCTGGTTGGCTCGCCGCTGGCAAGATCCCGCTTTCCCAAAGTTTTTTCCCTGGTTTAATACAGAGCGTTATTGGGGCGAGCATATTTTGCAATTGCGGGAACAATTGGCGGCGATTAATGAACCACCATTAGTGATTTATTGAAGTTTTATCTGAATTCGCGTGATAATGTTTGGCCAAACAGCAGAGGATCCTTCGATGAACGCTACAGCACCTGAATTGATCATTGATCAATTGTGGCAAACCCTGCGCGAACAAACTCGTCTACAAGCGGATAATGAACCTGTATTAGCCAGTTTTTTATACGCTACTATTTTGAATCATGACACCTTGGAAGCTGCAGTGAGTTTTCATCTCGCCACCAAACTCGACAGCCCGGCTTTACCTGCCATGTTAATTCGTGAAGTGTTTGATGAGGCTTTTGAAAAAGATAAATCAATTGGTGATGCCTTGCGTGCAGATTTAACTGCCGTGAATGAAAGAGATTCAGCCTGCAGTTCTTTAGTTACCCCTTTACTCTATTTCAAAGGTTTTCACGCATTGCAATCCTATCGCATTGCCCATTGGCTATGGCAGCAAGGGCGTGAATCTATGGCGTTATTTTTACAAAATCGAATTTCATCTGTTTTTGCTGTGGATATCCATCCAGCGGCAATTATCGGCAAAGGGATTATGTTTGATCACGCCACAGGTATTGTCATAGGTGAAACCGCAGTTGTTGAAGATGATGTGTCTATTATGCAATCCGTCACGCTTGGTGGCACAGGTAAAGAAGCAGGTGATCGTCACCCCAAAGTTCGCAAAGGTGTGCTGATCGGTGCAGGTGCAAAAATTTTAGGTAATATTGAGATAGGTCATTGCGCACAAATTGGTGCTGGAAGTGTTGTGCTTAAAACAGTTTCCCCTTGCACTACAGTCGCTGGTGTCCCTGCAAAAGAGATTGGTATCACCAGCTGTGCGAAACCATCAATAGAAATGAATCATCTTTTGGAATAATTTGATTACCTTTACAAATGGGCGCCACAAATAGCACCCATTTTTATTCGCAATAAAAAATAAAATTATTTTTTATTCAACCGGCTACTACGAATCCCATAAACAAAATAAATAATTAATCCAACCGCGATCCAACCCAGGAATCGAGCGTGGGTTTGTATGGGTAAAAATCCAATCAAAGCGCCGCAAGAAAACACACCTAAAATTGGCATGATAATTCCACCAGGTGTTTTAAACGGACGAGGTAATTCAGGATGGGTGTTGCGCAAAACAATAACCCCAATACAAACTAAAACAAATGCGGAAAGTGTTCCAATATTAACCAGTTCAGCTAATGCTTTTAATGGGACCATACCTGCCATGATCGCCATCACCACACCGCAAATCACTGTATTTTTTATCGGTGTTTGTGTTTTCTCATTTACATCACCAAATAGATTTGAAATCAATCCATCGCGTGACATAGCAGCAAGAATTCGAGTTAACGCATAGTAGAGAACTAACATCACAGTTGTCAGACCTGTAATCACACCAGTAGCAACTAATGCTGATGCCCAATTAATTCCAATTAGTTGCAAACTGTGCGCAACAGGTGAGGACACATTTAATTCTGTGTAAGGAACCATCCCCGTTAATACACCTGACACTACAATATAAATCAGCGTACAAAACACTAGCGAGGATAAAATGCCAATGGGAATATCACGCTGCGGATTTCTGGCCTCTTCTGTTGCAGTTGAAACTGCGTCGAACCCCACGTAAGCAAAAAATACGACTGATGCACCGGCGAATATTCCAACGGGATTACCACCTTCTACAGTTGAGTACCAACCGAAAGGCATAAAGGGCGACCAATTTTCGGGATGAATATGAAAAAAACCAACAGACAAAAACACTACAATCGTAAGCAGTTTAACAAACACCATTATCATATTTAGTTTGGCACTTTGTTTAACACCGACAATTAATAATCCCATCAGAATCATAATGATGCTAAACGCCGGTAAATTAATCAGGCCACCTGCAGATGGGCCTTTGGTGAGCATTTCAGGCAACCCCAGTCCGATTGCGGTTAATGCATTCATAAAATAACCCGACCATCCATTCGCCACAGCAGCTGTTGCCACGCCGTACTCTAAAATTAATACCCAGCCAATAATCCAACCAATGATTTCACCAAAGGCTGCGTAGGAATAACCATAAGCACTACCTGATCCACCCACACTTGAGGAAAGTTCAGCATACGCAAATGCCGCAAAAGTACAGGCAATTCCCGCCACTACAAAGGATAAGACAACTGCAGGGCCAGATGTGGTTGCAGCGGCAATTCCAGTGAGCACGAATATGCCGGTGCCTATAATGGCGCCTATTCCCAACAGTGTGAGATCCCATGCACTCAAGCAACGTTTCAAACCAAAGTTTTCGGGTTCACTGCTGATAGGTTTTCGTCGGAATAATTGGGTAATCATTGAATCAGACATAGTATGGATCGCTCTATTTATTAAACTCTTTATTTTATTAAACTCTGTGCGAACCACATGATAACGGCAAATAAGTCTTTTGGGGTGGCAAAATTTTGCTTGAGTCAGTTTGCCAGAGAGTTACACTGCAAATTCACCAATATGAAGCACAATTATGGATCACTGCGCACAGCCTGATTTATTGACCTTTGATCGAGCACTGGAACTGATTTTGTCCTGTGTTGATCCTGTTGTTGAAACGGAAAATATCTCACTTGTCTTGGCGCAGGATCGAATTCTTGCGAAAGATATTCTTGCTGGAATCCATGTGCCCGCTGCCGATAATTCAGCAATGGATGGTTACGCAATTTGTTTAGATGATTCTCAAGAATACAGCTTGGTCGGTCACGCATTTGCCGGCCATGCATTCGATGGTGAAATTTCAGCAGGCCAAGCGGTACGCATTATGACTGGCGGTATTATTCCTGATGGTGCCAATGCCGTAGTCATGCAAGAAAATGTGCTAGTGATTGCGAATAAAATTGAAATTTTACAAATGCCTCAAGTAGGCGAAAACATTCGACGCAAGGGCGAAGACATTCGCATGGGCAGTTTAGTCTTGTCTTCAGGCACACGAATCACCGCGCTACACATCGGATTATTAGCGTCGATTGGATTATCAAACATTTCTGTCTTTCGAAAAATTCGTGTTGCATTATTGTCGACAGGAGATGAACTTTTACAGCCGGGAGATGATTTCGTTTCTGGCAAAATTTACGACTCCAATCGCGCCATGCTGCACGCCTTGTTGCAACGATTACCTGTTGAATTAATTGATTTAGGTTGCATTGCAGACAACCCAACTCAATTGGAAAAAACATTTTCACAAGCGGCAACTCAAGTTGATGTCATTATCTCCAGCGGAGGTGTTTCTGTAGGGGAAGCGGACTACACCAAAGATGTTTTGCATCAACTAGGCGACATAGGTTTTTATAAAATCGCCATGAAACCGGGCAAGCCTTTAGCCTTCGGTCGATTCAAACAAAATAATTGCTGGTTTTTTGGATTGCCCGGAAATCCTGTTTCCAGTGCAATAACTTATCATCAATTAGTTGTACCCGGAATTCGGCGACTTTCGGGCGAATTTATTCACATCCAACAAGTATTGCCCGGTATTGCATCCCAGCTATTAAAAAAACAACCCGGCAGAATGGATTTTCAACGCGGCATATTATTTTGGGAACACGGAGTAGCCAAAATTAAATCTGCAGGCAAGCAAAGCTCCGGTGTGTTAACTGGTATGGCAAATGCAAATGCGTATATATGCCTGGAAGCGGAAAGAGGAACAGTCGCCGAAGGCGAATCAGTAATTATCATTCCTTTTGATCGTTATATTGAGTAATTTTTAAAAGTCACAGTCGACGAAAGTATTATTTCTTGATGTATATATATACTATTTTTCAAAAATATTTATGTGATAGAAAATTTTTCAGGTGTAATCCAGATGCTCAGTCTATAAAAAAGCCGCTAATTAAAGCGGCTTTTTTAATGAAATTTATTACTTTTGCTGTTGTTTTAATAAATCGCGAATTTCAGTTAACAGCAACTCCTCTTTTGAAGGTGCAGGTGGTTCAGCAGGTTTTGCTTCTTCTTTTTTCTTCATGCGGTTGATGACTTTTACAACCGTAAAAATAGCAAAGGCAACTATCATAAAGTCAATCATTGTTTGAATAAATTTCCCATAGGGAATCGGCACTGTGCCCTTACCATCAATAATCTCTGGAAGTACTATTGCCAGGTCTGAAAAATCTACGCCTCCAATCATCCAACCCAAAGGCGGCATAAAAATATCGCCTACCAGAGAGCTCACTACTTTGCCAAACGCAGCACCAATGATGATACCCACGGCCATATCAATCATATTGCCCTTTACTGCAAATTCACGAAATTCTTTAGCAAAACTCATGCGAACCTCCGATGATATATATAAAAACTAACCTTTTATACACCTTTATTATTAAGGTCAAATTAAATTTTTAACTCTTCCCAAAGCGCATCTATTTTTTCTTTTACCTCCGCATCCATTTCAATGGGTGTTCCCCATTCGCGAGCCGTTTCACCCGGCCATTTATTGGTGGCATCAAACCCAATTTTGGAGCCAAGCCCGGAAACCGGCGACGCAAAATCCAGATAATCAATCGGCGTATTTTCGATAATGACTGTATCACGCGAAGGATCCATTCGAGTCGTCATGGCCCAGATCACATCTTTCCAATCACGTGCATTGACATCATCGTCAGTCACTATGACAAATTTGGTGTACATAAACTGCCGCAAAAAACTCCACACACCCATCATCACCCGCTTGGCGTGGCCGGGATACTGTTTTTTCATAGTGACTACAGCCATGCGATAGGAGCAACCTTCTGGCGGCAAATAAAAATCGACTATTTCCGGAAATTGTTTTTGCAAAATCGGCACGAAAACTTCGTTGAGAGCCACACCTAAAATCGCAGGCTCATCAGGTGGACGGCCCGTGTAGGTACTGTGATAAATTGGATCACGCCTGTGGGTAATTCGCTCAACCGTGAAAACGGGAAAATTATCCACCTCGTTGTAATAACCTGTATGGTCGCCAAAAGGGCCTTCAGACGCCATGTCATTCGGTGCTATATATCCTTCCAAAATAAATTCTGCAGATGCAGGTACTTGTAAATCACTCGTCAGACATTTTACAACTTCGGTTTTATCGCCGCGTAATAATCCAGCAAAACCGTATTCGGACAAAGTGTCGGGAACAGGGGTTACAGCTCCCAAAATAGTGGCCGGATCTGCGCCCAAAGCAACTGCAACTGGAAAGTTTTTTCCCGGATTTTGAATTTGAAATTCACGAAAATCCAATGCACCGCCACGATGCGAAAGCCAGCGCATGATCAATCGGTTTTTACCGATTTTTTGCATGCGATAAATGCCGAGATTTTGCCGTTCTTTATGCGGGCCACGCGTAACGACTAAGGGCCAGGTTACTAATGGGCCAGCATCACCCGGCCAACAGGTTTGAATGGGTAAATTATCCAGATCAACCGCATCACCTTCCAACACAATTTCCTGGCATACCGCTTTACCTAAGACCTTAGGTGCCATATTCAAAACCTGTTTGAAAATCGGCAATTTATCCCAGGCATCTTTAAAACCTTTCGGCGGTTCAGGTTCTTTTAAAAACGCTAATAATTTTCCCACTTCACGCAATGCTTCTACCGATTCTTGCCCCATGCCTAAAGCAACGCGTTCCGGTGTGCCAAATAAATTGCACAGTACAGGAATAGAATAACCTTTGGGATTTTCAAACAATAATGCCGGACCGGCCGCACGTAATGTGCGATCACAAATTTCCGTCATTTCAAGATAGGGATCAATTTCTTGCGTAATGCGTTTTAATAAACCGCGGGATTCAAGCAGAGTAATAAAATCGCGAAGGTCTTTGTATTTCATGATTTTTCCTCCTTATAGGGAGGGGCATTCCCCCTCTCCCTAACCCTCTCCCACAAGGGGAGAGGGGACAGATTTAACTTCGTTGTGAATTAATCAGAGAGTCAGCTCCCTCGCCCCTTGTGGGAGAGGGCGGGGGAGAGGGGGAAAAACAATTTATTTTCTTTTCATCGATTGGAAGAATTCATCATTGGTTTTGAAATCTTTCAATTTGTCGATCAAAAATTCCGTTGCTGCAACATCTTCCATATCGTTCAGTAGACGACGCAAAATCCAGGCGCGTTGCAATTCATCCTCACGCATCAACAATTCTTCACGACGAGTACCGGAGCGACGAACATTAATTGCCGGGTAAACACGTTTCTCTGCGATTTTACGATCAAGATGTAACTCCAGATTACCGGTTCCTTTAAATTCTTCGTAAATCACTTCATCCATTTTTGAACCAGTATCTACCAGTGCAGTAGCGATAATACTTAAGCTGCCACCTTCTTCAATATTACGCGCAGCACCAAAGAAACGTTTTGGACGTTCAAGAGCGTGTGCATCCACACCGCCCGTTAATACTTTTCCTGATGATGGAATTACTGTGTTGTAAGCGCGCGCTAAACGGGTAATTGAGTCGAGTAAAATTACCACGTCTTTTTTATGCTCGACTAAACGTTTGGCTTTTTCGATGACCATGTCGGCGACTTGCACGTGACGTGAGGGCGGCTCATCAAATGTTGAAGCAACCACTTCACCGCGCACAGAACGCTGCATTTCCGTCACTTCTTCAGGACGTTCATCGATCAACAAAACAATTAAATGACACTCAGGGTTGTTGCGCGTAATCGCCTGCGCAATATTTTGCATCATAATGGTTTTACCGGCTTTCGGCGGCGCCACGATTAATCCGCGCTGACCTTTGCCTATTGGGGCAATAAGGTCAATGATACGACCGGTGAGATCTTCAGTAGAACCATTGCCAGCCTCGAGCGGCAAGCGAATATTCGGGAAGAGAGGGGTCAGATTTTCAAACAGAATTTTATTGCGAGAACTTTCGGGTTTATCAAAGTTAATATCATTAACTTTTAACAGAGCAAAATAACGTTCACCTTCTTTGGGTGGGCGAATCTTGCCGGATATACTGTCACCCGTTCGCAAGTTGAACCGCCGAATCTGACTGGGCGATACGTAAATATCATCAGGCCCTGCGAGATACGAGCTGTCTGCTGAACGCAGAAAGCCAAAGCCATCCACGAGTATTTCCAAAACACCATCACCAGAAATATCTTCACCACTTTTCGCGTGGCGCTTGAGGATATTAAAAATGATGTCTTGTTTGCGTGACCGGGCCATGTTTTCCAAGCCCATTTCGTCAGCGATTGTCAGTAATTCTTCTATAGGTTTCTTTTTAAGGTCGGTAAGGTTCATAAGTTAACTTTAGTGGATGGTTTGAGATGTTATTTGCGCAGAGGTTACTACACAGGGAATTGATTAGAGTTTTTGTCCGTTATTGGTATATCAGATGGTAATTCAAAGAGGTATGCAGCAGATGTTTGGAGTATAGCGGAAATTTCTGCACTGTCAAAACAACTGGGCTACCTTTGAGTAGCCCGACAAGATTACAAAGATGCGTTGATAAAATCAACTAGTTGTGGCTTGGCGACAGCGCCTATTTTGGTTGAATGCAGTTCGCCAGCTTTAAAAATCAATAAAGTAGGTATATTCATTACCCCATAAAGCTCTGCCGTTTTACGGTGAGCGGCCACATCCAGCTTGACTATCTTTAATTTACCCTCATATTGCTCAACCAAATCATCCAATACCATAGCAATCATTTTACAAGGGCCGCACCAAGCTGCCCAAAAATCCACCAATACTGGAATATCAGAATTCAATACCTCCTGACTAAAAGTCTCATCAGTTGCATGCACTATCAATGCGTTTGCCATACGGTCCCCCTAAAATTTGAAAATTAGACTATTGCGAAGAGTTAAACATTTGAGGGGTATCATAAAGTTGTCTTATACAATTGAGCAAGGCAGAAAAAACAATAATTGCTATAGGGATTCGCTATGTGAGCTAATTTCCTGATGATTTTTTCCCAAGTCCGGCAGTATCCAGCGCCGAATACAATGCATCCAGTGTTACAGGTTTGGAAAGATAATAATTCATTCCCGCTGCAAATACAGCTTCTCTGTGCTCCTCGAGTGCATGAGCTGTAAGTGCGATGATGGTGGTCCTGTGCTGACGTTTTTGTTCTAGCAAACGAATTTGCTTTGTGGCCTCGAAGCCATCCATTTCCGGCATTTCGCAATCCATTAATACTGCATCAAATGGCTTGGAATTTCGATTGATTTTATCAACTGCGATTTGACCATTTTCAGCGAACTCGGGTGTAATCCCCAACTTGCCAAGCAACCCTTTGATTACCATGCGATTCACCGGATTATCTTCAGCAACCAAAATATTTAGATGTGCAAAAGATAATTTTTTATTGGCCGCATCAACTGAATCAATTTCTTGCGTGACTTTTTCCGAAGAAAATAATCCAATTAGACTTTGATGTAATTTTTTAATTGCAATCGGTTTACGTAATACTTTTGAAACATTGAGTAACCTCAGCTGGTCCTGTTCAAAGTACACATCACTCGCTGCAAAGAGAATTATCGGTAACCAAGCGCACTCGTTAATGGTTTTAATTTTTTGTAACAATTCCAGACCTGTCCCATCTGCCAGCTCTTCATCAACAACAATATAGCCGTAAGGTTCACCTGAGTTAATCGCTTGCCTTAGTCTCGCTATAGCAGATTTTACCGAGATAGCCGACTCTAGCCTAGAGCCCAACAGGGTCAGATGGGAAACAATAAAATTAGATAGATATTCGTTGGATTCTATAAGCAATCCACGCGTTGAATTTAATTGCGTATTTTCTACAACCAATAGATTTTCTGAAACGACAGATAAACTCGCCGTAAACCAAAAAGTTGAACCTTTACCTTTGATACTATCAACGCCTATTTCTCCGCCCATTAACTCAGCCAAACTTTTACAAATTGCCAGACCCAAGCCTGTGCCACCGTATTTACGTGTTGTAGAGGCGTCCTCTTGATTAAAAGACGAAAACAGATTATTTACTTTGTCAGCTCCTATACCTATACCACTGTCTTCAATAGCAAAACGTAAAAGTGTTTGATCGCCTTCGGTCTGCACTCGACTGACAGTTAATGATACAAATCCGTCAGATGTAAATTTAAATGCATTGCCTAACAAATTAATAATAATTTGACGCAATCGAGTAGGATCTCCTTTTACTCTAATCGGCACAGATTGCTCCAATCCGCCAAACAATTCTACCCGCCGTTTATTTGAGGTAGCGCCAAACAATTGCACACAATTTTCAATTAATTCATCCAAGTCAAAAGCAACGTTTTCAAGTTGCATTTTTCCCGCTTCTATTTTCGAATAGTCGAGAATGTCATTGATAATAGCCAATAATGTTTCGCCAGAGCGATGTATCACATCAACATAATGTTTTTGATTTTCATCAAGAGGGGTATCACGCAACATTTCAACCATACCGATAACGCCATTCATCGGTGTGCGAATTTCATGGCTCATAGTCGCCAGAAACTGACTTTTCGCACGATTAGCATCTTCGGCTGCATTTTTTTGTTTTTCGGTTTGTAATTTTTGCTCTTGTTCTTCGATTAGCGCAACTTCTATGGCGTGACGTTTTGCAATATCATCAAATAAGCTTTGTCGCATATGGTTGATAGCATTAACGACATTATCCAATTCATCAATTCGATTATTGATTTTGTAGCGTTTTAATTTCAAAGGTTGGTTCAAATTATCTAAATTAATGTTACGCGTATAATTGGCAATAACTTTTATGTGACTGGTCAAAAGTGCATGCACTAACCAAATAATAAACAGCGCAATCACCAGTGTTTTTCCACCTTGCACTACAGAGATAAAAAATGCTCTATCCCACAAGCGTTCGTAAATACTGGAAAGGCTGGCGGTAACCGTTAACATTCCTAATTGTTGAGGTGGAGTCGATTCATCCTCATAGATTAATGGGTAGCTTTTGGTTAAAAATTGACTCTGTTTTCGCTTGAGATCCTCAGGCACGAAGCCTGGTGCGTGCACCACCAATTCCTGCTTGGTGTTATTCCAGTCACTCCATTCAACCGTAACACGAACCACATCGCTGACTTGCAACACACTATTAACTTGTATAGCCAACTGATCCTGATCAAATCCCCACAAACTTTTGGTAATACTGGCAAGAGTGCTGACTTGAACCTGGTCCAGTCTTTTTTCAAGCGTATTGAGATCATCGTTGAAGTTACTGTGCAGCTGTAAAAACAGGGCTAATAGCGTGATGACCGAACTGCTAATAATGATAAGCCCCAGCAAGCGACTCGCTATAGGATTATCACGCGTGTACTGTGTAAACATAATTTTCCAGTTAAGCCATCCCCGACCAGTTTGAGTGTAGCAGTCGCAGAGTAAGTTTCGAATTCAACAGTTTTTCAATTTGCTCTATTTGTTAAACGACAAGCATAGAATCTTGTATTACAATCGAGGCCTGCCTTAGTCAGCCAACTCTGGTTTGACTGGAATATCTAATTATTTTCCCTGCTCATTTTTGGAGACGGTTTTGATGGAGTCCTTCATCACCAGCAATTTAACCTGTGTTAGAAAAACCCTATTAGCAATTGCATACAGTTTGTGTTTTGTTGGTCCGATCACCCACGCTCAGGCCCTAGCGCCCACTCAAGGAACTGATTTTGGCCAATCGCAACTATTTGACGCTATTAGCTCCCGGGCAAAATTATTAGCCAATCGAGACTACAAACCTCTTGAAGCAAATATTCCCGAAGCGCTCGCTCAAATGAACTACGATCAATATCGATCCATTCGCTTTCGCCCGGAAGCGGCTATTTGGCATAACGAGTCCCTGTTTGAACTACAACTCTTCCACCCTGGATTTTTATATCGTGAACCTATAGTTCTGCACATGGCGAGCGAGGATTCCGATTCTTATGTTCAATTTAAACAGGAATATTTTAACTATGATGGCCCCGCAGCACCTTTGGCTGGTGTTGCTCCTAATGACATAGGCTTTGCAGGTTTTAGAATTCATTACCCATTAAATAGTGACGAATACAAAGATGAGTTTGTCGTATTCCAGGGTGCATCCTATTTCCGTATGGTTGGCCCTGGCTTGTCTTATGGTTTGTCTGCTCGCGGGTTAGCGATAGATACCGCCGAACCAAAGGGCGAAGAATTTCCAGTATTTCGCGAGTTTTGGCTGGTAAAACCAGAACCGAAAGAAACTCACATGGTGATGTACGCGCTTCTCGACAGCCCCTCGATCGCCGGTGCTTATCGTTTTGAAATTCTACCTGGCGCCCCTACAGAAATGGTTGTTGAGGCACGTTTATTTGCCCGAAAAGATATCAACAAGCTGGGGGTCGCTCCTCTAACAAGCATGTATATGTGGGGTGAAAACCATACCCGTTATGTCGATGACTTCCGCCCCGAGGTCCACGATTCTGATGGTATGTTGATGGCGGCATCTAATGGCGAATGGATTTGGCGCCCTATCAGCAATCATCGAAGCTTGCGCGTTTCATCTATGTCCGATGAGAATCCCAAGGGTTTTGGACTGCTGCAACGCGACCGCGACTTTGATCATTACATGGATATGGAAGCCCGTTACGAAAAGCGTCCGAGCATGTGGATTATGCCGGAAGGCAACTGGGGTAAAGGTCGAGCAGAATTGGTTGAAATCCCCAGTGACAGTGAAACCAACGACAACATAGTTGCCTACTGGGTTCCGGAAAAGCCACTGAAAGCCGGTGGCAGTGCCAACTTCAAATATCGCCTGCGTAGTTTTGATGATCACCTCGCAGAAGATACCGGAGCAAAAGTCATTCGAACACGCATTGGCTGGGGTGCCAATCCCGGGCAAGCTGACCCGCCCCCTCGCAGCAAGCGAAAATTTGTCATTGATTTTCGCGGGGGTGAATTGGAGAATTTATCTCCAGATGCACCATTAGTTGCCGACTTACAAAAATCCACTGGCACTATCAGCGAACTCGCCATTCGTCGACTACCCGACAACCGTACTTGGCGCGCATCTTTTAAACTGGAGCCAGATGGTAACAAAATCGCTGATATGCGTTTGTACCTTAAATTACGTGATCAACGCTTGAGTGAGGTATGGAGTTATGTCTGGTATCCAGACGCTATCCAGTAAGTCGAGTCACCTTCCAATTACACCGGCAAATTTATCAGGGCAACCATTGGATGCCATTCGATTGCCCTATAAATCATTGCGTCGATGGCTATTCAGTAGTTTGAGTCTTGTTACCAGTGTTGCTGGTGTTTACATGATGTATGACATTTTAAGTGCAAATGAACTAACCACACTTGAAATGGTTATTTTATTTTTATTTTCGCTGAGCTTTTCGTGGCTCGCCATTTCATTTTGGAGTGGTTTTATCGGTTTTGTTTTACAACTTTTTAGAATAGATCCGCTCAGTTTGAATCGACAACAAGATCTCACATCCGAACAACTTCCGATTACAACACGTACCGCTATATTGATGCCGGTTTACAACGAAGACACCAAGCGTATTGTTGCGGGTTTTGAAGCAACCTTACGTTCGCTTGAAAAAACCGGCGAACTGTCGCACTTCGATTTTTTCATGTTAAGTGACACCACCAAACCGGATATCGCACAAGCAGAACGCGATGCATGGCAGCAACTTACTGAAAGATTGGGCGAACTATCTCATCAGGTTTTTTATCGACGTCGCGAAAAAAATATCGCTCGCAAAGTTGGAAATCTTGCCGAGTTTTGTCAGCGGTGGGGCAGCAATTATGAACAGATGTTAGTGCTGGATGCCGATTCAGTAATGACAGGTGAATGCATATTAACCTTAGTGCGGCAGATGCAAGCCAATCCACGCGCTGGGTTAATTCAAACTGTCCCTATCCCCGTTCGTCAAACAACTTTCTTTGGCCGCTTTGTACAATTTGCTGCTGTGCTTTACAGCCCTATGCTCGCGACAGGTT
>Ga0164241_10000142_pt1 | contig 171788 bp, 144 predicted proteins | sample OricomyardsoilBY_FD_108780 | JGI IMG/M metagenome (GOLD analysis project Ga0164241, IMG submission 108780) | Backyard soil microbial communities from Emeryville, California, USA - Original compost - Back yard soil (BY) | ecosystem: Environmental > Terrestrial > Soil > Unclassified | place... | reverse complement strand
TAATACGCTACAATGCTCCTCAAGAGATGATCAAGGGATGACGCAGCATACCGATGACGAACTGATACGCGGAACTCTCGCCGGAGACCAAGCGGCATTTGCCTCGCTCGTACGACGTTACGAGCGGCGGGTCGCAGTCACGATCCGCAGCGTCATCGGTGATCTTTCGCGGGACGATCTGGCCGATATCGCGCAAGATATCTTTCTTATCGTTTATAAGTCGCTTGGGTCGTTTCGTGGCGACTCGCAGTTCGGCACCTATCTGACGAGGATCGCGCTCCGGCACTGCTACCGGGAGTCGAAGCGCCGCAAACGGCGCGGCGCGCTCTTCTGGAGCTTCGATTCGGCCGGATCGGAGGATGGATCGCTGGCCGAACGCGTGGCCGGCGACGCGCGGACCGACCGGGATATCATCGCCGGAGAGCGGAAGGAGGAGGTGCTCAGCGCGCTTCAGGGGCTGCCGGAGGAGTTCAGGACGGTTCTGGTGCTCAGGGTGATCGAGGAGATGCCGGTCGAGGAGGTGGCCCAGTCGCTGGGGATCTCCACCGGCACGGTGAAATCCCGGCTGTTCCGGGCCAAGGAAAAGATGCGGGAGCTGCTTGTGGGATGCGATCTCGAATTTCAAGTGGGCGCTGTGGATTGAGTGGGATACGTCAATACAATTACATCGGGTGAAGCCATGTCTGATAAATCGATCGAGCGGATGATGCGGGAGGTGTTCCCGCAAAGCCTTCCCTACGGGTTCGCCGAGCGGGTGGCCGCCGGGGCAATGATCGAGGGGAAGTCGAATATCTGGGATTTTCTGCTCGGGATGACCCCGAGAGCCAGCCTTGCCATCGGAGCGCTTGCGACGCTGCTTCTGGTGGTCGGCTTCGTGGGGGAGGGACCGAACGTGATCGATGCCTTCTCGCAGTATGGTGACCTCAGCAGCATTATCTATCTACCGTGATGAACAATCGTTGGAAAGCAATAGCCGGCATCAGCGCGATCTTCCTCCTCGGCGGAATGTGCGGTGCCCTGATCTGCGGTCTGGTGATTCGTGAGGACGTCCGGCAGCGGCAGGAGATCCGGAAACATGAAGGATTTCTTGAGTTCTTCGAAGGGAAACTGCATCTGACCGAGACGCAACGCGATTCGCTCCGCGATGAGCTCGATACCGCATATAACCGTCTGGCCGAGCTTCGGATCGAGACCTCGACCCGGTTCAGAGAGGTGATCGATACGCTGATCAAGCATGTCGATCCGCATCTGACGCCGGAGCAGCGGCTGGTTCTGCAGCAGCAGGAGCAGAAGCTCCGCCGGATGGGGCCGAACGAGCGGCGCTCCCGACCCAACGGTGAAGGATTCCCTCCACCCCGCAGGCGTCCGGGCGATACCGGGAAGATCGGCGCCGGCGTTGCTCCCTCGCCGCCCGATGGCGTCAGGCCGCCGGAAGGAAGGCTCGAGATCGAGCGGAATCCGGAGATGATGCCGCCACGGGATGCTGCGGGGGAACAGAAAGGGGGGTCGCCCCGTGATTCGGGGGATGGTCCGAAGGGGATATTCGGGGATATGGGGACGCTGAAGAGCCGTCTCGGCCTTTCCAGCGATCAGGTGACGAAGATCGAGGCGATGGTCGGCGAGCTCCGCGCCCGGAACAAGAGCGCCCGCGAGGATCTGTCGGGCAACCCGGCGATGCGGATGCGCACGATTCGGATGAACAATCAGGAGATCCGCCAGAAGATCGAGGCGCTGCTGACCGACCAGCAGCGGGAGGAGCTGCGGACCCTGATGAGCGAGAGGATCGGAAGGCCGAGGAAGTAAGTACAGCGCCGGCATCGTGCCGGAACTGATATACCGAAAGTCTGTCAAAGAGCCCGGATACTGTTTCATGGAACGGTATCCGGGCTTTGTTGGTTCTGGGAGAATCGCTGCGGCGGATGTTCGGCACGTGGCTTGTCGCTTCTTGGAACGTATATCTGGTCCGCTTTCAACCCCTATGCAGGAGAACCAATGAACGCTAGAAGAATACTGACTTCCACGCTCGCCGCTGTCGCCACCCTTGCCAGCGCATATGCGCAGCCCGGCACGATCCCGATGACCCCTCATCTGGATGCTCCGCTGGTTGCCACGCAGCTGGTGGTTCCCGAGAAGTTTCAGGGACTGATCGAGCCCGGCCACACGCTCTATCTGCCGGCAGGATGGACGGCGAAGGTCTTCTACATGGGAGGAAGCCTGAACGCTCCGCGCTTTATGACATGGGGTCCGAACGGCGATCTCTATGTCTCCAGCCCCGGCTCCTCGCAGGTTCTGGCGCTTCCCGACCGGAACCATGACGGCATTGCCGATACGGCGATCGTCGCCGCGACCGGGGTGAGCGGGCATGATGTGCGGTTCTACAACGGCGCGATGTATGTGGCCGAGACCAATCGCGTGGTGAAGCTCACCGACACCGATGCCGACGGCATCTATGAGACCCATGTCGACTTCATCACCGGCATCACCGATGATGCGGCCAATCCCACCGGGGGACACAGCACCCGCACCATCGTCTTCGATTCGGTCAACCAGAAGATGTATCTCTCGATCGGCTCCTCCTGCAATGTCTGCCGCGATGAGGGACGGGCGCGCATCGAGCAGTTCAATATCGACGGGACCGGCGGCCGGCTCTACGCCGACGGCATCAGAAACGCGGTCGGCATGACGCTCCATCCCCGCACCGGGCGGCTCTGGGCGACCAACAACGGCAACGACATGCTGGGGAACGATCTCCCCGCCGAGTGGATCGACCTTGTGCGCGATGGCGGCTTCTACGGCTGGCCGTTCGCCCACTCATATCAGTACTATAATGATTTCACCCGTGGGGCCGATTATCAGGCGCTGCTGCCGATAACCGCCGCCGACAGCGCCCGCGTTCGCACGATGGTCTCGCCGGGCGCGCTGGTGCAGGCCCACAGCGCGCTGATGGCGATCGAGTTCCCGAACAGCGATGCGTTCCCCGAAGGATATCGTCGTGGCGCCTTCATCGCCTCGCGCGGCTCCTGGAACCGTAATCCGCAGACCGGCTCGAAGATCATGTATCTCGATTTCGATGGCGACAACGACACGGTTGCCAACACGGTCAGCGATTTCCTCACCGGCTTCCTCCTCGACAGCGCCGGCAACCGCTGGGCGCGCCCGGTCGGCTTGGCGAGCGACAATCGCGGCAACCTCTATGTGAGCTCCGACGCCAACACGAACTTCGTGCTGGTGATATCGCCGTCGGCCGCGAGCTCGGTTCCATCCGATGCGGAGACCTCGGGCTTTACGCTCGGCGCCGCCTATCCCAATCCTTCGCGCGGCGAGACCACCGTCCGCTTTACGCTTCCGCGTCCTTCAACGGTCAGCATGCGCGTGCTGGATCTGCTCGGCAAGGAAGTGATGACCGTGGCCCGCGACCGGCATTTCGAGGCGGGAGAGGGGAGCATTACGTTCGATGTCAGGAATCTCCCCAGCGGCACCTATATCTACAGTATCAGCGACGGAACCACCGTCCGCACCGACAGGATGCAGGTGGTGCGCTGATTCCGGGCTGTCATAGGGTAAACATCGTGGAGGCCGGTCCTCGGGGCCGGCCTTTCGCACGTACGCCGCTTCGCGGAGTCGCTCGTCAGCGATGATCCGGAGCGATGGATGAGCCCGGTAAACCGCATTGATCAACGAGATTTCGATGTATCTTGCGCCTTATGATCCTCACTCCACGCGCTTAGAGATTTCCCCTTCGAGGGATCAGTATACCTGGCCTACTCATGAATCCTACTCCCTTTGCGTCTTCCGCCGAATCTCCGGCGACCATCGACCTGCGCGGGCATCTCGCCGATCTTCTGGCCGAGTGCCGCGAGCGTACGATGGAGCTTATCGCTCCGCTCCCGATCGACGAGCTGTTCAGGCAGCAGGACCCCCTGATGAGCCCGATCATCTGGGACGTGGGGCATATCGGCAACTTCGAGGAGCTCTGGCTTGTGCGGTCGTTCGGCGGATCGCTCGGGGCGGAGTACGACGCGATGTACGACGCGATGAAAAATCCGCGCTCGACCCGCGACAAGCTTCCGCTGCCGGCGTATGAACAGCTGCTCGCCTATCTCGGCAATGTCCGCGTGGCGGCGCTGGAGTATCTCGCCTCGGCCGATCTGGATGGGGATGATCCTCTGCTGCGCGATGGCTATCTCTACAGGATGATCCTCCAGCATGAGTACCAGCACGACGAGACGATCCTCGCGACGCTGCAGCTCAAGCAGGGGGAGCACTATCATCCGCTGCTGCGGCGCGATCTGCCCGCCGGTGATCCCTCCGTCGGGGGGATGGTGGCCGTTCCCGCCGGGGAGTTCATGATGGGGACCGACGACCGGAGCATTGCCTACGATAACGAGCGCTCCCGGCACCCGATCCATCTCGATGAGTTTATGATCGATGTGGCTCCGGTCTCCAATGGGGAGTTCCTGGAGTTCATCGAGGCGGGAGGATACCGGAAGCGGGAATACTGGGATGAGGCGGGATGGGAGTTCATCACGAAGAACGGGATCGTCGCGCCGAAGCACTGGGAACAGAGCGCCGATGGGGCATGGTCGACCAGGTCGATGGATCATACCGAGGAGGTCAACCCGCGTCGTCCGGTGGTGCATGTCTGCTGGCACGAGGCGCAGGCCTACTGCCGCTTCGTCGGCAAGCGGCTCCCGACCGAGGCCGAATGGGAGAAGGCGGCATCGTGGGACCCGGCATCCGGGGCGCAGCTCATCTACCCGTGGGGAAATCAGGAGCCGGCGCCCGCCCACGCCAATCTCGATCAGCGCGGCTTTATGGCTGCCGAGATCGGGGCATACCCGGCGGGGGCGAGCCCGGTGGGATGCCAGCAGATGATCGGCGATGTATGGGAGTGGACCGGGAGCGACTTTGCTCCCTATCCCGGATTTTCGGTGTTCCCCTACGACGAGTATTCCAAGGTCTTCTTCGGTCCCGACTACAAGGTGCTGCGTGGAGGAAGCTGGGCCACGCGTCCGGGGGCCATCCGCAACACGTTCCGCAACTGGGATTATCCCATCCGCCGCCAGATCTTCAGCGGGTTCCGCTGCGCCAGGGATATCTGAGCGATTGCTAGGTCCGGCCGGATCGACGTCGTCACTACATTTACAGATTTATAGCGAACCGCGTGAACACAGGAATTCTTTCCCCCTATATCACCATCGAGGAGCGCTCCGAGCCGGAGGATCTCCGCACCGGGCTTGCCAGGGATGTCAGGGCCGGATTGCTCGGCCGGTCGAAGGAGCTTTCCCCCAAATACTTCTACGATGAGCGGGGGGCAAATCTCTTCGAGGAGATCTGCGAGCTGCCGGAGTACTACCAGACCCGGACCGAGGGGGCGATCCTTCGCTCCATCGCGGCGGGGCTCGTCGCCGAGCATCGGCCGACGGCGCTGGTGGAATTCGGCTCGGGAAGCTCCGTCAAGACCCGCGCGCTGCTGGGAGCGATGCGCGACGCCGGGACGCTGGAGCGGTATATCCCGATCGATATCAGCCGCGAGATGCTGCTTGCGACCGCCGAGAGCCTTGTGGCCGAGTATCCGGGGCTGCGGGTCGACGCGGTGATCGGTGACTTCAATGACGGACCCCCCGATCTTCGCGCCGGGACGCGGCATCTGATCATCTTTCTCGGGAGCACGATCGGAAATTTTCATCCCGAGGATGCCCTGGCGTTCGTGCGCCGCGTGGCCGAAAAGATGGGGGAGGATGATCTGTTCCTCCTCGGCGTCGATCTGGTGAAGGACCCCGCCATCCTCCATGCCGCCTACAACGATGCCGCAGGCGTCACCGCGGCGTTCAATCTGAATATCCTCCGGGTGATCAACCGCGAGCTGGGGGGAGCGTTCGAGCCGGAGAGCTTCCGGCACTACGCGTTTTTCAATCCGGGAGAATCGCGCATCGAGATGCACCTCGCCAGCCTGATCGATCAGGGGGTCGCGGTCGATGAACTCGATACGACGATCCCCTTCACGCGGGGGGAGACGATCCTCACCGAGATCAGCCGGAAGTTCACCCGGCGAAGCGTCGAGGGCCTGCTCGACGACGGGGGGATGGAGCTTCTGGCTATCCATACCGATCGGGATGATCTGTTCGCGTTGTGTCTGGCGCGCCGGAAGCGCTGATCCCGTAGTCCATATTCCATCGAACATCTAGCAATCCGCACCGTGCCCGAATCGCATCACACTCTCGACGAGGCAGCGCTCTATGCGATGGTCGCCTCGGAGCTCTTCGCCGCGCAGACGGGGGGCGACCGCATCGGACTCGAGCTCGAGCTGATGCCGGTGCGGCGCGATCGCGGCGCCGGTTCACGCCGCACCGTCCCGTTGCGGAGTCATGATGGCGAGCATGGGGTGATCGAGCTGCTGGCCGGCCTTTCTGAGCGCCAGGGATGGCTGTTCGCTGATGATCCCGATGGGGCGGTCAGCGCCGAGCTGCCGGGCGGAGGGCGGATCACGCTGGAGCCCGCCGGCCAGATCGAATACAGCGGACCGGTATATGCCGCGCCCCGCGCTGCGATCGACGATCTGGAGCATACGGTCGGGCTGCTGAGCGCGGCTGCTGCCGTCGAGGGGATCGAGCTGCTGGCCTGCGGCTACAGTGGCTGCCACGACGAGCATGGAATGGTGCCGGTCAGCAAGCCCCGCTATCTGGCGATGGATCATTATTTCCAGAGCATCGGCCGGTTCGGCCGGCATATGATGCGCGGCACCTGCTCGCTGCAGATCAATATCGATTTCGGGCCCCCGGCGATAGCCTCCGAGCGGTGGCGTCTGGCGAACATGATCTCCCCGTCGCTCAACGCCATCTTCGCCAACTCGCCCTGCCGGTGGGAGGGGACGCGCTATCGCTCCTTCCGCAACGAGATCTGGCGGCGTCTCGATCCGTCGCGTACCGGTCGCCTCTACGACCGTCCCGACCTTGATCCGGTCGCCGATTATCTCCGCTTCGCGCTCGATGCCGGGGTGATGCTGATCGCCCGGAAGGATGGAATGCGGGGACTGCGCGCCGGCGAGCTGACGTTCCGGCAATGGCTTGGGGGCGGCGGAGGCTACGGCGCTCCCGACCTGGCCGACTGGCGGCTGCATCTGACGACGCTCTTTCCGGATGTCCGCCCACGGGGATGGATGGAGCTCCGCTCGATCGATGCGCTGCCGCGCCGGTGGCGGGGGGTTCCGGTGGCGATGGTGGCCGCCCTGTTCGGCCACGACGACGGGCGGCGCGAGGCGCTGGAGCGAATCGAGCATCGCCAGCGGAGGAGGGGGCGCGACCATCAGGAGCACGATGGATTCTGGGAGTCCGATATCCAGACCGGGGCGGAGCTTCTCGGGCTGGCGATACCGGCGATCCAGGACGCGGAGCTTGCCGCGACGGCCTCGGAGTATCTCGACCGGTTCTGCGCCCGGGGGCTGACCCCGGCCGACATCGACGCCCCCATCAATCTGTAACACTTCTCTCGGCTTCTTTTGTGGCCCGCGATGCTTCGCTAACTTTGCCTTTTTGCCGGTGATCCGTATCGTCCTGGCTCCGCCATCCCATGGCGCGCCGCAGGATATACCGGAGCCCGGCTCCGCTCAACCAACAGTTAACCTACTCCGTGGGGCCGATGCCGACATCGCTCCCTCTACCTCATTTCTCACTCTCATGGCTGACAAGAACTTTGATCTGATCGTGATCGGCAGCGGGCCGGGAGGATACGTCGCAGCGATTCGCGCGCACCAGCTCGGGCTGAAGATCGCCATCGTCGAGCGCGATCGTCTCGGCGGCATCTGCCTGAACTGGGGCTGTATTCCGACCAAGGCGCTTTTGAAGAACGCCGAGTACATGCACTTCCTCAACCACGCCTCGGACTTCGGTTTCGGCGTCGAGAAGGTCAGTGTGGACTTCCCGAAGGTCATCAGCCGCAGCCGTGACGTGGCCGAGGCCAACTCCTCCGGCGTGAACTTCCTGATGAAGAAGAATATGGTCACCGTCTTCAACGGCACCGGGTTCATCCCGCAGCCGGGGACCGTGGAAGTGACCGATAAGGATGGAAAGAAGGAGACTCTGACGGCCAAGGCGATCATCGTCGCCACCGGCGCGCGTCCCCGCACGTTCCCCGGCATCGAGGTCGACTACAAGCGCGTGATCACCTCCACCGAGGCGATGCTCCAGCAGAAGGCCCCGGCCTCGCTGATCGTGATCGGCGCCGGCGCCATCGGCATCGAGTTCGCCTACTTCTATAATGCGTTCGGCACCAAGGTGACCGTCATCGAGATGCAGCCGAACATCCTTCCGGTGGAGGACGAGGAGGCTTCGAAGGAGGTCGCCCGCGCGTTCAAGAAGAAGAAGGTCGAGATCCTCACCGAGACCCGCGTGATCTCGGCGAAGGCCGTCGGCGAGGGGGTCGAGGTTGTCGTCGAGAACAAGAAGGGAGAGCAGAAGACGCTGACCGCCGACCTGGCGCTCAACGCCGTGGGGGTTACCGGCAACGTCGAGAACCTCGGCCTCGAGGGGCTCGGCGTGAACGTCGAGCGCGGCCATATCAAGGTCGATAAGTTCATGCAGACCAACGTCCCCGGCATCTACGCCATCGGCGACGTCATCGGAGCGCCGTGGCTTGCGCACGTCGCATCGGCCGAGGGGATCACCGCCGTCGAGCATATCGCCGGCCATCCGACGCACGGGGTCGATTATTCGAACATCCCCGGCTGCACCTACTGCCAGCCACAGGTGGCCTCGGTGGGGCTCACCGAGAAGAAGGCCCGCGAGATGGGCTACGAGGTGCGTATCGGACGCTTCCCGTTCAAGGCCAGCGGCAAGGCGCGCGCCGTGGGGGAGACCGACGGCTTCGTCAAGCTGGTGATCGACGCGAAGTACGGCGAGATCCTTGGCGGACATATCGTCGGCGTCGAGGCGACCGAGATGATCGCCGAGATCTGCACCGCCCGCGCCGCCGAGGCGACCGCCGATACCCTCTTCCATACGGTGCATGCGCACCCGACGCTCTCCGAGAGCGTCATGGAGGCCGCCGCCGATGCCTATGGCGAGGCGATCCATATCTGATATCTGCGTTTATATCGCCCCGGCGGCGTCCCATATCGGGACGCCGCCGGGGATGATGCTCCAACCCCATTTCCTTCCTCCTCATCGCTATGAATCTCGCCGACGATCTTATCGATGCCTGGATGATCAACAACCGTATCCATCGCTATCTGCTCGATGCGATCGATCCCGGTGCGCTCGGCGCGGCATCCGCCTCGAAAGGGCGGAGCGTGGGGGCGGTCTTCGCGCATATCCATGATGTGCGGCTGATGTGGCTGAAGGCCTCCGCGCCCGATCTGACCGAGGCGCTGGAGAAGGTCGGCAGGGAGAGCGTCCTCGACGGAGGGCTGCTCGCCAGGTCGCTGGATGCCTCGGCCGAGGCGATCGCACTGCTGCTGCACAGAGGATTCGAGAGCGGGAAGATCAAGGGGTTCAAGCCGCATCCGGCGGCGTTCCAGAGCTATCTGATCTCCCACGAAGGACACCATCGCGGACAGATCCTCCTGGCGCTGAAGCAGTCGGGATACAAAGTGGACCAGAAGACGGGATTCGGAATCTGGGAATGGGGAGTACGATGACAGCTATGAAGAACGAGATGATGATCCAGGAAACCGGCGATCTTGCGCCGCTCGCCACCTCGGTGCGCGCCGAGTGGCTTGGCCGCGTCGGCTACGGCGAGGGGTGGGAGCTGCAGCGCGCCATCTTCGGCGAAGTGCTTCGCGGCGAGCGACCCAACACATTTCTGCTGTGCGAGCATCCCGATGTGATCACGCTGGGACGCAACGCCCGCAACGATGCCAACCTCGTCCTCTCCCGCGACCTTCTTGAGGCCAACGGCTACGAGGTGTTCGATGTGGACAGGGGAGGGGATGTCACCTATCATGGTCCGGGACAGCTGGTGGGCTACCCGATCGTGCGCCTGGAGGATTTCCGCGAGGATCTGGGCTGGTATATGCGGACGATCGAGGAGATGATCATCAGGGCGATCGGGCGCTTCGGGCTGAGCGGCGCGCGGCGGCCGGGGATGAGCGGCGTCTGGTGCGACGACCGGAAGATCTGCGCGATCGGCGTGCGCGCCTCGCGCTGGGTGACGATGCACGGCTTCGCGCTGAACGTGACCACCGATCTTGCGCGATTCGCGGCGATCGTCCCGTGCGGCATCGCCGACTACGGCGTCACATCGATCCTTCAGGAGACCGGACGGGCCCATACGCTGGCGGAGATCGCCGCTGCGGTGGTCGCCGAGTGGGATGGGGCCTTCGTCGGCGATGGCGCCGAAGTCTGAAATTTTGAACGGCGGGGGAAAGATTGTTCGCCGATGCGAATGCTCGTTTCCCCCCCTCATGCGTATATTCGCAGGCTGAGTACTCGATAAATGTTCGATGAGTGTTGTGGCGCCCTTCCCGCCGGGAAGGATCGGCGCCACGGGGGATGGCGCTGTCGGGCTTGCGTTCAAGAAACCCGCATTGATTGCTTATGTGTCGCTTCCTTGCCTATATCGGAAAACCTGTTCTGGCGAACGATCTTCTCTATCGCCCCACTCATTCGCTGATCGACCGCCAGTCGCTCGGCGCGCAGGAGATGTCGATCCCCATCAACGGTGATGGCTTCGGCATCAGCTGGTACAACTTCGAGCTCGATGACGAACCATGCCAGTTCCGCTCGGTCCACCCCTCGTGGAGCGATCAGAACCTCCGGTTCCTCGCCAAAAAAGTAAAGACCCCGATGCTCTTCGCGCATATCCGCGCGGCAACGCCGGGGTCGCTCGTCGAAGAGCTCAACTGCCATCCGTTCGTCTACGGGAAGCTCACCTGGATGCACAACGGGATGGTGCAGGGGTTCCGCAAGATCCGCCGGTCGCTTCTGCGCGAGCTGAAGGACGAGGCGTACGACGCGGTGCAGGGCTCCACCGATTCGGAGCATCTGTTCGGCCTGTTCCTGAATAATCTCAGCGATCCGAAGGGCGCCGTCTCGACCAACGACATGGTGCAGGCGATGTCGGCGATGCTGGAGGATTTCAACCGCCTTCTGTTCGAGCATGACGTGCGCGAGCATTCGTACCTGAACCTCTGCGTATCGAACGGACGCTCGCTTGTCGCCACGCGCTACACGACCAACCCGCGCGTGCAGCCGGCATCGCTCTATTATATGTTCGGCAAGGAGTATGTTGCCACCGATAACCGCTGCTTCATGGTCCCCGACGACGGGCAGAGCGAGGCGGTGGTGATCTCCTCGGAGCCGTTTACCGGCGTCAAGTCCGACTGGGTGAAGGTCGTGCGCAACTCCATGCTCATTGTCGACGAGGATCTGACGATCCGCTTCGAGGATATCGAGCTGCCGTTCGAGAAGGCGTCGTTCGTGTATCAGTCGTAGGATCTCGTCGCGGCCAGCGGATCGTCCGGTTCGGTTCTTCCGTTCATCCATAATAGTATGAGGTGAAAGTGATGCAGACACAATCACGACGGTTCCTGACCCCCGAGGAGTACCTGGCGATCGAGCGCGGGGCTACCGGCAAAAGCGAGTACTATGCCGGCGAGATGTTCGCGCTGGCGGGGGCGAGCCCTGCACATAACATTATTGCCGGGAATATCTTTGCGTCGCTCCATGGGCAGTTGCGCGGCAGCAGCTGTACCCCCTATGTCAGCGATCTTCGGGTGAAAATCAACGCTCTCGGGAAGTATACATATCCCGATGTTGTCGTTGCCTGCGATGAGCAGCTCTTCGATGATGAGCAGTGCGATACGCTGCTCAACCCCACGGTGATCATCGAAGTGCTCTCGGAGGGAACCGAGGCCTACGACCGCGGACGGAAGTTCGAGCATTATCGCCGGATCGACTCGTTGCGGCAGTATCTCCTGGTATCGCAGGAGTGCCGGCGCATCGAGGAATATTTTCGCGAGGATGATGACGAGTGGTCGCTTTCGGAGGCTTTTGGCCTCGGAAGCTTCGTAACCCTGCCGTCGATCGGCTGCGAGCTTGTGCTGGAGGATGTCTACGACAAGGTGGATCTTCCCGTGACCGCCGACGATCTGCTCGGCCTCTGAACGGGGCCATTGTTCCGGTTTCTACGATCTCTACAATCAATAGCCTTTCTCTTCTTTTCTGAAGCATGATTTCAACGCTACTCCCGTTCGTCCTGGTATTGCCGCTGATCGGATTCCTGATCAACGGCCTGTTCGGAAGGAAAATCGGGTCGGAGACAACGGTCGGCGCAATCGGTGCCTCGGCCGTGGGCATCGCCTTCATTATGGCGGTGATCATGTTCTTCGACATGCTCGGCATGCCGGCGGAGTCACGACGCGTCCTGGTGACGCTCCTCCCCTGGATCTCGGCCGGACAGTTCTCTGTGGATTTCGCCTACCAGATCGACCAGCTCTCGATCATCTTCCTGCTGATCATCACCGGCATCGGGACGCTGATCCACATCTATTCGATCGGCTATATGCATGGCGACAGAAGCTTCAGTCGCTTCTTCGCCTACCTGAACCTCTTCATCTTCATGATGCTGAACCTGGTTCTGGCCGATAACTTCCTGGTGACGTTCCTCGGATGGGAGGGGGTGGGGCTCTGCTCGTTCCTGCTGATCGGCTTCTGGTACGACCGGAAGTTCGAGGGGGTGGGGATCAAGTGGACCGGCGACGCGGCGAAGAAGGCGTTCGTGGTCAACCGTATCGGTGACCTCGGGATGCTCATCGGCATGTTCATCCTCTTCAACGAGTTCGGCACGCTGAAGTATCATCAGATCACCGAGATCGTCACCGCCGGCAGCACGTTCTATCCCGGCGGCAGCACCGCCATCACGATGGCGACCCTCTGTCTATTTCTGGGGGCCTGCGGCAAGTCGGCCCAGATCCCGCTCGGCGTCTGGCTTCCCGACGCAATGGCCGGCCCAACGCCCGTCTCGGCGCTGATCCATGCGGCGACGATGGTCACCTCCGGCATCTTCCTGATCAGCCGGAACGCCGCGCTGTTCACGCTTGCCCCGACCACGATGGCGGTGATCACCGGCGTGGCGATCACCACCGCACTCGTGGCCGCCACCATCGGTCTGGTACAGAACGATATCAAGAAGGTGCTGGCCTACTCCACCGTCTCGCAGCTCGGCTTCATGTTCGTGGCGCTCGGCGTCGGTGCCTACACCGCGGCGGTGTTCCATGTGATGACCCATGCGTTCTTCAAGGCACTGCTGTTCCTCGGCTCCGGCTCGGTGATCCACGGCATGCACGAGGAGCAGGATATGCAGAAGATGGGGGGGCTGAAGAAGTATATGCCGACCACTTACAGGACCTATCTGATCGGCTCGCTGGCGATCGCCGGCATCTTCCCGTTCAGCGGCTTCTTCTCGAAGGATGAGATCCTCTACCATGCGTTCATGGATGGCAACGGGCTTCTCTGGATCGTGGGCGTGGTGGCCGCGTTCTGCACGGCGTTCTATATGTTCCGCTCGGTCTACCTGACGTTCGAGGGTGAGGAGCGCTTCGATCATCATCATGTGCACCCGCACGAGTCGCCGGCCACGATGACCATGCCCCTCTGGGTGCTGGCATTCCTGTCGATCTTCGGCGGGTTCCTCGGGCTGCCGGGGGTGCTGGGAGAGCACGCCAACCTGCTGCACGGATGGCTGGAGCCGGTCTTCGAGCCCGCCTACCGCAACTTCACCCAGCACGAGGGATCGCACGCCACCGAGTGGCTGCTGATGGCGATCTCGCTCGGGGTTGCCGCAAGCGGCATCATCCTGGCGCGCTACTTCTATATCCGCCGCCCGGGCCTCGCCGACAGCGTGGCCGACAGGATGAAGGGGGTCTATAAGCTCCTCTGGAACAAGTGGTATGTGGACGATATCTATGAGTGGGTGGTGGTGATCCCGCTGCAGAAGATCTCGCAGGCGTTCCTTCTCCGCGTGGTCGACAAGGGGATGATCGACGGGGCCATCAACGGCTCGGGTCGCCTCACCGGCGGGCTCGGGGAGCTTATCCGCCGCATGCAGACCGGCGTGGCCCAGAGCTATGCGCTGGTGTTCGTGATCGGCATCGTGGTGATCATCGGCTGGATCGTCTGGCACTGATCGGCACATCGTTCGGAGGGACGCGTCGCCCCGCCGCATGGCGGCGCCGTACGGCGCGGGGACGTCGGGCGCGTGAGGGATCGAGAGAGTCTCGGTCCTGAATTCTTCTCATTGGTCATTCGTACGAACATCGACTTCCGATAATCAATGCTTCTTCTCATAACGCTTTTCATCCCGCTGGTCGTCGCGCTCGTCATGATGGCGATCCCGGCGGAAAACAGGTCGGCCCATCGAATCGTCGCCGCCGCCGGCTCGGGGCTTACATTCCTTGTGTCGCTCGCGCTCTGGTTCGGCTTCGATAAAACGGACGCCGCCTACCAGTTCACGACCAACGTCCCCTGGATCAGCTCCCTCGATATCGGCTTCCGCTTCGGTCTCGACGGCATGTCGGTACTGCTGGTGATGCTGACCACGTTGATCATGCCGATCGCGATCCTCTCGAGCTGGGAGGGAATCCGTGACCGGGAGAAGATGTACTACATCATGATCATGCTCCTGGAGTTCGGGATCATCGGCGTGTTCGCCTCGCTCGATACGTTCCTGTTCTATGTGTTCTGGGAGGTGGTGCTGATCCCGATGTACTTCCTGATCGGCATCTGGGGAGGGAAGGAGCGGATCTATGCGTCGATGAAGTTCTTCCTCTATACGATGGCCGGCTCGCTGCTGATGCTGGTGGCGATCGTCTGGCTCGGACATTACGCGGAGCTGCAGACCGGGCAGTTCACGACCGATATGCAGAAGCTCCTTTCGCTGGCGCCGACGATTCCGTTCGAGACGCAGAAGTGGCTGTTCCTGGCCTTTGCCCTCTCGTTCTGCATCAAGGTGCCGGTCTTCCCGCTGCACACCTGGCTTCCCGACGCCCATACGCAGGCCCCGACGGCCGGCTCGGTGATCCTGGCGGCGGTGATGCTCAAGATGGGAACCTATGGACTGGTGCGCTTCAATCTCCAGCTCTTCCCGCAGTCGTCGCTCTATTATGCCGACTTCATCTCGGTGCTGGCGGTGATCGGCATCATCTATGGCGCGCTGCTGGCGATGGTGCAGACCGACGTCAAGAAGCTCGTCGCCTATTCGTCGATCGCCCACCTTGGCTTCGTGACGCTCGGCATCTTCTCGATGACCGCCGAGGGGGTACAGGGGGCGGTGCTGCAGATGGTCAACCACGGCCTCTCCACCGGCATGCTCTTCCTGCTGATCGGCTTCATCTACGAGCGCCGTCACACCCGTGAGATGGCCGACTTCGGCGGGCTGGCCCGTTCGATGCCGGTCTACTGCGTCTTCTTCGCCATCGCGGTCTTCGCGTCGGTGGGGCTTCCGGGGCTCAACGGCTTCGTCGGCGAGTATCTGACGCTGATCGGCGCCTATGTCTCGGATTATCTCAGCACCCCGTGGTTTGCGATCATCGGTGCCTCGGGCGTTATCCTGGCGGCGGTCTATCTGCTGATCCTCTTCCAGCGGATGTTCTTCGGACCGCTCACCAATCCCGAGAACAGCAAGCTGAAGGACCTGACCGGGCTGGAGATCGGCATCCTGGTTCCGATCGTCCTGTTCTGCGTCTGGATCGGCGTGCAGCCCAATACGTTCCTGTCGGTCACCGAGAGCTCCTCGCGCGCCGTTGTCGGCGTCATCGATCAGCTCAAGGGGAACAACCGCTATGCGGATGATGTCTCGGCGCGCATGAAGCGCACGGCCGATACGCTCCAGCTTGCGCCGGCCGTCGGCGCGGGACAGCCCGGAAGCACGCGGGTGCGGCCGGGAGGCATGCCGGTTCCGCCGAACGGCGCGCCAGTTCCGCCGAACGGTGCGCCGGCTCCGCAGCCGGTACAGGTGCAGCCGGCGCCACCGCCACCGCCGCCACCGGCGGGCCGGTAGAGGGTGGAGACCGTATCGCTGCTCTGGGCGATTCCGTTCCTGCTGCTGCTGGCGGCGATCGCGGCGATGCCCTTCATCAACGCGGAGTGGTGGGAGGCCAACCACAAGTATGTCGCGCTCGTGCTGGGAGGGATCACCGGCGGATATTATATCGTCGGGCGGGGTGAGCTCGGGCGGGTGGCCGAGTCGATGCACGAGTATGCGAGCTTTATCGCGCTGGTGGGATCGCTCTTCGTGGTTGCCGGGGGAATCCATATCACGATACGGGGCCGATCGACGCCGCGCGAGAATCTGCTGCTGCTGGCGGTCGGCGCGGTGATAGCCAATCTGCTCGGCACGACCGGGGCCTCGATGCTCCTGATCAGACCCTATCTGCGGAACAATGGCTATCGGCTCTCGGCGTACCATGTGATCTTTTTCATCTTCGTGGTCTCCAACATCGGCGGCGCGCTGACGCCGATCGGCGATCCTCCGCTGTTCATCGGGTTTATCCGGGGCGTGCCGTTCTTCTGGGTGACCGGGGCGATGCTGCTTCCATGGGTGACGGCGCTCGGCGGCGTGCTGGCGATCTTCTATGCGATCGACAGGCGCAACTATCTGAGGATACCGGAGGAGCTTCGCCGGGAGGTTGCCGGGGAGCATGACCGGACGGAGATAACGGGGCTGCGGAACCTTCCCCTGCTGGCGGTGGTGATAGGCTCGGTGTTCATCGAGCATCCGGCATTTCTTCGCGAGGCGTTGATGGTCGCCGCCGCGGTGGCGAGCTATCTGACCACGGGGCGGGAGATCCATGCGCGGAACCACTTCACCTTCGCCCCGATCAGGGAGGTTGCGTGGCTGTTCGCCGGGATCTTCCTGACGATGCTTCCGGCGCTCGACTGGCTGGCCGCGCACGCCGGGGCGCTCGGCATCAACAGCAGCGGGGGCTTCTACTGGGCCACCGGGGCGTTGAGCAGCCTGCTGGACAACGCTCCGACGTATCTGAATTTTCTTACCGTCGCGCTGGGGCAGGCGCATCTCGATGTGGGGAGCGCCGGGGATGTGCGGCGGTTTCTGGTGAGCGACGGACCCCATGTGCTTGCCATCTCGGCCGGGGCTGTATTCTTCGGGGCGATGACCTATATCGGCAACGGCCCCAACTTCATGGTCAAGGCGATCGCCGAGCATCGAGGGGTGCGGATGCCGAGCTTTTTCGGCTATATCGTCAGGTACTCGTTGCCGGTGCTTCTGCCGGTCTTCTTTCTTGTCTGGTTAATCTTCTTTTCATGATCTCGACAGATTTACTCGTTGCATTACCGATCGAAATCGTCAGCATCTTCGCGCTCATCGTGATGCTTGCCGATGCGCTCGTCGTTCGAAGCACCAAGCTCTGCGCGTTCCTGACGATCAGTGGGTTCGTCGGGGGGATCATCACTGCGGCGCTGACCCTCTTCTGGAATATCCAGGGATTCAATGGGATGATCACCATAGGAGGGATGGCGAACGTCTACGATATCATCTTCTGCGGCGCCGGCCTTATGACGGTGCTCCTGGCGCGCGACTATCTCGAGCGGGTCGGCGGGATGTTCGATGAGTTCTATACGCTGATCGCAATGTCGGTGGCCGGCATGATGCTGATGGCGCATGCCTCCGATCTGATGATCCTCTTCGTCGGCCTCGAGGTGATGTCGATCTGCTTCTACGTTCTGGCCGGCCTGATGCGCGGCCAGCTGGCGTCGAACGAGGCGGCCATGAAATATTTCCTTCTGGGCGCCTTCGCCTCCGGGTTCCTGCTGTATGGCATCGCGCTGGTCTATGGCGCGGTCGGCGGCACGGGCTACGCGGCGATCGCCACGGGCGCCGTCACGACCCACTTCCCGGTGCTCTTCTGGCTCGGCATCGCCCTGCTGATCGTCGGGCTCAGCTTCAAGATCGCCGCCTTCCCGTTCCATCAGTGGGCACCCGATGTCTATCAGGGCGCCCCGACCGTCGTCACGGGTTTTATGAGCACCGCCGGCAAGGCCGCGGCGTTCAGCGGGTTCGTCGGCTTCATGATCCCGACCACGATGAGCCAGGCCGACGGTCTGACCGAGGCGCGCACGGTGCTGGCAATGCTGGCGGTCGGCTCGATGCTGGTGGGGAATATCACGGCGCTGGCGCAGACCAACATCAAGCGGATGCTCGCCTACTCCTCGGTGGCGCACGCCGGCTATATGCTGATCGGCCTTGCTGCGGCCAACCAGACCGGCTGGACCGGCATCGTCTATTATGTGGGGGCCTATCTGTTCATGCAGCTCGGCACGTTCGCCATCGTCGGCATCCTCGAGCGGGAGAGCGGGGGGAACCTCACCCTGAGCGATTACCGGGGGCTCGGCCGCCGTCGTCCGGGGCTTGCCATCGTGATGGCGATCTTCATGTTCTCGCTGACCGGCATCCCGCCGTTCGCCGGGTTCTTCGGCAAATACTACCTCTTTGCGGCCGCCATCCGCGCCGACATGACATGGCTGGCGATCATCGGCGTGGTATCGTCGGTGATCTCGGCGTGGTTCTATCTCGGCCTGATCGTCAACATGTTCTTCCGCGAGCCGGAGGGAGAGGATACGATGTCGTCGCAGGGGCTGACCGGCCTGTCGAAGACGGCGCTGGCGTTGACGATCGCCGGAACGCTGATTGTCGGCTTCATCCCGGAGCTGATCCTGCGGGTGGTGACAAAGTAGATTCCGCCGGAGCGCGGGGAGAGGGCATGCGCTTTCTCCCCGCGCAACCAATTCGCCGCCGGTACGTGAAAGGGGGTCGGGATACAGCTACCCTGATGTGATACCCCGCTTCATTGTTGCGCCGTGGTGTTCTGTGCCAGTTGGTTTTCGTCAGCGGAGATGGTTGAACTTATTGCGAGAATGTTATGGCTCCGCACCCGCGGTTAGCATCCATCACTCTTCAAGGATATCGCCCATTCAAAGATTTCCATGCCTCCTTCGGTTCGCTGGAGGTGGTGGTAGGGGCAAACGGTTCAGGAAAATCGGCACTGTTTGAATTCCTGAAGGTGCTGCGTGATGGACTCGATAGCGATCTCCCTCCAGGGTTGATAGCGGGAGGATCGGTGCGCAAGATCTATCATGCTACAACCGCCGAGGTCATTGGCTGGAATCTAAACGTCCGAGATATCGAACTCCCTCTGTCAGCGCTGTCATATAGCGGCGAGCTGTCAGGGCCGTTTGGGCGGGATATACTTGGTGAGCATGTTCACGCACAGATCGATGATCAGGGAGGCCCACTCAGCCTGATGGAGTCAAGGCATGGTGAAGGAGAGGTCTATAATACAGTGGGGGCGGATGGTGGGTCCTTCAAGTTTTCATTCTCTCGAACAAACAGATTAGCCCTCGGTAGCATCAGCAATCCTGCGGCGAGCACGCTCCTTACGCTGCAGGAGTATATTCGCCGGTGGGGGTTCTATAGCTCGTTCAACATCGATGCCGATACCATTCGTCGGCCAGTTCTGCTCGATGAAAACCCCCTGCTGAAGGAAGACGGGGGCAATCTGAGCGCTGTTCTTCAGTATCTGAGGAATGAATATCAAGAAGCGTTCGATGAGCTCAGCGAGATTCTGCGATTGCTTGTCCCCGGTTTCAAAAGTCTCAGGCTTCGCGGATATGGAGGCCAAGGACAGGTTATGGCGTTCTGGGAGGAGGAAGGGAGCGATGATTATCTTAGTCTTGCCGATCTCTCCGACGGGACCCTGCGACTGATATGCTGGGCGCTGCTTTGCGTCATGCCGAATCCCCCTTCACTTATCTGTATAGATGAGCCGGATCAGGGACTCCATCCACGGACCCTGCCGATACTGGCGGCTCTGTTCGAGAAGGCAAGCAATCGAACACAGGTTGTTATCGCGACACACAACTCGTACTTCCTCTCCCAGTTCGACTTTTCGCGGATTGCCGTGATGCGTAAGGAAGAGGGGCAGGCCCGGTTCATCAAACCGAAAGACTCAAAAGTCCTGTCCGCCATTCTTGATGAATTTGGCTCCGACGAGCTCGAAGTGATGCACCGCTCCAATGAGCTGGAGAGGCTCCCATGAAGGTCGTCATCTATGTGGAGGGGGCATCCGATAAAGCTGCTCTAACCACGCTGCTGCGAGACCTTCTAGAGCGGAAAGGGGAGCGCGGCATTCAGATCGAGTTTTACGAATCGCCCCAGGGGAACAAGAAGAAGACTCTCTTGGAGAAAGTTCCGCTCAGAGCAGCGAACATCCTTCTGAATGCTCCTGAGACGATTGTCGTTGCCCTTCCCGATCTCTATCCAAAGAATGTGGGCTTTGATCATGAGACCCCTGAGCAGTTGATAGCGGGCGTCAGCGAGAGTTTTCGTAGTGCGCTTCAGCGGATGAGAATAGACGATGAACGGATTGTGGAGCGTTTCAAGGTGTTCTGCCTCAAGCACGACCTTGAAGCGTTGATCCTGGCGGCTGAAGAACCGTTAGCCCAGCGGCTCGGGACCAAGAAGTTTGCGAAGGATTGGACGCGCCCGGTCGAAGATCAGAACAACGACAAGCCGCCGAAGAGAGTTGTCGAACAGCTATTCGCTCTGCATGGTCAGTTCTATCGCGAGGCAATCGATGCTCCGCTGATTCTGGGGCGGGCCGATTATCGCGATATCGCCGAACGGTGCGATCAATGCTTCAAACCCTTTGTCGAGTTTCTCGAAGGGCTCTAGCGTCGGGTAAACAGCTGTAACGCAGGGCGTATCATAACGATCGGCCCGCCTTAAAATCAGATCTCCTTCGTCATTACGCTCATGACATCCGCAAGACATATCGCAACGTCGCAGGCGCGCCGGGATCTTACCGAGCGCGAGGAGCTTGTGTTGCGCTATATCGTGCAGAACTATATCCTCACCGCCACCCCGGTCGGCTCGCGCTATATCTCCAAGCGGCTCGAAGAGGAGTCGATATCGGCGGCGACCATCCGCAACACGATGGCCGATCTCGAGGAGAAGGGGTTCATCTCTCATCCCCATACATCGGCCGGCCGTGTGCCGACCGATCTCGGCTATCGCATCTATGTCGATGCGCTGATGCGGGGGGAGCGGCTGAGCCAGGCCGAGAAGGATGTCATCGACAGAAACATGAGCCTCTCGGACCCGGCGCCGGTTCTGATGAAGGAGGCATCCAAGCTGCTTGGGCTGATCTCCCACCAGCTCGGCATCGTCACCGCGCCGGAGCTTCTCAACGGAACGCTCGACCGCATCGAGCTTGTGCCGCTTGCCAGCACGCGGCTGCTGGTGGTGCTGTCGCTTCGCGCCGGTCTGATCAAGACCGTGACGCTCGAGGTGCACGAGGAGTTCTCCCGCGACCGGCTCGATATGGTCGGGAGGATGCTCAACGAGCGGCTGGCCGGGCACACGCTCCGCGAGATCCGCAACAGCTACCACGAGCGTCTGCGCGACGTCCTGGCCGAGGGGGGCGATCCGCTGATGCGCCTGCTGCTTGGCTCGGCCGACAAGATCTTCACCGAGTCGCGCGAGATCGACCGGGTGCAGATATCGCCGACGCAGAACATTCTGCGCCACCCGGAGTTCGCCAACCCGGAACAGCTTCGCGGGATCGTGGAGCTGATCGAGAACGAGGAGATGGTGATCCATCTGCTCGACGCCCGGCCGAGCGACGAGGATGTGGTGGAGGTGACGATCGGTCGGGAACACGACGACGAGCGTCTGGCGAACTACAGCCTGATCACCACCCGCTACAAAGTCGGGACGATGAGCGGCACGATCGGGCTGATCGGCTCGAAGCGGATGAACTATTCGAAAATGATCACACTGGTCGGGTATATCGCCGAGACGATCACGAATAATTTTCCGGATCGCTGAGCGTCCTCGACCGAGCGCCCTTATCGAAGGAACGTTCTTTGCTGCCCCGTTCGGCAGTGGATGCCCATACCGATGGGATCGCACCATAGGGGGCCGGTACGAACCGAATCATCTATCTATAGCTATGAGCACACGAGAGATACCAATCGACGATTCTCAGGACAATATCACGGGCGAGGATTCCGCCAACGAGGCGAGCGCCCCGGCGCAGACGGCCGAGGAGCGGATCGCCGCGCTGGAGCAGGAGACCGTCCGTCTTCGCGACGCTGCGCTGCGCGCGGTTGCCGATCTGGACAACTACCGCCGGCGCGCACAGGCCGAGCGGGAGCAGATCGTGCAGTACGGCAACGAGCGGCTGCTGCGGGCGATCCTGCCGATCGTCGATGACTTCCAGCGCTCGGTCGACAGCGGATCGCAGACGCCTGACTTCCAGAGCTTCTTTCAGGGCGTCTCGATGATCAACGAGAAGCTGAAGCGGACGCTCGAGGCGCAGGGGGTCAAGAAGATCGATACGGTCGGACAGCCGTTCAGCGTCGATCTGCACGAGGCGCTGATGCGCCAGCCGAGCGATGCGCCGGAGGATACCGTCATCACGGAGCTGGAGCCGGGATATCTCTACGGCGACAAGGTGCTGCGCCATGCAAAGGTGATCGTCTCGGCGGGATCGAACTGAGCAGGGTGAAAAGGGGAGCCATCCGTCGGAAGGAAGGCCGTGTACACATTTGAATAACCGACTACGGATTACTGTCCACTATGGAGAAACGTGATTACTACGAGGTGCTCGGCGTGGGCCGTGATGCCTCCGAGGCGGAGATAAAAAGCGCATATCGGAAGATGGCGCTCAAGTATCATCCCGATAAAAACCCCGACAACCGGGAGGCCGATGATCTGTTCAAGGAGTGCGCCGAGGCCTACGAAGTGCTCTCCAATGCCGACAAGCGCGCCCGCTACAATCGCTTCGGCCATCAGGGGATGCGTGGAGCTGCCGCCGATTCGCAGCAGTACTCCAACATCAACGATATCTTCTCGGCGTTCGGCGGCGGATCGATCTTCGAGGAGTTCTTCAATGCTGCCAACAACGGCGGCGGACGCCGCGCGCCGGGGGCATCCTTCGGGCAGCCCGGCAGCGACCTGAAGGTCCGCCTGCCGCTGACCCTTGAGGAGATCGCCACGGGGGTGGAGAAGACCATCACCATCAAGAAGATGGTGACCTGCCACGACTGCAACGGACGCGGCGCGCGCGAGGATTCGGGGATCATCAACTGTTCGCAGTGCGGTGGCTCCGGCGAGGTTCGCCAGGTCAGCCGCTCCCTCTTCGGCCAGTTCGTCAACGTCACGCAGTGCGCCAACTGTCAGGGGGAAGGGAAGGTCGTCAAGGACCCCTGCCGGACCTGTCATGGCGACGGGCGGGTGCAGGGGGAGGCATCCGAGACGATCGAGATTCCGGCCGGCGTCTCCGACGGCAACTACATTCCGCTGCGCGGCAAGGGGAACGCCGGACGTCATGGCGGTCCCGCCGGGGATATCATCGTGCTGATCGAGGAGCGGGAGCACAAGGACTTCATCCGCAACGGCAACGATGTGGTCTATGAGCTGATGATCAGCTTCCCGCAGGCCGCGATCGGCGCCGAGGTGCAGGTTCCCACGCTCACCGGGATGTCGGCGATTACCATCGAGCCGGGGACGCAGCCCGGGACGTTCCTCCGGATGCGCGACAAGGGGATACCGTATCTCCATACCAACCGCAAGGGAGATCAGATCGTCAAGATCAATATCTATATCCCGACGCGGCTCAACGAGGAGGAGCGCGGTCTGCTCGAACAGCTCGAGACGATGCCGAACGTCGATCCGGCCGCACGAGGAAAGAGGGACGGCGAGAAGAGCGGCTTCTTCTCCCGGATGAAGGAAGTCTTCTCCTAGCCGAGCCCAGCATAATAATGTACATTGTGCCGCAGCATCCCCCGATCCCGGAAATCCCGGCGTCGGGGGTTCTGCGGTTTTATTTGTTGTGAACAGTTCATGAACGCACTACGCAGCATCCTCCCATACCTTCTACGATACAAGTCACGCGTCGTCTGGGGCCTGGTCGCCATCACCCTGTCGAACGTTTTCTCGGTGGCGATCCCCAGGTTCATCGGCACAACCATCGACCGTCTGACCAACAACTCTCCGGCGGCTCCCGTCACGATCGGGTATCTGTCGCGACAGGCATTGATCATCGTCGGACTGTCGATCGGCAGCGGCATCTTTCTGTTTCTGACCCGGCAGGCGATCATCGTCCTGTCGCGTCTGGTCGAGTACGATCTGCGCAACGATTTCCTCACCCATGTGCAGTCGCTCCCGATGGGGTGGTTCAATACCACGCCGACCGGCGATGTGATGGCGCTGGCGACCAACGATATCGCCGCCGTCCGCGAGTTCGCCGGGCCGGGTCTGATGTATACCGCCAACACGATTACCACGTTCACCTTCGCGCTGGTGATGATGTTGACCCTCTCCTGGAAGGTCACGCTGCTGGCGCTGATCCCGCTTCCGCTGGTCAGCTACTCGGTCTACTGGCTCGGCAAACGCATCCATTCACTGTTCGGCGATGTGCAGGCGCAGTACGCCAACCTCACCTCGCACGCGCAGGAGAATATGTCGGGGGTGCGGGTGGTGCGCGCGTATGTGCGCGAGAAGCACTCGATGGGGAACTTCGCGCGGATGAGCGAGCTGTATAGGGCGCGCAATATGAAGCTGGTGAAGACCCAGGCGCTGATGCAGCCCGGGATGATGACGCTGATCGGCCTTTCGCAGCTGATCGTGCTGATCGTGGGAGGGAGCGAAGTGCTTGCGGGCCGCTCGACGATCGGCGATATCATGCAGTTCTTCGCCTATATCTCGCAGCTGATCTGGCCGGTGATCGCCGTCGGCTGGGTGACCAATCTCGTGCAGCGCGGCGCCGCCTCGATGGCCCGCCTGAACAAGGTCTTCAACCTCCGTCCCGAGCTCGGCGACGATGAGCAGACCGACCGCTCGCTGAGCAGCATCAGCGGCGATATCGAGTTCAGGAACGTCTCCTTCCGGTATGGTCCCGACCTTCCCTACGTTCTTCGCGATGTCAGCTTCACGGTGAAGGCCGGCACCACGCTGGCGATCATCGGCACCACCGGCGCCGGCAAGACCACGATCGTCAATCTGATCGCGCGGATCTATGAAGTGGAGGAAGGGGAGATCCTGATCGATGGGCGGCCGATCCGCCGGATTCCGGTGGAGCTGCTTCGCTCCTCGATCGGTGCCGTCACGCAGGAGACCTTCCTGTTCTCCGACACCATCGCCGGCAATATCCGCTTCGGCCGGCGCGATGCCACCGACGCCGAGATGGAGGAGGCGGCGAAGATCGCCCAGCTCTACGAGAACGTGGAGCGCTTCCCCAAGAAGTTCGACACGGTGGTCGGCGAGCGCGGGATCACTCTTTCCGGCGGACAGAAGCAGCGCACCTCGATCGCCCGCGCTGTGCTCCGCGCCCCGAAGATCCTTATGCTCGACGACGCGCTCTCGGCGGTCGATACCGAGACCGAGGAGCATATCCTCAACGGGCTGCGCGGGGTGATGCGTGAGCGCACCAGCATCCTGATCGCCCATCGTATCTCCACGGTCAAGGATGCCGACCAGATCGTTGTGATGGATGGGGGACGGATCGTGGAGCGGGGAACCCATCAGGAGCTTCTGCAGCATCACGGCGAGTACTCCCGTATCTACGAGCGGCAGCTTCTGGAAGCGGAACTGGAGAACCTGTAGCGATGATGCGCGAATTCCTCGGCGGCCTGGGAGCCCCCTTCCGGGCGATTGGACTGTTGAGCCGGGTGCCGCGACTGCGGCGCCTGGCGATGCTTCCGCTGCTTGTGAATATCGTTCTGTTCGCGATCGGCGTCCCGCTGGCCGTGTGGGGAGCCGTGGTCCTGATGGGCTCCGTGCTTCCATCGCAGGGGGCGTTCCAGGATCTTCTGCGTCTGTTCCTGCAGGTCACCGTCGCCGTGGCAGTGATGGTGGCATCGCTGTTCCTCTTCGTCATCGTCGGCAATGTTGTGGCCGCCCCGTTCAACTCGGCGCTTTCCGAGGCGATCGAGGCGCATCTGAACGGATCGCCCGTGGTTGGAGGGCTCGGCGCGTTCAGCGGCGCCGTGCGGGGCGTTCGCACCGCACTCGCCAGGCTGCTGCTGTTCCTTCTGTTCTATCCTCTCATCTTCGCCGTGCAGCTGGTTCCGGTGATCGGCCCGGTTCTGCATCCGATACTTGCGATTCTCTACGGCGCGTTCGTTCTCTCGCTCGATTTCAGCGATCCGACGTTCGAGCGGCACCTGCCCCGCTTCCGCGATCGCGTCGGCTATATCCGCCGGCACAAGGCGCGCTATCTCGGCTTCGGGCTGACGGCAGTGGCGATGGCGCTCGTGCCGATCATCAACTTCCTGCTGTTGCCGGTTGGCGTGGCCGGGGCGGCGATGCTTTATCTGGAGTCGGAGGGGGCCGTCGCGAAGGCTCGCGGCGATACAACTGATTCATGAGGATGCAGCGGGAAAGAGATGCCGGAGTCTCCGTGCTGTCCGCTCTCCCATCATTTTCCCTTCGCTCCACGTCATTACGATACGGTGCTTGCCCGGCCGTTCGATCGGGAGATGCATGCAGGATATGAACGGGTTGGGAGGGGGGGATGTGATCAATAACTCTTGAAGCGCGCTACATGAATATCTCCGTCTTTCGCATCGATAAAATGGACTGCCCGACCGAGGAGCGGATGCTGCGCAACAGGCTGGAGCCGATGCAGGGGGTGCAGTCGCTCGACTTCAACCTGATGGCGCGCACCCTCACGGTAACCCATGTGCTTCCCGACGAGTCGGCCATCGTCGCGGCGATCGATACGCTCGGGATGGAGGCGGTGCCGCAGCGTCCCGGAAACGCGCGGGTGGAGCTGCCGGTGCTCGTCCCGTCGTTCTGGCGGAGGCCGGGGACGGTGTTGACGATCATTGCGGGAGTCTTCTCGCTGACCGCCGAGGGGCTCTCGCTCGGTGGGTGGGGGGAATCTTCCTGGATCGTGCGGGCGCTCGCGATCGTCGCGATCATCTGCGGGGGCTACGAGACGGCCGGCAAGGCCTGGATCTCGCTGAAGACCTTTACGCTCAATATCAACTTCCTGATGAGCATCGCCGTGATCGGCGCGATGGCGCTCGGCGAGTGGACCGAGGGGGCGGTGGTGATCTTTCTGTTCGCGGTGGCGGAGCTTGTCGAGGCGCGGAGCCTCGATCGCGCCCGCAACGCCATCCGCTCGCTGATGGAGCTTGCCCCGGAGGTCGCGCTGGTGCTGCGCGGGACGGCCTGGAGCGTCGTGCCGGTCGATGGTGTCGGCGTCGGCGAGACGGTGCGGATTAAGCCGGGGGAGAGGCTACCGCTGGATGGCGTTATCCGTCATGGAAGCTCGGCCGTCAATCAGGCGCCGATCACCGGCGAGCCGCTTCCGGTGGAGAAGCTGCCGGGGGATAAAGTCTTCGCCGGCAGCATCAACGGCAGCGGGACATTCGATTATGAGGTGACCCATTCGGCGGCCGACTCCACGATCAGCAAGATCATCGATCTGGTGGAGAAGGGGACGGCCAACCGGGCGCAGGCCGAGCGCTTCGTGGATCGCTTCGCGCGCTACTATACGCCGGCGATCGTGGTTGTGGCGCTCCTTGTGGCGGTTGCTCCTCCGCTGCTGCTGGGAGGCGAGTGGGGCGTCTGGATCTATCGCGGGCTGGTACTGCTGGTGATCGGCTGTCCCTGCGCGCTGGTGATCTCGACGCCGGTGACCATCGTCAGCGGGCTTGCCGCGGCCGCCCGGCGCGGGATACTGATCAAGGGAGGCGCCTACCTGGAGCTGGGGGCGACGCTGAAGGGGATCGCGCTCGACAAGACCGGCACGCTCACCGAGGGGCGCCCGTATGTGACCGATGTGATCGGGTTCGATGGCGCGACGGCTCCCGAGATACTTCACCTGGCGGCGGCGGTGGAGGCAAAGTCGGAGCATCCCATCGCCTCGGCCGTGGTGGCCGAGCATCTGCTGCACCATAGCGACGAGCCGGAGACCCCGGTGGCGGAGTTCATGGCGATGGCGGGGCTGGGCATCCGGGCCACGGTGGACGGGCAGACGATCTACGTTGGCAACCATCGGCTCGCCCATCAGCTCGATGTCTGTTCGCCGGCGGTGGAGTCGGCACTGGAGGGGCTGGAGGCCGATGGGAAGACCACGGTGGTTGTGATGACCACCGAGCGCATCCTCGGGGTCCTCGGCGTCGCCGACCGCGTGCGGGAGTCGAGCGTCAGGGCGGTCGGGCGGCTGCACGAGCTGGGGCTTCGCACGGCGATGCTCACCGGCGATAACGCCACCACCGCCGCGGCGATCGGAAAAAGCGTCGGCATCGACGATCTGCGCGCCGATCTTCTGCCGGCCGACAAGCTTGCGGCGCTCGAGGCGCTGCAGCGGGAGCATGGCGCGATGGGGATGGTGGGGGATGGGATCAACGATGCCCCGGCGCTGGCGCAGGCGACGATAGGCTTCGCTATGGGGGCCGCCGGCACCGATGTGGCGCTCGAGGCCGCCGACGTCGCGCTGATGGAGGATAATCTCGGCAAGCTTCCGGAGTTCATCCTGCTGTCGCGCCGTACCCTCCGGGTGCTCTGGCAGAACATCTGGATCGCTCTCGGCATCAAGTTCGTCTTCTTCGTGCTGGCTCTGGCGGGAGAGGCCACCCTCTGGATGGCGGTGTTCGCCGACATGGGGGCATCGCTTATCGTCGTCGCCAACGGGCTCCGCCTTCTTCGTCCCGGCTCCGCCGGGCGATCGTAGCATGGTGCCGCCGTGGGGTCGTCCGGTGATCCCACGGCCATTCTTCGGGGCCATCCCGGCATTGAATGCCTGGCACTGTTCTCACGTTGACCGTCGAGCAGTGACTGGCTGGGCCGGAGTTCAACTCCGGCCCAACATTCCGGCACACTGAGACAGTGCTGAATGCCTTGCCGACTCTGTCCCGGAGTGTTACATTTGTTCTGCAGTGCATCCATGATGCACGTTGTCCGTAGGTGTCATCGACTACTCTGTATGAGGCCTCCCCAGCAATGATCGTCGTCCGCAACATACCGTCTCTGGTCTGCGCCACGCTGCTTGTCGGCATGGCGATCTGGATGGGGTGTGCGCAGCCGGTAACGGCGGCATCGGGGGGGGAGAACGCGCTCGGGGAACGGGGGATGATCTATCGTCTCTCCCCGGAGTCTGACATCTTCACCATCATTCCCGCCTCGGACCCTCACGTCCGGTATTGTCCATATCAGCTTCCGGCCGGATTCCGTGTCGACAGCATGTGGGTGATCTTCAGCGGCGAGATCCTTCCCGTGCCGGAGAACGTCCGGCTGGCCGGGACCCCGCTTCTGCTGACGATGATCCAGCGTGAATAGACTCCATGGTCGCGATATCGGCGCACGCTGACGGCTCTTCGACACGCCCGTCACCATCCCGATCTCCGGCCCACGACCACCATCGCCATTTCGTCCATCCGATATCCATGCGCGCGACCCACCGGGAAATCTCCGGGAACGGGAGCGTTCGAGCGCGGATCGCTGGTCGACGCTCCGCGATCATCGGCAGACGCCGCTTGCCGGGCACTTCGCCTTCGAAGCCGTCCTCCGGTGCTCGCTTGATGGAGCCCCGACCCGACTCGATTCCAAAAATTCGTAGCTTCGTGCTTCGTCTCGGTAGCGGCTCCGGCCCCCATGGGTCAGGCCTGCGTCGGAAGGGAAGCTCATATGAAGTGCGTGTTTGGAGCGCTTCGACGGTCCTCCTGTGTCGTACGCCACAAGCGCCATGACCTTCCTCATCGAAGGCATGCGCGGATGTTTCCGATAACATTCAACGAAAACAGTACCACAAGGAGCTGCCGAGAGACGATCGTGGGGACCGACGATGCGAGATCCCGAAGATGGAGTCCGCAGTCCGTCCGGCCGTGATAGCCTGGCCGCTTCGAATATTTGTTTATACCTATGCTTAAGCTTCTAGAAAAGTTTTTCAGCTCCAAGCGTCAGAAGGACGTCGAATCGCTCTATCCGCTCGTCGATGAGATCAACGATCTGTTCGAGGAGTACCAGTCGCTCACCGACGCCGAGCTGCAGGCGAAGACCGAGGAGTTCCGCGCCCGCATCAAGGAGCGCACCGCCGACGATCAGGCGCGTCATGATGAGCTCACCGCCCGCCTGAAGGAGGATATCGATTCCGACGAGCGGGACGATATCTATGCCGAGATCGACGAGCTCGATCAGGCGATCTACGAGACCACCGAGGAAGTGCTCAACGAGATCCATCCGGAGGCGTTTGCCGTGGTCAAGGAGGCATGCCGCCGCCACGTCGGCAAGCAGTGGGAGGCAGGCGGGACGATCATCACCTGGAGCGAGGTGCATTACGATGTGCAGCTGATCGGCGGCACCGTGCTGCATCAGGGGAAGATCGCCGAGATGGCTACCGGCGAAGGAAAGACCCTGACCGGAACGCTCTCGACCTATCTGAATGCGCTGCCGGGCAACGGCCTGCATATCATCACCGTGAACGACTATCTGGCGCGTCGTGACTCCGAGTGGATGGGGCCGATCTATCGCTGGCTCGGCCTCACTGTCGGCTGTATCCAGTCGAACATGGAGCCGCATCTGCGCAAGTTCCAGTATAACTGCGATATCACCTTCGGCACCAACAACGAGTTCGGCTTCGACTACCTGCGCGATAACATGGTGCAGCGTCCCGAGGATATGGTGCAGCGCGGCCACAACTACGCGATCGTCGACGAGGTCGATTCGGTGCTGATCGATGAGGCCCGCACGCCGCTGATCATCTCCGGTCCGGTCGGTGTCGCCACCGATCAGTCGTTCGATCTGATGAAGCCGCGCGTCGACCGGATGGTGCAGCTCCAGGCACGCGAGGTCGCCAAGATGGTGGGCGATGCCGAGCGCCTGATGGCTACCGGCGACAAGAAGGATCGCGAGCAGGCGGGGGTCAATCTGCTGCGCTCGCAGCGTGCGATGCCGAAGAACAATCGCCTGGCGAAGATCCTTCAGGATCCTGCCGCCAAGAAGCTTCTGCAGGAGACCGAGCTGGACTACCTCCGCGACAAGGGGGCACGCATGGCCGAGATCGACCAGGAGCTGTACTACGCGATCGACGAGAAGCAGCATTCGATCGACCTGACCGACAAGGGGCGCCATACGATCGCCGCCTCGGGCGAGGATCCCGATGTGTTCCTTCTTCCCGATCTTCCCGCCGAGCTGAGCGCCATCGAGGGGAGCGAGGATAGCGTCGAGGTCAAGCAGGCGAAGCGCGATGAGTCGGTGCGCCGCTATGCCGAGCGTTCCGACAGGATCCATACGATCACGCAGCTTCTGCGCGCCTACTCGCTCTACGAGAAGGATGTGGAGTATGTGGTCGATCAGGGGAAGATCAAGATCGTCGATACCTTCACCGGCCGCATCCTCGACGGACGCCGCTATTCCGAGGGACTTCATCAGGCGATCGAGGCCAAGGAAGGGGTGGTGGTCGAGGCCGACACCCAGACCCTGGCGACGATCACGATCCAGAACTACTTCCGTCTCTATAAGAAGCTCGCCGGCATGACCGGTACCGCCGAGACCGAGGAAGGGGAGTTCAACGAGATCTACAAGCTCGATGTGGTGGTGATCCCGACCAACCGCGATGTGATCCGCGACGACAAGAACGATCTTATCTATCGCACCAAGCGCGCCAAGTACAACGCCGTGATCGAGGAGGTGGAGCGGATGCGCCAGCTCGGGCGTCCGGTGCTGGTGGGAACGACCAACGTCGAAGTCTCCGAGACGCTGAGCCGCATGCTCCAGCGGGCGAAGGTGCCGCACTCGGTGCTCAACGCCAAGCAGCACGACCGCGAGGCTGAGATCGTCGCCGCCGCCGGCCAGAAGAGCGCCGTCACGATCGCCACCAACATGGCCGGCCGAGGCACCGATATCAAGCTGGGACCGGGAGTCAAGGAGCTGGGAGGCCTGCATATCCTCGGCACCGAGCGCCATGAGTCGCGCCGTATCGACCGCCAGCTGCGCGGCCGCGCCGGCCGTCAGGGTGATCCCGGATCGTCGCAGTTCTTCATCTCGCTCGAGGACGATCTGATGCGTCTGTTCGGCAGCGAGCGGATCGGCGTCTGGATGGACAAGATGGGGGGCGCCGACGAGGTGCTGGAGCATAAGATGCTCAACAAGTCGGTCGAGCGTGCGCAGAAGAAGGTCGAGGAGAACAACTTCGCCATCCGCAAGCGCCTGCTCGAGTACGACAACGTTATGAACCAGCAGCGCGAGGTGATCTACGATCGCCGCCGTCATGCGCTGCACGGCGAGCGTCTGAAGAGCGAGATCATGGATTACGTTGAGTCGTTCGTCGATGGCCTGATCTCGACCAACTATCCGGAGAACATCGCGGCCATCCAGAACGATCTCCGCACCAAGCTCGCCATCGAGGTCGAGATGGACCAGGCGCGGGCCGATGAGCTGGGCGCCGATGGGCTGCGCGAGCGGATCATCGAGTTCGCCAGGGACTACTACCACCGCAAGGAGGAGGTGCTCGGCGCGGAGTTCATGGGGAATCTGGAGCGCTTCGCGGTGCTGCATATCATCGACGAGCGCTGGCGCGAGCATCTGCGCGAGATGGACGAGCTGAAGGAGGGTATCTACCTGCGTGCCTACGGCCAGAAGGACCCGCTGCTGGAGTACAAGAAGGAGGCCTTCGAGATCTTCTCCCGGATGATCGAGGAGATCGATGTCGAGGTGATGTCGTTCGCGTTCCGCTACTATCCGGAGGCGCGCATCCAGCGGGCGCCGGAGCAGCAGCAGCGCCGCCGTCCGGTCGCCGAGCAGCAACAGCAGCCTGCCCAGGGGCTTCCGCGCGACAGGAGCACCACGACCAGCACGCGCCAGCTCCGCTTCACCCATGCCAGCACCGCCGGCATGGGACTGGCGACCGATCCCGAGACGGCCGCGGCGCTCGCGAACTCCGATGCCGCCCCAAGCGGCGATGCTGCCTCCCGTGCCGATGCGTCGGCCGATGTCGCCGACGATGTGCAGAAGACGGTGGTGCGTGAGAACCCGAAGATCGGGCGGAACGACCTCTGCTACTGCGGCAGTGGCAAGAAGTACAAGCACTGCCACGGCACCTGATGATGGTTCCCGGCGCGCGTGAGCGCCGGGATGTAGGCTGAACAAGGGCCCGAACCCCGCCGATGCGAGGACGCGGGCCCTTTCGTTCCCATCCGTTGCCCCGGCGTGGTTGCCGGGAGATTCTGCTGAGAGATTCCCATGTTCGCATCATTCCATTTCTACGCACCAATACCTACCGACGCATGACTCGTTCCGCACGCTGGGCAATCGTTGCTCTTTCATCGGCCGTCGCCCTCACCGCCGCTCTGCTTGTGCAGGGATGTGGCGACAAACAGGGAGGCTCCGCCGACGCCGACGGCAAGACCGTGGTCACTTTCTGGCATTTCCAATCGGAGCCGGGACAGAAAAAGGCGCTGATGGAGCGGATCAAGGAGTTCGAGTCGGAGAACCCGACGGTTCATGTGGACCTTCAGGACCTCAGCTGGAACGACGGGAAGACGAAGCTGATGGCGGCGTTCAACGCGAACAACGCCCCCGACGTGATCGAGCTTGGCAGCGACTGGGTGGCGCAGTTCAGTGCCTCCGGCAAGCTCGCCGAGCAGGGGGCGCTCGGCGGCGACAGCATCGGTCGGTTCCCGGTGACGATGGTGGCCCCGGGAAAATGGAAGGAGGGGATCTACGCATGGCCCTGGACGAGCGACACGCGCGTGCTGTTCGTCAACACCGGGCTGCTGGCGCAGGCCGGCGTGGATACTTCCCGCGCCGATTCCACCTGGGACGAGGTGCTCAACCATGCCGAGATGGTGCAGCGGCTGCAGTCGACCACCCCCGGCATCTACGGCTTCGGCGCCAACGGATCGGATCAGCACAGACTCTACAAAAAGATCCTCCCGTTCTTCTGGTCGAACGGTGGCGATGTGCTCAATGATCGCGGGACGCCGGTCGTGAACTCGCCGGAGAACATCCAGGCGCTGGAGGCCTATCTGAGCCTGGCCCGCGCGGGGTTCATCGACTCGCAGAAGGGGCTCGACCAGCTCTTCCTGAGCGGCAAGCTGGGCTACTGGATCAGCGGCCCCTGGCTCGTCGATCGTATCGGAAAGGATAATCCGTCGCTTCGCTACGCCGTGCGGAAGCTTCCGAGCTTCCCGGGCAAGCCTTCCGTATCGTTTGCCGGTGGCGAGTACCTTGCGATCAACGCCGCCTCGACGCACAAGGCCGAGGCGAAGAAGCTCATCACGTTCCTGACCTCCGCCAAGCAGGCGCTCGAGTTCGCCAAGGCGCTTCCGGGGGGCACGACCCCGGCCGATCTGTCGGTGGCGAGCGATCCGTTCCTGCAGAGCCCCGCGCGCAAGGTGTTCACCGAGCAGCTTCTGTCGGCCAGGATGACCCCGGTGCACCCGAAGTGGCTGGAGATGGAGAAGGTGATCGAGGATGAGGTGGCCGGAGCGCTGCTCGGGCAGAAGGATGCCAAGAAGGCCCTCGACGACGCCCAGTACGGCGTTTCCCTTGCCGCCGGCGGCGAGTCGACGACCCCCGAGGAATCGGCCGGCAACTAGCGCCGCCGGGCGCCGGGGCCGCAACACACACCAACAAACTCCCTGCATGACGGGATAGATCATGAGGGATGGAGCATCATTATGAGCCACGGATTTTCAACCAGAGCCATTCATGCCGGGCAGGAGCCCGAGGGGATGACCGGCGCGGTCAACGTGCCGATCTTTCAGACATCCACCTATGCGCAGCAGGGGATCGGGGAGCATAAGGGCTTCGAGTATGCCCGGACGCAGAACCCGACCCGATCGGCGCTCGAGGCCTGTATCGCCGATCTCGAGGGAGGGCGCCGGGGCTTCGCCTTCGCCAGCGGCCTTGCGGCGATCGATGCGGTGATGCGCCTTCTTTCGCCGGGCGATCATGTGGTGGCCGGCAACGATATGTACGGCGGAACGTTCCGGCTCTTCGATAAGGTGCTCGGGCGCTACGGCTATACGTTCAGCTATGTCGATCTCCGCGACCCCGAGAATGTGCGGCGGGCGATCACGCCCCAGACCAAAATGATCTACGCCGAGACCCCCACCAACCCGATGATGCGCCTCTGCGATCTGAGCGCGCTCGGGGCGATCGCCGCCGAGAGCGGCGTGATGATGGTGGTGGACAACACGTTCATGAGCCCCTATCTGCAGAACCCGCTGGCGCATGGCGCCACCATCGTGGTGCACTCCTCGACCAAATATATCGGCGGGCACAGCGATCTGATCGGCGGACTGGTCGTCACCAGCAACGACGAGATCGGGACGCGGCTTGCGTTCCTGCAGAATTCGTGCGGCGCGGTTCCGGGTCCGCAGGACTGCTACCTGACTCTCCGCTCGCTGAAGACGCTGAGCGTCAGGATGGACCGGCACTGCGCCAACGCGATGAAGGTGGCGGCCTATCTGAAGGAGCGCCCGGAGTTCGAGGCGGTGTTCTATCCCGGCCTCCCCGACTTTCCGCAGCACGAGCTTGCCGGACGCCAGATGCGGAACTTCGGCGGGATGATCTCGGCCGATCTCGGCTCGCTCGAAAAGGCGCGGAAGTTCTGCGCCGCCGTCAGGATCTTCACCTTCGCCGAGTCGCTCGGCGGCGTCGAGTCGCTTCTCTGCCACCCGGTGTCGATGACCCATGGATCAGTTCCCCCGGCCACCCGCGCGCAGCTCGGCATCAACGACGGGCTGGTCCGCTTCTCGGTCGGGATCGAGGATGTGAACGATCTGATCGACGATATCGACCAGGCGCTGCGTGCCTGATCGGGCCGTGCGCACTGCGCTGACAGACAGAGCCGGTTCCGTGCGCGGGGCCGGCTCTGTCCGTAGTATCACCATGCGGCGAAGTCGGGAGTATGCCCCTTCCGGGCGCGGATGATTGCCGCCGGAGGGGCCGTTTCGATGATACTTCCTGCATCGGAATCTGGGCTTTCATTCTCTCGCTTCTCGCGTATCTTTGCGCCGAGCGGTCATACCGGCCCTCGGTTCAGCATCCTCCATCTCCGGCCGGAGATCCGGAGACCTCCCCTCGAACATCGAACGTATGAGCATACCCTGGAACAGCGCCATCGTCGTCGGCGCATCATCGGGAATCGGCGAGGCGATCGCCAGGCGCCTTGCGCGGGAAGGCTGTCGCGTGGCGCTTGTGGCGCGGCGCGGCGACCAGCTCGGGCGGCTGCGCGACGAGCTGAACCGGAGCGCCGGACGAGATATCGCCATCGTCGCCGAGCATGACGTCCGCAACCGCCCGGAGATCCCGATGCTGTTTCAGGAGCTGACCCGGCAGCTCGATGGTCTCGACCTGATCATCTATGCGGCCGGCATCATGCCGAAGGTCGCGGTCGACGAGTACGACAGCGAGAAGGACGCCGCGATGATGGAGGTGAACACCATCGGCGCGATGGCGTGGCTCAACGAGGCGGCAGCCCGGTTCGAGCGGGTCCGTCGCGGGACGATCGTCGGCATCTCGTCGATCGCGGGGGACCGTGGAAGGAGGGGGAACCCGGCATACTGCACCAGCAAGGCCGCGCTCGATACGTTCCTCGAATCGCTCCGCAACAGGCTGGGCCGCTTCGGCGTCAGGGTGGTGACCATCAAGCCGGGCTTCATCGATACCGAGATGACGCGCGGCACGCCGGGGCTCTTCTGGCTGATCTCCCCCGACCGCGCCGCCGAGCTGATCCTCGCCGCGGCGCGTGCCGGCAGAACGAGCGCCTATATCCCCGGCCGCTGGCGGTTCGTCGGGCTCGTCGTCCGCTCCATTCCATCGATCCTCTTCCGCCGTCTTAGCATCTGATCAACCCAGCACATGGACCCACGGACTCAGCACGAGCAACGATCGCTTCTTCCGTCGCAGAACCTCGAGCGGGTCGAGGGATGGGGGATGAGCTCCGACGCCGTGTCGTATGTGTTTCGCCCGTCGACGCTGGAGGGGATCACCGAGGTCTTCGCGATGGCGCGCCGCACCGGGCGCTCGATCGGGTTGCGTGGGGCCGGCCGCAGCTATGGGGATGCGGCGCTCAACTCCGAGAACATCATCCTCGATCTCACCCGCTTCTGCCGGATCCTCGAGTGGAACCCCGAGAGCGGCGTGATCACCGTCGAGTCGGGGGTGACCATCCGGCAGCTCTGGGAGTATATCCTTCCGGACGGCTGGTGGCCGCCGGTGGTGCCGGGGACGATGTTCCCGACGCTCGGGGGATGCGCCTCGATGAACATCCACGGCAAAAACAATTTCAGGGTCGGCCCGATCGGCGACCATATCCTGGAGTTCGATCTGTTGCTGCCGGACGGCCGTATCATGCGCTGCTCGCGCCAAGAGAACAGCGATCTGTTTCATGCGGCGATAGGGGGCTTCGGGATGCTCGGCTGCTTCGTCAGACTCACCCTCCGGATGAAGAAGGTCTACTCCGGCCTGCTCGACGTCACCGCGATCAACGTCCGCTCGCTCGATGCGATGATCGAGGTGTTCGAGCGGAGGATGGAGACGGCCGATTATCTGGTGGGATGGATCGACCCGACGGCCGGCGGTGCATCGACGGGACGCGGGGTGATCCACGAGGCAAATTATCTGAAGCCGGGGGACGACCCGAACCCGGCGCAGACGCTCCGTCTGGAGAACCAGCAGCTTCCCGACACCATCCTCGGCATCCTTCCGAAGTCCATTCTCTGGCGCTTTATGCGTCCGTTCCTCAACAACCTCGGCGTTCGGCTGGTCAACAACGCGAAGTTCCATTCCAGCGCGCTGATCGATCGCGACGGCAAAAGCTTCCGGCAGTCGCACGCGGCGTTCGCGTTCCTGCTCGACTACGTTCCCAACTGGAAGCGCTCCTACGGGTCGGGGGGGCTGATCCAGTACCAGAGCTTCATCCCGGAGGCGACCGCCGCCGATGCGTTCAGGGAGCAGCTGACGCTGGCGCGCCGCGCGGGATATCCGCCGTATCTTGCAGTGTTCAAACGGCATCGCAGGGATGACTTCCTGATGACCCACAGCGTCGACGGATACTCGCTGGCGCTCGACTTCAAGATCACGCGCGCCAATCGCCGGGCGATCTGGGATCTTGCCGGGAAGCTCGATGCGATCGTGCTGAAGGCGGGCGGACGGTTCTATCTGGCGAAGGATAGTACGCTGCGGCCGGAAGTCGCCAGGGAGTATCTTGGCGACGCCGCGGTGGCGGAGTTTATGCGGCTGAAGCATCTCTGCGATCCCGACGCCATCCTCGAGACCAATCTGTCGCGAAGGCTCTTCGGCGCGGCGGCCACTACGCTCCATGGGAGATAACCATCAGGATGAGGAGATGACGATCATGCTGAAGATACCGACCGGCGCCCGGCGCCATATCGGCGCTGCGCTGGCGATTGCCGGGGTGATGACGCTGGTTGCCGGATGCTCCGACAACTGTACCGGCGTCGACTGCGGCCCCGTGCCCCCCGCGCTCCAGGCGGTCGTGCTCGACACGGTCCAGGTCGATACCGTCGTCTATGTCGACTCGCTGCAGCAGAATGTGACGATGACGATCCGCCGGCTCGGCCCGGTGACCGATGCCGTGGTGACGCTCGCGCACGTGGTCGGCGCCGATACGCTGGACTTCGATACGCTCGATGCCAGCGGCGGGGAGTACCAGCGCCTTACGATCGCGGGGCTGCCGTCGGACAGCTCGTTCGTCCTCCAGGCACGGCGCGGCGGCAAGTTCGCGCGCGCGACCGATCTGAAGATCCGGCACGTCAGCGGATGCTGCTCCTACGATGTGATCGGCCGCTATACACTGATCGTGCGGAGCCGCTGAGTCCCGCCCTCCTCCGGATATGAGGAAGGCCGTGGGGAGATATCCTCTCCGGCACGGCCTTCATCGTTCTATCGTCGGTTCCCCGGCGCTATTTGCTGTTGAGCGTCCAGTCGTACTCCATATACGTGATCTTCGTATCGGGGTTGATGGATGCTTTCATCTGCGCCGTTCCGTTCTTCTTGACAAACTTCCTGACGCCCCGCTCATCGCCGAAATCCCCCTTGTACCACTCGAATATCTTCGAGAGCGAGAGCGTATTCCCGGCCGGGTCGAACCGGTTGTAGGGGGAGGCGATATAGGCCGAGGCGTTGTTGGCGAGCTGCGAGCGGACGGTCGCGCCGCTGTAGGCCTGCGGCAGCAGCGGCGGGCAGCTACGCGCGGCGCAGACAAGCCCGAAATGGATCAGCGGCTCGTTGAACTTCGCTCTGATCATCGTGTTCTCGATCTCGTTCAGCGTCAGCGACGATCCCGCCACCTTGAACTTCTTTCCATCGAAGAATCCCTTCACATCGGTCGGTCGCTTCATGCCGGGATTATCCAGCACATTCTTGATCACCAGCGCGTTGTAGGCGTTGATCCAGAACGCCAGCTGCTCGTCGCCGGAGAGGGCGCCGGGTGAGGCGCTCTCGAGCGATGTGAGGTAGGCGGCGAACTCCTTGTTCCCCCTGAACTTCGCGTAATCGACCCGGCCATTGGCGACCGCTCCGGAGAGCAGCCGGCTGAATCGCGAGTGATCGAACGTGGCGGGGGCAGCGGTCATATGGCTGCTGAACAGTGCAAATCCGATCATGAACGGGACCAGCATCGCGCGCAGCGCCGCAGGCCGATATTTGTGAGAAGCGGTCATCGGTATTCCTTATATTTCGCAGGTTTTTATCAATCCATTCATTAGTCGCTCAGCCCCATGGCGGGTTTGACGCACCAACTATCGTTGTATGGCTCAGATTATTGAAGGTACGCTCGATGCATCGGGACATCGCCTGGCGATTGTCATCACTCGCTGGAACGATCTGATCACCAAACGCCTGCTCGACGGAGCGCTCGACTGTATCCGGATGCACGGTGGGGATGAATCGAACGTCACTGTGGTCTACTGCCCGGGGGCGTTCGAGGTGCCGCTGGTAGTGCGTCGGCTGGCCGGCTCCGGCAGCTACGACGCGGTGATCGCGCTCGGCGCGGTGATCCGCGGCTCCACTCCGCATTTCGAGCATGTGGCCGGGTCGGCAACCAGCGGTGTGGCATCGGCGATGGCCGACAGCGGCATTCCCTGCGCGTTCGGCGTGCTGACGGTCGATACGATCGAGCAGGCGATCGAGCGGGCCGGAACCAAGGCCGGCAACAAGGGGTGGGAGGCGACGCAGGCCGCGATTGAGATGGTCAACCTTCTGCGCAAGCTTCCCGCAGGTGCCCCACGTCATCAGGGATAGGCCAGCCCCCGGCCGCCAGACCGCTCTCCCGGCAGGGAGTGCGTTAATCCCTTGCATTCAATCCGCGATGAATGTTGATTGCCCCGTCTGCCCGGCACCGCCAGCGGGCCATCCGCAGAAAGGTTCGCGGACCTTTTCGACTTCATCGTAGTAAAGTACAACCCGATATGAGATTAGCAAGGGCGCTCGCTTTCAGCGCTTCCCTTTGTCTGATGATGGCCGCCGGAAGCGGCATCTCCTCCGCTCAGGAAGCGTATCAATGGAGCGTCTACAGCGCGCTCAACTCCGTGCAGAGTCTCGCCTTCGACAGCGCCGGAACGCTCTGGGCGGCGACGACCGGCGGGGTGGTGGGGGCCGCCGCCGATACCTTCGAGGTCTTCCGGACCACCGGCGGCCTTCTCTCGCTCAACGTCTCGGCCATCGCGTTCGATCCCCTCACCCAGCAGATGTACGTCGGGGGGATCGATGGCACCATCAGCATCAGGCGCGCCGATGGGACGTGGGGATATGCTACCGAGATCAGCAGCAAGACCGATCTGCCGAGCCGGAGGATCAACGGCTTCGGCTTCAGGGATGGCCTCGTCTATGTGCTGACCGACTTCGGCGTCGGCGTCTATGATCCGGCCGCCGGCAGTTTCACCGAATCCTACTTCAACCTCGGACAGGTCCCGCAGAACTCCGCCGTCCGCGCCATCGCGTTCTGGAACGATCGCATCTGGCTCGGCACCGCGAGCGGCCTTGTCTCGGCGTCGGTCTTTGCGCCGAACCTTGCGGTGCCGACCGAGTGGACGCGCTACGAGGGGCTGCCGGTGACGGTCTTCAACTCGATCGTGGTGTCGGAGGGGAGGATGTACGCCGGCTCCGACTCGGGCGTGTACGTGATCGATGATGGGGGATTCTCCAGGCGCTCCGATCTTCCCACCAACACCGTGATCCTTGCCGGCGGGGATCAGGGGGTGATCGCGTCGAGCAATACGCAGCTCTATATGCTCCGGTCGGGAGCCTTCGTCGAGGGGCCGCTCGCCTCCGATCAGATCACCGCGCTTGCCGTCGGGCGCGACGGTGCGGGGGGGGTGGGCTTTACGAGCCGCTCGGTGGCGCTGCTGGAGTCGGACACGCTCCGTTTCAGGACGCCGAGCGCGCCGGCGGGCAATCTCTTCTCCGATCTGACGCTCGCCAGCGATGGCGCGCTCTGGGCGGCCAGCGGCGGCTCGGGGTCGGAGCGTGGCAACGGGCTGTCGCGCTTCAAGGATGATATCTGGATGCAGTTCGACGTCGGGAACACCCCGGAGCTGAAGAGCAACAAGGTCTGGAACGTCGGCGCCGGCCCCGACGGCTCGGTATGGGCCGGGACGTACGGCAGCAGCGGCACCTATATCTATCCGGAGAACGGGGAGTTCAAGGCGATCCACTACGATTCAACGAACTCCCCGCTGCGCGGCAAGAACGGCACCAGCGAGTTCACCGTGGTGGCGAAGTCGGCGACCGATCTGAACGGCCGCACCTGGATCGTCAACTTCTATAACGACGAGACGGTGCCGGGCCCGCTGCTGGTGCTCAAGCGGCGCGAGGGGGAGAGCTCGAGCGACGGCCGGGGCTTCGAGCGGTTCGTCAATCCCTACAATACCCGCCGCGCCTATCGCTGGATCGTCATCGACGAGAACGGCACCAAGTGGATCGGCTCCGATCTCGGGGCGGAGGGGCTTCTCTGGTTCAACGACCGCGGCACGCTTGGCGACTCGGCCAGGTACTGGGGGCGCATCCTGACCAGCACCGTGGCCGACGGACTGCAGTCGAACACGCAGACGGCGCTGGCGGTCGATCGTCTCGGGGAGATCTGGATCGGTTCGGATGCCGGAGTGGTGGTGCTCGACAACCCGGTATCGGTGGCAAGCTCGGGCTCGCGTCCCCATTTCCGGACGATCCGCCCGGTGAAGGATGTTCCGATACGCGCCATCGCCGTCGACGCGCTGAACCGCAAATGGATCGGCAGCAATCAGGGGGTGTTTTTGGTCAATCCGGAGGGCGATTCGCTGATAAAACTCTTCACCGCCGAGAATTCTCCGCTGGTTAATAACGATATTCGCTCCATCCTGTCTGTAGATGCCACCGGAGATGTTTATATTGGTACAGCAAACGGGATGAATCGCATCTCCACACTGGCCGTCGAGCCTCCGCAGGACCGTCAGGATATCATTGTATCACCCCATCCCTTTGTCTTGCCCTCATCAGAGCCGCTTCGAATCTCAGGATTGCCAGCCGAAGCCATTGTTAAAATCTTCACCGTGGGGGGAACGCTCGTCCGTGAGTTCCAGTCGCTCGGTGGGGCCGTCGCGTTGTGGGATGGTCTTGACAATGCCGGTCGCCTTGTCCCTTCCGGTGTGTACCTCATCGCGGCGGGAGCCAACAACGGCGAACAAGCCGCTGTCGGGAAAGTGGCCGTCATTCGACAGTAACTCCTATATCCATACTCCATACCTATGTACCACTTTATACAAGGGCCTTCACGTGGAAAACAATCGTGATGAAGTATTCTCACGCCGGGTGAGAGCAGGGAAGAGAACCTACTACATTGACGTTCGCTCGACCCGCGCGGGGAACGACTATTACATGACCATCACCGAGAGCAAGCGCTCCGGCGAGTCGGATCGTGAGAAGTTCAAAATCTTTCTCTACAAGGAGGACTTCGAGAAGTTCCGTGAAGCGTTCAACGAGGCGCTCACCTTCATCTACGGGGAGCTTACCAAGATCAACGCGATGCCACGAAGCCGTGACTACGACGGCAATCATGACAACCATGAATATGATGGTGCCCCCGCCCGCGAGTACAACAGCACACGCGAGGAACAGTAACTAGTCTGTACTAGCGTCGTGCCGATGGCATGTCGTAACTTCCCCCGCAGTTCAGTGAACTCCACAGCCTCCCTCAGGTATGTGGAGTTCGGCTTTGGTGGCATTGCCGAGACGGCCGCCGCCGAAACTAACGCAGTGCCGAACTCACTTCTTTACCTCCGTAGCATCTATGGCCTCAATACTCCTTCTCGGAGACCCTTCGTTGGTCGACCCCTTTGGTGGCGCGCTTCCCGATGGTCATTCTCTGTACGTTATCGATCCGGCCGATCTCGAACTCGGGGAGGCGCTCGACCTTCCGAACGATATCTCCCATGTGTTCGATCTGACGTACGACATCGATCAGAAGCAGCAGTGCGTGGCGCTTGTCGCCGGGCTTGACGCGCCGGTCACGCTGTTCACCAACATCCTGACCGCAACCGCCACGGCCGTCGCCTCGGCGCTCGACGGGACCACGGTGGTCGGCATCAGCTATGTGCCGGCGCTCTTCGCCGCGAGTAATCTTATCGAGGCCGCCCCGTCACTGCAGTGCACGGCCGAGGCCGCCGAGCATGCGCTGGCCGAGCTCCGCCAGATCACCGGGAGGGAGGTGGAGACGCTGACCGATCGCGTGGCGCTCGTCTCGATGCGCACGCTGGCGTTGATCATCAACGAGGCGGCCTTCGCGCTGATGGAGGGGGTGGCCGGTGCCGGGGATATCGACGTTGCGATGCAGCTCGGCACGAACTATCCCGAGGGTCCGTTCCGCTGGGCCGATGCGATCGGCGCCGATATCGTCGTGCAGACGCTCGGGGCGCTCCATGATGAATATGGCGAGGAGCGCTATCGCCCATGCGTGCTGCTGAAGCAGATGGCGCGCGCCGGCGCGCGGTTCCATACTGCCGCGCAGAGCGCATAGATCATCTCCCGGCGCGCGGTTGCCGGCTCTTCCAACTCATTCCACGTATCACATAGACAAGGCATAGCAAACGATGTCCGAAGCATTTATTGTCTCTCCCCTCCGCACGCCGATCGGCCGCTACGGCGGCGCACTCTCAGCCGTACGCGCGGATGACCTTGCGGGGCTTGTGCTGAAGCGGCTGGTGGAGCGCACCGGCATCCCCGCCGATCGCATCGACGACGTCATCCTTGGATGCGCCAACCAGGCGGGGGAGGACAACCGAAACGTTGCGCGCATGGCGGTGCTCCTTGCGGGGCTTCCGCAGAGCGTCCCGGCCACCACGCTCAACCGGCTCTGCGGCTCGGCGCTCGACGCGATCATCTACGCGGCGCGTGCGGTCCGTTCCGGCGAGGCCGATCTGGTGATCGCCGGCGGCGTGGAGGTGATGTCGCGCGCCCCCTATGTGATGGCAAAGAACGTCTCGGGGGGCGCGCAGTTCGGCAATATGACCGCCTACGACACGGCGCTCGGCTGGCGCTTCCCCAACCCCCGGATGGAGGCGATGTTCCCGCTGGAGCAGATGGGGGAGACGGCCGAGAACGTCGCCGAGCAGTGGAAGGTGAGCCGCGAGGATCAGGATGCGTTCGCTCTCGAGTCGCACCAGCGCGCCGTGGCCGCCTGGAACGAGGGACGGTACGATTCGACCGTCGTGCCGGTCGAGATTCCACAGCGCAAGGGGGACCCGATCGTGGTGAGCCGCGACGAGGGGCCGCGCGCCGATACGACGCTGGAGAAGCTCGGGACGCTGAAGCCCGCTTTCAGGAAGGGGGGAAGCGTCACGCCGGGGAACTCCTCGAGTCTGAACGATGGCGCCGGCGCCGTGCTGATCGCCAGCGAGCGCGCGGTGCGTGAGTTCAACCTGACGCCGGTTCTTCGTTATGTCTCCAGCGGCACCGTCGGGGTCGATCCGCGCTGCATGGGGATCGGTCCGGTTCCAGCCACGCGCAAGGCGCTTGCCGCGGCGGGGCTGGAGATAGGGGATATCGATCTGGTGGAGCTCAACGAGGCGTTCGCCTCGCAGTCGCTGGCGGTGCTGCGCGATCTGGGGCTGGACCCGGCCAGAGTGAACGTCAATGGCGGCGCCATCGCGCTCGGCCATCCGCTCGGGATGTCGGGGGTGCGCCTGGTGGCGACGCTCGGCGCCGAGATGGCCCGCCGCGAGGGAGCGCGCTACGGCCTTGCGTCGATGTGCATCGGCGTGGGACAGGGGATCAGCGCTATCTTCGAAAAGGCCTGACCGAACCGTCGGCGTAGATATACAGAGCGGGCCGCAGTATCATAGTACTGCGGCCCGCTTCGTTGATGGTCCGTTCCCAAAGGAGCGGTATATGGAGATGGCTACTCGCCCGAGCGGCTGAACTTCGGCTCCTCGAGCGTCAGCATCAGCGAGATGCGATGCGTCGCGCCGAAGCCGGAGAGATCAGAGTTCTCCTTGGTGAACGCATAGTCGATATTCAGCTTCGGCAGCTTGATGCCTGCCCCCACTGTGATCTGTTGCAGCTCGGTGTAGCCTCCACGGAGGAACAGGCGATCCTTGAACGCATATTCGAGCCCTCCCTGAAGATCGAGGCTGGCGAAGCCGAGGTCGGCCATCGTCGCGTCGTGGCGCCCTTCGAAGCGGAAGGTGCCATCGACCACCGGCATCACGCTGTGGTTCTCGCCGATCCGGTACTTGTAGCCGGCTCCCAGCCGGAGCGTGGGGACGATGAACTCCTGATTGCCGGTATCCCAGATCAGCAGCGATTTGGTCGCATCGCTCAGCGTTGCCCCCAGCGAGATCTCCTGCGTGGGCTTGTACGACGCGCTGACATCGAATCCGACGCCCCAGGCCGAATGTTCGAGCACCGACTTGTAGAAGAACTTCACGCTTCCCCCGACGGCCAGCTGGCTATCGATCCTGCGCGCATAGGAGCCGAACACCGCCCAGTCGGCGGCGCCTCCCAGCTTTATCTTCGTCTCATCGATACGGTCGTCCTCGTCGAGCCGGCCGTTGCCGTTACGGTCGATCAGTGCGTCGCGCGAGTCCTTGATGCCATCGAGTCCCAGCCGTATCGCGCTGAGCGCCAGCGTCTGGTTGCCGCCGATCGGGAGGGCTGCTCCGACGTAATCGTAGTTGATCTGCCCGGAGAACCGCGATTCGTGCAGCAGCGCCCCCTGCGGGTAGTTGATCAGCGCGAGCGATGCCGGGTTGAAGTATCCGGAGGTCACATCGTCGGCATAGCCGGTGCCGGTGCCGCCGAGGCCGGCCGAGCGGCCTCCCACGCCAAGCCCCAGGAACTCGCCGGCATATTTTGCATTGGCGAATCCCTGCGCCGAAGCTGTCCCCGCGCCGAGAGCGGCCACGATGATTCCGCCGAGAAGATTTCTTATCATCATCAACAAGTGGGTTAACGGTATATCCCTACAACGATCACACTGCAATCCCGATTGTAGTATAGCGGCAAAGATATGCGGGGAAGAGTCCCCATGCGCAATACCATTATCGCTGCCGGTGTAAATCAGTTCATTGCGTCCCGGCCTGTATCATCGGCATATATGGAGAAAGAGATGATCATTATCGGCGATATCCATGCACAGTGGAGAAAGCTCGCGAGGCAACTCGGATACAAGGGAATCAAGGATACCAACCTGATAGGGGTCGGCGACTTCGGCGTCGGTTTTAAACATGATGGCCGTAGCGTCGAGGAATCACGGCGCTGGGAGGAGCATCTCCTCGGCCAGCTTGGCGCATCGCTCGATGCATCGCGCTGTACGCTCCATCTTCTTCGCGGAAACCATGATGATCCGGCATACTTCAATGGGGGGCGGGGAGTGGAAGGACGCATCATCTATCATCCAGACTATACAGTGTTGACGCTCGAGCATCTGCATGTCCTGTTGGTCGGCGGTGCCGTATCGATCGACAGAAGCGTGCGAGTTCCGGGAGAGACATGGTGGGCTGGCGAGCGGGCTCGGTATGACGAGGATGCGCTCGAGAGAGCTCTTGAGGGACTCGAACGGCTCGATGTCGTCGCGACGCACTCGGCGCCGGGGTTCGCCTTTCCGCCGGATAAGCTCGCCGGGGATCTGGCAGGATGGCTGGCCCGTGATCCGGCGCTGGCCGACGATATGCGGGAGGAGCGTGGGATATTCGACCGTATCCACGCGAAGCTTCTGGAGCGGGGCCTGCGTCCCGCCTGCTGGTTCTACGGTCATTTCCATCGCACCAACCGGCAGCTGATCGACGGGACGCACTTCATCTGCCTGAACGAGCTGAGGATGATGAGGATACCATGAGCGGATGAAGCCGTGCGCACCGTGGGGCGGAACGGCACGATCACGCCCCCGGGCGGCTGGGGAAGTGGGGGATAAAGAAGAGAAAACGTGCTTTTGTTACGGAACGAAATGTTTTTATGGCATTTTAACAGTTGCAATCGCCTCGGTTTTGCCGTAGCTTTGTATCACTTAAAACGTCGGACGGGAATGGTAAGTGAAAAGGCGACGTTGAAATGCGGGAATAGCTCAGTTGGTAGAGCACTACCTTGCCAAGGTAGATGTCGCGAGTTCGAGTCTCGTTTCCCGCTCAGAATGGAGTCAACTCCAGCATAGCTTCGATTAGTACAGTCCTGTCATTGCGATGAAGCGATGACAGGACTTTTTGTTGGATCCCCGCCGACACGATGCCCCTCCACCGGTCTCGGTCGGGGCTCCTGCTGCGACGATATCTCCGGTGACGCCTGACTGGCTGCCGGCTTCCGCACACATCGGGATCCCATCCCGGTCGATCATACTCTTCAAACAACATCCTGTTATGACGCGTGTCGTATTCATTCCTGGTGATGGCATTGGTCCCAGCATCGTCGAGGCCACGATCAGTATCATCAATGCATCGGGCGCTGATATCGAATGGATCGAAGCATCGGCCGGACTGGGGGCCTTCGAGAAGGAAGGAGACCCATTGCCGCAGAAGACCATCGATCTGATCCGTCAGACGAAGCTGGCGCTGAAGGGACCGCTCACCACACCGGTCGGCAGCGGGTTCCGCAGCGTCAACGTGGCGCTGCGCCGGGAGTTCGATCTCTATATCAATCTGCGTCCCACCTTCAGCTTTGAAGGGGTCAAAAGCCGCTTCAGCGATATCGATCTGGTGCTCTTCCGCGAGAACACCGAGGGGCTCTACTCGGGCGTCGAGCGCTATGCTGACGAGGCCAAGACGATCGCCGAATCGGTGGCGATCGTAACCCGGTCGAAGTCCGAGCGTATCGTCCGTGCGGCGTTCGAGTACGCGGTGAAGCACGACCGGCGCAAGGTCACGATCGTCCACAAGGCCAACATCCTGAAGTATACGTCGGGGATGTTCCTCGAGGTGGCTCGCGAAGTCGCCAAGGAGTTCCCGAGCATCGAGACCGAGGATAAGATCGTCGACAACATGGCGATGCAGATGGTGATTAAACCGGAGCAGTTCGATGTGATCGTAACCACGAATCTCTTCGGCGATATCCTCTCCGATCTGGCAAGCGGTCTGATCGGCGGCCTCGGGCTTGCTCCCGGCGCCAACATCGGTGCCGATGCCGCAGTCTTCGAGGCGGTGCATGGCTCGGCTCCCGACATCGCCGGCAGGAACCTGGCGAATCCCGCTGCGATCCTGCTTGCCGGAACGATGCTGCTGCGGCATATCGGCGAGAGCGAGCGCGCACGCCGCATCGATGTGGCGCTGGCCGATGTGATCCGCGAGGGGCGCTTCGTCACGCGCGACCTGAACCCGGAGACCGGTGTAGGGACCACCGAGATGCGCGATGCGATCATCGAGCGTCTCCGGTAGTTCCTCTCACGGCGCCGACATTTCCGTTATCGTGCGGCGGGCCGGCAGGCCCGCCGCAAACCCAAACGCTCTATGCTCAAGTATCTCCTGAATGTGGTGGTCTACCTCGCCCTGGCGTTGTGGATCGGTGGCCTTATCTTCTTCGGCGCCGGGGTCGCGTCGGTTCTGTTCCAGCCCGGCGTGCTCCCCAATCATACGCTGGCCGGCTCGGTCAACAGCACCATCCTCGGTCGGCTCAACTATATCGAGATGGTCGCCGGTGTGCTGCTGATGGGAGGGGTGTTCTATACGGCGGTGCGCTATAAACAGCTGCTCAACTGGCTGACGCTGATCCTGGTGATCGGGATGGTGGGAACCGCCGCCTACTATACCGGGACGCTGTTCCCGAGGATGAACGCCCTGCGCGTCGAGATCGGAGATTTCGACAATGTGCCGGCCGAGAAGATGCCGCTGAAGGCCGAATTCGATCGCGGCCACAAGCTGTATTCGGCGCTCGCCAAGGGAGTGCTCGGGGCGGGCGTTCTGGTACTGATCCTTCATACGGTCGCGTTCGTGCGCTATACCGAGCACCACGCGCGGCGCTATCGCGCGCTGCAGAGCGACTGGCAGAAGCTCAACGGGAAGGAATATCGGCCGGCCACGGTCGCCGGGGAGCGGAAAATATCGGCCGCGGAGGAGGAATCTGAGGCTGAAACAAAGAAACCTGTTGCTACGGTGGAGACTTAGGTTGTAACTTTGGGGCTGCGAAAACCACGGAAAGGTGCAGGAGTGGTTTAACTGGAACGCCTGGAAAGCGTTTGTACGGGTCAAACCGTACCGAGAGTTCGAATCTCTCCCTTTCCGCTCAAAGCAGGGATCGAAAACCTGAAAAACAAAGCAAAAGCCCGGATGAAAATCCGGGCTTTTGCTTTTTGTACACCATAGGTTCAGCAATCAGGGCTTTGTCCGGCCAATAGAGAGCGAGAGGCATCCGAATCATCCTGTACCCCCTCGGCAGCCAGCATATCGGTGCCTCCGGCGGGTGTGCGGACCGTCTCCTGAGGGTGACCAGGGATCGCTGGTGACGGCTTGTTCCCTCGCAGCCAGCAGCATGGGGAAGCAGGAGGTCTTAGTAGAAAACTAGTAGTGATGCCGGCGACGGTTGATGGTAGATTTGTTCATCGGGATCGCGTCCTGATCCGATGAGTTTTCCAGCCGGATGCCTGTGGAAGCCCAGCGGAGTTCGAGGCGCGTCGACCGAGATCGACCAGATCGTCGCGTGGCTCGCGGGCGGTCGCCGTCAGGTTCGTCGGATGAGGCTTCCGGATCGTCGAATCCGCAGTGCAGCATCGGGCCCGCCGACGGAGAACTCCGCCGGCATCCATGCCGATCCCTGGCATGCATCCATCACGTTCCCAATATTTCACGAAGGACCCGGCGTCCGCATGCCCCTGCATGCGGAGAGTCACCCGTACGCCCGAGATCCGCGGCGGAAGGAGCCTTCATCACCTTTTTCTGTACCACGATGAAGCCCACGTCCCTTGCACTGCGAGTGGTTCTGCCACTGCTGTGCGCCACCCACTTTCTCCACGCGCAGAACTTCACGCCTCCCGAGGTGTGGACGAGCGAGGATTTCACCCAGCAGCGCATGGGGAGCTCGCTCCTCCAGCCGAACGGCGATTTCGCCTGGACGACGGAGTCCGCCGAGATGGCGGGGCAACAAGGAAGCCCGACTCTCCAGCCGGAAGGTTATTACGCCTGGATGACGAACGCCTCCAAGGTAGCGATTGGCAACAACTACAAGGATATGCTCTACGCACTGCCGGGTAACTTCAACGGCGCGGTGAATACGTACAACGGCGCATCGACCCCCGTGCAGTCGGTCGCGTTCCTGTTCGGCGTCGACGATCCCAGCACCCTGGACCCCACCGACAAATACCTGGCGGTGTATACGCTCGAGTCGAGGGGATATCACCTTTACGGCAATGCGACTCCAACTCCCTTGGGCAATGTGGGTGCGGAGTACCATTACCCGGAGGTCGTTAACCAGCAGGAAGGGCTCAATCTCTATGATGATCACGGTGACCATACCGCCTATACCTATCACCCGACGATCTGGCGGTTCGACAAATCGGTGATGCCGATCCGGGTTAACACGATCAAAGCTGCCGTCTCGGGCGATTTCACCGGTGACGGACAGGATGAGATCGCACTTCTGGTCAAGGATGGGACCGGCCAGAAAGTCATCATCATCCGCTGCTACAACTACTTCGGCGAGGCTCTCAACTACCCCGTGTTCGCCTATTCGCCGATGAGCGTTCCGGTGACGACGATGGATTTCGACAACATCAGGTTCGCCTGTTCCGGACACTATACCGAACAGCACAGCAAGATCGCGGTGCTGTACGATAACCCGAACGGCCAGCAGGAGATCTATACCTTCGAGCCGGGCTCGCCGTGGTCACTGGTCTCCCAGTATTCCCGGCCGAAGTCGACGTTCGATATCGCCAAGGTTCGTTTCGTCGCCTCGGGGCTTTTCGAGCATGGCAGCCCCACGCCCCGCATGGCGATCGGTTACCGCAACGACGCCACCAGCACCGAGAAGATCTATATCACCCGCGACTACGGTAGCGGCTGGGTCCTCGACGAGCGCTTCAGCAAGCCGCGCTCGCAGTTCGACTTCGACAAGGTGCGGCATGTGGTGGCCGGCGCCTTCGACGGCGTGGCCGGTGACGACGAGCTGGCGATGTTCTACGACCACGGGGACGACGCCACCGGTCTTGGATCGGTGCAGCAGGTGCTGCTGACGACGCACGACACGCCCTGGAACACGACGGTCGCCATCAACGAGAAACGCTCGGCGCTGGATTTCGACAAGATCAAGCATGCGTATGCGGCGAACCTCGACTACAATTCCGGCCCCCGGCGCGACGAGATCGGGATCGTCTATCAGGAGCCGACCATCAACGACGATGCCCAGGACTTCACCTCCGGCAAGGTACTGGTGTACACGAACAGGCCGCCGTTCGCCGAAAACGATTTCATGATGGATGTCAACCAGCCCGTCGTTAACCCCACCGGGATACGACCGTTCTTCCCGCTGGGGTTGGGCGCCGTGCGCCGCGACCAGATCGCCGAGGTTGCCCAACGTGCCGGAGGTGCCTACAACACTCTCTGGCTCAATGCGCTCTTTTATAACACCGTACCGCCGACAATGGCCGAGGAGCGCGACTATATGAATACGGCCAGGGCCCATAATTTCTTCTCGGTCCCCGAGACGCAGTATGAGAACTATAGTAGCTCCACGTTCAATGCCCTGTTAAATAGCTATACGGAGATAGCGAACAACAGACCTGCGAACTCGGTGATCGCTTATGGGAGCGCCGACGAGCCCGATGGTCATAATGTTCCTGCCAGTGGCATCATGGCGGTACATAATGCTCTTCGATCCGGAGCAACCCCTGCCACCGAGCCGATGATGCCGATCATGTCCACCGATAACGGAAGCGAGTTCTACAGGGATATTACCGATCTCGTCTGCATCGATGGTTATTCGTATGCCGCATCGATGACGAACCCTCCGAATACCAGCGGCGTGCTGACAGAGGGTGCGATCCATGCGGCCCTCCAGTCGGCGTTCAGGCCACACCGTGCGATGGAGACCGCCATCCGCTACAACAAGTCCGCGTTCATCTTCATCCCGCAGGGAACGGCCATCTACGAGCACGAGCACAGCCGGCCACGGACTTGGATACCGTCGCTCGAGCAGTTCCGCTACAACAGCATGGCCCCGGTGATCGAGGGAACGCGGGGCCTGCTGTACTACGCATACAACATCGACAACAACGAGGTCATGCGCCATCGTGTGGATCTCGTGGCCGAGGAGCTCTCCCATTATATCCCCGCGCTCTCCACGCAATCGCTGGCCGGCCGGGTGACCATCGACAAGCACTGCTTCGTTCCGGCCGATTTCGACGCTGTCACGCGGAAGTATTTCGACACCAAGAACAACGTCGTCCGCGTCGACTACAAGGGGGGAAAGACCCGCTACATGAGCCTCTTCAGCTATGCGCTGCACCACGACCCGAATAGCAACCGCTACTACCTGTTCGTCGCCAACAACTGGTCGCTGCCGGTCGAGGACGTCGAGCTGACCGCCTTCGGCGTGCCGGCAACGGTGTCGTACCTTCCGGCTGAGTACTTCCAGAACGGGCACTCCGTCCCAATGAACGCGCGCGACGATCAGGAGGGAGGCTATGTCACCTTCCACGACTCGTTCAAGGGGAACGAGGTGAAGATCTACGCTCTCGGCGATCTGCCGACGGTCGATGCGACCGTGCAGACATTCCAGGGGGACCTGAGCTTCTCCAACCAGCGCAAGCTCGCCGCGGCTCCCGTAACCACCGAAGCCTCCGGTGCCCCGCTCTATCGCAGCGATATCTACTATCATCTCGTCTATCATCGCCTCAACCCGATCACCGGCAGGAAGGAAGTCTATTACCGCAGGAGCAAGTCCTCCAAGCGCGATATACCTATGGAGACGGTGGTATGGGAGCCGTGGGAGATGTGCCTGTCGGACGATATCGTCAGCGCCGATGGGACGCCAGTAACCTCGGTGGACTGCGCGCATCCATCGATCGTGGTGCGCTACGATCTTGTCAGCCATATGAACAAGGCCTATGTCGTCTTCAACTGCTCCGGCGGGCCCGAGGCCCCAGGGGGGTATGTGGTCGAGTCGATCATCGCGGCCGATGTGAACTATGTGCCGCCGGTGGTTGCGCCTCGTGCCCATGGTATCGCCTCGTACGTCGGCCGGAACCTCGACGAGTGGGGGACGCCGATGATCAACGCATCCTCCAGCGGTAACTACTACGTCTGGGCCGACAGCCTTTCGGGCATCAATGCGGGGTGGAAGCTTCCGAAGGATATCGCGTTGGCGCATACTGCCGCTATCCACTGGAACGCCTCGGGCTTCAGGGCACAGCATCCTTCGCTCAACTCCTATTCCCACATCACCGACCTGGAGGACAACTGCGCGCTCGTCTGGCAGGAATCGGGGGAGGGAGGGCACGCCGATATCTACTATACCCGCCTCCACGGGGACGCCGGTGGTATCGGCATCTATCTGCCGTCAGCTCCTCCGCGCCATGTACCCCTGACGATCAATCCGGGCAACACTATCGTGCGGGTGAGCGATGGCAACTACGGTGTGGCATCGGACAACCGCATGCCGATGGTCAATCGTTGCGAGGAGCTGGGGCAGCTGGATGGTCCTCCGTCGGTCGGATCGCAGCTTATGGATATCGATGGGATCTACTGGGAGACGAGGATGGTGCCGGACAACAATCCGACGGTGATCCCCGAGTGGATGCGTTATGGGACGATCGGCTATCGTTCCTTGAGCTTCTACGACCGCTGGTCGGGAACACGGTGGGAGCCCAACTACTGGTATGGGGCGTCGGCCAGGTGGATCTGGTCATCGCGGAGGAATCTGTCGCAGCCCACCGTCGCGCCGGGCGCCCCGGTCGTTATTGAGTACCCCTACGCGAGCGATCGCGCCGTGCTCCTGGATTTCATCGCGACCGATCCGTTGAACCTCTCGACGTCGCTCTGGCATCTCGCGCACGGCTATACCACCCTGAACAGGTCCGACGACGACAACGGCTTCCGTACGTCGCTGGTCAATGCCGACGAGATCGGCGGGCCTGTGCAGAGTCCGCAGCTCGCTTCGCAGCCCTTCATCGGCGGGCCCGTGCACTGGTTCCGCAGCCAGCGGGTATTCAACTCCGGGACGGCTCTCGGTATCGTCGCCAGCCGCTCCTTCCTGACCAAGTCGGCGGTGGCCGATCTGAAGCCCTGTCCGTTGTTCGGCTTCGGCAATGCCTCGGGCTTCTCGCTGGTCAGCCCATTCCTGCTCAACGGAGGTGCGATTTCCCTGGCGCTCCCGCAATGGGATAGCGTTGCTGTCAACCCGCCCGATCCGGGGGATACGGTCAGGACCAGGTGGTTCACCGTAGGGGCGCGCCAGCAGCTCGAGTTTGTTCTGCTCGGCAAGACCGTCACATCGGGCATTGGCGGCGGCAGCCCCCGCACCGAGCTCTGGATCGAACGGAAGCTGACCGGAGCACGGATGCAGATCGCGCTTCCGGCCGGCGATGATATCGAGGGAGTGCCGGTCGCGTGCTCGCTGGTCAATGGCGCCGACGAGGAGTACCGTCTGCTGGTCGTCAACCGCGACACTACCTCGCGCTACGCCGAGCATCTTGTGCTCGATGGCATGCCGGTATCCGACACGGTGTACGCCGACACTGCGGCACTGCACAAGGGCCCGGCCGGCTCCGGCCTCGATCTGGGGCTGCTGCGCGGGAGCGCCATGGCGGGCGGGGCGACCCTGGCCGTCTATCCGAACCCGGCCACCGACAAGATGGTCATCACGCTCGGAGGGGGGAGCGGCGTCCTTCGCGCCGGCGGCAAGGCGACGCTCACGATCACTTCGGCGCTCGGCACGGTCGTCGATCGTCGCGAGATCGAGCCGATGCGCGGGGTGGAGCTGGACGTGGCGGGGCTTGCCAGCGGCATCTACTTCGTCAACGTCGGCACCGGGGATGGGGCGTTCGCCATGGCGAGCTTCGTCGTCCAGCGCTGATCGGAGGGCTGTGCGGCCGCCATCGTCGCGGCGGGCTCTATCGATATCGAAAGGGAGATCGCATCGCGCGGTCTCCCTTTCTGCGTAGCCGATCCTCGCCACGATCGTGATGGCGCCGATCCACTCGGATCGCCACGCGCAGATTGAAACGTTGCCCACTCCCGCCTCCTGCGTATACCTTGACAGGTATATACTTGAACGCGTATATTAGGGCATGGAATCTGTGTTTGAAATCATTGCGGAGCCGAACCGCCGCGCGATACTGAGCCTTCTGGTCTCATCCCCACGGTCGGTGGGAGAGATCGAGCGTCAGCTGCATATGACGCAACCGACCGTCTCGAAGCACCTGCGAGTGCTGCGCGAGGCCGGTTTCGTGGAGTCCACGGTGGACGCACAGCGCCGTCTCTACCGGCTGAAGCCGGAGCCCCTTCAGGAGGTGGAGGCCTGGCTGGCTCCGTTCCGCAAGTTCTGGTCGGCTCATGTGGATGCTCTTGAACGGCACCTCGACAGCACTGATTCCATCAACACGAACACAAAGGAAAACAAGACGACGCGGAGCAAACCGCGAGCGTGATACAGGAGAAGAAGATGATCGATCGCGAACAGTACACGCCGGGTCCGGCCAGCGGCGCCCGGGTACGAAAGGACGGGGAGGAGTGGACGCTCATTCTTGTCAGAGAACTGCGCCACTCGCCGGAAAAGGTCTGGCAGGCGCTTACCGACCCGGCGCATCTGTGCCAGTGGGCACCCTTTGACGCCGACCATAGCCTGGGTACGGCCGGAACCACGGTGAAGCTCACCACCGTCGGAGCTCCAACGCCCCAGGTCTCCGAAACAACAGTGACGCGGGCCGATGCTCCCAGGGTGCTTGAATACAACTGGGGCGGCAACGATATCCGGTGGGAGCTCGAAGCCATCGGCGGCGGCACGCGCCTGACGCTGTGGCACACCATCGATCGCCGCTTCATTGCGATGGGCGCCGCCGGGTGGCATATGTGCTTCGATGTTCTGGACCACCTGCTCGGTGGAAATCCCATCGGCCGCATCGTTGGCGGCGAGGCGATGAGGTTCGGCTGGCAGCGGCTGAACACGGAGTATGCCGAGCAGTTCGGCATTGCAACGCCCGGTCCGCCTTCCAGTGAGGCACAGGAGTCGTGAGAGGAGTGCGGATGGGATGCTGGCTGCCTCAGCCTTCCGACAGGCTCTAGGGACGAGCCGGCTTCAGATGCGCATGGTAATCTCGAATGCGGCCGGACTGTACTGAACGAAGCGGGGAGTGTCTGAGTTTGATCGGCTGCTACGCTGGGCCGGAGTTCAACTCCGGCTCAGCATTCCGGCACACTGCGACACAACCAGGAAGCGTGGCGATCGTCAGGGATCGTCACGCTTTTCTATTTTAGTATATCCATGAGAGGGGCCCGGGCTCGCGGCCCCCGTTCATCCATCCGATCCCATCCCGATTATGATCTGTCTGTTCGAGGATCATCTGGCCCCCAACTTCTCCCCCATAGCGGATACGCGGCATCTCGCCGATCTCCTGGTGGGCGCAATGACGCTTCGCCAGCGTGCCGCGCGCGCGCTTGCCGACGATGCCATCACGCTGCACGGGCGTGCGTATCTTCGCGACTATTATCGCGCGGCGGGGGAGATGGTCGAGCGGCCCGCTGATGACTGCACCTTTATCAACGCCCGCCTGCCGCTCCTTCCGGCTGTCGTCGCGTCGTTTCCCGACGGGCCCGAGTGGATCGTGGAGCATCAGGGGGAGGTGATGGCCGCGCGCCTGCTCCGAGGGAGCGTCGGGCTGCTCGACTGGGCATCCGACGCGCTCGACTTCTCGGGGCTCGGGCTGGAGCGCCACCGGCTCGGCGCGGGAGAGCCGTACGAGTATATCTGGGATCTGATCTTCGATAACGGCGAGCGGATCATCGAGGATTTTCATGCTGTCGGCGGGAAGATCGATGGGGTTGTGCATACGGGGGCGCATCTGGTGAACGCACCGCTGGTGCGGCTCGGGGCCGGATCGGAGCTGAAGCCGGGGGCCGTGATCGACGCGGGGGCCGGTCCGGTGATCATCGGGCGCGGGGTGGAGGTGATGCCGAACGCCGTGATCGAGGGGCCATGCTACATCGGCGACAACAGCAGGATCAAGATCGGGGCGAAGATCTACGGGCATACGTCGATCGGGGCGTGGTGCAAGGTCGGGGGGGAGGTGGAGAACTCGATCATTCTCGGCTACGCGAATAAACAGCATGATGGGTTTCTCGGGCACAGCTATCTTGGGCGCTGGGTGAACCTCGGTGCCGATACCAATACGTCGGATCTGAAGAACAATTACGGCACGATCCGTGTTACGCAGAACGGGCGTGAGATCAACACCGGACGGATCTTTCTCGGGACGTTGTTCGGCGACCATGCCAAGACCGGCATCAACACGATGCTCAACACCGGAAGCGTGATAGGGGTGGCGGCGAACGTCTTCGGCGGCGGCTTCCCGGCCAAATCGATCCCCCCGTTCGCATGGGGAGGCTTCGACGACGGGGCGGTCTACCGGCTCGATGAGGCGATCGACGTGGCACGCCGGGTGATGGCGCGCAGGGGGATAGAGCTTACGCCGGCCGATGAAACGTTGTTACGATATCTCTTCGGGCGTAGAGGTAAGTTATAGAGTCTTGACAGGTTTACTCACTTCGCAAGTGTGGAACTCCCAATCTTCATCTTCAGAGGTGTCATGCGGAACAATTTTCGTACCTGGCTTCAGTGCGCGGCGCTCGTCGTGGTGGCGGTTGCCCTCGGGGGATGCCCCTCATCCAAGCGCATAGTCGTCGAAGGCTATGACGATGCGGCGCTGGTTCGCAAGCGGATCATGCTGCTGCTCCCCGACTCCAAGGATGTGAAGCTCACCGATGCGGCCGCCTACGGCTACGCGCGCGGCACCACCGCCGAGGGTGGGCGTGACCAGATGAACGCCGAGCTTCGCACGAAGCTCACCTATGAAATTTCGCAGCATCTCGACTCCAACACGGTGCTCAACTACGCCGATCAGTCGCTCTCCGGCAGCATCATGCTGAATTCTACCGCCGACTTCACCGGCGCGCAGCCGAAGTCATGGGACGCCTACAAGCGGGCCGGACGCGAGGGGAACATCGATTTCTTCGTCGTCCTCAACAATGTGACCTTCTCGAACACCGCGTCGTCGACCGGCGGGCGGGGGAAAGAGGGGATCGAGGCCGACTACAGCCTGCTCGACCTGCAGCAGCAGAAGGTCGTGACCTCGGGGCATATCTCGCTGGGACAGGAGGAGCTTACGACGCCGGCCGATACCTACCGTCGCCTGGCCGAGGCTCTTGTGGGGAAGCTTCCGTTCGCGGTCAGCGAGAAAAAGCCGAAGTAATACGCGCCTCCCGGATGGGCGGAGCCGACTGGGCTTCGCCCGCCCCACCCAGGCGATAGCACGGCAGGCCGGGAGATAATCCCGCGTACCTGCCGTGATGCTCCGGGGCCCGAGTGCTTAATGCCACCATTGGTAATGCTCCCCTATTTGGGTAGCTTTGTCCCGTTGTTGGCTTCATCAACAGCGGCGTCTCCGCCCCGGAGGACGTCCTCTGCCACCAGCCCATTCCTCCCACGGGGGGCTGTGAACTTCCTCGAATCACTCTTCCTTGTTTCTGATATTTTCGGACTGATGGCTTCAAAAAAGAACAAAGCTTTCGCCTCGAAAAGAGTCGACCCAACTTCTCCTCTCGGTGATGGCGCCACAAGCGCGGTAGCCGACCTGGAGACAGCCTTCAATCAGCCGGCTCCCTCATCCGGGCCGGTTGTGACACGTGAGGCCAATGGCGCGCTCAACGGCAGCACCGAGAAGCTCACCCATACGTCGGTCGGCCTCAGCGTCGATGCGCTCCGCGAATCGCTTCGCGTGATGCTCACCGCGCGCCGCACCGACGAGAAGCACATGGTTCTTCTGAAACAGAACAAGAGCTTCTTCCATATCGGTGTCTCCGGCCACGAGGCGATTCAGATCGGCATCGCGCGTGCGCTCCGCGTCGAGCATGACTGGGCCTGGACCTATTATCGCGATCTGGCGATGACCTATATGTTCGGTCATACCCCGAAAGACCATTTCCTTGGCGCCTTCGGCAAGGCCGACGATCCGGCCAGCGGCGGACGCCAGATGCCCTGCCACCACGGCAACCATCGCTATCATCTGCCGACCCAGTCGTCGCCGACCGGCACGCAGTTCCTGAACGCGGTCGGCTGCGCGATGGCCGCCAGGAAGGATGGAAGCGACGACGTCACCTATGTGGCCTCGGGAGAGGGAACCGCCAGCCAGGGAGAGTTCTACGAGGCGGTCAACTGGGCCTCGCGCGAGAAGCTGCCGGTGGTGTTCTGCATTCAGGACAACGGCTACGCGATCTCCGTCCCCTCCTCGCAGCAGACGGCCGGCGGACGCGTCGGTGAGCTCTTCAAGAATCATCCGAACCTCGAGGTCGTCTTCGTCGATGGCACCGATCTGCTCGAGAGCTACAAGGTCGGCAAGCGCGCCGTCGAGCGCGCCCGCCGCGGCGACGGGCCCACGCTGATCCACGCGAGCGTGATCCGCATCCTGGCCCACTCCAGCTCCGACGATCAGAAGAAGTATCGTCCGGCCGACGAGCTGCAGTCCGATCTGGAGCGCGATCCGATCACCAGGCTCAGCGCCTATCTGGTCGAGCACGAGCTGATGACGGCCGAGCAGATCGAGGCGCTCCGCAAGGAGGTCTATGCCGAGATCGACGAGGCCGCCGACTGGGCGCTTGCCGAGGCCGATCCCGATCCGGCCACCAGCACCCTGTACAACCTTTCCCCGGAAGGGATGGGGGATCTGAAGTTCGAGGCCAGCACGCCGTCGGGTGAGAAGGTGGTGCTGATCGACGCGATCAACCATGCGCTGCACGAGGAGATGGAGCGCAACCCGAAGATGCTGATCTTCGGTGAGGATATCGCCGACAACAAGGGGGGAGTGTTCGGCGCCACGCGCGGCCTCTCCACGAAGTTCGGCGATGAGCGTGTCTTCAACTCCCCGCTTGCCGAGGCGTCGATCGTCGGCGTCGCGCTGGGGCTTGCCACGCGCGGCTACAAGCCATGCGTCGAGATCCAGTTCGGCGACTATATCTGGCCGGCCTTCATGCAGCTTCGCAACGAGGTCGCCACGCTTCGCTACCGTTCCAACAACGGCTTCTCCTGCCCGATGGTGGTGCGTGTGGCCGTCGGCGGCTATATCCATGGCGGACTGTATCACTCGCAGAACATCGAGGCGTTCTTCTCCCATGTTCCCGGCCTGATGGTCGCCTATCCATCGAACTCGATCGATGCGAAGGGACTGCTCAAGACCGCCTGCCGCATCGACGATCCGGTGATCTTCTGCGAGCACAAGGGGCTCTTCAGAATGCCATTTTCCGCCGGACCCGAGCCGGACGGCGATTACCTGGTCGAGTTCGGCAAGGGGAAGATCGTGCGCGAGGGGAAGGATCTGACGGTGGTGACCTGGGGCGCGATGGTCAAGGAGGCGTTCAACGCCGCCAAGAAGATCGAGGCCGAGACCGGACGCACCACCGAGATCATCGATCTGCGGACGATCGTGCCCTGGGACAAGGAGATGGTGCTCAACTCCATCCGCAAGACCGGCCGCGTCGCGGTGGTCCACGAGGATATGATGACGATGGGCTTCGGCGCGGAGATCGCGGCGACGATCGCGCGCGAGGCGTTCACCTGGCTCGACGCCCCGGTGGAGCGCGTCGCGGCCAAGGACTCCCATATCCCGTATCATCCGGTGCTCGAGAACGATGTGCTCCCGACCGAACGGACGGTCTACGACGGGATGCGCCGCGCGCTCGACTTCTAATGGTCGCTTGAGATCTCACCAGAGGCTCTCCCATCGTCCGCACGGGCGGTGGGAGAGTGATGGTGCCGCCGATGTATCTATCGTACGCCCCCGGCATCCCGCCCCATCCCCCCACCGTCCACGCTTCATCTCCCGGCGCTCGTCATCCTTCCCGTATATCGATTCACGTATCGTATCCGTAGGGTGCTTCATATGCCAGTCGCGTCTCGTTGAGATCGCGTCGCGGAGTCGGCTGAATTGCTGCGTCTTAGTATGCCGGAATGGTGGGCCGAAGTTCAACGCCGGCCCGGCGTATCAGCACGCGGCGATCAATCTCAGGCACTACCGGCTGAATAATGGCGATGGGAGTATCGCACTGAAACAGTAGATTTATCGCTTTGTCGCGTTATCGGGATCAGCACCCCTCCCAGGCCCCTGCGGCGGAGCGCCGCGATGGCGGCGGATATCGACCCACGCATATCATTGGCATCGACGTGAACCGATCCGGCTCCAGCTCGCGATGGAGGGGGATTCCGCTTCTGCGGCTCCTCACCTTCATCATCCTCGGCGTTCAGTTCCTCCTGATATTCCGCCCCGATGAATATTTCCGCTCGCGTCCGTTCCAGGAGGACGCCTTCTACGCGCTGAGCGTCGCCCGGTCGCTGGCGGCGGGGAAGGGGATATCGATCGACGGGGTGCATCCCACCAACGGTGTGCAGCCCCTGATCTGTTTTCTCGATGCCCCGCTGTTCGCGGTTGCCGGCGGGGATCAGTTTCTGGCGCTTCGTCTGGCCCTCCTGCTGCAGATCATTCTTCTGTGCGCCGCCACCTTCGCCGTCGCCTGGTTCGCCGCGACGCTGCTGCGGCGGCCGGAGGAGAAGCCCCGGGTCTTCTGGCTGGTCGCGATGCTGATCGCATGGAGCTATCCGTTCATCAACGGGATGATGAACGGGCTGGAGACGGGGCTTGCCATCACGATGGGCTTCACCGCTGCGTCATACTACAACGCCAGGATCGTCACCGATCCCGACGCGGGGCTCGGCCGCCATGCGCTGCTGGGGCTGCTGCTCGGCGTCGCGGTTCTGGCGCGCATCGATCTGTCGTTTCTGGTCCCGGCGATCCTGCTCTGCCATCTGGTGCGGGCGCACCTCCGTTACGCAGCGCTTCCATGGTCCGAGCGGCTCGGGCGGCTGCGCCGGGTGCTGCTGGAGTGCGCGACGATCGGCGTGATCAGCGTCGCGGTGAGCTCCCCCTGGTGGATCTACAATCTCACCATGTTCGGCAGCCTGGTGCCGATCAGCGGGCAGTCGCAGAAGATGCTCATCACCGACCGGCCGTTGAACGTCGCCACGGCGTTCTATGTTCTTGCCGACGCGCTGGCGATCACGGTGAACACCCCCCGCTCGCTGGCCGAGATCTCGCCGCTGCTCGGCGCCCTCGGCTTCCTGGTCGTGATGGCGATCATCTTCGCCGTCGGGAGGGGCTTTCCGCTGCTCGGCCGCGCGCTCCGGAGCTGGGGGGAATGGTGGGACCCCTCGCGGATCGCTCCGCTGGGTCTGTTCGCGCTCGGCATCACCCTGTACTATGCCTTCTTCTTCGGGGCCCCCCATTTCCTGATCCGCTATCTGATGCCGGCGCGTATTCTGATCTCGCTCGCGGTGGTGACGCTGCTGTATATCGTCTGGAATCTGGCGCCGGCGCGATCGCCGCTGCGCGGGCTGCTGATGCTGGTGCTGGCCGGGACGATGGCCGTCAGCATCTACGGATATTCGTGGAACTTCACCAACTACCTCGGCAATACATTCTCGTCGCCGGCGGTCTGGATCGCCGAGAGCCTTCCGCCGACGGCGACGGTGGGGATGTTCCAGTCGGGGACCACCGCGTTCTTCAACAGCAACGTGGTCAACCTCGACGGCAAGGTCAACGCCGATGCGCTGCGGGCGCTGCAGCAGGGGAGGATATCGCGCTATGTGGACTCGATGGAGTTCGACTATCTCATCGACTGGGATTATTATCTCCGCCAGGCGCTCGCCGATTCCGCCACCCGCGCCCATTATCGCCCGGTCGATACAGTGGTGGGAACGTTCATCGTGATGAAACGGACCGAGTAGCGCTCCTCGCTCCGCCGGCCGGGGCGATCGTCCCCGTGCGGAGCGCGCCGGGCGCTCTGGAGCGGGATCATCGCGGAGTGTCGCGGGCAGTGAAACAATGTCCCCCCAATCGATCGTAGTATATTCCCGCTGGCGCCGCCGCTTCGTGGGCGGATGTCGCATGCCTGGGATCATGGAAGAATACTCCGGGAGGAGATTATGGATAGAGTCAGTGCAACGCTCTGGGCGTTTCTGTTGCTGCCGCTGCTGTTTCTTGCCGCTCCATCGGGGCTGAGCGCCCAGCAGGGGGAGATTCATATCATCGAGATCGCCGGCGAGGTCGATCTCGGCATGTCGCATTATGTGCGCCGGGCGCTCGCCGATGCCGCCGCCGAGGGGGCGCCTGCGGTGGTGCTCCATATCAATACGTTCGGCGGAAGGATGGACGCGGCGACCGACATCCGCGATGCGGTGCTGAACGCGCCGATGCCGGTGATCGCCTATGTCGACAAACGGGCCATCTCGGCCGGGGCGCTGATCGCGCTCGCCGCCGGAAAGATCGCCATGGCCCCCGGAGGAAGCATCGGGGCGGCGACCCCCGTCCATGGCGACGGCGAGCGCGCCTCCGAGAAAATCGTCAGCTATATGCGGGGGGAGATGCGCGCCACCGCCGAGAAGAACGGCCGCAACCCGACGATCGCCGAGGCGATGGTCGACGAGAAGGTCGCGCTTCCGGACCTCTCGCTCAAGCGCGGCGGAGAGCTGCTCAGCCTTACGACCGAGGAGGCACTGGCGGCCGGCTACTGCGATGTGGTGGCGCCGGGGATCTCCGAGGCGCTCGGGAAGCTGGGCTATCGGGAGCCGCGCATCCAGCAGACGTCTCCCGACTGGGGAGAGGGGCTGGTGAGAATCCTGACATCCCCCGTCGCGAGCGCCATTCTGATCATGCTCGGCCTTGGCGGCATCTTCTACAGCATCAAGACGGGGCATCTCAGCCTGATCAGCCTCGTCGGTGTGGTCGCCATCGGGCTCTTCTTCGGGGCGCAGTATATGGCCGATCTGGCCTCCTACGTCGAGGTGATCCTGTTCGTGGCGGGGATCGCGCTGCTGCTGCTGGAGATCTTCGTGATCCCGGGCTTCGGCGTGGTCGGCATTCTGGGGACCGTCATGATCGTGGCGAGCCTCTTCCTGTCGCTGGTGAGCAACTTCAATCTCATCTCCTCCGACTCGGTCACCGTCCCGCTCTATACGCTTGCGGCGGCCTTCGCGGGGCTGACGATCATGATCGGGCTGATGATCCGGTATCTGCCGTCGTCCGGCACGTTCAACCGCTTCGCGCTGACCGCGGTGCTTCCGTCGGGGGCCAGCGACGTGATCGGCACCACCTACCAGACCCTTCTCGGGAGCGTGGGGGCGGCGGTCACGACGCTCCGCCCGGCGGGGCTGGCGCAGCTTGCGGGAGAGCGTTACGATGTGATCACCGAGGGGGAGTTCATCACCGCCGGCGAGCCGGTAAAGGTTGTGCGCGTCGAAGGGAGGAAGATCATCGTCCGGCGCGCATAGCGGTTGCGCGGGGATCGGCACGACATATCCGTCGTCCGGCATTATTTCCGGGGATGATGACCGTTTCGATGAGGCCCGTGGCATCCCCGCGGGCTATCTTTTGGCACCTCCTTTGTCTCGTGCATTGTTATTTAACTCCATGCTAAGACGCGTTTCGCTGTTCGCACTCGCTGTTGCTTCGCTGTTGGGGATGGCGTTGACGCTCACGGCGCAACCATCGCAGGCAGGCAGTCCGGGTCCCATACGCCCCTTCATCCTCGATAGCCTCATTATCGTGACGGCCGATGTGTTCGACAGCACAAATCGGATCCCGATCGTCGGCAGTCTGATCGAGCATCTCCATGCCGTGACCAAGCCGAAAGTGATCGTCCAGGAGGTGTTTCGCGGGAGGGGGGATACCGTGACCCAGTACGATCTCGACGAGATCGAGCAGAACCTCCGCAACTACACCATCTTCTCCGATATCGTCTTCGAGGTGACGCCGGTGCCGGGGAGCGAGGATGATGAGGGGGACGGGCTGCCGCATGCCATCCTGACGGTGCGCACGCGCGACGCATGGTCGCTCCGCGTCTCCGGCTTCTACAACTCCGAGAACAATCTCTCCTACGGGGCCTCGCTCAGCGAGGTGAACCTTCTCGGCCTGGGGAAGACGTTCGGTGTCACGGCCGACTATTCCAACCGCGAGGATCGGGGATGGCGCTCGGGGGTCACCTATCTGAACCCGAACATCTTCGGTACCCACGCCCAGATCGGCGGCAATGCCACCCTTGCGGGGAGCGAGAGGATCGGCAACCTCTTCATCGGCCGCCCCTTTTTTTCCGATCGCACTCCCTACGCCTTCAACACCGCCATCGCCTATTTCTTCGGCAACGAAGCATCCTATACCAGGCTGCCGACCGAGGTGATATCGACCCTTGTGCCGATCCACCGCACGGCGATCGGCGGCTGGTTCAGCTCCGCCACGGGAGAGGATGGGGAGGTCTTCCGATCGTCGATCGACGTGCAGTACAACCGGGCCTATCGCGACGGGCCCACCGAGCATCCGCGGGCGTTCGAGAACAGCGTCTGGGTGTTCGGCGGCATCAGCTCGCGGCGCCGCAGCTATACCAGGATCAACGGAGCCGACATGGATGGCGAGGTTCAGGTGCCGATCGGCGCCATGGGAAGCGTCTCGATCGGAAAGATCTCTCCGACCAACGGCGGCCTCGATAACGTGGTCTACGTCGGCGCCGATGCGCGCAAGGCGGTTCGCTCGGGGGATTTCTACGGCTATGCCTCGATCGAGGCGGGGACGGGGCTCGCCAAAAAAGCCGCTCAGTTCACCAGCGAGCGCGTGGTGGCAAGCGGCGCCTGGGTGATCAATCCGGGCGCTCTGGCGGCCCGGGTCGAGCAGTCGACACTCTGGAACTGGCCCCGCTATGTGGCGCTGACGCTCGATAATGCGTCGGGGCTTCGCGGCTACGATCAGGGGGAGATCTTCGGCGACAACAAGATGCTGGTGAACCTCGAGTACCGCCTGATGCCGATCGTGCGCATCCTCAGCTTCGACCTCGGGATGGCCGCCTTCTACGATGTGGGGAGCGTCTGGCGGCAGTCGGAGAAGCTCGCGCAGGCACAGTTCCATTCCAGCGCCGGGATGGGGGTTCGCGTGGCAAGCGCCAACGGAGGTATACAGAAGGGATTGCTGCGGGTCGACTTCACATACAACTTTGATCAGAAGAAGCTCGGGCGTATCATCGTCAGCAGCGAGGAATCGTTCGATTTCTTCGGAACGCTGGATTATCGTCCGCCAGCGCCGTATATCTTTTAGGATATCCGGTTCTCCGGCTCGATGATGGCTTGGATTGATCGTCGCGTGCTGATATGCCGGGCCGGAGTTCAGCTCCGCTACAGCGCTCCGGCCAACTGAGATACTCCCCTCGGCCCGGGCCTCTTCAGCCCTCAGGCTGATCGACGGGGAGGGGACGGAGGATGTAGATGGCCTGCGGGAAACTCCGGTCTCGCGATGGCGTAGACGCCGGACTGTATCCGGTGCGGCCTACCGGTTCCATATATGGCGCGGAGCGCAGGCAGGGTTTCCCTGGCTGACCCATCCTGCCGTCGCGTGCGCCGCGCACACTTCACAAGAGGAGACATGCCCCGGTCACTCCGTACAAAGATCATCACTGGTTTCGCGGTCGTTGTGATGCTGGTAACGTTCGTTTCGGCGTGGACCGTCACGAACATCATCGACATCAACGACCGCGCCACAGGGATTCTGCACGGCGATTTCCACGATGTCGAGCTCGCCAACCGCATGCGCTTCGCGCTGGCGCGCTACAACCTGGCGATGCTTCGCTATGTCGCGTTCCGTACCGACACCCTTCGCGCCGATATCTCGCTCTACCAGGAAGAGGTGCATCACTGGATCGATGAGGCCCGCCGGGCCGCGCTCGACAGCCTCGAGCGGCACGATCTCGATTCGGTGGCGGCGGAGTTCCGGCGGCTCAACGTGATGGGGACCGTGGTGATCGAGGCGCTGGCGATGCAGGGGGGGGAGATCGGTATCAACGTCTACGCGCTCCGCTATCTGCCGGTGTACGAGCGTCTGGTGGTGTTGCTCAATGCGCAGCGCGAGGCCAGCCACGCCCGCAGCGTGGAGCTGATCGAGTCGATGGGAGCGCGCGCCCGCTATATCGCCATGTCGACGATGATCGTCGCGGTCGCCGTGCTGCTGCTGAGCATCATCGCCAGCCAGAAGGTGCTGCAGATCGTCCTCAAGCCGATCAGGGAGCTGACGCGGAGCGCGCAGCGGGTGGCCGAGGGGGACTTCCGCCACGAGATCACCGTGGGGACATCGGAGGATGAGCTGAGCGATCTTGTGCGCCACTTCAATGTGATGATCCGCCAGTTGCGCGAGTACGATGCGCTGAAGGCGAGCCAGATCGTCGCCGAGCAGCAGCGCTGCGAGACGATCGTCCGCGATCTGACCGACGTGGTGGTTGCCACCGATGAGAACCATCGTCTTATCTATTTCAACCGCGAGGCGGAGGATGTGATAGGGCTGGCGGCGGGCGCGGTGGTGGGGCGCCCGCTCGAGGAGATCGGGTCGCACAACATGCTGATGCGCCGGCTGGCCGAGGATATCCATGCCGGACGGCTCGACGGCCCCGAGGAGATCATGACGCTGACGCAGGGCGATCGCGGCGAGCGCGCCTACAGCTACGAGTCCAGAACCATCCGCAACGAGTCGGCTGCGGTGCTCGGCTATTTGTTCAGGCTCAAGGACGTCACGAAGTTCAAACAGCTCGACGAGATCAAGACCAAGATGGTCTCGACGGTCTCGCATGAGCTGCGCACCCCGCTGACATCGATGGGAATGAGCCTGGAGCTGATGCTGGAGGATGGTGAGGAGCTCGACGAGATGCAGCACGAACTGCTCGGCTCCATGCAGGAAGATGTCAAGCGGCTGCAGATGTTCGTCAACGATCTGCTCGATCTCTCCCGGATCGAATCGGGGAAGATGCGGATGAAGCTTCGCCCGCTCTCCCCGCGGAAGCTCGCCGACGCAGCCGTGCAGCAGGTGCGGCCCCTGGCCGAGCGCCAGGAGATTCAGATCGATACCACCGGGATCGGGTACGATCTTCCCGATATTCTTGCCGATGGCGATCGGCTGGCGCAGGTGTTCAACAACCTGTTCAGCAACGCCATCCGTTATACGCCATACCGGGGAAGCATCATCGTCAGCGCGGCACGCGATGGCGGGTCGGTGCGGTTCTGCGTCCGCGATAACGGTCCGGGGATTCCGCCGGGAGAAGAGCGGCAGATTTTCGAGAAATTCTATCAGGTTCGCGACGATCAGCGCGCCGGAGGGTCGGGACTTGGCTTGGCGATTGTTAAGGAAATTCTGGATGCACAGGGTGGAAGGGTCTGGGTCGAGAGTTCGGTCGGCTGGGGGAGCTCATTCTATTTCACGCTGCCGGTCGCCGAAGCCGGCGATGGGGAGCATGGCGGTTGATGGTGATGATGATATCTGCCGTCATGCGTGAGAGGGGTCCGGAAGCGAACAGGGCGCCTTTAGTACTATGTCTGGAGGCAGGTCGGCCGCGCATCATCGGGGGATCTACGGTAATGGCCGGGAGTAAACTGTCACGGGGAGACATAGGTCCCCATTTCGGATTACCTATGTATTGTCAGAAAGAGGAAGATCGTGGAGCATAGTCAGGCTGATGCGATCGAGCCGGAGACGCCGAAAAGGATACTTGTCGTCGATGACGAAAAGAACATCCGGTTTACGGTCGTACATGCGTTGCGAACCAGCTCATTCCAGGTCGATGCTGCGGCAAGCGGCGTGGAGGGGCTCGACCTGTTCCGACGCAATCCGTACGATCTGCTGCTGATCGATCTGCGGATGCCGGGGATGACCGGTCTGGAGATGCTGCGTGAAATCCGCCGCACTTCTCCAACAATGCCCCCGGCTGTTATCGTGACTGCATATGGTGTGCCGCAACAGCTTCTGGAGGCCGCCTCGCTCGGGGCGATCGACTGCATCCGCAAGCCCTTCAGCATCCAGGTGATCCGCTCGATGGTGCGGGAGATTTTCCGGCGTCTTGAGCCGGAGCCTGAAACCTCCCCGCAGACCGCCGAGGGATTCCTGAACGAAGGGAAGCGCTGGGTGATGCTGGGGAACTGCGATGATGCCGAACGGGCGCTCGCCCGGGCGGTCGCGCTCGATTCATCTCTCGCCGACGGATATTTCCACCTGGGGCTCTGCGCCCTGCTTGGGGGACGGAGCGATGAGGCCGCCGGCTATTTCCGGCGCGTTCTCATGCTCGATACGAACAATAAGACCGCCGGTGAATATCTGGCGTGGCTGTCGGGAAAAGAGATCTAGAGGCCACGATCCCCCTTGAAGCGCTGTAACCGGTGAGACCGAACATCGGGATTCCTTACTCACCTTAACTCTACTTAGTGGGCCAATATGGCAGAAGCCGATGAGACGATCCGGGAGCCGGGGGTGACCCTCCGCTCGTTCATGCGCCATCTGGCGCACGAGCTTGGCAATCCGGTGGCAAGTATCAGGATGTCCGGGGAGATGCTGATCGGGGATTATCCCGCCGAAATGCATCAGGAGCTCTTTCAAATTATTATGTCCGAGGCATTGCGACTTGAAACATTAATAGAAAGCGCTGTATATTTCTGCTCGATCGCGCCCCCCAATCCCCAGGATGTTGAGCTCGCCTCGGTCATCCAGTCGGCCCTGCGCCAGGGCGAAACGCCGATTCAGCTCGATCTGCACACCGATCTGGCGTGCGAGACGATTAACGCGGATCCCGGTGAATTAACACGAACATTGCGCGAAATCTTCCTGAATGCCGCACAGGCCGATGCCACGACCCTTACCGTCGCGGCCCGGCCGGATGGTGACGACGTGGTGATCACGGTAACCGATAACGGCAATGGGGTGCCGCCCGAGAAGATCCCGAAACTGCTGGAGCCTTTCTACACGATGCGGGAGGGCCACCTGGGATTGGGGCTCAGTATTGCAAAACGTATTGTCGATCTGCATCACGGCATGATCGAAATCGGCCCGGCGGTAGCAGCGCCCGGAATGATGGTTACAGTCCGTTTTCCACAAAGTTCTAGATAACTATACCTATGGCTCGCATCCTTGTAGTTGACGATCAGATTAGCGTTCGTAAGACGTATTCGATGGTGTTGAGCGCCAATGGTCATGAAGTCTCCGTCGCCAAAAACGGCGAGGAGGGACTTCAGATCCTCGTCGAGGAGGATTTCGATCTGGTGATCAGCGATATGAAGATGGAACCGGTGGACGGCATGACCCTTCTGACCAAGGGGAAGGAGCTGCGTCCGGAGGTCGAGTTCCTTCTGGTGACCGGCTTCAGCTCGGTGGAGGACGGCGTGGCCGCGATGCGCGCCGGCGCCTACGACTATATCACCAAACAGACCAATACCGAGGAGCTGCTGCAGCTTGTGACGAAGGCCGTCGAGAAGCGCACCCTCAACAGCCGCGTCAAGATGCTCGAGTCGCGCATCAACGGCCCGGAGGCGTTCAGCCGGATCATCGGCAACTCCCCGGCGCTGCGGAGCGTGCTGACGATGGTCGAGAAGGTCGCCCCCACCGATACCACCGTGCTGCTGCTCGGCGAGTCGGGGACCGGCAAGGAGCTTATCGCCGAGGCGCTGCATCAGCTCAGCAACCGTCGCAATAAGAACTTCGTCCCGGTCAACTGCGGCGCCATCCCGCCGAACCTCGAGGAGTCGACCCTGTTCGGCCATGTCAAGGGCTCGTTCACCGGCGCGGTCGCCAACAAGGACGGCCTGTTCAAGGAGGCCGACGGCGGCACAATCTTCCTCGATGAGATCGGCGAGATGCAGCTCGAGACGCAGGCAAAGCTGCTGCGCGTGCTCCAGCAGATGGTGGTCTATCGCGTCGGCGATACCAAGCCGACCAAGGTGGATGTCCGGATCATCGCCGCCACCAACCGCGATCTCCGCCGGATGGTCGACGAGGGGAAGTTCCGCCAGGATCTCTACTATCGTCTCAACGTAATCTCGGTGAACCTTCCGCCGCTGCGCGAGCGCGGCGAGGACGTGGTGGCGCTGACCAACTACTTCGCCATGAAGTACTCCGAGCGGATGAACAAGTCCTTCCAGGGATGTTCCCCGGGGCTCGTCGAGGCGCTGCGCATCTACGGCTGGCCGGGAAATATCCGCGAGCTGCAGAACATCATCGAGCGCCTGGTGATCCTCTCGGACGGGCCGCAGCTCGACGAGACTCATCTGCCGCGCGAGGTGGTGCAGAATACCAGCAACGGCAACGGCGTGATCGGCGTGCAGGATCAGACGCTGGCCGAGGTCGAGCGCCACTATATCCTCGGGATGCTCGAGCGCTACGAGGGACAGAAGACGATCGCCGCCGAGAAGCTCGGCATCAGCACGACCACGCTCTGGCGCAAGCTCAAGGAGTATGGCGTCAACTGAGCGGCCATAGATCGGTCCCGCGGGCGCGGGATCGGGATCGATGAGGGCGAACCGCTGTGTTCGCCCTTCGCCGTATACGGAAGCCCGGCCGCCGTCGCGTGCCCCTGTCCGAGCGAAACAACCAGCTTCATTCACATAGCATAGCAGGAAGACAATGTACGAGAACATCATGTCGAAGCTCGATGAGCAGTCGGAGAAGATCGCTGAACTACGGAGGTATCTTTGACATCGATCGCAAGGAACGTGAGATAGCCGAGTTCGAGGCGCAGTCGCAGGGGCCGGCCTTCTGGGACGATAACCTCGCCGCGCAGAAGGTGATGCGCGAGATCGCCATGCGCAAGGAATGGGTCGAGGAGTGGGGCGCGGCCCGAGCCCAGGCCGATGATATCGCCGCCCTGGTGGAGCTTGGCCGGGAGGCGGGGGACGATTCGATGACGCCGGAGCTCGAGGCCGAGCTTGCCTCGCTCAGCGAAAAGGTCGGGGCGCTGGAGTTCCGCAATATGCTCTCCGATCCCGACGACGTGCGCGACGCGATCCTGAAGGTGCAGGCGGGGGCCGGTGGAACCGAGGCGCAGGACTGGGCGCAGATGCTTCTGCGGATGTATATGCGCTGGGCTGAGCGCAAGGGCTACAAGGTCGCGCTGCTCGACGAGCAGGAAGGGGAGGCCGCCGGCATTAAATCCGCCTCGATCGAGATCACCGGGCCGTTCGCGTTCGGCAATCTGAAGTCCGAGAACGGCGTGCATCGCCTGGTGCGCATCTCGCCGTACGATGCCGCTGCCCGGCGCCATACGTCGTTCTCGTCGGTGTTCGTCTATCCGGTGGTCGAGGAGGATGTGGAGGTCGAGGTCAACCCGGCCCATGTGACGCTCGAGACCTTCCGCTCCGGCGGCAAGGGGGGACAGAACGTCAACAAGGTCGAGACGGCGGTGCGCCTGCGCTACGATTATACCAGCCCGCGCGGCGACAAGCATATGATCATCGTCAGCTGCCAGGAGGAGCGCTCGCAGCTCCATAACCGCGAGCGGGCGATGAAGATGCTGAAGTCGGAGGTCTACGAGATCATCCGTCGCGAGGAGGAGGAGCGCAAGGCCGCGATCGAGAGCGGCAAGAAGAAGATCGAGTGGGGAAGCCAGGTGCGGAATTACGTCTTCCAGCCCTATACGCTGGTCAAGGATACCCGCACCGGCCATGAGACGGGGGATGTGCAGGCGGTGATGAACGGCGAGATCGACGAGTTCATCAAGGCATATCTTATGGAGTATGCGTCGCCGGCCGAGTAATCCGCGACCGCGAAAAACAGGCTGTCGTATCACCGAGAAAAGGGTTGCATGTGCAGCCCTTTTCTTTTATCATCGCCGCGCCATTGTCGTGTTCATATGCACACCTGTCCGATCGGTTCGCCGGCGCGACCGGGCCGGGGCCATCGGGCAAGCGCAGGTGATGAAATAGGTGGTATGGTATGAAAATACGGTCGTGGGCTCTGTCGATACTATCGCGATATCGTATACGGATTCTTTTCTGTCTGTTGTGCGCTCTTCTTGCGATAACCGTGCATAAGCGGCTGAATCGCTATGAGCGACCTCTGGTGGGACGATACCGCGTGGTTGATTATACGCTGGTGAAGGGCCTGCATCCCAGGGTGGTCAGTTTCCCCGGGCTGGAGCTGAAGGATGATCGCTCCTTTGTGTCTACTCTTATCGATACTACAATCGAAGGAACATGGAGCGCCGATGACGACGGGGACCATACGTACATCACACTCACAACAGAGGATGAAGAAAGCTGGGGATTGATATACGGGACCGAGGAAACGCCGAGGATGGATATATCGATGCCCGGGAATATCGCGGCCCACTACTTCGGGGAGTTGCAATTCGAGCACAGCGGGAAAAGCGAAAAATAATCTGCCGTTATTGCAATGCCGAGTAGGAATAATTCCGATTCGATATATGGAATGCGTGGTTGATGCCGGTTACGAGGCCGGTCGATTCCCAAAATGAATTACTGTGAGATAAAGCCTGTATCTCTATATATCGGTATGCATTGGTGATCGATAACGGGAGCCATTATAAACCATGGGGTTGATTTTTCCATTGCGATATGGCGCCAGCGGCAATGTGCCGTGATGCCCGATGAAACAACTACGATTATAAGGATTGATCATGAGCATGGATTCGGATTCAACGGAAATGGCCGGCGATGAAGCGGAGGCCGTTCCGGCGCATTTCGGCAATATCGCTTTCTGGGTCGCCGATTTCGCCGGCATGAGGAAATTCTATTCCGAGGTGCTGGGCGTTCCGGAGCTTGCCGCTGGCGATGGCTGGGCCTATTACGGCTATGGAGCATTTTCCTTCTCCATCAACAGGGCGGATTTTACCCCTGCTGAAAAAGGCTGGGCCCTCTGCCCGATGCCGGGATCGACGGGGGACAGGAATTATCCCTATATGACGCTGTATGTGCCCGATCTCGATGCCGTCATCGGGCGCTGCAGGGCGGCTGGGATCACGATCCGTACCGAGACGCCATTTTCGCTCGGCGAGGGATTCGGATATTCGGTGGAAGTAAAAGATCCCGATGGAAATCCCATCGCGATCACGCAACGCTAATAATCTGGAATATCATCATGTCGGATCAGAATATATCCGTCGAGGTCGCGGCCCCGGTCATCGAGGTCAGGAGGATGGCCGTCATCACCATCTTTGTCAGCGATATGGAGCGATCGCTCCGCTTCTATAAGGAGATGCTGGGCTTTGCCGAAGGGGAGCAGATGCTCTCGCCGGGGGTGACGATCGAGGCGGGGGAGATCATGCTCTATCTCGTCGCCGATCGCCAGGCCGCCGAGCGCCCGCTCGAGACCTATCCCGAGATCAGCCTCTGCTTCGCCGTGCCGGGGGCGCGCGATGCGTTCGCGAAGCTCCGTGATGCCGGGGCGGTTATCGTCGGCGAGTATAACGAGCCATCGGAATATTTCGCGTCGTTCCGGATCGCCGATCCCGACGGCAATCTCCTCCAGTTCTGGGGGCGTCCGTAGGTGCCGAAGCTGGCATCGCCTGTAAGGCGTCCATATCGCCGCATACCAGAGGCCTCGCATTCGTGCGGGGCCTTGCCGTTTTCTATCGATCCGTTTCAATGTGCTCCCCGGCTTGAATATGCCGCTGCTTTTACCGTATACTCTGCTGCTCACCGAGGGCGTCGTACCGAACCGGCGATGCTTGCCCGGAGGGCGCATACGACTATATGGCATGACGAAACGTTCCATCGATTCGAGAGCGCTGGCGGCGCTGCTGCTGGCCGCCGTTATCGCGCCCGGCTGCGCCTCGGCGGTGCGATCGCTTCCGGGGGGAATGCCGGGCGTCGACGACCGGCTCTATTTCGGCCGGACTATTCCGGGTGGAGGAACTGTCTCCGATGCCGACTGGGAGGACTTTCTCCGCCGTGTGGTCACCCCGCGCTTTCCCGATGGCCTCACCGTCTGGTCGGCCGAGGGGCAGTGGCGCGATGGATCCGGGGCGATCGTCTCCGAGAAGAGCTTCGTGCTGGAGCTGCTCCATCCCGATGATCGGGCGGTTGATGCCGCCATCGAGGAGATCATCGCGCGCTACAGGGAGATGTTCCGTCAGGAGTCGGTGCTGCAGGTGAGAACGCCGGCGCAGCTCAGGTTCTGAACGCGGTTCCCGTGCACAGGCGGAGCCATACGAACGTGCAAGGAAGGAGGGACGGGTATGAAAGGAGGAGTCCTCCACTGGATGAATATCGGTCTGCTGCTGGCGCTTATCATCGGCAGCGTGATCGTCTGGCCCACGCTGCCGGAGCGGATACCGATCCATTTCGGATTCGATGGGAAGGCAGATAATTGGACCGATCGGTCTTTTTGGGCATGGTTCATTCTGCCGTTGATCGCGGTGTTCAGCAGTGCATTGATCGTTGTGATGTCGTGGCTTGTTCAGCGGCGCCCCGAGGTGATCAACCTTCCGGACAGAACAGCGTTTCTGGCGCTGACCCCGGCGCGGCGCCAGCCGGTGATCGATACACTCCGCCGGTCGATGTACTTGCTGGCGATGATCATCACGATCATGCTGGGGATCATGCAGATCGGGAGCTACCGTACCGCGCTCGGGAATGACGGCGAGACCTTCATGATAGTCGCGCTGGGAATCGGGAGCGTGATGATGACGCTCATGTCGGTCGTGATGATGGTCTCCGTGCAGTCGAAGATCGACGCGCAGACCAAGGCCGCGCGCCTGGAGCGGGAGGGGAGCGACGGGAAGAGCGCGCCGGCGTGAAACGGGCCGGATGATTTTTATCGCGTCGCGAAGATATCGCCGCGTGAAGCTATTGTGAACAGCATAGAGCGAGGTATATACGTGAAGCTTTCCATTGTCGATCTTTCCCCGGTGCCTCCCGGAGGGACGCGCCATCAGGCCATCCTCAACACCATCGAGCTGGCGCGCCACGCCGAGCGTCTCGGCTATCAGCGGATATGGTACGCCGAGCATCACGGTGGGCGGGCGATGGCCGGGCGCGCCCCGGAGGTCCTCATCCCCATGGTCGCCGCGTCCACATCGCATATACGTCTCGGCTCCGGTGCCGTGCTCCTCAATCACTACAGCCCCTACAAGGTCGCCGAGACCTTCAGCTCGCTCAACGAGATGTTCCCGGGGCGTATCGATATGGGGATCGGGCGGGCCACCACCGGGCCGGTGACCGATATGGCGCTGCAGCGCGACCGCACGGTCCGTCTCGGGACCGATGACTCCGACCAGCAGCTTCTGGAGCTTATGGCGTGGCTCGAGAACCGCTTCCCCGACGATCATCCCTTCGCCACCGTGCCGATCGCCAATGATGGATCGCTCCCGGAGATGTGGCTGCTCGGCTCCAGCTCCTGGAGCGCGTCGGCCGCGAGCCAGTTCGGTCTGCGCTATGCGTTCGCCGGGTTCATCAACCAGGCCGGCACCGCCAAGATCCTCGATCTCTACCGGCGCAACTTCGAGCCCTCGGCCGGCCCTCTCGGCGTATCGAAGCCGCAGATGATGCTGAGCGTGCATGTGGCCTGCGGTGCCACCGAGGATGAGGCGCGGCGGCTGATCGCCCCGGCCCATATCATGTACCGGCGGCTCGCCCAACGGGATCTGGGCCTGCTTCCCACCCCCGACGAGGCGGTGCGGGAGCTGGGAGCGCTCCCCCGCATCGATCTCGAAAGCCTTCCCGGCCAGCCCCCGCGCTTTATCGCCGGGACCCCGGAGCAGGTGCGCGAGAAGATCGAGAAGCTTGCCGGGGAGCTGGGGGTGCAGGAGATCATGATCCAGGATATCATCACCGATCATCAGGCGCGGCTGCGCTCCTATGAGCTTCTGGCCGATGTCTTCGCGATCGCGCCGGCGGCAGGCATCTGATGGTCACGGCGGCTCGCGCGAGCCGGTACGGGGCGCCAGCCGTCGACCCCCGAACTTCAGCCTAAGCATGTGGCGCCCGCCAGTACATGGCGGGCGCCCGGCGTTTACGGCGCGGCGAGACAGATCGCGCAGCGATATAATTATCGCTGCGCGGATGATGGACTCTGCGATGGTATACCGAATATCATCCCGGTTCGGCTTCATATGATGTGGATTTGGTCCAAATCCGTATGTTTGCGCTCGAGCGTCACGAGGGGGCGAAGCGCCGGCCGATCGACGGTTCGGGCGCTGGATTCCATCGCCTGCCCGATGTCGCCGGGTCGCTTCATCGCGGCCTCTGATTCCTCCTCGTGCAACGACGCCCGCTCCGATAGCCGGGCCGATACAACCATGAGAATGCGACAGGAACATACCCCCATGCAGCATCGATTGCCACTTCTCTGCGTCCTCCTCTGTCTCTCGATACTCGCCTCCTGCGATCGGTTCCGCACATCCGACACAGCCCCCGCCGGGGATACCCGTATCGTCTGCGTGTCGAAGCAGCTCAACGAGATCATCTTCGCGCTCGGCGCCGGCGACAGGCTGGTGGGGGTGGATCTGACGAGCACCTATCCGCCGGAGGCCCGGAAGCTGCCGACGGTCGGCTACCATCGTCTGCTGAGCGCCGAGGGGATCACATCGCTCAACCCGACAGCGCTGTTCCATGACGGCAATGTGGCTCCCGAGGCGGTGCTGACGCAGCTTGAGAAGGTGGGGATACCCATCAGGAAATTCCCCGAGGCGCACACCATCGACGAGACCAAATCGCTTATCCGCTCTCTCGGCAAGGAGTTCGGCGCCGATGCCCGCGCCGATTCTCTCTGCGCCACGCTCGACGCCGATATGAAGGCCGCCGAGGAGAAGCGCAAACAGTATACGGCGCAGCCCAAGGTGGTGATCATCCATTTCGGACAGCAGATGAATATCTATCTGGCCGTCGGACAGAAAAGCATCGCCACGAAAATGCTCGAGTGGGCGGGTGGAATAAACTCGATCAGCGCGACCGAGGGGATGAAGCCGCTCAGCCCCGAGCTGATAGCGCAGGCGCAGCCGGATATTATCCTCGCCACCGACTTCGGCTACGATAAGGCGGGGGGGATCGAGAATTTCAAAAAACTCCCCGGCATCGCGCTGACGCCCGCCGCGCAGAATAATCGGATCTACCGGATCGAGGAGCATGATCTGGTATACCTGGGGCCGAGGACGGGAAAGAATATTCTCAATCTTATGAACCTCATTCACCAGCAGTGATATGAGGCTTTCGCGCTTCAGCTTCCGGTTCTACTATACGGCGCTCGGGCTGTTGCTGCTCCTCTCGATGGTCGTCGCGGTCGGCACGGGGGCGCTCGATATAACCGCGCGCCAGATCGTTCTGTATCTCCTCGATGGACTGGGAGTACATCATGACGCGGCGATCAACACGCTGCAGCGCAATGTATTCTTCGAGATACGGGTGCCGCGCGTTATTCTCTGCGCGCTGGTCGGGGCGGGACTGTCGGTATCCGGAGCGTTGATGCAGGCGCTGTTCCGCAACCCGATCGTGGAGCCGGGGCTTATCGGCACCTCCTCGGGAGCCGCGCTGGGGGCGGCGCTGGTGTTCGTGCTGGGAAAAAGCTTCGGGGTCGTGGCCGATACATTCATCGGCGCGCTGATCCTTCCGTTCTTCGCGTTCGCCGGGGGCCTCGCCGCCACGCTGAGCGTCTACCGCATCGCGACGATCGGCGGAAAAGTCGCCGTCGCGACGATGCTTCTGGTGGGGATCGCCATCAACGCGGTGGCAGCGGGGGGGACGGGATTTCTTTCCTATATAGCGCGCGATCCTCAGGCCCGCTCGATCACGTTCTGGAATCTCGGCACATTTTCCGGCGCCGACTGGAAGGCCTGCATTATCGTCGCCGTCGTCACGATCCCGGCCGTGCTTATCGCGCTCCGATATTCCAAGGGGCTCAACGCGCTGCTGCTCGGCGAGGCCGAGGCGGGATATCTGGGGATCGATACCGAAAAGCTGAAAATCAGAATTATTCTGCTGAACACGCTGGTGGTGGCCGCCGGAACATCGATGGTCGGGGTGATAGGGTTCGTGGGGCTTATCGTTCCCCATCTGCTGCGCATGGTCAAAAGCTCCGATAATCGCTTCCTCATCATCGGCTCATCGCTCCTCGGCGGGATCGTCATGATCCTCGCCGATATGGTCGCGCGCCTTGTCATCGCGCCGGCCGAGCTGCCGATCGGGATCGTCACGGCAGTGGTGGGGGCGCCGGTGTTTATCTGGATACTCATCGGCAATAAACGCTCACGGCATCTCGGCGGGTTCTATGCTTGAGGTCGACTCCATACGCTATACGGTGGGCGATGCGACCATCCTCGATGGCGTCTCGGCCCGCTTCGACGCCGGGTGCCTCTCGATGATCATCGGCCCGAACGGCTCGGGAAAATCGACGCTGATGAAGATCGCCGCCCATGAGATCCTCCCAAGCTCCGGCGATATCCGCTACGGCGGCAGGTCGCTCTACGCGCAGGAGCGCGCCGATGTGGCAAGGTTCCGCGCGGCGCTCTCGCAGAACGTCGATCTGGCGTTTCCGCTGACCGTGGAGGAGGTGGTGATGATGGGACGCTATCCTCACTTCGCGCTGAAGCCCTCGGCGGCCGATCGCGATATCTGCGAGCGCGCAATGGCGCGGCTCGGTGTAGACCGGTTTCGCGAGCGAAATTATCTGACACTTTCCGGCGGGGAGCGGCAGATGGTGCAGGTGGCCCGCGTGCTCGCCCAGATCTGGGAGTCCCCGGCGTCCGGATCGCGCTATCTGCTTCTCGACGAGCCCACCTCGTTTCTCGATATCAACCATCAGCATCACCTGCTCGGCATCCTTCGGTCGATCGCCGACGATGATGTGGCCGTCATCGTCGTGATCCACGACGTCAACCTTGCATCGCAATACGCCGACCGTATCGTCGCGCTGCATGACGGGAAAAATGTCGCCGAGGGGAGGCCATCCGATGTTATCAATCCGGAGCTGTTTTTTCTCCTGTATGGAATGAGGGGAAAAATGGTGCGCAGCGACGATCTCGATTTTCCGATGATGATATTCTGAATACCGGCGACGAATATCGCAGGGATTATTTCCGATATCGTCACGGAAAATCAATGTTTTAACGGAACACTATTCCATGATCATGGAATATCGCCGCCGGGGGTGGCGGCTCACATTTATTACATAATGCTATGAGAATACTGAGACTTTCTTGCGCCATTCTGGCGTGCGCGCTGCCGATTGCGGCCCGCGCACAGACCGCCCGCTATGTGGTACGGGGAACCGTCCTCGACCAGGAGACGCAGGCGCCGATCGAGGGGGCCGTGATCAGCACGACGCCGAGCATCGGGTCGGCTCCCATCCGCACCGATGCTCAGGGGCGCTTCGAGGTCAGCGATAACCAGGAGATCAGAAGGCTCATCGTCAGGCGGATCGGCTATGGCGAGCGCGTCGTCGATATCACCGACCCCGGCGCCTCGCTGATCATCAGGCTTGCGCCGTCGAACATCACCATGAGCGAGGTCCAGGTGATGGGCTATGCCGATCAGAAGAAGCTGCTCGAGAGCGGCGCGGCGGTATCGCTGGTGACCGAGTCGGATTTCCGGCGCAGCAACACCGTCTTCCTGCAGAACACGCTGAACCTGGTTCCCGGCGTGCAGATGAGCGTGAGGAGCGCGTCGTCGCAGTCGAACATCCTGATCCGCGGGATCGGCACCTATTCCCGCTTCAGCGTCAGGGGGGTCAAGCTCTATCTCAACGGCATTCCGCTGACCGACGCCGACGGCACCACCACGCTCGAGGATGTGGACTTCGCGTCGCTCGGCCGCGCCGAGGTGCTGCGTGGTCCGGCATCGAGCATCTACGGATCGAACCTGGCGGGCGTGGTCCAGCTCGGCACCCGGAAGGCCCCCTACGGAGAGATCTCCCTCAACGAGTCGGTGACCGCGGGATCGTTCGGGCTGCTCAGGAGCACCACGTCGTTCATGGCCGGCGGGGACGATGTCAACGCCTACGTCAGCTACGGGCATCAGCAGATCGATGGCTTCCGGGAGCACTCCGAATCGAAGAAGGATTTCGCGACCGTCGGCTCGGATTTCTTCCTGAACGACCGGCAGTCGATCTCGGTGCTCGCCACCTACTCCAGTATCGACGATAACTTCGCCGGCGAGGTGGACAGCAACGCGCTGAAGAACACCCCCGAGCTCGCCTTCCCGGCCTATATCGCCAAGGATATCGGGCTGACGCAGGAGGTGACCCGCCTTGCCGTGTCGCACTCCTACGACTTCACTTCCGATTTCTCCAACGTCACGAGCGTCTTCACGACCGGCACATCCAAGATCAGTCCCGTGGAGCCGCGGTTCTCGCGCAGCTCGCAGACCAAGTACGGCGCCCGCACCCTCTTCAGCTATAATCCGCTGCTCGGGAGCATCCCGGCCCGCTTCAACCTCGGCGCCGAATACAACGCCAACTACAGCCTCAGCAAGGGCTATGCGATCTCGGCGACGGGGGAGCCGGGGGCGATCAACGGCGACAACGAGATCTACGCCTATCAGACCAACGTCTTCCTGCAGGCCGACGCGGAGCTTGTCGAGAACACCACGCTGACCGTCGGCGCCAGCTACAACGCCGTCACCTACGACAACAACGATTTCCTGAAGACCAACCTGACCGGACGCCGCGAGTTCGATCCGGTGATCACCCCGCGCGTGGCGCTGGTGCATGTCTTCGGCGACGAGGTCTCGGTCTACGCGCAGGCCAGCACCGGCTTCCTGCCCCCCATCGCCAGCCAGATCACGCTGTCGGGCGTCGATCTTCCGAACTACATCAATCTGGATCTGAAGCCGGAGCGCAATACCAGCTACGAGATCGGAAGCCGCGGCGCGCTCCTCTCGGGCCAGCTCAGCTACGACCTCACGCTCTATAGGATGATGGTGAGCGATGCCCTTGTGCAGCAGACGACCTCGGGCGTCACCGCCTATGTCAACGCGGGGAAGAGCAGCTTCACCGGAGCCGAGCTGAGCCTGTCGTATCTGGCGCTGAGCGATGGAACCGTCGCGGGGATCAGCCTTCTCAGGCCGTGGGTCACCTATGCGTACAACCAGGCGAAGTTCGACGAGTATACGCTGGGAGGGAAGGATTATTCGGGCAATGAAGTCACCGGCGTCACTCCGAACCTGATCAACGCCGGCATCGATTTCGCGATGGATTTCGGCGCCTATCTGAACCTGGTCTATCAGTACGTCGATAAGACGCCCCTCAAGGATGACAACTCGGTCTACAACGAGGCGCATTCGCTGCTCAACGCGAAGGTCGGATATGGATCGCGATTCGGATCGCATCTCCGCGGAGAGATCTTCGCCGGTGCCGACAATCTGACCGACGCGAAGTACGCCGCGACGGTGGCGCTCAACGCTGCCGACGGACGATTCTATGCGCCGGCGGTGGGACGGAATTTCTATGGCGGCGTGACGATCGGCTATATCTTCTAGCGCATACCATGCATGAAGAATAAGCGCTGTGGCTGGGCCGCAGGCGCGCGTTGGGCCGGAGTGAAAACTCCGGCCCAACTGTTTTCGATCGATCCTGCCTCGCATATCCTTTCGCTCGTATCGTATACGGTAACCACCTGTCCGCCACTGGCTCTCTTCTCTGCCGGGGCTCCTCGATCATCGTGGCGATACTAGTCCGGCGTCTCCACCCGCAGAGGTCGGTATGGGCGGTCGCGTAACCCACCCTGCGTTGAACATCATGCGTTGATGGAAGGCAGCGAGCGTGGAGCCGACAATGGCGATCGAATCCCTGCCGCGCTCCACCGGTCACCACGCGCATCAAATATCCGGGGAATGCTCTGGCTCGAATCGATGGTTGATGCCACGGCCATCGCCGATGAGGCTGTCGTCCGCCGAACATCGCTGTCAATGGGCGTCGACGGTGATATCGGTCCGGCGGATCTCCGGTTGCCGCAGAAGCATCGTAACCATCTCCTCTTTCCGCCACTGGCATGGGCTGCCCGCCGACGACGGGTATATGGCAGGATTATATCTCGGGATCTCTCGGCACATCAAAAGGGAGCATGCTTTTTCGCTCCCGCCGGAAATTCCTGCGCGATAAATATGCTGAATTATCAGCCGCACTATATTGAATATTGACGTACGTCATGGTACAGCGCTCACACTCCCGGTATGTTCGTAGAAGCAGTTTCTGCTGGTGTTGCCGGATATCCGGCCGGCTCGCATTCCCTTGAGCCTGAAATAAACACAGCATCGGCATAATCAACGATATATGCGGAGGAGCGCTATCATGGAAACGAAGAACCCATCCAATGAAACGACAAGCCTCACGAAAACAAATGGTACTGCTGCGGAAGTACTTCCTGTGCATCGTGAGAACAGTCCGTTCACGACAATGCGTCATCTCGCCGAGGAGATGGATCGCACGTTCAACGAGTGGAGCTTTGGGAGGGGGTGGCTGACGCCACTTTTCGGCCGCGATCCGCTGGTCAAGCGTATGGAGGAATTCGGTAAGGATCTCTACCTGCCGGATATAGAAGTGGTCGAAAAAGATGGAACGATGACCGTCCGCACCGATCTTCCCGGTATCAGGAAGGAGGATGTGACCATCGAGATCACAAACAACAGCCTGGTCATCAAGGGGGAGCGGCATCGGGAGGAGGAGGAGGCGCACGAGGGATATTACCGGAGCGAGAGGAGCTACGGTAAATTCTACCGGAGCATTCCGTTCCGCGATGGCATCGAGGCAGATGATGCGCAGGCATCGTTCAAGGACGGGGTGCTCGAGGTGACGTTGAAGACGAAGAAAAATGGACGCACGGTCGAGATCCAGTAGCCGACGATGTCTTTGCGGCCTCAAGACCCGGCTGCTACCGTGGAGCTCTGAGGAGAATCGATTGTGGCGATGTATCGGGGCCGAGGGGAACCGATACATCGCCCGTCGCTATGGTGGCCGGATTTATTCGCTAATGTGGCGGAAATGGATGTCGTGCTAACACGGTGTTTGCCGTGCCGATCAGCCAGGAAGATACAGGAGCCCGATAATGCGTATAGCCATCGCCATTGTTATGATCCTGCACGGGATAGCGCATCTGCCGGGCTTTATCGTTCCATGGCGCCTGGCTACGCTTCACGATATGCCGTACAAAACCACTCTTCTCTCCGGCCGCTTCGATGCGGGGGGCGCCGGGATACGGATTATCGGCCTGCTCTGGCTTGCCGCCGCGCTTGCATTCGCGGTCACCGGCACTGCGATGATAGCGGGGCGCCCCTGGTGGCCTCTCGCAGGTATATGCGTATCGAGTATCTCTCTGGTTCTCAGTCTGCTGAGCCTTCCGGAGGCTCGTGTCGGCGTGATTATCAATGTGGTCATTATTGCGGGGATGATCGTCTCCAGCATTGCCGGGTGGATCACTCTCTGTCGGAACTAGGAAACGCCGTCATGGGGAAGATCGCCTCCGGGAGCGCGCAGTAGCTCCCGACATAGGCGGTCTGGCTTATGGAATCACCGGGGGCGGCGTTCAGGAACTCTATGCATCACAGAGGCGCGGACACATCATCCGCGCTCTGTATGTAGTGCAATCTCGCCGCGCTCTGCCCATGCCGGCAAGCTTGAAATTATCGCCATTATTTCCTCAATAATCACAGACAGAAGATGTCGCCGCTTGTGGCGGCACGATGCTTCGGGATCGATTCGGCGTTTCATGACCGATGTCATGGTTGCCCGGTGGGGCTTCCAGTAAGTTGCTTTCAAATTCGAGCGGGTGGAGGGAGATGATACCGCCCTCCTCCTGGGAGCAAACCGGAGAAGAGAGTATGAGAATTATGATCATGATCGTGTGCACGCTTTTATTCGGAGCGGCCCTCCATGCGCAACAGAGCTCGATGCAGCCGGCAGTGGCGGACGGCGGATTTATTTCCGTGCTGGCAGGTCCCACACGGCTCAACGATGCTACCGGCGTGTTGATCGGCGGCGGCATCTGCGCCATCCTCGAGCCGCATGTGAGAATCGGCCTGATGGCTGCCACCCTGGTAAACGATGTGCATGGAACAGGGATGACGGCCGCATCGAGGCGGGACCTGAACTTCAGCTATGGAGGGATTTATGGCGAGTATGTCATCGACCCGGAGAACCCCGTTCACTTCTCGGTGTATACGCTCCTCGGCGGCGGCGGCCTGCTCTATCATGGGACGATCGAGGAGCCACAGCCTGGCGTCCCCAAGACCGCCAGCATCGATGTGAATCTCTCTATAGATCGTGAGACGGACGGATTCCTTATCACGGAGCCGGGGTTGAACATCGAGGCAGGGGTGATGGAAAACCTTCGCCTCAGCGCCGGGCTCGGCTATCGGTTCGTGTACGGCGTGCAGACCGATGGTATAAGCGATGCCACGGCGGGTGGCCCGATAGGGACGCTTACGCTCCGTCTCGGTGTGTTCTGATATCCATCGCCCCTGTTTCCTCACACAGGCTGTAGATCAATGCGCAATGGTCATGCGACAATGACACAAACGGGGCCTCGGCGTGAGGCATACCGGGCCGATGCCCTGCTGGACTGTGCGCGCCTGGATACGAGCCGGACGCTCCAGCATCTCGGGACCCACCCCGATGGCCTGCATGAAGGGGAAGCGTCGCTGCGCCTGCGGCGGTATGGACCGAACGAGGTGCTCGTCGGCGGACGCCGGCCGGTCGTGCTCCGGATTCTCGATAACCTCCGCAATCCTCTCATTATTCTGCTGATGGCGCTCGGTGTGATCTCCTATCTCACCGGAGATATCCGCGCGACGATCATGATCGGGGTGATGGTCGTGCTGGGCGTTGTTCTGCGGTTCGTTCAGGAGATGAGATCCGACAAGGCCGTCGAGAAACTCAAGGCGCTTGTAGCCATGAAGGCCACCGTTATCCGCGATGGCGAGAAGCGGGATGTCCCGGTGGCGACTGTGGTGCCGGGAGATATCATCCTTCTGTCGGCCGGCGATATGGTGCCGGCCGATGTGCGGCTTCTCGCCGCGCACGATCTCTATATGAACGAGTCGGCTCTCACCGGCGAATCGATGCCAGTGGAGAAGCGGGAAGGGATCGCATCCGGTCCGATGAGCGATCCTCTCGGACTGCCGATGCTCTGCTTTCAGGGATCGCATGTGCAGACCGGTTCAGCTACCGCAGTGGCTGTCCTGACCGGTGCCGACACATATTTCGGCCGCCTGGCAGAAAGCATTTCCGGAGAGCGGGCGCCCACTGGCTTCGATGCCGGCATCAACGCATTTACCTGGCTTATCATCAGGTTTATGATGGTGCTGGTGCCGCTGGTTTTCGTGGTAAACGGTCTGAGCAAGGGAAACTGGCTCGATGCGTTTCTCTTCGCGCTGGCGGTGGCGGTGGGGATGACTCCGGAGATGCTTCCGATGATCGTGACGGTCAATCTCTCGAAAGGGGCGATCGCGATGTCGCGCAGAAAGGTGATCGTCAAGCGCCTCAATGCCATTCAGGATCTCGGGGCGATGGATGTCCTCTGCACCGATAAGACCGGAACGCTGACTGAGGGAAGGATCGTCCTGATCCGCCATGTTGATGTGGAAGGAAACGAGCGGGAGGAGATACTCCACTATGCCTTCCTGAACAGCTATTTCGAAACCGGGCTGAAAAATGTGATGGATGTGGCCGTGCTCGAGCATGAGCATCTGGAGGAGACGTTGGTCCGGGCAAAGGGATATACCAAGATCGACGAGATCCCGTTCGATTTCGAGCGTCGTCGGCTTTCGGTGGTTGTCGACGATGCTCAGGGAGAGAGAACCCTGATCTGCAAGGGAGCGGTCGAGGAGATGGTGGCCCATTGCTCGCATATCATGGTGCGGGGAGAGGTTCTGCCGCTCGATTCAGCGCACCATTATCCGTTGAGCGAAAAGCTGGTAGAGCGATTCAACGAACAGGGCTTCCGGGTTGTGGCGCTGGCATTCCGCACCATACCCCGCGAGAGCCGGGCCTATACCGTCGCCGACGAGAGTGACCTGACATTGATGGGATATCTGGCTTTTCTCGACCCGCCGAAAGAGAGCGCGGCAAATGCCCTGCGGGAGCTGCACCAGAGCAATATCTCGGTCAAGGTGCTTACCGGTGACAATGGCGTGATTACCGGCAGCATCTGCCGGCAGGTGGGGCTCCCCGTCGAGGGGATTCTTCTTGGCTCGGCAATCAACCTGATGAACGATGAGCAGTTAGCCGGGCAGGTGGAATCGAACACCATTTTCGCGAAGCTCTCGCCGGTACACAAGGAGCGCGTGATCAAGGCGCTTCAGCATCGTGGTCATGTGGTGGGATGTATGGGGGACGGGATCAACGATGCACCGGCGCTGAAATGGAGCGATGTGGGGATCTCGGTGGATACCGCCGTCGATATCGCCAAGGAGTCCTCCGATATTATCCTGCTCGAGCGGAGCCTGTTGGTATTGAACGATGGGGTGATCGAGGGACGGAGAGTGTTCGGCAATGTGATCAAATACATCAAGATGGCCGCAAGCTCCAACTTCGGCAATATGCTCAGCGTTATCGGCGCCAGCATCTTTCTCCCGTTCCTTCCGATGCTTCCCATCCAGGTGTTGACGAACAATCTTCTCTATGACCTCTCGCAGACGACGATTCCGACCGATGATGTCGATGCCGAGTGGCTGGCAAGGCCGCGTACCTGGGCGATAGGCGATATCCGCCGGTTCATCCTGCGCGTCGGGCCGGTCAGCTCGATTTTCGATTACGCAACATTCTTCATCATGCTCTCCATCTTCAACTGCTGGAGCAATCCCGCGCTGTTCCATACCGGATGGTTCATCGAGTCGCTTTTCACCCAGACATTGATCATCCATGTGATTCGAACCGACAAGATCCCATTAGTGGAGAGCCGCGCCAGCACACCGCTCATTATTACATCCCTGTTGATCGTCGCCTTCGGGAGCTGGCTTCCATATTCGCCGCTGGCAGGAGCTCTGGGGCTGGTCGCGCTCCCCTGGCTGTACTGGGTCCTGCTCGGCGTGATGCTGGTCTGCTATGTGGCCCTTACGCAAAGCATAAAAAACTGGCTTCTCCGAAAGGAATCTGAAACTGATAATCGTCGGGGGGCCGGGATACCGGCATGAGTGTGCGACCCTTCTGATGGCATCCATCGCCAGTTAGGAGGACGATCCCCCCAGGCTCGTTCGAGGGGATCACCACGGAACAAAAAATCATCCACCCATAGTGCCTGAATGTGAAGCCAGAGGAGGATGCTCCCGGCGATTGCGGTGAATGCCATCGATGGAATGGATCGCTTCCTCTCACCGCTCCACGAAATCGCTCCAGTGCAAGCGACCGCATTCCCATTCTTGATGGATGTCATGGTGCATGCCTGTCGGTATGGATAGTTTTGGCTCAGCGCCGAATTTTCTTATATGCATTATTTGCGAGGAGAAAATGAAGATGAAGGCATCAGAGAGATCCACCACAGGCCCGGGCGATAAGTGGAATATCGAGCCGACCTTGCCGCGGCAGTATGCCGGGCGGATGCAGAGCCCAACGACTCGAGAAGGTGACAGGAGGCAGAGGCTGAATACGGCGGGCAATTACTCACGAAATGAGGGGCGCTCTGCCATCGTTTTGACCGGTGAGAGGATGCGCGATGAACGTATGGTCTCAGTTATTGCGCACACTCTGGAATGGAACCGGATCATTCCTGGAAATATCGTCAATGCCATGGTCTGCAGAGGGCATGTGACTCTTGCGGGGTATGTGCATTCACACCACGATCGGGAGGAGGCGGAGATGCTGGTGAAAAGGCTTCCGGGAGTTTGCGATGTCGAGAATAGAATCGAGGTGCTGGCGGATGATATTCTGTCGAGCCGCCTGAAATCGGCGATCATGAATATGCTGCAGCGCCATACAAAGGGTTCCGGCCGCGATATCGGAGTGGTGATGAATAATGGAAAGGTAGTGTTGACCGGGACGGTGGAATCGATGGCCGAGAAACGGCTTGTGCTCGATGCCCTGGAATGGGCCCCTTACGTGCATGCCATTGAAGATCGGCTGGAGGTTGTCCCGGAGTAGCCCGGGCGGGAGCATGGGCTCAATGGACGCGAGGGTCCATACCGTGGAGGGGATAGCAGCCCAGGCGCCGGAGCTGGAATAATACTTCGTATATACTGCGCAGTATGGTGTCTCGTCCGGGCACCCGATACCATCTGCATCAGAGAGAATATCCGCTATGAAATAATACTCCATATCTGCTAGTGTCTCAGTTTGGTCGTCGAGCACTGATACGCTGGGCCGGAGTTGAACGCCGGCCCAACATTCTGGTACACTGAGACACTACCCTATATCTGCTTTGGTGGCGATCGATTGTGCGAAGAAATATCACAGGCGCGCCATTGAATATCCCATGATCCATGAACATACGCGGTGGCTGCCCGAAGGGGAACGGTTCCTCGAGAGTCGCTCCGCTGCGCCTATCGGTTGTGCCCGTGCTATACGCTACTGCTTATCGATATGCTTCTCCATCGATTGGATACGCTCGCATAATTTGCGCAGGATCCTGATCATAATATGTGGGTTCGTCTGGAGAAGCTCCAATGCCTCCTCCTTCGGGATAAAACAGATCGATGCCTCCTCGATCGCCAGTGCGGCATTCTGATGGAGATCTCCGCTGAGAATATCGGGCATTCCGAGGATGTCGCCCGGAGTAATCACTGTAACGATCCTATCTTCATCATCACGTCCCTTCACAAGCGCTGCTCTGCCCGAATGAAGGCAATGGATGCCAGTGATAGGCTTCCCTTCCTCAAAGAGCCTTGATCCGGCTGGAAATACCGTTCGGGTTCTGCCGGATATCGCCGGTTCATGCGGGTTATCAGGACATCCGTTCTCTATCGCTCTGTCCAGAAGAGGGCAGCGGACACATTCCGGTGAGTTCATGTCGTCCATGGAGTTGTCTCTCGAGATAGTTGTCAGAGGCTATTACCGAACGAGTGAAAATGTAGAGATATCCTGTACGAGAGACCATGATTGCTGTCATGTTTTGAATTTTCGGGGATGAAATCGTATGCAAGCGAACCGGTAAAGGAGGATGGATTAAAAAGGCCGATACATTAAAACGGGCTCGCGTCGTGAACGGGAGCCCGGAGACAGGGGGGAAGGATCAAATCCGTTTCAATCGTCCAGGTTGGCCGCTTCGGCGAGCCCGGCAGGGTCGATGATCTTGAGCCTGCGCCCGTTCATATCGATAATTCTTTCTTCCTTGAATTTCGAGAGCAGCCGGCTCACCGACTCGGTGGCTGCGCCGACGATATTTGCCAGATCGATCCGTGTGAGCTTGATCTTGAGCGTGGTGTTGTCGGCCTCGACGCCATAGGTCTCACGCAGCAGAAGCAGAGTCTCGGCAAGACGCTCGCTTACCGGCTTCTGCGCCATTTCCATGATCCGTTCCTCCGCCACTTTTAATTCCGTGGAGAGAAGCTCCATCACCTTGGATGAGAGACGGTAGTTGGTCGAGAGGATCGAAAAGAATGCGCTCTTCGGGATATGGCATATCTGCGCGTCGGCGATCGGCACCGCGAACTTCGAATATTTCTCTCCGCTTAAGAGCGATCGGTAGCCGATGATATCTCCCTGCTGCGCCAAGCGGATGATCTGCTCCTTACCATCCTTTCCTATTTTATAGAGTTTGACGATCCCTCTGTGAATGCAGAAGAGACCGGATGGCTGATCATCGGCATAGAAGATCATCTCTCCTTTCGAGTACTGCCGGCACCCTTTTTCCGACGAGATCACATGAAGATCGGATTGTACAAGCTCTGAGAAAACGGAGTTGTCTCGTGCGGCACATTTGTCGCAGTGGGGAATTTCATACTGGTTGCGTACCATGATAATTCTTCCTCCATATGCATTTGGTGAAGTGACGCCATCGTGATGCTGGAGGGAGGGAGGTAAGCGACCAGAGGGGACCGCACTGGGATGCCCCGACCATCACATTGTAAACGAATCTGCCACGTGGGATATGCCGGTATTCTTGCGGTGCAAGTATAGGAAATCGTGAATCCATACGCAATCGGGTGTGAACCTCTCCTTTTGGTGGACCGGCTAACTCATCCATATCCGGGCGAAAATTATATGAATTTCAGATTGTTCCTGGTGAGTTGCTTAATCATGACAATGGTCATGGTTGCTCCGAAGCATTACGGCTAGGTTGCGGATATCGATTCCAGGATGACCCCGCACTGACTTCAACAGGCACGCATATGGCTTTTACGCTCGATTTCGATCAGATATCGCTGGCGGACGTTCCTTCCGTCGGTGGCAAGAACGCCTCGCTCGGCGAGCTTTACCGGAAGCTTCGCCCATATGGTGTCGGAGTGCTCGATGGTTTTGCCGTCACCGCCGATGCCTACCGATGGTTCCTTGCGCAGAATGGTCTTGGCGGGCGGATCGGTTCGATCCTGCTGGGGCTTGATGTGGAGGATGTAACGGACCTGGCCGAACGTGGCGCCGAGGTGCGCGACCTCATACTCGGCTCATCTCTTCCCGATGATCTCCGGGCCCCGATCGTGGATGCTTACCGGAGGCTCTGCACTCGTCTGGGCCGCGAGCCCGAGCTTGCAGTCCGCTCATCGGCTACAGCCGAGGATCTTCCCGGCGCATCGTTCGCGGGGCAGCAGGAAACGTTCCTGAACGTTCGTGGCGTCGATGATCTGCTCCGCTCCGTGCGGGGCTGTATCGCTTCGCTTTTCACCGACCGCGCCATCAGCTACCGTGCACGGCATGGGTTCGATCATATGGATGTCGCTCTTTCGGTGGGTGTGCAGCCGATGGTCCGTTCTGATCTGGGGAGCGCGGGTGTGATCTTTACGCTCGATCCGGAGTCCGGTTTTCGTGATGTCGTGGTGATATCGAGCGCATACGGACTGGGAGAGATGGTGGTGCAGGGATCTGTCAATCCCGATGAATGGGTGGTGTTCAAGCCGACGCTCGAACATGCGTCGAGGCCGATCGTCAGTCGCAGGCTTGGAGGCAAGGATGTGCGGTTGGGCTATGGGGAGAAAGGGGGAGGCACGGTGAAGATGCAGACGAGCGAAGCGGAGCGGGGACGGTTCTCCCTGGCCGATGAGGATGTGCTTACGCTGGCACGCTGGGCCTGTATGATTGAGAACCATTATTCGACACTCGCCGGCCATCCACAGCCCATGGATATCGAGTGGGGAAAGGATGGTCTCACCGGTGATCTGTTCATTCTGCAGGCACGGCCGGAGACGGTGCACTCGGCAAAAACTGCGGGTGCGATGGCCGAATCCTATCGCCTCACCGGCGGGCATGGCCTGCCGCTGCTGACCGGCCAGGCGGTTGGAGAGCGGATAGGATCGGGACGGGCGCGTGTGATCCGAGGCGTCGGCGATCTGGCCTCGGTGTGCCCGGGAGACGTTCTGGTGGCGGAGATCACCGATCCCGACTGGGAGCCGGTGATGCGGCGGGCTGCGGCGATCGTAACCGATAAAGGGGGGCGCACCGCGCATGCCGCTATCGTCTCGCGTGAGCTGGGGCTGCCGTGCATCGTGGGAACCGGCAACGCCACCACGCTGGTGGAGGATGGGGCTGACATCACGGTTTGCTGTGCGGAGGGGAGCGAGGGGCATGTCTATGAAGGGAACATTCAGTACAGCGTCGAGCGCATGGAGATGCCGGATACGCCGGCCGCACAGACGGCGATGATGCTGAACGTGGGCGATCCCGCACAGGCATTCAGGCTGGCTGCACTTCCCAACAACGGAGTCGGGCTGGTGCGCCTGGAATTTATCGTCGCCAGGCATATCGGTATTCACCCGATGGCGCTTATCCGTTACCCGGAGCTGGCAGATCCCTCGGCGGTCCGGGATATCGCTATGCGCATCGGACAGGAGGAGCCGAGAGAATTCTTCATTCGGTTGTTGAGCGAAGGGATAGGCCGTATCGCCGTGGCTTTTTATCCGAAACCAGTGATCGTTCGCACGAGCGACTTCAAGACGAACGAATATGCGCGGCTGGTCGGTGGCGCTGAGTTCGAGCCCGATGAGGAGAACCCGATGCTCGGATTCAGGGGTGCTTCGCGATACTACGATCCGCGTTACCAGGAAGGGTTTGCGCTCGAATGCGCGGCTCTTCTGCGTGTGCGGCGCGACATGGGGCTGACCAATGTAAAGGTGATGATTCCATTCTGTCGCACGCCGGAAGAAGGAAAAAAGGTCGTCGAAGTGATGGCCGCCAACGGTTTATGCCAGGGAGAAACGGGCCTCCAGATCTACGCCATGTGCGAGCTCCCTTCCAATGTCATCTCCGCCGATGCATTCCTTCAGGTGTTCGATGGCTTTTCGATCGGCTCGAACGATCTGACCCAGCTCGTGCTCGGCATCGATCGCGACTCCGGCACGGTGGCGCATCTGTTCGATGAGCGAAGCGATGCCGTCCGTGCGATGATCGCATCGGCGATCGCTTCGGCGCGTCGTGCCGGCAAACCGATCGGCATCTGCGGGCAGGCGCCGTCGGATTATCCTGAATTCGCGACATGGCTGGTAGAGCAGGGGATCACCTCGATCTCGCTGAATCCCGATGCGGTGATGACAACCACTGCCGTGGTCGCAGCGGCCGAAGCGAGGCTCAGGGAAATAGGTGCTGGGGGAGCTGTGCCGATACAAGGGGCTCGCACCGCTGAGACGATCGATGCGTAAGCCGCGGGAACAAGAATGACTGTCGTCAACCGAGCCGCCATGCACCGGCCGTACCGATGCGGCGGAAGCGAACTCTATATATGGATCACAACCCTCTATCTCTCGAGGAGTTAATCATGAGCAAACGGGAGAAGCTTGAGTGCCTTCGGGCACGGGAGGCGGCCGAGAGCGTAATTAGAGCAAAGGATCAGTTCCTTGCCATCCTGAGCCATGAGCTGCGAACGCCATTGACACCTGCTTTCAGTGCCGTGCATGCGCTGATGGATGATCCTGATATAAGCGGGGAAAATAAGATGCTCCTGGGGATCATCGAGGGAAATATCGGGATCGAGATGCAATTGATCGAAGACCTGCTGGATATGACCCGTCTTACCCATGGCAAGATAGCGGTGCAGCTCAGGCCGGTCGATGCTCATGATGTGGTACGAAAGGCAATTACGGTCTGCATGCCCGATATCCAGCGGAAGAACCTCAGTATAACGGTCGATCTGAAAGCTTCGCATGCGGTTGTCAACGGCGATCCGGTGCGGCTTCAGCAGGTGATCTGGAATCTCCTGAAAAACTCGGCGAAATTTACCCCTGAGGGGGGAAGCATTTGCATTTCGAGCAGCAACGATATCAATGGGCATATAATAATTGCGGTCGCCGATACCGGTATCGGAATCGATAAGCAGATCTTGCCGATCATCTTCAATGCATTCGAGCAGGGGGAAAAGTCGATCACGCAGAATTTCGGCGGCCTTGGCCTGGGGCTGGCTATCAGCAGAATGCTGATGGAGATGCTTGGCGGCCGAATCCAGGCATCGAGCGACGGACGGGGACTTGGATCGACATTCAGCGTGGAGATGAATACCATCCCGAAGGAGCGTGCGCAATCCGAGGTGTACCAGAAGCCCGGGAGGATGTTGCACGGATGTCCCGCGGTATAATGCCGCTGTATTCATTCTGATATCGCCGTCAATATTCCCACTGGCCCGGCCATGCCGAATCTCCGGACGAGAACAGAGGGAAATCGTTCCGGCCGGGAATGTTTTTCAGAAGAGCGTATACCAGATAAAAATCATTTGGAGGAATAGGCAATGAATATGGATGCAAAAACAACGGAGCCGGCGACAGGATCTCGCTCGACGCTGATCGAGCGTCTGGCCGGGAAGCTTGGTGTGAGCACCGATGCCCGGACAGTGTACGGGGAAGCAGTGACGCACGACGGCGTGACGGTAATTCCGGTGGCGAAGGTCGCCTACGGGTTTGGCGGCGGTATCGGCAGCGGCAAGGATGGGCAGGGGGAAGGCGGTGGCGGCGGCGTCAGCGCTTCGCCGGTCGGATATATCGAAATCAAGGATGGTGAGACCTCATTCCGCAGAATTACCGATCCACTTGCTCTGGCCTCGCTGGTGGTGGCAGGTGGGGTGGCGGGAACCCTGATTCTGCGTGGCATCCACCGGCTTGTAAAGCAGGATGGCAGCGCATCATCATAACGACGCAAACAACCTGATTAATTAATTACATAGAGACACTCGGAGGAACACGATGGATACGAAGAAAGTGCTGTTCGCCTATGATGGATCGGCCTGCGCCAACGATGCCCTCGAAGATCTGAAGCGTGCCGGGCTCCCCTCGGAGCTCGATCTGCTTGTTGTCTCGGTCGCCGAAGTATGGGTGCTGGAAACGGAGGAGGAAGAGGATGCCGATGCAGTAATAACAGGGGTCGGCGAGCCTCATATAGTCGCTATCAGCAACCATGCAAAGGAGGGGTTGGAGCAGGCGCGCATCTTCGTCCAGCATGCGGCGGCCACGATCCGGGAGAGCTTTCCGGGCTGGAACGTTGAAACGAGAGTCTATCCCAATTCTCCTGCATGGGGCGTGCTTCATGCGGCGGAGAAATGGAAGCCCGATCTGATAGTGCTTGGCTCGCATGGGCGCTCCGCTCTCGGTCGTGTGGTCATCGGAAGCGTATCGCAGAAGGTCCTTTCCGAGGCGCTCTGCTCGGTTCGTATCGCGCGGCATCGTGATGTTGTCGAAGGCTCGCCGGTGCGCCTGCTTGTCGGCGTTGATGGCACGCCCGACTCCGGGGCGGCCATTAATGAGCTCGCTTCACGTGCTTGGCCGTCGGGAAGTTCCGTCATGGTGCTCTCCGCTATCAGCCCGATCGGTCTCTACGTCGATCCCGCATTTGCGTACGATCTCGGGCGATGGCCTGAAGGCCTGGAAGGTGACGCCAGGCACTGGGAGAGGATGGAGCAGGCAGCAAACGATGCGGCTGTAAAACTCCGTGATGCGGGCCTCCTTGTCGATACCATGGTGTGCGATGGCGCGCCTGCGCCGATGCTTCTCAAAGAGGCGGAGAGGCTCGGTGCCGACTGCATCTTCCTGGGCGCGCGAGGGCATCGCTTCATGGAGCGCTTCCTTCTCGGCAGCGTCTCCTCGGCGGTTGCCACGCGCGCTGGCTGCTCGGTAGAGGTTATTCGCACGCCGAAGGTGCCAGCGGACAAAACAGCCGCCGACGGTGGGAACTGATCCGGCGCGATGGTGGGCCGCCTGATACGGTGAATAACGATATTCCGATAATAGTATAGCACATGAAACACCAAACCATACTTCATGGGGCGATCCTGGTCCTGGTGCTGATCGCTGTGGCCGCCGGTGTCTTTTATCGTACCGAAGGAGAGCCTATCCATCATCTGACCGTCCGTGGTGAACAGGCCGTGATACAGGGAAGCGGATTATATCGATATGATCCTGTAGAGGTCGCCAGCGAGGGAATGATCTGGGATATCATCAATCTGGTCGTTGGGGTTCCCCTGTTCGGGGTGGCGATGGCATCTGCGGCACGAAACCGGCTGCGCGGGCGCCTGCTGCTCGCCGGGCTGCTCTTGTACTTCTTCTACGTATATCTGATGTATGCGACCATGGTGGCATTCAATCCGCTCTTCCTGGTCTATGTGGCGATCTTCGCGCTGAGTCTGGTCGCATTTCTTCTGAACCTGAAGAGTATCGATGTCGCCGAACTCCCTGCGCATATTTCGGCGCGGTTTCCGCGACGCCTGCTTGCCGGCTATTCGCTCGCCATGGGGTTGATGGTGTTTCTGCTCTGGATGAGGCTTATCCTCTCGATACTGGATGCCGGACGGTTCCCTCCGCAGTTTGCCGGCATGGCGACCCTGCCGACACAGGCGCTCGATCTGGGACTGGTCGTTCCATTGATGGTGGCTACCGGTATTCTCCTCTGGAGACGCTCCCCGTGGGGCTATCTGCTCGCCGGCGTGAGCGTAAGCTTCGGTCTGATGATGAGCATTGTCCTTCCGGCCTGGATTGCCGGGCCGTTGATACAGCAGGGGAGCATCGATCCGATCGAAGCAGTTCCATTTCTGGCCGGTAGCGTAGCTGGGGTCCTTCTGGCCTGGATGTTCTTTCGCAATGTGAGCCAGCAGAGCGTCAACATGTCGGTGAGCGGCCGGTTGCAAACTCACCGCGGCCATGCCGTCACCCCACGATGAAGTCCTGGCTTCTTTATGAGCCTGCGCTGGTGGAGACGCGCAAACGATGAGCTGATCGCATTGAAGCATGATGCGATTCGTGGAGCCGGGGTGCTGCGGCTCTGATCGCGTAGTCGATGGTATCGTCCAGGGGGCGGGCACACGATAACGCGGTATTCCGTGAACCGAGGGAATGCAGGAATGCCCGGCCGCACTTCTCCGGCCGGGCATTCTATTCTACGCATGAGGGACATGCTGTCGTTCCGGTCGCTTCTATGGGGGGATCTATCCTGCTGTTACGACCGATGATCCGCCGGGGGCGGTGCCATCTACGCAGGGCCGTTTCACCATATCGTCGAGATAGTGGCCTTCAGCGAAGCTCGCCGGATAGTGCCGCGCGGATGTGCCTCCGGATCGATCCGCATTTTCCGGACGATGTCAGCGTGCCGGTGCGCTTTCTCCCGGATGTGCGTTATGGCACGAACTCGCTCGCCGTGCGGAGAGCCGGATCGCGTATGGTCCGCTCCGGGCGAAGCCACTGTGGCCGACATGGTGGCGATGCCGCGACGATAGCGCCGAGCGCTGCCGTACGTCGCCGATCAGCTGTCGGCCCGTTCGAGTGATGGATACTCGCTCTGCGCGAGCGCAAGGTGGTAAGAGAAATAGAGCCGTGGGTCGTTCCGATAGGACCGTGGTGTGGCCTCATGTCTGACGTACGACCAGTCGATCAGCGGCTCATGGGCGCGCCGGGTCTGCTGGCGCATATGCCAGTCGCAGAAGTGCCAGTTGTAGCGCAGGGGCGGGGGATGGACGTGCTGGTTGTTTCTCATGGCAGTACAATGCCTCGCGGCAGAAAAGTTAAGGGTTCATAGAGGGTGCCGGGCCGCTGCGTTGTATATCGGGGCCGGCTACTTTTTTGGACGACGTTGCGGGAGACGGATTGTGTGGGGCGGGCGATCGAGCGTCATCCCTCTTCGGTTCCGCTCGGGGCGATGAATGACGGCGAACAGCGATACGTGGAGTTCTTTCCCGCGTCGGCTATCGTACGGAAGGTTGGCGCGGAGATTCTCTCCGCGCACGCGCCGTTGCTCGGAGCGGCGGTTGCATTGCGGATACCCTTCGCCTGCTATGAGCGACGTATGCACCCCGTCCAGTGATCTCCTCAATGCCTTGGATCGGAGGTCGGTCGCTGTTGCTCCCATTTCCATCGCCATCGCCGTATATCCCGGCCTCAGGCGCCATCGCGCTCCGGGCCGGCCCATCCTCTACGAGTTTTCACGCGTTGTTCGGGGTAATCTCGCTATACTTGCGTTTTGACCGCTGCGCGCATCATTATCGGGACACGCCGCTGATGCGCGGGAATCGGGGAAGGTTGCCAGTCAGTTATGAAAAACATAGTCGCTATCGTCGGACGCCCGAACGTCGGGAAGTCCACACTCTTCAATCGAATCCTCGGCCGCCGCGACGCCATCGTCGAATCGGTCTCCGGGGTCACGCGCGATCGCCATTACGGCGAGGCCGACTGGGCGGGGCGGGAGTTCTCGCTGGTCGATACCGGCGGCTTCGTCCCCGACAGCTCCGACATCTTCGAGCTTGCCATTCGCGAACAGGCCACCGTCGCCATCGACGAGGCCGATACGATCGTCTTCGTCGTCGACTCGCGCGATGGGATCGTCCCGGTCGACCGCGAGATCGCCGAGATGCTCCGCCGCTCCAAGAAGCGTCTAGTGCTCCTGGTCAACAAGTGCGACAACGACAAGGCCGATCAGGAGTCGGTGATGTTCTGGGAGCTCGGCATCGGCGAGCCGCTGCCGGTCTCGGCGATGAACGGCCGCCGCATCGGCGATGCGCTCGACGCCATCACCGAGACCTTCCCGTCGTCCGATCAGGAAGCCGAGGAGGAGGGAGGGCCGCTGAAGATCGCGCTGATCGGCCGGCCGAACGTCGGCAAAAGCTCGATCACCAACGCGCTGCTCGGCTACGATCGCGCCATCGTCACGCCGATCGCCGGCACCACGCGCGACTCGATCGACAGCACACTGAAATATTACGGCGAGGAGATCACCCTGATCGATACGGCAGGGCTCCGCAAGCGGAAGCAGGTCAGCGAGTCGATCGAGCTTTATTCGATCCTCCGCACCGTGCGCGCCATCGAGCGCTGCGACGTGGCGGTGATCGTCATCGACGCCACGCAGGGGCTCGAGCGGCAGGACGCGCGGGTGATCGGCGAGGCGGCCGAGAAGAAGAAGGGGCTGGTGATCGCCGTCAACAAGTGGGATCTCGTCGAGAAGGATACGATGACCGCCAAGCGCTTCGAGGACGCGATCCGCTCGGAGCTCCCGTCGTTCGATTACATCCCGATCCTCTTCCTGTCGGCCGTGACCAAGCAGCGCGTCACCAAGCTTGTGGAGCTTGCCAAGGAGGTCAACGAGGAGCGCCACAAGCGCATCTCGACCAGCAAGCTGAACGATGTGATCCTCGAGGCGATCAAGCGTCAGCCGCCGCCATCGGTCAGCGGGAAGGATCTGCGCATCAACTTCATCCAGCAGCCGCAGGCGGCCCCGCCGGTCTTCCTCTGCTATACCAACTGGCCCGACCTGATGCCGGAGAACTATACGCGCTATCTGGAGAAGGTGATCCGCCGCGAGTTCGGGTTCGCCGGGACGCCGATCACGCTGGTCTACAAACAGAAGAACAAACTGCGAGTCGATCAGGATCGGTGAGCGACACAACGGAGGCCACGGCGGCCGGAGTACGCGGGCGTCGTGGCGGTCAACTCGCCTTAACATATCTGAGGACAATGGATACTACGCTCAAGTATATCGATGAGAATTCGGAGCGCTTCGTCGAGGAGCTGAAGGATTTCCTCCGCATCCCGTCGATCTCCGCCAGCACGGCCTACGACGCCGAGACCCGCCGCGCCGCCGAGTTCGTGGCAGCCGAGGCCGGACGCATCGGCCTGGAGAATGTCAGGATCATGGAGACGCCCGGCTATCCGGTGGTCTATGCCGACTGGCTTCACGCCGAGGGACGGCCGACCGTGCTGATCTACGGACACTACGATGTGCAGCCGCCGGAGCCGCTGGAGCTCTGGACCAGCCCGCCGTTCGAGCCCACCGTGCGCGGCGACGAGATCTACGCCCGCGGCTCGATCGATGACAAGGGGCAGGTGTTCATGCATCTGAAGAGCATCGAGGCGCTGATGCGCGCGGCCGGCTCGCTTCCGGTCAACGTCAAGCTCATCATCGAGGGGGAGGAGGAGGTCGGCTCGCCGAGCCTGCCGCAGTTCCTGGCCGACAACAGGGAGCTGCTGGCGTGCGACACGGTGATGATCTCCGACACCACGATGTACGACTACGAGATGCCCGGCATCACCTACGGTCTGCGCGGCCTCGCGTACTTCGAGCTGCATGTGGTCGGTCCCGACCGCGATCTGCACAGCGGGATGTTCGGCGGCGCCGTCGCCAACCCGATCAACGCCCTCTGCGAGCTGATCGCCCGGATGAAGGATGAGCGTGGCCGCATCCAGCTCCCCGGCTTCTACGACGATGTGATCGAGGTGAGCCCCGAGGAGCGCGCCGAGCTGGCCCGCCTGCCGTACAGCCGCGAGGAGTACAGCAAGATGATCAACATCCCGACCACCGTCGGCGAGGAGGGCTATACCGATCTGGAGCGGCTCTGGGCGCGCCCGACGCTCGACGTCTGCGGCATCTGGGGAGGCTATCAGGGAGAGGGGGCCAAGACCGTGCTTCCATCGAAGGCGGGGGCGAAGGTCTCGATGCGCCTGGTCGCCAACCAGGACTACACGAAGGTGGCCGGACAGCTGCAGCGCTTCGTCGACGCGAACACCCCGGCCGGCGTTCGCGTCGAGGTGGTCGAGCTGCATGGCGGACCTCCGGCGCTGACCCCGACCGACTCGGTTCCGGTGCGCGCTGCGCTCTCGGCGCTCGAGACGGCGTTCGGCACCAAGCCGTTCCTGATCCGCAGCGGCGGCTCGATCCCGATCGTCGCCGACTTCGAGTCGCAGCTCGGCGCGCCGGTGGTGCTGATGGGCTTCGGTCTGCCGGATCAGAACGCGCACTCGCCTGACGAGAAGATGAATCTGAAGAACTACTATCGCGGCATCAAGAGCTCGGCGCTCTTCCTGCAGGAGTTCGCCACGATGAGCGAGGGGGGCGCGGCGCGGTAAGCGTGCGTCTCCGGCAACGTAAGGTTCCAGTGGGATCGACACATGGGCCTCCGGCTGTATACGGCCGGGGGCCCGCGTGCGTTCGGGGGGGGTAGTGTCGCAGTGTGCCGGAATGTTGGGCCGGCGTTCAGCTCCGGCCCAGCGTATCACTGCTCGACGATCACACTGGGACACTGCCGTTCGGAGGAGGCCGTTGACATCCATACCGGCAATCTCTATATTGCCCCATCGAATGTCGTGGCACCTGGTGTCCTTCCCGCGTGAGAATCATCGTTCCGGCTCGATTCCGGGACAATACGATTGCCGGCGGATGCGTCAACAGGGGTAGTCGATGAGGATCCGATTGAAGCCCTCCATGCCGGGAGCCTGATCATCTTCCGGCCGTCGTTCTAAGATTGATTGCAATGACGATCCTCATCACTGGTGGTTCTGGATTTGTGGGCTGGAACGCGGTGCGCTATTTCGCCGGTCACGGCAATGACGTCGTCGCAACGTTCCATACGTTTCCTCACTACTTGCACCAAGTCGCCGGCTGTCAGCCCGTTCCGCTGGATCTTGCGGACGGGGGCGCGATCGATGAGGTAGTAGCACGGTTCCGGCCCGATTTTATCCTCCATACCGCCGCCCGGGCGCGCCCGCAGAATATGGAGCCCGCCGAGGCGATGTTCGCCATCAACGTCGATGCCACCGCTCGCCTTGCGCGCGCCGCCGCCCGCCACGACATCCCGATCGTCTCTCTCTCCACCGATATCGTCTATGCCGCCGACGCAGGGCTCTGCGATGAACTGACCCCGCCGAATCCCTCGGGGGCCGGAGAGTATTCACGCACCAAGCTGCTGGCCGAGGATGCCCTCCGCGCGGAGGCGTCGCGCTGGATCATCATCCGCCCGACCGCCATGTATGGCGACGGAACGCCCCGCTCGAACAGCTTCACCCAGTTCATCGACCGCGCCTGGGGGGCCGGGGAGCCAGCGCCGCTGTTCACCGACCAGTACCGTTCGTTCCTGTTCGTCGATGATCTGCTCGAGGCCATACGGTGCGTCGCGATCGAGCGCGGGGCCTGGAACGAGCTGTTCGTCTGTGGCGCCGAGCGGATGAGTCGCGCCGAGTTTGGCCTGCGGTATGCTGATGCCTGCGGAGTGGACCGTTCGATGTGCCGGCTTCTTGCCACCTCCGATCTGGATGGATACGTCGGCGGCCCCAGCGATATCGCGCTCGATTGCGCGAAACTTCGCTCCCTTGGCTGGTCCGCGCGCTCGCTGGAGGAGTGTTGCGAGATTATGCTACGGGCGCGTCCCGGAGAATAGATACATTGTGGCGAACACTCTCCCGGCATGGGAGGGGCGCTATCAACCCAATTGACTGGTACTACCGATGATTGAACCAAGCCTCAGCACAAAGGACGATATCCGTCGCGAGGCGCTCCGCCGACGCAACCAACTCTCCGAGGAGGAACGCTCTGCCGCGAGCCTGTCGATCTGCCGTGCGGTGAGCGAGGATGACCTCTTCATCGACGCCCGTGGAATCCATGTCTATATCCCGTTCGGCAGCGAGGTGAATATCATGCCGCTGATCGAGCTCTCCTGGGAGCTCGGCAAGGAGGTAGGGTTGATGCGGGTGAGCGAGGATGGCGGCACCGCGCAGTACTCGATCACGCCGGCCACCACCTATCGCCGCACGCGGCTCGGCCTGCTGGAGCCGACCGACGCCGAGGAGTTCGATATGAATATCTGCGATCTGGTGATCGTCCCGATGCTGGCGGCCGATTTCGAGTGCAACAGGCTCGGCTACGGCAAGGGATACTACGATCAGTTCCTGGCGCATTATCCGCGGCCGACGATCGGGGTCGCGTTCGACGAGCAGATCTTCGAGTCGCTGCCGAACGATGAGCTCGATATCCGTCTGGATCTGATCTATACCGAGAGCCGGACGATCGGGGAGAAGGACTGAGCGTTCCCCATGGCGACGCGAGTGGCGACGCGACCGGTGATGGCCCTGACGGCAGGCCCATCCCGGTCGATTCTCCGTCGAACCGGTGAAACTTCGGCGCTTCGGGTTCCGTAGCCAGTGCCACGTTCAACGGCAAGAACCAAGGAAGAACATTATGGCATCCTACAAGCGACTCTATCGTTCCACGCAGTCCCGGTTCCTCGGGGGCGTATCCGGCGGTATCGCCGAGTACTTCAACGTCAGCCCCGCCCTGGTGCGCCTCGGGTTCATCGCGGTGTTCCTCTTCGCCGGCACCGGCTTGCTGGCCTATATCCTGATGTGGGTGTTTGTGCCGCGTCAGCCCAGCCTGGTGATCGATCTTGACGGGGATGATTTCCCGGAGGATAACCGCCGCTCCGATCTCCTCCGCGCGCTTCTGCTGGCGCTTCCGATCGCCGGGGTCGCAAGCCTCTTCTCGGAAAGCTTCATCGTCTTCCCGTTCGTCTTCGGCCTTGTGATCGGCCTGTATTATCTCTGGCGCAGCAGCGATTTCCGCGAGCGCTTCTTCATCGACACGCTCGGGATTCATCGATCGGCCAGCAACAGGAAGATCTTCGGCGTCTTCGGCGGCCTCGCCGAGAAATGGGGGATCGACCCGACGATCCTCCGGGTGGTGGGCGTCGTGCTGGTGGTTGCCGGCGTCGGCGTGGTGATCCCGTTCTATCTCTTCTACGGGTTCCTCGTGCCGGTCTCCAATGATGAGGAGATGATCACGATCGACGAAATCCCCCGTCCCCCGAAGCGGGTGATCGTGACCTGATCGTGACCGGTTGCGGAACGTCTCCGTTGTTCACCGATAGTTTTCCGAGCCTCTGCGAGCCGCATGGTTTTCAGAGGCTCGCCATATTTCAGCCCCGTCTGTCCTCATGTTCCGTCGTACTCTCCTCACCGTGGCGGTTCTGTTGCTCACGTTCGGTTTGCTGGCGATCGCCATCCCGCAGCTGCGGCATATCCATCGCTATGCGCTGTTGATGACGCGCCATCTTCCCGACTCCCTTCCGGTGCCGGTGGCCGGGGTCCGCCCTGCACGGCTCGCCGATACATGGGGAGGGCTACGCTCCGGTGGTCGTCGTCACGAAGGAATCGATATCTTCGCGCCGCGCAACACGCCGATTCTCAGCGCGACCGAGGGGGTGGTCTCCCGACGCGGGGTCAACCAGCTCGGGGGACGATACGTTGCGGTGACCGGGCCCGGCGGCCACACCCATTACTACGCTCATATGGAGCGCTTCGCCGCGGTCGATGCGGGGGAGTGGGTCAGGCGGGGGGATACGATCGGCTACGTGGGCGATTCGGGGAACGCGAAGGGGACGCCGACGCATCTTCACTATGGCATCTACAGACTGGGGGGCGGCGCGATCAACCCGTATCCGTTTCTGGCCGGTCGTCGCCGGTAACCTTTCATCCGCCGGCCGTTGGCGGATGCTCAATTCCGCATTGCTCATCGATCCGTCAACTGCCTCGCGCCGCATCCTCCGATGAGGATGGGGATAGCTCGCAAGAGGTTCCTGAGAAATCAGCCAACACCATGATCTACTGAACGGAGATATGCTATGAGTTCTCTTCGCCCCTGGTTCGATCGTCAGTTTCAGCGTGGACTCCCGCCCGAAGTTCTCCCCGTGATTATTGAGCGGCTGCGCGGTACCCCCGCGCGTCTCGATGAACGGACAAGTAATATCCCACCGTCACACCTCATCCAACGGTTCGGACAATCGTGGTCGATCCAGGAGAATGTGGGGCATCTGCTTGATCTCGAGCCCCTCTGGGCCGGCCGGCTTGACGATTTCCTTCAACAGACGCCACAACTTCGAGCTACCGATCTTGAGAATCGCAGGACCTGGGACGCGGATTATAATCTGCAGTCCCTCGCTGCGGTGCTGGCTGATTTCCGGTCGGCACGTATGGCGTTCGTGGCGCAGTTGGAGCGATTATCGGAAACACAGTTGCGCCTCACAGCCGTGCACCCACGACTTCAGCAGCCGATGACCGTCACCGATCATGCATTCTTCGTGGCCGAACATGACGATCACCATCTCGCGCGCATCTCGGAGTTGCTCCGGCTCGCAGAGGCCGCCTGACAGAGCGCCGGGGCCGACAGCCGCACCACTATTTGACGCGACGAAGAAGAGAGAGAAGATGGGCATTCGATCTCTCCCATTGCCGCCGGAGCGACCACCGGCTCAGGTGCCGGTCTGTACCGGATCGTTTATCTCCACTATCCACTGGAGATCAAGTAGAATCCAGAGCGTTCTACCTATGTTCTGCCAACAGAAAAGCCCGGATAAAGATCCGGGCTTTTGCCTTTTGTGGAATGTTGGGGGGAGTTCAACTCCGGCCCAGCCTATCAGAACTCGACAATCACTCTGAGACACCACCGCGTTCCCCCATCCGGGCCTTTCCGTCAGCTCGCGGGCGCCCAGGTTGTACCCTGAAAGAGGCCATAAAAAAGGAATTGATATCTTCGCGCCGCGTAACACGCCGATCCTCAGCACGACCGAGGGGATAGTCTCCCGACGCGGGGTCAACCAGCTTGGGGAACGCGAAGGGGACGCCGAGGCATCTTCACTACGGCATCTACAGAGTGGGGGCGGCGCGATCAACCCGTATCCGTTTCTGGCCGGTCGCCGCCGGTAACCTGTCGTCCGCCGGCCGTTGGCGGGCGCTCAATTCCGCATTGCTCATCGATGGATATCTCTCCGCATCTTAACGACTTCCTGGCAGCCGCTCGTCCCGGCGCGCGCTTTCCGGTCTTCGCCGAGCTTCCGCTGGCCGACCATACGCCGGTCGGCATCTACGCCGCGATACGCCGCGACGGCCACGGCTTCATTCTCGAAAGCGGCAAGCTTGGACGCTACTCCTATGTCGGCGCCGGCGCGTCGTGGATCTGGCGCAGCTCCGGGAGGGAGTGCAGGATCATCGAAGATGGCGCGGCGGGCTCGCTCGATGGTGATCCGTTCGCGCTGCTGGAGTCGGCGCTGGCGGGGGAGACGGTCATCCCCAATCCTCATCTTGAAAACTTCACCGGCGGCCTCGTGGGATATCTTTCGTACGATATGGCGCGCCATATCGAGCGGCTGCCGGAGCATGCGGCCCATGATCTCGACATCCCCGAGAGCTGCTTCATGCGCGCCGAGAGCTACTACGAGATCGACCATGAGCGCCGTCTGCTCAGGGTCGTGACCGCGCCGGTGCTGCGCGACGACGTCGCGATGGAGGAGCAGTACGCCGCGATCGTCGAGGTGCTGCGCGGGATGGCATCGGCGATCGAGGCATCTCCGGCCGATCCTCCCGCCGCCGACGCGGAGCCGGCCGACGCCCCGGTCGAGGCGAATCTTTCCCCGGGGGAGTTCGCGGCGATCGTGAGGCGCGCCAAGGAGTACATCGCCGCCGGCGATATCTTCCAGGCCAATCTCTCGGTCAGGTTCCGGCAGCCTCTCGGCGTCGATCCGTTCCGGCTCTATCTGGAGCTGCGGGAGGTGAACCCATCCCCCTACATGGCCTATATCGATCTGCCGGAGCTGGCGATCGTCAGCGCCTCCCCCGAGCTGCTGCTGAAGGTGCATGGCGGCGTCATCGAGACCCGGCCGATCGCCGGCACCCGTCCGCGCGGGAAGAGCCGCCAGGAGGATATCGCCAACGCCGAGGAGCTTATCGCCAACGAGAAGGAGCGCGCCGAGCATCTGATGCTGGTCGATCTGGAGCGGAACGATATCGGCCGGGTCGCGCGCTACGGATCGGTGGAGGTCGACGAGTTCATGGCGATCGAGGAGTATTCCCATGTGATCCATATCGTCTCGAACGTCCGGGGGGAGCTGGCCGAGGGGCGAAGCACCTTCGACGCCATCCGCGCATGCTTCCCCGGCGGCACCATCACCGGCGCGCCGAAGGTCCGCTCGATGGAGATCATCGAGGAGCTGGAGCCCTGCCGGCGCGGGATCTATACCGGATCGATCGGGTGGATCGGCTTCGACGGGGACGCCGAGCTGAACATCGCCATCAGAACGATCGTGGTGAAGGATGCCGTCGCGTACGCGCAGGCCGGGGCGGGGATCGTCGCCGACTCGGTGCCCGAGCTGGAGTACCACGAGTCGGTCCGCAAGGCCGAGGCGGCGCTGGAGGCGATCCGCCGGGCGCGCGCGGGCCGGGGTGCATCCGGGGGATCGGCCGCTTGAGCCGCGGCCTCCATATCCATCAACAGAGAACCAATTCGGACAGGCAGTGATACTGGTCATCGACAACTACGATTCGTTCACCTACAACCTCGTGCAGTATCTCGGCGAGCTTGGCGGGGATCTCCGGGTGGTCCGCAACGACGCGATCACCGTCGAGGAGGCGCGCTCTCTCTCCCCCACGCATATCGTGATCTCGCCGGGGCCCTGCACGCCGAACGAGGCGGGGGTAACCCTCGAGCTGATCGAGAGGATGGCCGGCGAGGTCCCCATCCTCGGCGTCTGTCTCGGGCATCAGGCGATCGGCCAGGTCTTCGGCGCCGAGGTGGTCCGTGCCGCCGTGCCGATGCATGGGAAGACATCCCCTGTGTATCACGAGGGGGCGGGCATCCATCGCGGTCTGCCGCGCCCGTTTACCGCCACCCGCTATCACTCGCTGACCCTCGCGTCGGGCTCCATTCCCGATCTGCTGGAGGTGACGGCCTGGACGGAGTCGGGGGATGTGATGGCGCTGGAGCATCGGGCGCTGCCGGTCTACGGCGTGCAGTACCACCCGGAGTCGATCATGACCGAGGGGGGGAAGCTGCTGCTGGCGAACTTCCTCGCCGTTCGCGCCGGGGGGACGAAGCATGGCCGATGAGTATCTCTGGCTGAACGGGGCGATCGTGCGGTCGGACGAGGCGCGCATCTCACCGCTCGACCGTGGACTGCTCTACGGCGACGGGCTCTTCGACACGATGCGTGCCTACGGCGGCCGCGTGCATCTGCTCGACAGGCATCTGGCGCGGCTGGCGCATGGCGCCGGTCTGCTGGGCATACCGCTTCCGCCGCGCGGGGAGCTTGCCGACGCGGTGCGCGCCACGATCACGGCCAATGCCGCCATCGACGCGATCGTCCGCATCACCGTGACCCGTGGGACCGGCGGGAGTGTCTTCGACACCGGACGCTCCATCTCCCCGACGATCCTGATTCACTTGCGTCCGTTATTGCAACATCAGAATATATCACGGAATGATGACGGCTCGCGATGGAGTCCGGCGGGAGAGGAGCTGATCACGCTGTCGGCGCGGCATGCGGCCCCGGAGATCGGCGTGCGGCTGAAGCTGCTGAGCTATATGACCGCCATCTTCTCGGCCCCCGAGCTCAGGGAGGGCGACGTCCGCGAGGGGCTGCTGCTGACCGATGACGGCGTGGTGGCATGCGGCTCGGTGAGCAATATCTTCTGCGTGACCCGTGGGGGAATCCTCCGCACCGCGCCGCTCGATCTCGGCGTCCTTCCCGGCATCACCCGTGGTCGCGTGCTGGAGCTTGCCGCGAAGCTCGGGATTCCCTCGATGGAGACGCGGTTCGATCTGGGTGTGCTGCTGGAGGCGGACGAGTGTTTCTATACCAACGCCGCGCGCGAGGTGGTTCCGGTGACGGCGCTCGATGGGATGCCGATCGGCGAGGGGGTCCCCGGACCGATAACGCTGGCGCTCGCCGATGCCTATCGCGCCGAGGCGCCCGATGAAGGGCTGTGAGGAGATGCCCGGACCTCGGCCTTATCGTGCACACACTAGAGCGCTATCCGGAGATCCGATATGATCGATGATCCGCGCGATGACGACGTGGCGAGGCGGTTCCTCCGCTTCGCCGAACAGGAGGCCCACGGACGCTCTCCGCTCTACGAGTCGTTCGCCCGCAATGTCGCCGCCGATCCGATGATCGTGGCGTTCGTTGCCGGGCTGCCCCCCGACAGGCAGACGGCGAACCTGCTCTTCGGCGCCGTCAGGTATCTCCACGGGACCCCCGCCGACTGGGAGGAGTTTCGGTCGGTTCTTGCAGTGCGCCGCGACGAGGTAAGGGATGTCATCCTCTCGCACACCACGCAGACCAACGAGCCCGCCCGCTGCGCGACCCTGCTGCCGTTGCTGGCGCGGATTCCGGGGCCGCTCGCACTGCTGGAGGTGGGGGCGGCGGCGGGACTCTGCCTGCTCCCCGATCGCTATGCGTACGACTACGATCGCGTCGGTATCGCTCCGGCGGTTCCATCTCCGACCGAGCCTCCGGCTCTTCGCTGCCATGCGAGCCCATCGACGCCGCTCCCGCCAGCCATGCCGCATATCGTCTGGCGTGCCGGGCTCGATCTGAACCCCATTGATGTGAACGATCCCGAGCGGACCGCATGGCTTGAGGCGCTTGTCTGGCCGGGACGGGAGGAGCGGCGGCGGAACCTTCGTGCCGCTCTGGATATCGCCCGCCACGATCCGCCCCGCGTCGTCCGGGGAAATCTTCTGACCGATCTCCCGGCGCTCGCCTCGGAGGCTCCGCGCGACGCCACGCTGGTGGTGTTCCATACCGCCGTGCTCGCCTATGTCACCGCGCAGGATGATCGCGATAGCTTCGCGCGGACGGTGCGCGACATCGGGGCCGTCTGGATCTCCAACGAGTCGCCGGGGGCTTTTCCCAAAACTGCCGCGACGGTCTCGGCGCCCCGGCCGGCCGGATATTTTCTGATGATGATGAACGGCGTGCCGGTCGCCTGGACCGATCCGCACGGAGCCGCGATCGAGTGGCTGTAGCGCGCGACGCACATATGCTTTTCTCACTATCCACGGACAGGGCGATGGCAATCGAGATCAGGGAACTCGACTATAACAATATCGGCGATGTCGGGGAGTGCGACGGATCGTTCGACGTCGACGCGGAGCTGCGGCTCATGGCCGTCGATGGCGTCATCGGCTATGAGATCGTTCCGGTGCCGCCGTATTGCAAGCGCTATCATCATGGCGATGAACATGACCTACTGGCCTATATCGGCAATTCCCCCAGGGGAGGATTTCTGGCCTATCTCGATGGCCGCATCGCCGGGTGGATGCTTGTATCGGTCAACTGGAACAACTACGCGGTGGTGGAGGATATCGAGGTGGATCGGTCGTGCCGGAGATCGGGCGTCGGACGGGCACTGATCGAGCGGGGGAGGGAGTGGGCGATGTCGCGCGGGCTGCCGGGGCTGATGCTGGAGACCCAGAACAACAACATCGCCGCGTGCAGGTTCTACGAGCGCTGCGGCTTCATCCTCGGCGGCTTCGACCGCTATCTGTACCGTGGGGAGAGCCCTGGTACGACGGAGGTTGCGATGTTCTGGTATCTGGTGTGGAAATAGGGAGGAGGGGATATCCGGCTGATCGCTGTAATGGAGGCCGGCGTGGAGATATCCTTCTCGATTACCGCACGGAACGTTGGCGCGGCGATGCTCTCCGCGTCCGCATGATTCATCGAAAAGGATAACTCCAATCCTATATCGATTTCCGGTCCAACGCCATATCGTTCTCGATTACCGTGCGGAACGTTGGCGCGAAGATTCTCTCCGCGCCCCGATGATGCCTCAAAGGGTAAGGCGACTGCTAGGGCGTGCATGGAAACCCGTCCGATCTTCGGCTCGCTCGCGCCGGGCCCGCGTCATGACTGCTCCTCCGCCTGCTGGAGCATGCGCTTGATCACAACGATCTGCCCGAGATGGTAGTGGCTATGCTCGATGATGCCGTGGATATTCCTGTAGTAATTCCCATATTTCTCGTGCACCATGGTTTCCCACAGCTTGCTCTCCGGCAATCCCCCGATCACATCGGCAACGTTCCTCGCGTCATCCCAGACCTTGTTTAATAAAGCATCCCAATCCTGCTGCGATGCGATCGGCGGATGGTCGAAGCTGTACCTATCGTTGGCATCGAGCGGGCCGCCCCGCAGCACCTTCAGCATCGTGGCGACGAAATAATTGATATGGTAGACGAGGGCCACGATGGTGTTCAGGGAGCCCACCCGCGCTGTGGCCTGCTCCCAGGTCACATCCGCCAGCGTATCCCTGAGGTTCGATACGGTCCAGTTCCCGCCGAAATGGACATCACGTATATGCTTTGCAATCTGTTCTGTCAGTGTCATGGTATTGGATGTCGAATATGGTGTTAGATGCGCCCGCCAACACTACTATTCGGGGCGTCGGACTCATTTTATGAATTAACTGCATTTTTCAATGCTATAGTTTGTCGAGATCATGGCGGGCAGCGGCAGAAAATTCTGCCGCAGAAGTAATATACTTTCTGCTATTCCTCCTGATCGCGCTCGATTCTTACCTTCAGGCGCGCTGCTACACGCTCGGTAAACCCCGCGTCGTTGGCGATGATATCCAGAAGCCGGCGTGCGATGCCACCGGGGTGCTCTTTGCCCAGCTCCCACTCGGAGACGGTCTGCCGTCGCTTGAGGCCGAGCCGTTCGCGAAATGCTTCCTGCGTATCGCCGAGGTGCAGGCGGAGAAGATGAATCATATCGGGTGTCCATTCCATGGGAGCGAAACTACACCGCACGTTCTACGTTCGCAAAATTATTGCACGGTAAACGTTTGCGTTGATCTTGAAAAATGGATATTCCATGAATACTTTTGCACGGTAAACGTGCATATATCAAGTGCACGGTAATCGTGCACAACGAAAGGGGAGAAGATGCGATGGATAAGGAGGATGAGAATGCAATCCTCCGGCTGACGCCCGATCAGGCAATCGATATGCTGGAGACGATCACCGAGAGCGTGGTAGAGTTCATGAAGTGCTACGACTCGCCCGACAGCCGCCGTCTCGTCAATTCGCTGCGGGCCGCCGGCCGCGTTATGCGTGCCACGCAATGTGGAGCGGCCGGGCGCGATACCAGGGGTTGCGACGATATAGGGTTCGGGGAAGAATGCGGGGGAGATTGACCAGAGGGCAGAAACAAACACGGGGAGACGCCACCATTGTCTCCCCGTGTTTCGGTCCCTACGGCCTCCGTCGTCCTTCTGCTCTACCGGCAGGGGGGGCATGACGACGGGCGTGGTCCCGGCTACAGTTGATATGCAGGCGGTATTGTGAATCGCGACAGACCACCATCGAGACTTGCCCGCAGGGAGTGCCGACTGCGATCCGCGAGAGAAATGGCAGTGGTGGCCCGAGCATCGGCGTGATGATCGCTCCGAATATCGCGGGCCATCGGGTAATCGTTAAGATGACATCAACGGTGACATTTGCACATTTGCCAGAGCTGTGTGCTCACCATTGAAGCTCGTGCGGATCGCTGTCAGGGCTGTTGAATGGTTATGGCGGCTCTGCATGAAATGACAACGGGGAGACGCCATAAGCATCTCCCCGTGATGTCGCATTCTATCTCTCTGTCTTCTCTTCTGTTCCTTAACAGGGAAGAGGCGCGGCCGGGCATGGTCCGGGATAGACCTTGATGCTCAGGCAGTTCATCGCGTCGTAGCAGAGCACCACGCAGAAGGGTCCGCAGGGAGTGTTGACCGATGTCTGCGAGATGAATGGCGGCGTGCTGCCGGCGGTCGGTGTGATGATCGTTCCAAAGATATCGATATAGTTGAGCGGCGTGCCGACGGAGACCGACGGAAACTCGGTATAGACTCCCGGCCCCGGATATGGGGGGGAGCCCGCCGACGGCCATATGACGCCGCCCCACGATGTTCTGACCCCATCAACGCCGGCTGCTGCCAGGCAGTCCCACATACTGGCCGGGATTGCCGTCAGGTCGACCGTGTAGCTTCCGCCCGCACAGAGCGTTATCGATGGCGGGGCGGCTGCCTTCCCGGCGCCGGCTTCGTGCGCCGCCACGTTCCGGGCCGTGCCGACCGAGAATATCATCGCCACGATCGCCGCCGTGATCATCATCAGTTGCGAAAGAAATGTTCTGCGCTGCATGTTCTCTCCCTGGATTATGTTGGGAATTGCTGTAGAGTAATGGGGCCGTCCGGTGCGATCTGTCATGATGCTGGCCGCTCGGGTCGATCCGGTGATATGGTGACGCACCCGGACAGTGATCGTCCATAGTGATGGAGCCATCAGGCGTCTGGTAAGATGATATCAGTGGTGGCATTTGCACATAATGTCGATGACACACGGACTATCGGGATATCACCCGGAGAGATATGACTGGCCCCGCCGGGATTTCGCGGCGATCGTGTTTGCGTAGAGAAGAGAGCCACAGAGGATACCATCATGATCCCCCGCGACCCGCTTCATATGGCATCCGCCGTCGTTCTCTTCCATCAGCGGGATAATGTCCCAGGTGTCGCGTGCTGATGAGCCGGGGCGGAGCATCACGGGGCGTGCCTTGGGCGGCCATGACCCGAGGGACCGTTCGGTGAATACTGTGAGGATATCGATGGCGATATTGGCACATATGCCGATGCTGTATGGAACATCGGGGCCCGGCCGGAGTATATAGTGCGCGGGCGGCTCATCGTTCTGAACGGCCCGCCGGCCCGTCCGGCATATCCATCAACATTTATCACGGATCATGCGACTACTGCAATCACGTGCAACGCTCATTCTTCTTTCAGCGATCATGACCAGTACGACGCTCTCGGCGCAGCCCGGTCCGAAGATCCCCGACGACGTTCAGGCCACGGTCCGGGCGCGTATCGAGGCGGGGGATAATCGGTCGATCATCATCGGCATCGTCGATAGCGGGGGGACACGCTACTTCAGCCACGGAAGTATCTCGGCGACGCGCGCGGCCTCTCCGGACGAGCATACGATCTTCGAGATCGGCTCGGCCACCAAGGTCTTCACCGCGCTGCTTCTATCGGATATGACCTCCAGTGACAAGGTGAACCTCAGCGATTCGATCACGGCGTACCTTCCCGATTCGCTGGCGCATATCCACGCCCGTTCGGTCACGCTTCGCGCGCTCGCCAGCCATACTTCTGGGTTCCCGCGCGTTCCCGATAATCTCGATCCCGCCGATCCGGCCAACCCCTACGCCGATTATACCGTCGCCGATCTGTACTCATATCTGGCGGCCGATACCCTCGGCGGGAACCCCGACGCCGGCTATGACTATTCCAACCTCGGGATGGGACTGCTCGGACATCTTCTGGCGCGGCGCGCCGGAACCGACTACGAGGGGCTGGTGACACGGCGCATCCTGGCGCCGCTGGGGATGACCGAGACCCGCATCACGCTCGACGACGCATCCCGGACGCTCCTGGCCCCCGGCCACAGCGAGGGCCGGCAGGTCAGCGGCTGGGATATGCCGACGCTCGCGGGGGCAGGCGCGCTCCGCTCCACCGCCCACGATATGCTCACCTTCGTGGCGGCAAACCTCGGTCTCGAGCGCTCTCCTCTGTTCGGGGCGATGATCGCGACCCATAAGCCCGTGGCATCCGCGGGAGAGAATATGCAGGTCGGCCTGGGATGGCATATCCAGGTGGGGGATGAGGGGCGCCGGATCTTCTGGCACAACGGCGGGACCGGAGGCTACTGCAGCTTTATCGGTTTCGACAAGGATGCGCGGCGCGGGGTGGTGGTGCTGACCAACAGCGATGTCGGGGTCGATGATATCGGATTTCATCTGCTCGATACCGCAGCGCCCCTCAGGATCGTTCGCAAAGCGATCGAGCTGCCGACGGCCACGCTCGATCGTTACGTCGGGGAGTACCGGCTGGCGCCGACGTTCACGATCGCCGTAACGCGCGAGGGAAAACAGCTTCTGATCACCCCCACCGCGCAGCCGACGACGCCGATCTATCCGGAGTCGGCGACGGAATTCTTCCTCCGCGATATCGATGCACAGATCACTTTCAACGTGGACGCCAGGGGGAAGGTCGAGAGTCTGACGCTCCATCAGGAGGGACACAATATGGTGGGCACGCGAATCAGGTGATGGCGCAATCGGCTGCCCGGCACGATATGGCGGAGTGATGGCCTGGCACGATCAACGGACGTCCACGAGCTGCTCGTATGATATTCGTTCCTGCTCTTAAATGTGTATGAATTACTCTGTGGATGTCCGTTCATCGCTCCGAGCGAAGCTGAAGTGTATTTATTCGGGCCATCCGTGCTCACGCTCACGCCGGAGGCGTTGACGGCGGCGGACCCAGCGAACGATCAGAAACAGCGGAATGCCGATCAGAGGGATCAGCGAGACGATACGCGCAAATACCTCCATGGTGAGGGGCTGAGGGGGATCATATGCCTCGACGCGTGGTTCGGAAAGTTTCGTGCTTGCGATAATTCGCGCGAGCGTCGGGTCATCCTCCGGCTTCCCCGAATTCTTCGTGGTCATGAGAATATAGCTGTATCTGTTGGCTGTCAGCGCTATTACCTGAATCGACCTGACGCTATCGTCCGGCTCCGGATATCTCCCCTCCGCATGAACGATGGCCCCTCTGATTCCGTCGACAACGATGGTGTCGGCGCGATCGAGGATGCGCATATCCATTCTCCTGACCATCATGCGTATCAATTGCAATGGAAATTCATGGCGATATGCTGCTGTCGCTTCCGGATTATTATACAGATTCAGCTGAAACGTCGCATCGACGTCGCTGTCATATGCCTGCAGCGCCAGCATGCCATCCTCGGATCTCCCCCTGGCTGCCGTGGAATCCCACTGCCACCCGTCGGGAATATCCACGGAAATTCCGTAGCTGCCGAACCGCACCAGCTCGGCGTGTATGGCTGGGGGACAGAGGAGCCCGAGGAGCACCGAGAAGTACAACAGAAGCATCGTCGGATAGATCATTCGGGAATCGCGTGAAAGAGCTGGCGTCATCGTATTAATCCTCCAATTCGCGTACGATGATATCGGGAAAAATACTGCCGGGCAAATTCCGGCGGCGTGCGGTTGGCTGCTCCGGCACTCACGATTCCTCCCATTTATCATCGCTTGGCTCCGTCCGTCGCCGGTGGCGTTTCCAGAAATAAATAAGGAGTGCGGGTATGCCGATGATGAGGATAATGCTGCCGAGATCGAACCGGACGAGCTCCTTGTATACGAGAGGACCGCTAGGCCTCTCTGAAGCTCCGGGGTTGTCGATAAAGACAAAGCTCTCGACCATTTTTCTAAGCTCCCGGTCGTTCTCGGGCCTGCCGGGGAGGCTCGAGCTCTGCCATGTCATAAATATGTAGCCGTACTCGTCCGACAGCACGGCGTCCATACACATAGGAATGAACGTGTTCTGAACATCAGGATCGGGAAAATCCGCGGTGATACGGAACGCTCTGCTTCCCCTGACGGTCATTGAGAATGTATCGAGAGCTTGGCCGTCTTTGCGCATCTGATCAAGAAGCTTCTGGGTGAATGCAGTATAGTTGTTGCTGGCACCTCCGGGAATATAGTTGAGGAGCATCACCAGGTTTTTGTTTCGGCCCTTGTTTGCGATATTCAGAAGCATATTGCTCTTGCTCGTTTCAAATATGCTGGCGGCCATCGATGTGTCGAGAGTCCAGCCGGAGTCCGGAATTGTCATCGCGAATTTGAAGCGCTCAAACCGGATCTGCTGATCGGCACGGAGTATCGATGGCGGCAACAACATTGTCAGTGCAATAAGACAAAGAAAATATCGCGGAGAATTCATCATCGATTAAAAAATATATAAGGTGATAACGCCGGAGTAGATGAGCCGGGCATAAGAAATTCGTGGTCCCCGTATATGAGGCCGCCGACGCAGGGTGGTCCATGGGGCCGGTCTGCCATCCTGTCCCGCCGTTGTTCAGCTGAACGGAGGAATCGATCCATAAGGCTCTCCCATTCGCTTGCTGTGCCTATGGCGTCTGGTGATGGCGGGCCAGCCCGCGATTGATCTTCCTGTGCATTCATGTACGGGGAGAATGCGGGTCGCTTCCCTCATGGTGTTCCGATTCGTTCTCATCCTCCTCCCATGTGTCCTCCGCCATCTCCTCCATGTTGCGGTTCCGCCGATGGCGTCGCCATAGTGAGAAGATGATGATCGGGACGACGAGCAGCCCTCCCATCGCCAGGTAGTCGATGATATCGAGGTCGAATCGCTTCCAGGAGGATCGATTTTCGGTGAGAATTTCCACGCTCTCTCCGTCGCCGGTCGGTTCGGTGAACATAAAGCTGCGGATGATGCTGCCAAGCTGCCTGTCGTTCTCGGGTCTGTCCTGCGTGTGGCCGCTCATAAGAACGTAGCCATAGCCGTGAGCTGCTCCGAAGACCATATGGACGGGCCTGGGCTCTCCATGCTTCTTGGGGATGGAGGCATAGATGTGCATCACGGTGATGCCGCTCAGCGTTGTATGGAAGCTGTCGACGATCGATGCGCTGGTGATGGAGAAATCCGCCATCACCCCCTGAGCAAGCGAGGTGGGGTCGGTGGAGGTGCTTCCCAGATCGGAGATGACGGCGACCGAAAAGTATCTGCTCTGGCTTTCGTCAACCGCATTCAGCACTGTGGGGTCCCCCGAAGAATAGGGGATGGAGGTGGTATCCCAGTTCCAGCCGGAGGGAATGGTTACGGCGAACCCGAATTCGTCGAACTCCACCAGCTCGGCGCGCAGTGCCGATGGCAGAAGCATCGCGATGAGCGCGATGATGGAGAAGGGAAGAAGAGTGCGACGCATCGTTGGAATACAGAGGATGGAATAGAGCGGACAACGTCCGAACCGCGCCGAAGGTACGTATTCTCCCGATCCGAAACGATGGCATATACGGGGCATGGCAGAGGGCGTGTTCAGGCCCGGGCGGGGCTGTCGTCGTCGTCATCCCACTCTCCCCACTCATCATCCTGATCGATCATCCGCCGCTCTCGTTTACTGCGGTGGATAAGCCACGCCACGAGCATGATGATGAGCGCGATGATCACGGCAGCGATTTTCACATAATCGATGATATCTGACGTGTCCGGCGGGGCGGCGGGGGGCAGATCGATAACCTGGTATTCCTTCGTTCCATCGTCGATTTCAGTGAGCGCGAAGCTGGTGATGATTCCGCTGAGCTCCTCGTCCCGCTCCGGTCTGTCATCTCTATACGAGCTGACAAGGATATAGCCATAACCGTGAGCTGCTCCGAAGACAATATGCGCCGCCATCATATCCCCCTGCGCCTGGTCGTTGGGATAGCTCGTATAGGCATGCAGCGTGTTGAGGCCACCCATGACCATATGGAAGCTGTCGAGGATGGGAACCGCGTTGTCCGATAGATACGACAGAAAGAAATTCGCCAGAGGATCGGGATCATGGGCGCTCCCCACGGCCGGGGTGACCATGACCGAGATGTATTTGTTATAGTCCTTGTTGACGGCGTTCAGCACGGTGATCTCGTCGGGATAGTGCCGGGTCGTCGTATCCCAGCTCCAGCCGGAGGGAATATCCATGGCGAACTTGAAGTCATCGAATTCCACAATCTCGGCGCGGAGAGCCGATGGGAACAGTAGGGTGAGAAGCGCGATGAGGGGGGAGATGCGCATAACGCGAGTATCGAGGATATGATGCGAAGAACTAAAATTTTCTATGACATGATAATGTATACTTAGAAGATTTCAAATGCAGATACTAGGCTTATATGCCTTTGGATGCCTGGATAGTTAGTGCGAAAAATTAGACTCTTTGACCAAAATAGAGTCTGAGACTTTCTCATTATATGTGGCTCCATCATTGCCATAATGGATACGACGGTGGCATGTAGGGCAAATAGCCGCAACCCATGAGGGGTGGTCTGGGCCGTAATCGGCCATACGTGCTATATGATGTACTTCAAGATAAGGAGTTCCTTTTGCGGTGGTGAATGGAGCTGGTTGATCACATGCTTCGCAAATGCCGTTGGCTCGACGCAACGCATAGACTTTAACCTGAGCACTTCGAGCGCGGAGTAATTTTGTCTGCTGCGCAACGGGTAACGTGATTGGAATGACAGAGAGCGCAACTTGCCTGAGCTCGTCTAACGGTAGCTTCCAAGAGCTATCTATGGGGCTATTCGGCTCACGTATAATGAGGTCTGCGGCTTGTGCTTTTTCGGGGTAACCAATCGGCCGTAGTAGAAATACAATTACTGTGCGCTGCGCTCCTGTACGATCTTGAGCTGGCCGGCTCTCATATCCTATACAGCACATGCTGTTCATGTATCGTACTATGCCCTTACGAGTCTGTTCAAAAAGGTGCAGAGCTATATCTTTCTCCGCGGCGTTAAGGACAGCACGGTTCACGCCCTGCATTTTCATTTCACCCACCTGTCCCATCCCTGTATACCTGAATGTGCCATCTTCTTGTGGTCCATCATGATAGCCAAACTGATGGCCGCTAGGTCCGGTAAAAAGAAATATAATAGGATACCTTGTAGATGTTGTCATGCCTCCCTGGTAGCTTCCGCCATAGTTGTCGTGCAACCATTTCCGCCGGTACTCTTGACCAATAATAAACTGTATTCCCATCATAGAGTTAGTCGTAGTATCATAAACTAGTTATGCTTTGTTTTTATATCTGAGCTTCTATGTCGTTGCTTAGTTATAAACAATCACTCCGGCGGATGACACACCTTGCACGCCTCGTACTTCTGGCGCGCCTCGTCGAGCGGCATCGGAATCGAGCTGTGGCTGAGGCTGCCGCAATCCTCCCTGTGGTACTTCTTGCCGGTCTTCGTCACATAGACGATCACTTCATTCACCTTCGCCGGTGGAAGCTTCTTCAGCAGCACGGCACTCTGCTGTACCGAAGGCGCGCAGTTTGTGGCCGATATCGCCAACAGCAGCGCCATAAGGGGACCGAGAACTATATGTGGCATCTGTGGAATATTTCCTGAACTGGGATGTATGAGGGTACGGGGGGCAGGTGAGGATGAACGCCGCCGTCCGCCGCTTTGGAATGGTCTTCATGCATATGGGATACACCATATGCATGCAGGCGCCGCGCGATCGTCCTCCATCGCTTCGCATACGCGAGAAATGGAGCACCATCACCGGAACCATGACCAACGGAGGGCGCGGGACACGCGGGGGCAAACATACATGGCCGTTCACGCCGAACCAAGGGTCCGGCGGCGAGGCGAAAGATAAATATCTCCCGAAAGCACAAATGGCGTCAGGCCCCGTTTCCGAGTCCCGACGCCATTATAGTATTCCACCGCTCAATTATAATTCGCGCTGAACATCTGCGATCAGGGGCGGAGCGTGCGCCGAATCCATGGTAGTGTCTCAGTGTGCCGGAATGTCGGGTCGGAGTTCAACTCCGGCCCAGCGTATCGGTGCTCGACGATCAAACCGAGACACTGCCGCCCCTATCGCATCAGCACCTTCAGCATGGCGTCATGAATCTTGCCGTTGCTGGCGAGCATCCTGTCGATGACCAGCGTGCGGTCGGGGGTATCGGGGGCGTAGGTTCCCATGCGGCCGCCCGCTTCGACCACCATCAGGGCGCCGGCCGCCACATCCCACTCGTTCAGCGCCACCTCCCAGAATCCGTCCAGGCGTCCCGCGGCAACATATGCAAGGTCGAGCGCGGCCGAGCCAAGCCGCCGTATCGGGATGCCGACCCGGAGAAAATCGCCGAACGCGTCGATGCAGCCATGCGGGTTGGTGTCGACGTTGTAAGGGAATCCCGTCACCAGAAATGCCTTCTCCAGATCATCGGTTTGGCTTACCCGGAGCGGCCGGCCGTTGAGATGGGCGCCGCCGCCGCGCGTCGCGGTGAACAGCTCGTCGGTCTCGGGCGCATAGATCGCGCCGACCACCGGCTCCCCCTCGACCACCGCCGCGATCGAGACGCAGTAGAAGGGGATGCCATGCGCGTAGTTGACGGTGCCGTCGATCGGGTCCACCACCCATGTCAGCGGGGCCAGATCGTAGCTGCCCCCCGACTCCTCGGCCAGAAATATCGCCCCCTGCAGTCGCTCGCCGATCACCCGCTTGATGAGCGCCTCGGCGGCGGTATCCATGGCGGTGACCAGATTGTGCTTCCCCTGATTCTTGAACTCGATATGCAGATCACCGCTGATCCCTTCCTTGATGAGCGCTCCGGCCTGGCGCGCGGCGTCGGTGGCGACCTCCAGCAGAAGAGCGAGGTCGCCGGCGTTGTTGGTATCGATTGTCATGCGTGCTCTATGGGATTATCGCTGGAAATTTCTGCCGGCCATTGGTATCGGCGCCGGCGCTGACATCGGCCCCGCCGTTGAGTATCCGCTCGTAGTACTGCTCGTACATCGGCACGATATCCCTGGAGGAGAAGTTCTGCTCGGCGCGCTCGCGGGCGGCGCGGCTGAAGCGCTCGTACTTCTTTTTGTCGCTCAGCAGATCGATCGCATAGCGCGCCATCCTGTCGATGTCGCCGATCTCGCTGATATAGCCGGTGGTGCCATGCACGTTCAGCTCGGGGAGACCTCCGACGGAGCTTGTCAGCACCGGCACGCCGCAGCTCATCGCCTCGAGTGCCGACAGGCCGAAGCTCTCCGACTGGCTCGGCATCAGGAAGATGTCGCTGGCCGAGAGGATCTCCACCAGGCCGTTCTGCTTGCCGAGGAATCGGACATCGCCGCAGATCTCCAGCTCGCGGCAGAGCCGCTCGGCCTCGGCGCGATCGGGCCCGTCGCCGACCATCACCAGCTTCGATGGGACCTTCTCGCGGACCTGGGCGAAGACCTTGATGATATCGAGCACCCGCTTGACCGGGCGGAAGTTGCTGGCATGCACGAGCACCCCTTCACCGTTCGGCGCGAACTGCGAGCGGAGCCGCTCCCCGTCCTGGCGCTTCCACTCGTCGGTATTGACGAAGTTGGGGATCACCTCAACCGAGCGGTCGAGGTTGAAGTTGGTCAGGGTCTTCTCCCGCAGGAACCGGCTGACGGCGGTCACGCCGTCGGATTTATCGATCGAGAAGCGGACCAGCGGCAGGAGCGTCGGGTCGAGGCCGATCAGCGTGATATCGGTGCCGTGGAGCGTGGTGATGATCTTGATGTCGCGTCCCTGCTCGTTGAGGATCAGCTTCGCGTTGTAGGCGCTGGTGGCGTGCGGGATGGCGTAATGGACGTGGAGGATATCGAGCTCGTCGTAGAGGACCACATCGACCATTTTGCTGGTCAGCGACAGCGAGTAGAGGCTGTCCTCGAAGAGGGGGTAGTCGGGGAGCTCGACCTCATGGAAGAAGATATTCTCCTGGAAGCCGTCGAGTCGGAAGGGGAGGGCGTAGGAGATGAAATGGACCTGATGGCCGCGCGTGGCGAGCTCCTTGCCGAGCTCCGTGGCTACCACGCCGCTCCCGCCGTATGTTGGGTAACAAGTGATCCCGATCTTCATAGTGCTATATGTTCAACGTCGCATCGATGGCGATGGTCGGCGTGTTGGAAGGATGGATGATCGGCGTCTGCCGGCGGGCTCCCGCGCGGCATTGCCGATCGAGCGAGGCAAGATAGTGGAATTCCCCGAGGGGCCGATCGCGCCGAACGTCAGTTGTTGTTGCAGCCGGAGCGGATCATCACCTGATAATGTTCCCTGGAGAAGAATTGCGTTCGCCCGCCTTGTGCATCGACCACGACGCGCCCGGCGTCGAGGAATTGCAACGGGGGCGGGGGAGCCCATCCGCGCGATAATCCCTATATTCCCCCGATCAAGTAGCAGAGATTTCCGGGATGGCTGATATCACTCAAGCGTTTACGACGATAATCTCACCGACCCGCGCGGAGCTGAAGGTGCGCGGATCGCGGTTTATCGGCACGGCGGTTCCGGTGCGCACCCGCGAGGAGGCGGCCGAGGAGCTTACGCGCCTCAAGAAGGAGTTCTGGGACGCCACGCATAACTGCTATGCCTACAGGCTCGCCCCCGACGGCCTTCAGTATCGCTTCTCCGACGACGGCGAGCCCTCCGGCTCGGCCGGCAAGCCGATCCTCTTCGTGCTCCAGCAGCGGAATCTGGTCAATACGCTCGTGGTGGTCACGCGCTATTTCGGCGGCACCAAGCTCGGCGTCGGCGGCCTGGTGCGCGCCTACACCGAGGGGGCACAGCTTGCGCTCGATCTCGCCCAGACCCTTGTGGAGTATCCCACCAGCACCATCCGTGTGTTCACCCCCTACGAGGATATGAAGGCCGTCAGGCCGATCGTCGAGCGCTACGCGCTGCGCTTCGAGGAGGAGTTCCGCGACGTGGTGAGCTATATGGTCGTCCTCAGACTCGATCACGTCGACGAGTTCTCCGCCATCCTCACCGATATCTCGCAGGGGCGCGCCGGCATGGTGCGGCTCGATCCGGTCGAGGCCCCCTGATCGCCATATCCCCTTTCGTCCGCCCAGAGCAGATGCATGACTGACCGACATCCAGAGCTCTTCGTCCGGCGCCCGCATCGCCTCGTCGCTCTGGCCGCGGCCCTGGCGGCTGCTCTGCTCCTCCTTGTGCCGGGAACTGTTCCGCTCCATGCGCAGCCCGGCGCTCCGCCGGTGGTGCGGGGCGCGGTCCACTTCACTCCATCGTTCCTCGGGAATCTTCTGCGCGATCGCCGGCTCGACTCGGCGCGCGTGGCTCTGCAGACCGCCTATGCATCGGAGGGCTTCCTCGATGCGCGCGTCGGGATCGCCCCCGACAGCGCCCTGGTGGTGGCCGAGGGGACGCGCTATACGATCGATTCGATCGATGTCCGCCCCGATTCGGTGGCCTCGGCGATATCCTCCGGGCGGTTCGGCTACGATGAAGGGGTGGTCGGGGAGCCATTCACCACCGATGTGCTCGGGGAGCTGAGCCGCCGGCTTGTGGAGGCGCTCAACGGGCGGGGCTATCCGCTGGCCTCTGCCACGGTGGACAGGCTCGATATCGACAGCGCGCGCCATGCCGTGACGGTGGGGATTCTGCTGAGGCGTGGCGATCAGATCGCGATCACGGAGATCGATGTGCAGGGGAACACCGAGACGGCGCGGAGCCTGATTCTGACGGCGGCGGCGGTCCCCCCCAACAGCATCTTCACCGATGATCTCGCCTCGCAGGTCCGGACGCGGCTGAACCGTCTGCGTCTGTTCAGCGAGGTGGCCGAGCCGCAGCTCTACCGGACCGATTCCGGCGGTTACGGCCTGCTGCTGGCGGTGCGGGAGGGGAACACCAACACGTTCGACGGGATCATCGGCTTTCAGCCGCGCGCCGACTCGAGCGGGGCGGGGGATCTGACCGGCATGATCAACGTCGAGTTCCGCAATCTGTTCGGCACCGGACGCCGCGCGGCGGTCCGCTGGCAGCGGCAGAACGTACAGGAGTCGATGCTGGAGCTTCGCTACGGCGAGCCGTTCATTCTCGGGCTGCCGCTCGATCTCGACGTCGGCTACCAGCAGCAGCAGGTCGAGACCACGACGTCGCTGCTCGGCTATGTGCAGCGCTTCTTCAGCGGCGATTTCTACTATGGTCTGACCGATGCCTTCTCGATCCGCGTCGGCGGCGGCCTCGACGCGACGATCCCGCAGAACGATACGACGGTCGACTGCTCCCGGCGGCTGCTCAACAGCCGCACCCTCCAGTCCACCGTGGGCATCCTCTACGATACTCGCTCCAGCCCGATCAACCCGACCAGCGGCGTCCGCTACGCCACCAACGTCTCGATCGGCGCCAAGACCATCAACGGCCCGGCTCCGTGCGACACGGCGCTCCCCACCAGCGATACGCGCAAGCGCTACGAGCTCGATCTGGATGGCTATATCCCGGTGGCGCGGGCGCTTGTGATCGCCGCCGGTGCCCATGGTGGGGAGATTCAGGGGGAGCTGCTGGAGGAGAGCGATCTGTTCCGCTTCGGCGGGCAGGGGACCGTGCGGGGCTACCGCGAGGGGCTGATACGCGCCTCGCGCCGCGCTTGGACCACCATCGAGCTTCGGCTGCTGCTGTCGAGCACATCCTACGCCGCGCTCTTCTTCGATGGCGGCTATTACCGGCGCCCGGAGGACAGGCTGCGGGGTATCGAGGCGTTCGAGGCATGGATCTTCGGCTACGGCGGCGGGGTCCAGATCGAGACGCCGCTCGGGCTCGCGCAGGTCTCCTATGCGCTCAGCCGCGACGATACATTCGGCACCGGCAAGATCTTCATCGGCCTGGTCAATCAATTTTAACTCCCCGGCGTTGCCGCATTCCGGGAGAATGACCATCTTCAGCATCGGGCCGCCGTTTCGTGCGGCCGCCCCATGGCGCGGCACCATCGCGAACGGAAGGCCACTGTCCCCCGGCGGGCATCGGCTGCCGCGATTATTTATTTCCCAGCATCGGTATCCTGAGCGCAATGCGACCGACTTCAACCTTTCTCTCGACCCTTCTTCTCTCGGCGGTGATCGCCGCATCGGCGGGATGCAAAAAAGATCCCCCGGATACGCCCGCGAAGCCCGACAGCAGTGTCACGACGGTGACCCCGCCGCAGCCCTCACAGCCGGCGGCACCGAGCGTTCCCACCTATACCTACGAGGTGGTCAACAGCTATCCGCACGATCCCGCCGCCTTTACCGAGGGGCTGTTGTACGACAACGGCTTCCTCTACGAGAGCACGGGCATGGAGGGGACTTCGTGGTTGCGGAAGGTGGAGCTCAGCAGCGGGAAGGTGGTGAAGAACCTCGATATCGGGGCGCAGTATTTCGGCGAGGGGCTGGCGCTGTTCAAGGATAAGTTCTACCAGCTCACCTGGCGCACCGGGATCGGCTTCGTCTACAACCGCGAGACGTTCCAGCAGGAGCGGACCTTCAACTATTACGGCGAGGGGTGGGGGCTGACCCACGACGACGAGTCGCTGATCATGAGCGACGGCACCAGCTTCATCCGCTTCATCGATCCGGCCACCTTCCAGGTCAAGCGCGTGCTGACCGTCACCAGCAGCAACTCGCCGGTGGGGGAGCTGAACGAGCTGGAGTATATCAACGGCGAGATCTACGCGAACATCTGGAAGACCGACCGCATAGCGCGGATCGACCCCGGATCGGGGAACGTCAAGGGATGGATCGATCTGGCCGGGCTGCTTCCGCCGGCGCTGCGTAATGGGAAGGAGGACGTGCTCAACGGGATCGCCTACGATGCGGCGGGCGACAGGATCTTCGTGACCGGTAAATACTGGTCGCGGCTGTTCGAGATCAAGCTGAAGCCCTCTGCGCCGATCGCATCGCTCGACCGAGCCGGGGATAGATACCAACGTTGACCTGTACCACAGCACTCCTTGCCCCTTATCCTTATAAGGGGACGCTCGGTCCGGCCGATGCCGCCCGTGCCATGGCCGACGGCGTTCGCCGCTTCTCCCCGCTGATCGGCATCCATGCTCTTCCCCTTGCCGACGGCGGCTCCGGGACGCTCGATGCGCTGATCGGCGCGCGCGGCGGCGAGATCCACAGGCTGCTCGTCCCCGATGCCGCCGGCCGCCGCCGCTCCTGCCGCTGGGGGATGACCGGAAGCGGTGAGGCCATCGTCGAGGCCGCCGAGCCCATCGCGCTGGCGGCTCTGCCGTCGGCGGCACGCCAGCCGGGCTCGCTTACGACGCGGGGGATGGGACTGCTTATCCTCGAAGCGCTCGGCCGCCGTCCATCCTCGCTTATCGTCGGCCTCGGCGATACCGCCACGCACGACTGCGGGCTCGGCATCGGCGCTCTGCTCGGCTATCGGTTCCTCGATGAGTATGGCCGCGGGCTTCCCCCGGTCGGCGCGTCGCTGCCGAGGCTCGCGGCGATCGATGCCTCCTCGGTCCATCGCCCCGATCCCTCCATCCCGATCCATGTCTACTGCGATGTGCTCAACGCTCTGGTCGGACCCGACGGCGCCGCGCTCCGCTTCGCCGGGCAGAAGGGGGCGAGCCGCGCGACGATCGAGCTGCTGGAGCTGGGGGGGATGAAGTTTCTGGAGGCCGTCGAGCGGGATCTCGGGGTGCGGGTCGGCGATCTTCCCGGCGCGGGAGCGGCCGGTGGGCTTGGCGCGGGGCTGGCCGCATTTCTCGGGGGAGGGCTCGAAGGGGGCGCCGACGCGGTTCTCAGGGCCGTCGGGTTCGACCGGGCGCTTGCGGGTGCCGATCTGGTGATCACCGGCGAGGGGCGGCTCGACAGTAAAACGATGCTCGGCAAGGGGGTCGGACGGATCGCGCAACTGGTCGCGGCGGCCGGGAAAAAGCTGCTGGTCGTCGTCGGACGGATCGAAGGGGATCGCGCGGAGTGGGAGGAGCGGATCGGGGGAACTGTCGTCGAGCTTGGCCCGCTCGATCCCACCATCTCGCAGATGGAGAATCTTGCCGGGGGGGTCTATAAGGGGATGGAGCTGATCGTGGCGGGGAGTTGAGCGGGCTTCGGCCGGGGCACATCCCTCCTCATGGAGAGGAAGGATGCGCGGCCGGTCCGGGAAACAGCCTCAGATCGGCTCGTCGTCGCTCTGCAGGTCGGCCAGCGCTTCCTCGCGGCTGTCGTAGATATAGAGAACGCGGTCGAGCTGGGAGATCTTCACGAACGAGAGGAGCTTCTCCGACAGTCCGATGAAGATGGCCGCTCCTCCCTGGTTCTTCATCTCGCGATGGGCCAGCAGCATCGCTCCGAGGCCCGAGCTGTCGCAGTAGACGACTTCCGACAGATCGATGAACAGCACATCGATCCCCGAGCTGGTCTGTATAAGAAGCTCTGCCTTGAACTCGGCGCTGGTGCTTGCGTCGAGGCGATCCTCGTGAAGGCGGAGTGTTGAGTTGTTGTCGTCGTGATCGAGGGTATAGCGCATAACAAGTGAGAGGCGTTAGGCTGAGACTGATCCGTCATCAGCGTTCGTGGTTGCGACGGTACGCCGAGGGGGCCCGTCATGGGCCATCCGCCCGCGTATGGCCCCGAATCTACCACATCGGGCCGACATGCGAAACGGAAGCGCGGGCATCGCGCGGATTTATCATGCCCGCCTCCATACCGCTCTCACTCCCATCGAACCGCCTCGGCCGGAAGCACCCGCGCGGCGCGGAACGCCGGATAGAGCGCCGCCCCGAGCGCCAGCATCAGCGCCGTGGCGCTGATGACCGCCACATCCACCACGCGCAGCTCCACCGGAAGCGCCGGGATGATATATACGGCATTGTTGAGCTCGAAGATCCCGAAGTGGATCTGCACAAGGCAGATCGTCACCCCGATCACCACGCCGGCGATCGTCCCGACCACGCCGATCATTCCCCCCTCGACCAGATAGGTGCGGAGGATCATCCTGTCGCTTGCCCCCATCGTCTTGAGGATGCCGATATCGCGCCGCTTCTCGATCACCGTCATCGTCAGCGAGCCGAGCACGTTGAAGACCGCCACGATGATGATCAGCGAGAGGATGATGAACGCCGCCCAGCGCTCCAGCTCCATCACCGCGAACAGATCGCGGTGCAGATCCTGCCACGACTCCACCCGGTAGGCGGGGCCGAGCGAGCGCGCCAGCTCGTCGCGCACCTCGTTGGCGCGCTCCAGATCCTTCAGCCGCACCTCCACCCCCATGGCCCCCTCGGCGACCCCGAAGATCTCGCGCGCCGTGGCAAGGTCGGTGTAGGCGTAGAACGCGTCGTACTCCTTGTTGGCCGACTCGAACGTTCCGGTCATGACCGACTGGATCATGATCGGCTGCGCGAGCTGCGTCAGCGATTCCTCGAGGCCGGTCTGGCTCAGCACGGTGATCGTATCGTTGATCGCCGCGCGGAGCGAGTAGGCGAGCATCGAGCCGAGCACCATCGGGTGCGGCCTGCGCGGGGTCGGATCGTCGAAGCTGCCGTTGTAGATCTTGCTGCCGAGGCCGATCGCCGTGTTGATATCCTCCTTCCGCATTCCCCTGATCTGTATCGCCTTGACCCCTTTCTGATGGAGGATCACCGAGCGACCGGAGATATACGGGGCCGCCGCGGCCACATCGGGGCGCGACCGCAACTGCGGGAGGATCGAGTCGGGGGTGAGCGTTGTGGCCGTCGCCGGTGTTATCCGGATATGCGGATCGAAGCCGACCAGCAGCCCCCGGACGATCCCGTTGAAGCCGTTGAACACCGACAGCACGCAGATCAGCGCGCCGACGCCGACCTTGATGCCGAGCACCGACAGCACCGAGATGATCGTCACCAGGCTGACGCGGCGCCCCTTGACGATCAGGACGATCAGGGCGATCACCCCGGTCAGCAGATCGAGCGGGGTGGGGAGGAGGATCAGGGCGATGACGGCGTAGATCCCGGCATGTCCCATGCCGAGGAAATATCGTCGTGCGATGTATGATGCAACAGCCATGACGCAAAGCTACTGCTGTGTCGCGAATAACGATGCCGGGCGGCCGCATCTTCGTACTTTTGCCCCTTCATCTATGATCGAGACTTTTCTGATCGTCTCCTGCGCGGTCTACATCCTCCAATACTCCCTCAGCTTCATCGGCCTGCGACGCTCGCATCGCCTGCCCCGTCGCGTCCCTGACCGCTATCCCGCGATCTCGGTGGTGGTGGCCTCGCGCAACGAGGAGCAGAACATCGAGCGCTGTCTCGGGAGGCTCCTGGCGCAGGACTATCCGGCCGAGAGCATGCAGATCGTGGCCGTCGACGACGAGTCCGACGACCAGACGCTGGCGATCATCGAGCGGATGGCGCGCGAGCATCCCGGCCGTATCACCGTGGTCCGCACCCATCCGGAGCAGACCCACGCGCGCGGCAAGGCGCGGGCCATAGCGCAGGGGATGGACCATGCCACCGGCGAGATCATCCTTCTGACCGATGCCGACTGCGCTGCCCCCGCTCCCTGGGCGCGGGGCGTGGTGGAGTACTTCGCCGGCGGCGCGGATCTGTTCGGCGGCTTCACGCTGATCGAGGCGCACGACTATTTCAGCGCGGCGCAGCAGCTCGACTGGGTTCATCTGCAGACGCTCGGCTCGGCGACGCTCGGGATGGGGCATGCCGTCGGGGTGATCGGCAACAACTTCGCCTTCCGTCGCGCCGCCTACGATGCTGTGGGCGGCTATCGCGGGGTGCCGTTCACGGTGACCGAGGACTTCGCCCTGTTTCTGGCGATGTGGCAGAAGGGGTTCCGGGCGGTGTTCCCCTGCGATCGCGATATCAGGATGTTCTCCCGTCCCTGCGATACCCTCGCCGAGGTGCTCCGCCAGAAGCAGCGCTGGGCGCGCGGCGGCACCGAGAACACCGTCCCCGGCTATCTGATCTTCGTCTCGGCGCTTCTGATGCTGATCGCCTTCACGATCGCCCCTTGGATCTCATCCACGGCGTGGTGCGTCGTCTGGGGGATCAAGTTCGCCTGCGATCTTCTGGTGATGGCCCCGAACATGGCGCGCCTCGGGATCGCCGGCCAGCTCCGGTACTTCATCCTCTTCGAGTTCTATTTCATAGCACAGGCGCTCGTGACGCCGATTCTCCTGATGAACAAAACAGTCGTATGGAAAGGAAGAGCATACAGATCATGATGGATCCGACCGATCGGTCTCTTCGCCGGGGCGCGCTCGCGGTACTTCTGCTTATCGTGCTGGCGATGGTCCCGGCCGATCTTGCAGCGCAGGGGGGCGTTGACCCCTCCGTCAGGGGAGAGGCGTCGCTCCCCGAGCGCTCGGGCAGGGCGCTTATGCCGTACGCCGGGAAGTACGAGCCCCGCATCGGCGGCTCGCGCGAGTCGGAGCGCGACAAGCTCCGGCTCGATATCGGCGCCGGGGTCGATCTGTTCGAGATACGCTACACCAAGCCGATCACCGAGACGACGATGGGGATGCCGATACAGGAGTCCCCTTTTCGCAGGGAGGTGGGGCGCCTGTCGTTCGGGACCGAGTTCTTCACCTGGACCCGGCTGCGCGCTGCCGACAACTTCAAGTTTCCCGTCGAGGCGGTCGATTATTATTTCGGGATCAGGGGCCAGATGCATTTCGACGAGCAGATCGTCTCCGATGTCAGGCTCCGCGTGGCGCATATCTCGGCGCATCTGGTCGATGGCGATCCGTCGTTCACCAGCCCCGTACAGCAGTACATGACCTACAGCCGTGAGTTCGCCGATCTGATGGTCGGGTTCATGCCCCTGGTCCGATGGATTTCTCTGGGCTCGAATGACAGAACAGGAGCACGTATCCGCCCCTATGTGGGGGCGCAATGGCTCTTCCATACCATACCCGATACGCTCGGGATGCTGACGCCGTACGCCGGTCTCGACGTGGCGGTGCAGCCGTTCAGGGTTCCTGTGGCGCTTCGCTTCGGCTACGAGGCGCGGCTGAACACCGAGCTGGAGCCGATCGGCGAGCACGAGGTACGGCTGGGCGTCAAGTTCGGCATGATCGATTCGCACGGACTTCTCATCGAGGGGAGCTATTATTCGGGGCGCTCGCACTACGGGCAGCATTTCAGCGAGCGGGAGCGGTATTTCTCGCTCGGCTTTGCGGTTGATTTCTGAACGATCATCTATGGACTCTCAGGAACGTGATTCGATCGCCGATGCCGAGGAGATGCGGAGCGAGGCCGAGGCGCTGCTTGCCCCGCCGGGGCATCGCCGGCGCTACTGGCTCCATATCCTTCTGTTTCTGCTGACGTTCGCCTCCACGACGGTGGCCGGGCTCGATTTCGTCCGCACCACGCCGCTCGAATCGTTCGACGATCTGCTGGCGAACCTCCATCTCGGTCTGCCGTTCAGCCTGCTATTGCTGCTGTTTCTGAGCGCGCACGAGTTCGGGCATTACTTCGCCGCCCGCTATCACGGCGTCGACGCGACGCTGCCGTACTACATTCCGATGCCGATTTTCATGTTCGGAACGATGGGGGCGGTGATCAAGACCCGTTCGGTTGTGCCGAGCCGTCGCGTGATGTTCGATATCGGCGTGGCCGGGCCGCTGGCGGGCTTCGTCGTGGCGCTTTCGTACCTGGTGATCGGCATGCTGACGATGCCGGGGATCGAGTCGCTCTACGCAATCCATCCCGAGTATCGCGGCATGGCGACGCTTCCCGACAACGGCATCCACTACGGCGGCTTCCTTCTCTTCTCCATCCTGAAGGCGATCCTGGTCGCCCCCGACAGATTCTTTCCGGCGATGAACGAGATCTATCACTATCCGCTGCTGAACGTCGGATGGTTCGGGATGTTCGTCACGGCGCTCAACATGATCCCGGTCGGGCAGCTCGACGGCGGGCATGTGATCTATGGGATGTTCGGCCGCCATCAGACCGTCATATCGCGCTGGTTCGTCCGCTTCATGATCTTCGCCGGGCTGGGGGGGATCGGCGCGATGCTTCTCGATGCGACGCGCGGATATGATCCCAGCGGGTTCTATCAGTTTCTGCAGAGCATCTTCGGCCCGCCGATGGAGTGGATCGACGCCAACGCGTCGTGGTGGCTGTACGGCTGGACGGGGTGGCTTCTGTGGGTGGTGATCATCAGGGTGTTCATCAAGATCCCGCATCCGCCGGTTCCCGACGAGACGCCGCTCGACGCCGGGCGCATGGCGATCGGATGGATAGCCCTGGCGATCCTCGTGCTCACCTTCTGCTTCACCGGGATCTACGAGCTGGGCGCGGCGTAGTCGTACCTGCACGGCCGATCCGCACAATGTGGTGAGGCGTTCATGTCATGCCGACACAGCAGGTGAACCATACGGAGCGGGCAGGTATCAGCCCGCTTCCATGCTCCTGGCTCAGGTAGTGTCTCAGTTTGCCGGAGGTTGGTCCGGAGTTATACTCCGGACCCGTCCGCAACAGGGTCGGAGTACAACGCCGACCTAACGTGTGAGCATTCGATAATCAATATCAGCCCGCTCCCATGCTTCTGGCTCACCCCTCCTTGAACTGCACCTCGTAGAGCCGCTTGTAGAGATTCCCCGCCGCCAGCAGATCCTCATGCCGTCCGTATTCGACGATCGCGCCATCCTCCACCACCGCGATGATATGGGCGTGCTTGATCGTCGAGAGCCTGTGGGCGATCACCACCGCCGTCCTGTCGATCAGAAGATTGTTGATGGCCTCCTGCACGAACATCTCCGACTCGGTGTCGAGCGCCGAGGTGGCCTCGTCGAACAGCAGGATCTGCGGGTCGCGCGCCAGTGCGCGCGCGATGGCGATGCGCTGGCGCTGTCCGCCGGAGAGGAGGAGCCCCCGGTCGCCGATCTTCGTCTGATAGCCCCCCGGCAGCCGCTGGATGAACTCGTGGGCGTTCGCGGCGCGCGCGGCCGATTCCACCTGCTCCTGCGTCGCGTTCGGCAGGGAGTAGGCGATGTTGTTGAACACCGTATCGTTGAACAGGAGCGATTCCTGCGTGACGATCCCGAAGAGCGAGCGGTAGCTGTCCAGATCGAGTTCGCGGATATCGACGCCATCGAGATAGATCCCTCCCGAGAGGGGATCGTACAGCCTGATCACGAGGTCCATCAGCGTCGACTTGCCGCCGCCGGAGGGGCCGACCAGCGCCAGCGTCTGCCCGCGCTTGATCGTCAGGGTGACGTCGCGCACCACCGGCTGCCCCGGCCTGTAGGAGAAGCCGACGTTGAGCATCTGCAGCTCGTTGCGGAGCGTCCCGGCCGGCGCCGCGCCGCTGATCACCGTCGGCTGGGTGTCCATCACCGCCAGCACCCGCTCGGCCGCCACGAGTCCGCGCTGGATCGTGGTCGGGATCGAGAAGATCGCCACGATCGGCTGCATGATCGCGAACAGAACGAACAGGAATGTGAACAGCTCATCGGCCCCCATCGCCCCCTGAATCACCTGCATCCCGCCGTAGAAGAGCACCGCCGCCAGCGCGGTGATCGCGAATATCTCGCTCATCGGGTTCATGAAGTTCACCACCGCCGAATGCTTCAGCGACGAGCGGACGTACCACGCCGTCTCCGACTCGAACCTCCGCGACTCATGATCCTCCGCGCCATACCCCTTGATGATTCTGATGTTATGGAACGTCTCCTGCAGCCTGCTGGTGATATCGCTCAGCGCGGCCTGCATCCGCTGCGAATAGCGCTTCACATAGCGGGTGAGCAGGCGTATCAGCACCACCGAGAGGATGCTGGTGGAGAACGCGAGCACGGTGAGCTTCGGGGAGAAGGAGATCAGCAGGGCCAGCATCATCGCCGCCTGCAGCGGCTCCCGTATCACCGAGCCGATAAGCGGCGTCAGCGCGGCGCTCATCGTCGTGACATCGTTGGTGACGATCGAGATAAGGTCGCCGGTCCGGCGCGTGTTGAAGAACCCGATCGACAGCCCGACGATCTTTCTGAACAGCGAGTCGCGGATGTTCTTGATCATCCCCTCCTCGATCACCGTGTTCAGGAGGTAGGTGATGAACTTCACGACGTTCTTCAGCAGGAATATCCCCACCACCAGGATGCAGAGATTCCAGAGCGAGGCGAGCCTGTCGTTCGGAACGATGATGAACGATTCGATCAGATTCAGCATCCCCTCCTTGATGCCGGTGACGGCGGTCGCGCCGGGAACCATCGTCGTACCGCCGGAGGAGCCCCCCGGGAAGATCACCATCATGATCGGCCAGATGATGGCGATGGTCGCGGTGCCGAGCAGCGACAGTATCGCGCTCAGCAGCACCGTCAGCGCCAGCCGCCCGGTGTACGGCTTGAGGTAGGGGAGGAGTCGACGTAGCGTTTTCATGGAGCTGTTGACGGGAAGAGGGAAGAGAGGGTTGCAGCACGGAGGTCGAGAATCGCATCGGCCACCGTTCGGGGGGAGATAGCGCCGAGCGCTCCGTCGCCGCTGATCACGCGGCTCGCCGTCCCCCAGGGGGCCCAGGCGGTCCCGGTGGCCGCCGTGCCGACCAGCATCACGGTCGGCTTGCCGAGCGCCGCCGCCAGATGCACCACCGATGTGTCGGGCGTCATGATCATCGCCGCGCGGTCGAGCATCGCCGCGAACTCGGCATAGCTGCGGCTGATCGGAATCATCGCCGCTCCGCTCCGCGTGGCGATCAGCTCCTGAGGCTCGCGGTCGGCCGGGGCGGCGGCGATCAGCGGCGTCATGCCGGCAGTGCGAAGCTCGCGCGCCAGCCCGGCGAAGTTCTCGATCCCCCAGAATTTTTCAGGCCCGGAGCCGGAGATATTCAGCGCTATCGTGTTCTCCGCTTCCCGGCCGATGAGCCCATCCATCGCGCGCGCCGCCGCATCCCGCGCGGGCTCCGGTATCGCAACCGAGAGCCGCTCGGCCGCCCGCCCCGGCTCCGGCCCGATCGGGTCGATGCCGAACGGCGCAAGCAGCAGCGTGGTCTGGCGGACGATATGCGATGGCGCCTCGGGGCGCTCCACGGCGATATCGTATACCCGGTCGGTGGCCCCGGCAAAGCCGATCTTGATCCGTGCGCGCGACAGCCCCGTCATCAACGCGCCGCTGGCGGAATCCTTCGCCAGCAGGTTGATCGCCACATCGTATCGGTTCCGGCGCATCCACCTGATCGCCTCGATCACCGTCTCGCGCGATGTCCCGAGCATGATCGTCCCATCGAGCGCCGGAAGGATAGGCCCGGCGGCACCGTTCTTGGCCCCCAGAAGGATATCGATCCGCGCCGCCGGGAACCGCTCGCGCAGCAGCGTCATGACGGGAGTGGAGACGATAGCGTCGCCGATGCGGTCGGGGCGTATCAGGAGGATGCGCGGGGCATCGAGCCTCGCCAGATCCCCGGCATCGCCACGGCCGCCACGGAGCAGCCCGAGCGAGCCGATGAAGGCGCGGCGTATACGACGCTCGATATGTTTCTGTAATGAGGCCATGCAGCATTGCCCGACACATTCGGCGATCCGCGCCCGGGGCGATCCCGGACGCTCCATCGTTCACACGCGGACAAATCTAACCAGACGCGCGGCACCGATTCGTTACAGGAGATGAATGGGGGGATATCCCGCCAATGTGCCCGATGAGCGGCCGGCCAGGGGGACCATGTTGCCGGCTGCGCGCCGCATGCCGCCGGTGTATATTTGCCGGCCCCATCGGGGAACCAACCGTGCCATACAGAAGATACGCGTATCAGCCCATGCTCCTTCCGATACTTCGATCGCTCCTGCTTACCGCACTTACTGCTGTCTTCGTGGCAGGGTGCGACCGACCGGCGAAAACTCCGGAAGCTCCCCATACGGCGGTCGATTCCCCGGCGGAGCGTCCCGCCATTTCTTCTCCCGCCGTGGCCCCGCCGCGCGATACGATCGTGGAGGTGAGGCCGGATCTGAAGAAATATTTCGATGAGTTCAACGTGTCCGCCGGCGCGTTCGTGCTCTACGACATCAACGCCAACCGCTATGTGCGCTACAATCCGGAGCGTTGCGCCGAGGGTTTCCTGCCCGCCTCCACATTCAAGATCTTCAACTCGCTGGTCGCTCTGGAAACGGGGGCGGTGCGGGATGAACATGAGGTGATCCCCTGGGATGGCGTGACGCGATGGGTGAAGGAGTGGAACGAGGATCAGGCGATGACCCAGGCGTTCCAGCGCTCGACCGTCTGGTTCTATCAGGAGCTCGCCCGGCGGATCGGGGAGACGCGGATGCGGAGCTACATCGAGCGCGAGAAGTACGGCAACATGGACATCGGCGGGGGAATCGACCAGTTCTGGCTCGACGGCGCCCTCAGGATCTCGGCCGACCAGCAGGTGGGGATGCTGCGAAAGCTGTACGCGGGGAAGCTCGGCTTCTCCGAGCGCTCGATGCGGGTGGTCAGGGAGCTGATGGTGATCGAGCGGAACGATCGCTACACGCTGCGGGGGAAGACCGGATGGACCAAGGGAAAGTTCGGCAACCTCGGCTGGCTTGTGGGCTACGTGGAGAGGGGGAGCAACGTCTACATCTACGCCATGAATCTCTCCACCACCGATCCCGACTTCCCGATGATGCAGGCCCGGCGCGCCATCGCCGGGAAGATCCTGGCCGAGCTCGGGGCGCTTCCCACGGCCGGTGAGTGATGCCGCCGACGGGCGGGCCGGTCAGCCGATGCGGGGAAGGCTGGCCCGTACCGGGGGGGCGATGGGGATTGTCGCGTCGGAGGTCTTCCGCATATCGTGCTGCACCATGATCCTGGTCTGCCGCCAGAGAAGGAAGATGCCGACCACTGCAAGGACGATGAAGACCACCAGCGCGATTCTTGGGGCGTTGTTCTTTACTGCCATACTGCTCTGTTCCTCTACGCAAACGATTCCTTCATGCAAACAATCCGAGCGGACGCCGGCGTCTACCGCAGGTAATACATCAACGGGTTTGGCGTAAGGTAGCATTCCTCGGCGATACGGATGTTGGTGATCATGCCGCTGTCGCGCAGCGCGTACAGCTTCGGCACCATCCTGTCGCGCAGCTCCACGGGGGTCATCGGGTTGATGAAGATGCTGGTTCCCCCCTCGAAGCCCGCCGTCACATTGATCCTCCACTTGATCAGCACATGCCAGGGCATCTTCACCACCGAGTCGAGTGGGCTGTAGTACCATTCCTCGTTGCAGCTTATCTCGGCCCCCATCGCCGCGTGGCAGGCATGCACCAGATCGCTGACGCCGGCCAGCTCCTCCTCGCTGTGCTCGTAGGGACGGGCGTGGTTCGACTTCGAGAAGATCTCGATGGTGGGGAAGCGGTGGCCGATGCCGACGAACGCTATGGCATGATCGTTCTCAGCGAACACCAGGTTGTACATCGCCGCGAAGTTCGTCCCGTACTCGTTGAAGATGTTCGGGTTGTCCTGCAGCATCTTCACCTGGCGGGTGATCGATGCGCCCCACTCGTCGAGTCCCACGAGCTGCTTGTGCAGGTGGTCGAAGCTCGCCCCGGCCGGACGCAGCCAGTTCTGGAATACCGAGACGTAGCGCACATAGCGGTTGCGCTGCATGATCTCCCGGAGCGATTCGACGGTGCTGGCGAAATAGTAGCGATGCTCGTCGTACGTCAGCACGCCGCTCGATACAAGCTCGCGCTCCGATGTGGCATCGGCGCCGTAATGCCTGCGCGCGATGATCAGCTCGTGGCAGCCGCCGAAGAACGGCTCGCTGTAGCGGAGGATCTCCTCCTCGCTGAGCTCTCCCTTGACGCCGTTGCTGAAGGAGCGTTTGAACTCGACGATCTCGGTCAGGTGGTTCATCCCCATCGGGGAGGCGATATAGCGCTCCATCCGTTCGAGCTCATGGGGGGGAGGATGGTAGCCGTAGTTCTTCTTCCAGTAGTCGAGCGTGACGATCTCAAACAGATTCGGCGTCCGCCGGAACTCCGCGACGGTATCGAAATACTGTTCCGGCTGCAGCCCCGTCAGCTCCGTCCAGTTCCCGTCGATCCGTGCCCAGCGCGATTTCTCCGGCGGCGTCTCGAAGTAGCGCTTCTCGCAGAAGGAGCAGACCGCCTTGTGGTCGATCCCCTCGAGCGAGTGCGTTTCCTCGACTCCGTTGACGCCATGATGGCTCGGCTTCGAGGCGCGTCCCGGCACGGCCCACACCTCGTTGCCGGTGAACGGGTTGATCTGCTTGACGGTGCCGTCGGGCATCACGTTGTAGAAGGTCGAGTAGTGCATCGCAATTGGGATCGTTGAAGAGTGACGCGCCGCGCCGCCGGTTGCCCCGCCGGCGCGCCGTCTCCAGCCATGGAACCGAAGATACCGTCCTTACTTCAGATTCAGCCCCGCTTTCAGCAGCTCATCGACCTTCTCCTGCGAATCGGCCTCGGCGTAATAGCGCAGCAGCGGCTCGGTGCCCGAGGCACGGATCAGCAGCCAGCCGTTTTCGACGAAGAACTTGTAGCCGTCGAGCGTGCTGGTGCCCGTCACCGCGTGCCGTCCGAGCTTGCTCACCCCGGCCTTGGCCCGCGCCAGGATCGCATCCTTCTGCGCCACCGTCATCCGCACGTCGCGGCGGCTGTAGCGGTGCGGTCCGAACTCCTCGTCGAGCTCGCGCGAAAGCTCGCCGAGCGTCTTGCCGCGGCGCGCCATCATCTCCAGCAGCAGCAGGCCGTTGAAGATACCATCCCGCTCCGGGATATGGAGGATCGTGCCGAGGCCCCCCGACTCCTCGCCGCCGATGACGATCCGCTCGGTGGTCATCAGCTTGGCGATATACTTGAAGCCGACCGCCGTCTCGTGCATCGTGATGTTGTTCCGCTGGCAGTAGGTGTTGATCATCGTGGTCAGCGAGATCGTCTTGGCGACGGCGCCTTTCTGCTTGCGGTCCTCGTAGAGATACTTCATCAGCAGCACGAACACGCGGTGCGAGTCGATGAAGTTCCCATCCTCGTCGACGGTTCCCAGACGGTCGGCGTCGCCGTCGGTGGCGAGCCCCACGCTGTACTGGCCGCTCTTCATCCCCTCGATAAGCCCGGGAAGATATTCGCCGAGCGGCTCGGGGTGGTCCAGATCGCCGAAGCCGGGATTGAAGCTGTTGTGCAGCTGCGTCACCCCCGGCAGCAGCAGATCCATCGTCTGGATGCCGGAGCCGTGCATCGGATCGTAGAGCACCTTGAAGCCCGCGCCGAGGATCAGATCGAGATCGATCTTCTTCTTGATATACTCGATATAGGCGCGCTTGGCGTCGTAGAGCTTCACGCGCTTCTCCCTGAGAAGATCGGCCAGCTCCGGCAGCGGCTTCACGCGCTTCGGCGGGTTGTTCTCGAGCTTGGTGACGTTGGCCTGCACCTTCGCGATATCCTCGGGGGCCGACGGGCCTCCGTAATCGGCCTTGAGCTTGAAGCCGTTGTACTCGGCCGGGTTGTGGCTGGCGGTGATGATCACGCCGCCGGCGAGCTTCTTCTGCCGCGCGGTGAGCGACACCTGCGGCGTCGAGGAGATCTTGTCGGTCAGGAGCACGGTCATCCCCTCGGCCGCGAAGACGCGCGCCACGATCGCCGCGAAGCGGTCGGAGAGAAACCGCGCGTCGTAGCCGACGACGATCCCACGCTCGGCGTTGGGATGCTTCTTGTAGAACTGCGCCGCCGCGCGCGCCACCAGCGCCACGTTGGCGAACGTGAATTCCTCAGCGATGACGGCGCGCCAGCCGTCGGTTCCGAAAAGTATTGCCATGGATGGAGATCAATGCAAAATGATCGATGCGGCATTCGTCAAGGGGCGCCGCCGGGATATCCTCCGCGTCGCCCCTTCCGAACGTTATCATGTGATAATCGAGCGTCGTCCTGTCGCGTATCTGCCGCCGGATGTTGGACCGGAGCTGCACTCCGGTCCCCACTGTTCCGAATGTCCGATGACATGCCCGGTGTTGTTCCGCTAGGGAGCCGACGTCCGCGGTCAACCGATGCTTATTTCATGCCATGCTGCGATGCGCTCTCAGATGATGCCGCGCGAGAACGCCGACTCCCCGGCGAACTCCGCTGCCGATCCCAGCTCCTCCTCGATGCGCAGAAGCTGGTTGTACTTGGCGATCCTGTCGGTACGGCTTGCCGATCCGGTCTTGATCTGTCCTGCGTTGGTCGCCACCGCAAGATCGGCGATCGTGGTATCCTCGGTCTCGCCGGAGCGATGGGAGATGATCGCCGTGTAGAGGTTCTTCTGCGCCAGCTCCACCACCTCGAGCGTCTCGGAGACGGTGCCGATCTGGTTGAGCTTCACCAGGATCGAGTTGGCGACATCCTCCTCGATGCCTCGCCAGAGGAAGTCGCTGTTGGTGACGAACAGATCGTCGCCCACCAGCTGCACGTCGCCGCCGATCGCCTCGGTGAGCTTCCGCCAGCCCGCCCAGTCGTTCTCGGCCATCCCGTCCTCGATCGAGATGATCGGGTACTTCTCGGTGAGCGTCTTGTACCACTCGACCATCTCGTCGGAGCTCTTGAGCAGCCCGCCGCTCTTGAAGAGCTTGTACTGTCCGTCGGACCACATCTCGCTGGAGGCGACGTCGAGCGCCAGCCATACGTCGTTGCCGGGGGAGTAGTTGGCCGCCTCGATGGCGCGCAGGATCATCTCGATCGCCTCCTCGTTCGACGCGAGCGACGGCGCGAAGCCCCCCTCGTCGCCGACCGCCGTGTTGTAGCCCTTCTCCTTGAGCACCTTGCGCAGCGCGTGGAAGATCTCGGTCCCCATCTGCAGCGACTCGGCGAACGTCTCGGCGCCGATCGGGGCGATCATGAACTCCTGGAAGTCGACGTTGTTGTCGGCATGCCTGCCGCCGTTGATGATGTTCATCAGCGGCACCGGAAGCGTGCGGGCGCTGACGCCGCCGAGATAGCGGTAGAGCGGGAGATGGTGGGATTTCGCGGCTGCCTTGGCGACGGCCATCGAGACGCCGAGAATGGCGTTGGCGCCGAGCTTCGACTTGTTCTCGGTGCCGTCCAGCTCGATCATCATCGCGTCGATCGTCGACTGGTCGGTCGCCGGCAGCCCGGAGATCTCATCGGCGATGGTCTCGTTGACGTTGGCGATCGCCTGCTCCACCGACAGCCCGAGATATTTCTTCGGATCGCCGTCGCGAAGCTCCACCGCTTCGTGTTCGCCGGTCGAGGCGCCCGACGGCACCGCCGCGCGTCCCATGACGCCGCTATCCAGCGTGACTTCGACTTCGAGAGTTGGATTGCCGCGCGAGTCGAGGATCTGCCGCGCGTAAACGTCCTGGATGATCGACATAACTGAATTACCCGGTTCTTGAGTGTGACTGCTGTTCAGGCGGGCAAATAAACCGAAACGGGCGCTCAATTGCAACGACGGGGGAGTAAGGGGTGGTTACATGGGAGAGGGGGATGGGAATGGGCAGCGTTATGGGGCCGACCGGCCTTGCAGGAAACCTCCAGTGAGGATCTCCATCCGGTATACTTTCGGAGTGTGGGGGAGTCCATAGTGGTTTGATACTATGGCTGCTTTCACCTATCATCACCGGCATCGACCGGATCATGGACTGTACTGCAGTGCGGCGCTGTCAACATTAACCTTCGCTCGCTGGCTCCGGGAACCTGTATGGTGAGGGTGCATGGCGATGGGATCGAGCTGCGTGGGAAACTGATCGTTGTGAGGTGAGTACAAACGCCCGTATGGGTGTTCTCGGTATAATGCCCAATAGATTATTGTCGAACAGGGGACTCCATGCGTCTATCCATATTCTTCCTGCTGATTGCCCTGCTGTCGTCGCTGGCGGCCGCGCAACCCGATATCCGCATTTCCCCCCCCGATCCGCCGGAGCCCTGGATGGCCTCGGATATCCTCGTGCAGTCGGGGGCACGTCTGGGGGATACGGCCATCGTCGTCTGGGGGACGACGGCGAACCTGGATGATACGGCGATCGTCAATGTGTTGCAGATGCAGTTGTTCGTTGATACGATCAGCCATGGCGACCGGACTATCATAACCGATCCACAGGCACGACCATACGGCGTGGTCGCGGCGCTAGGGACTGAAGACAGGTTCTTTGTGCTGTGGAATGATAAACGAGCAGGCGCGCCGGGCATGTATCTACGGGCGATCAGTCGGGATGGCACTTCCGGGTCCGCAGAGCTGCTGAGTGCAGGACGGCTTCTTAGCGCTGACTCCTGCCGGCTTGTGCGGATGGTAAACGGCGATCTGCTGTTTATTTGGACCGATATCCGCTCCGGGAAGTCGGCAGTCTATTCACGACTGCTCACACCAACCGGCGAGATAAAAGGGGATGAGCGGAAACTCTCTGATGGCAATGTGAAGGGAGTTCTTTCAACACCGTTGCTGCCGGGCGCATATCTGGTTGATCCGAACGGCCAGGCAATGATAATTACCTCCGATGGCTCCTTACTCCCTACACGTATTCCGGGATTCCGGCTCGATCGTGCCTATCATATCAATACGGATGGATCAATTGCTGTTATTCGTGATTCGGTGCTGAATATCTATCCGTCACTATTTGATAGTGTCGCTGTACGATCGATTCCTCTACCCAGTATCCGCTATGCACTCTTCCCATATGCCACGATCCGCTGGGATTCCGGCACATACGCAGTCACAGTTCCACTATATTTTACTGAATATGCTGTCTCATTTAGAGTGCGGAGGCTGTATCTGCAGCCTGATGGAGAATGGCGTGACTCGACGCTCTATTCGCGCGATCAGAAAGTTGGTTATGATGGGTTCTCGGTAGCGTTCTCCCTGACGCAGCCTCCTCGTATTCAGCATGGATGCAATGGTGTCGACCAGTTCTCTATGATCCTGCATGCAAATCAGTATTATGCTCACGGCAATATCTATCCGGCCGATTTCCCGTTCTATTATAGCGTCGATGCCACGGGGGAATATCAGCAGCTACAGGAGGTTGCCCGGATACCGGATTGTGATATTGAAACATCTCCGGTCGATGTCATGCGCGTTCCGGATAGTACGTTCAGTATCGTCGATGTCGTGCTTCTTCAGGATACATTGGTCATCAAGAAGCGGCTCAGCGCTGATGTAGCTCACCGTCGGGTTCACTACCATCATACATCCCCTTCCATCTTTGTCAGCAACGACTCTCTTGCGATCGCATGGGAATCCGCTCGCCCGCAGCGAACATTCTTTCTTGGGGCTCTCGACCTCGATCGCGATACCGTCGTGGCTCCGAAATCGTTTGTGCCGATACCAATCCCGAACCCGTACACCTCTGTAGCTCCTTTCGGCATTACTGCTCCTGGAGGAAGGCCGATCATTGGGACATCGGTCTATTCTGTTAGTTCTGTAGGCGGCAACTATTGGTCAAATAATAATAGCTACGTACTATATGGCGCGATGCCGAACCGCTGGCTGCCAATAAAGTATTTCACCAATACTTCCGACAAAACGTATGAATACAACAACGATCATTACGCCTATGATCCCAATACGAATATTCTGCTCGGTATTGTAAGCATGGGCTCATTAAGAACCCATGTCTTCGAGATCGATTCGGCCGGGAAACTGATCGGCGATTATCAGGTCCAGCGATTCGGAGCCGTGGCCGTCGCCGGCCTGGCCGAGCATCGGTGGATGCTGATTGATAGTGTGAGCATGAATCTCTACGATGAAAAAGAACTGATGCTGAGCGTGTCACTGGTTAATGCCGCTGGCAGCAGGTTCATGCGGCTGCTGGGGCCGTACCTGCTCCGCTATTATCCCACTATGGGCTACGATTCGGCCGGCCATCTCCGCGATTCCTCGGTGACGTTCGAGCTCTATTATCTCGACTCGCTTCAGGCCGGTGCGATCCGTTCGGTGGTGGTGCGTCCCGCCTCCGGCATGGCCGATCTTGCCGTCGTGCAGCGCCCGTCGGACCGATCGCTGCATCTGCTCAGCGGTGGCGGCGATGGGCTTCATCATATGGTGCTCGATTCGGTGCTCCATCGCAGCGATACCGATTCGGTGGTGAGTGCGACGCGGGGTCGTGTGGCCGCTCCGTCGGGAGTGTTCAGGGGGGATTCGCTGTATCTGGCGTGGGAGGATTACCGCGATGATATGTCGGTGATCTATGGGCGTGCTCTCGGAGGGCTTGCACTGACAGGTGATGGCAAAGGGATGATCGAGAATGATCTGCAAATGCGGGTCTCCCCGACGCCGGCACGCGAGCATGTGGCCGTGGAGTTCTATCTGCGATCGCGCGGCGATGTGGAGATCGAGATCTATGACAGCATGGGGCGATTGATCGTGCAGAATGTTCTCAAGTCGCTCCCGGTCGGTCCGGGACGCTATGAGTGGAACTGCCGTGGAATCCACCCCGGCGCATACTTTATCCGGCTGAGCGGTCCGGACGGAGCGCAGGCCACCAGGAAGGTGATTGTGCTCGACTAAGGTCCCACATAATAGCCGGGGAGCGTGTCGTCCCACAGCTTCGAGGCGAACTCACTGAACCCCTTCGGCGCTCCCTCGAACGTCGCGTCGAAGGTCTTTTCTCCCCCTTCGCGGCCGCCGCCGGGGTTGACGGTGTTGGTGCCACGGATGGCGAATTTCTTTTCGCCGCTGTGCATCATCAGCTTGAACGGGCGCGGGGAGACATCGCACGTCCCCTGGATGTTGTAGATGAACGCGTTCTCGGCGATCCCGTCGCCATCGACATCGGCGACCTTGATCTTCGAGACCAGGCCCTCGCCGTTGTCGCAGTAATTCCCGGCGTTATCCTGGATCTTCCAGAGCAGCCGCGCCGAGTCGGCTTTGTTCAGGTATAGATAGCCGAAGATCTCCTCCCGGCGCTCCTCCTCGCCGTCGGGCTTGGGACGGGAGAAGGTATGCGAGACGATCAGCGTGTTCTCCCCGTTGCCGTCGCGCCAGCGCGCTCCTCCGACGATATCGCCGGTATATCTGTACTCCTCGGGCAGAGTCGTCGGCGAAAATTCCAGCATCGAGATATCCTGGGCCGCCTGAGCTTTGGCCGGCGCCGGTGGCGGGTCGGGCTGCTGCGCAACCGAATCGGTTATCCGTGGCGCGTTGGCATCCTTGCCGCAGGCGCCCGCGCCGAACGCGGTAAATGCGAGCGTCGCGATAAAAAATGCTCTGGTGAACAAAGGCGTTTGTACGGACATCGTCTTCTCCGGCTTGCACGGTAAAAAAAATATCATTGCCAATTTTGGCCGTCCATCCTGCGCAACGAATATCAGCCCGACTGCTGACGGCTGGCCCCGCGAACGAGGAAAACGAGGAACAGGGGAAAGATAACACGCGATCTCCACACCGATCGCCCGAACTGCGGGTAGTGTCTCGGTGTGCCGGAAGGTTGGGCCGGAGTTCAACTCCCGCCCAGCGTATCACGACGATCAAGCTGAGACACTATCCGAACTGCGCCTCGTGGAGCCTGCTGTAGATTCCTCCGGCCGAGAGCAGATCCTCGTGGCTTCCCTGTTCGGTAATTCCCTCTTTGGTCACCACCACGATCCGGTCGGCATTGCGGATGGTGGCGAGCCTGTGGGCGATCACCAGCGTTGTGCGCCCCTCGGCAAGCTCGGCCAGCGACTGCTGGATGGCCGCCTCGGTCTCGGTGTCGAGCGCCGATGTGGCCTCGTCGAGGATAAGGATCGCCGGATTTTTCAGGAACATCCGGGCGATCGCCAGTCGCTGCTTCTGTCCGCCGGAGAGCTTCACGCCGCGCTCGCCGATAAGGGTATCCAGGCCATCGGGCTGCGCCTGGATGACGTCGTCGAGCCGTGCGCGCCGCGCTGCCTCCCAGATCTCCCCCTCGGTGGCGTCGAGCCGGCCGTAGGCGATATTCTCGCGGATCGTCCCGGTAAAAAGAAATACATCCTGCTGCACGATCCCGATCTGCTGGCGCAGCGACCGCAGCGTTATCTCCCGGATATCTTTTCCATCGATCGAGATGCTTCCGGCGTCGATCTCGTAGAAGCGGGGGAGCAGGCTGCAGAGCGTCGTCTTGCCGGCCCCGGACGGTCCCACGAACGCCACGGTCTCTCCCGGCAGGATCGTCAGATCGATATTCGACAGCACCTTTTCTCCTTCGTAGCCGAAATACACACCATCGTAGCGGATATTTCCTTCGACATCCTTCACATCGACGGCGCCGGGGGCATCGGCGATATCGGGGGCGGTGTCGAGCAGCTCGGTGTAGCGCTTGAAGCCGGCGATCCCCTTCGGGTAGGTTTCGATCACCGCGTTGATTTTTTCGATGGGACGGAAAAATATATTCGAGTAGAGGAGGAACCCGATAAATCCGCCATAGCTCAGCTCTCCCTGCAGAACGAACCATGTGCCGCAGACCATCACGAACAGCGAGGCGATCCGCATCAGGATATAGCTGAGCGATGAGTTGGTCGCCATAATTTTATAGGCGCTCATTTTCGTGGAATGATACTGCCGGTTGTTGACGGCGAATAATTCCTTCTCATGCTCCTCGTTGGCGAACGCCTGCACCACGCGGATGCCACCGATATTATCCTCGACCCGCGCGTTGAAATCGGCGACATGCGAGAACATCTGGCGGAATGTCCGCGTCATTTTCGTGTTCGAATAGACCGCCAGCCATATCAGCAGCGGGATGACCAGAAATGTTATCACCGCCAGCTTCCAGTTGATGAACAGCATCAGGCCGAACGAGCCGAACAGCGTCATCACCGCGATAAATACATCCTCGGGTCCATGGTGCGCCACCTCGCCGATCTCCATCAGATCGTTGGTGATGCGGGAGACCAGGCGGCCGGTTTTCTGGTTGTCGAAAAAACGGAACGATAATTTCTGAAGATGCTCGAACAGCTTCCTCCGCATATCCCTCTCGATATTCACTCCCAGCATATGCCCCCAGTATGTCACCACATACTGCAGCCCCGCGTTGAGTCCGTACAGCGCCAGCAGCCCCACGCACGCCCCGAGGATCAGCGACCAGTCCTTCCCCGGCAGCAGCTTGTCGATGAACTGATTGACGACCAGCGGAAACGCAAGCTCCAGCAGCCCCGCAAAGACCGCGCAGGCGAAGTCGAGGATGAAGAGCTTTCTGTAGGGACGGTAGTAGGAGAAGAAGCGACGAATCATGGATGATCCTTATCGGCCAGGAGGGAACAGGAGCATTACAGGGGGGGGGAGAGACGACAGACGGGAGGGAGGCGCTCTCCATCCCGTCCGTGTGCTGCATCATCGGGTCGCGGCCTCAGGCGTTCTGCGGGGCGCGGAAGTCGAACGCGCGCGCATGCCAGGCATCGCGTGCCGGAATCTCCCAGCGTCCGGCGCGAAGGTCGCCGACGCGCCCCACCGTGCGATCGAAGACGATCGTGTCGGGGTCGAGGGCGCCGCTTTCGGCGAGCTGCGCGAATGCGGCGCGGGTGACCGCATGGACGCCATCGGCGTCGCGGTAGGCTATATCGGGGGCATCGATAAGATCGACGCCGAGCGCGGTCCCCATCTCCTTCAGCGCATGCACCAGGCTGTCGATCGAGCAGCCGGAGGGGGGAAGTCTGGATTCATCGACGCCGACCAGGACGAACTGGTTGTGGCGGATCTCAAAGCCGGCCGTCAGATCCTTGCGGTGGGCGGCCCAGCCGGTCACGAAGCGCCCAAGCGCCTCCTCGAGCCGGGCGCTCTCCGTGGCGCTCAGCGTTCGTTCCGCGTTGAAGCTCCAGAGCCGGGAGGAGTCGGGGAGCTCGTTGAAAGGAATCATTCCCATATCACTTCACCATCGTTTAACTGATGATACATCGGTAGCTCAAACGAACATCCCCGCGTCTCGCACGGGGCGAAGCGCGGGGATGCGACGGAAGATCGTGCGATTACGCCAGCGCCTGCGCCACCGGCGTGTAGTCAAGGCCGAACGCCTCGGCGACGCCATCGTGCGTGACGATCCCATCGATGACGTTGAGGCCCGGCAGCAGATCGCTGTTCTGGCGGAGCGCCTCGCGATAGCCGAGGTCGGCCAGCTGCAGCATATACGGCAGCGTGGCGTTGGTCAGGCCGATCGTCGAGGTGAACGGCACCGCGCCCGGCATGTTCGCCACGCAGTAGTGGACCACGCCATCGACCACGTAGGTGGGGTCGGCATGGGTGGTCGGATGGGTGGTCTCGATGCAGCCTCCCTGATCGACCGACACGTCGACGATCACCGAGCCCTCGCGCATCTCCGGGAGCATCTCGCGGGTGATGAGGTACGGGGCCTTGGCGCCCGGGATGAGCACCGCGCCCACCACCAGATCGGCGCTGCGGATCGCCTCGCGGATCGAGTGCGGGGTGGACATCATCGTCTGGACGTTGCGCGGCATCACATCATCGAGATAGCGCAGACGGGTGAGGTCGCGATCGAAGATCGTGACGCGGGCGCCGAATCCGGCGGCGATCTTCGCCGCGTTGGTGCCGACGACGCCGCCGCCGAGGACGATCACATCGGCCGGGCGGGTTCCGGGGATGCCGCCGAGCAGGACGCCGCGTCCGCCCATAGGCTTCTCGAGGTACTTGGCGCCTTCCTGCGTCGCCATGCGGCCCGCCACCTCCGACATCGGGATCAGCAGCGGAAGCGAGCGGTCCGGACGCTGCACGGTCTCGTAGGCGATCGCGATCGAGCGGGTCTTGATGATGGCTTCGGTGAGCTCGCGGCTCGCAGCGAAGTGGAAGTAGGTAAAGAGCACCTGTCCCGGCCGGATCAGCTCGTATTCCGGCTTGATCGGCTCCTTCACCTTGACGATCATGTCGGCCTCGCCATAGACATCGGCGGGGGTATTGACGATCGTGGCGCCCGAGCGCACGTAATCTTCATCCTTGAAGCCCGATCCGACGCCGGCATTGGTCTCGACCAGCACGCGGTGGCCGTTCTTCACCAGAAGCTCAACGCCCGAGGGCACTACACCGACGCGGTTCTCGTTCGGCTTGATTTCGCGAGGTACACCGATAATCATTGTTTGAGAGTGCAATGAGAGAATCAATTGAGGATTGTCGGGATGTCGCGACCGAACGGGTTCGGCGCGGCTCCCGTGCTTTGGAAGAGGACAAATATAGCCTTCCGATCGCTTCTTTCGCCCATCGTGTCTGCGGAGCCGGTGGTGGCTGCCGGGGGGCGGGGCGATCCGGGGGGAGGATAATGAAAAGCCCATCCGGCCGGCCGGATGGGCTTGCGGGCGGCTCGGGCTATGCCTTCACCGCGCAGTAGGTATCGAACGCTTCCTTCAGGTTCTCGGCGATCATCTCCGGGGAGCGTCCCTCGATATGATGACGCTGGATCATATGTACCACCTTGCCGTCGCGCATCAGCGCGATCTGCGGCGAGGAGGGGGGGAAGCCGAGGAAGTACTCGCGTGCCCGCTGCGTTGCCTCGCGATCCTGTCCGGCGAAGACCGTCACGGTGCGGTCGGGAAGGTTCGGATGCTGGAGCGCCGCGCGAAGCGCCGGGCGTGCTCCACCCGCGGCACAGCCGCAGACCGAGTTGACGAACACGAGGGTCGTGCCGCTCTCGGCCATCGCCTTGTCCACATCCTCGGGGGTGAGAAGCTCCTGAACGCCTACACGGGTCAGCTCGTCGCGCATCGGCTGCACGAGGGTCGGATCATACATTGCAAACATTGCCTGCTCCTGAATGGGCTGATGTTAACGAAATATCGTCTGCTATAAACCTATCAAACTTACAGCGTTCCGGGATGACGATAAAGCCCTGAAGCAACGTGTAATACTTTGGCCCGGCTGCAGCGAACGCGATGCCGGAGAAACGTGGACAGCCGGTGCGCTCCGTCGATCGCATGCTCCCGTCCGGTGCCGGTGGCGCTGCGGGATCTGAAGCGTGCCGATAGCCATATGGGCATATGGGGCGGGGCCTCCCGGCCTCCCCGGACGTTGCCGAAACATTACTTGCCAGCGCGGGGGGCAACAGCTAGTTTATGACGATACGGAAGGGGATGGATCATCGTGCCGGTCGTGGCCGGCGGCGAGCTCTGCCGCTCCTTCCCATTGTACGGCGCGAGGGGGGATCATCCCGAGCCATCATTCCTCTTCGGCCGGTCCCTTGACATTGCCCTGCTGGTTATGCTAGATATATCCTCGAACGACGCCCCCGATACCTCTGCGAACGACGTCCCCGATGTTCCGGTGATCTCCGACTTCCGTCACCCGCAGTACTTCATCAATCGCGAGCTGAGCTGGATCGACTTCAACGAGCGGGTGCTGCAGGAGGCCGAGGACCCGACGCAGCCGCTGCTGGAGCGGCTGAAGTTTCTGGTGATCTCCTCGACGAACCTCGATGAGTTCTTCATGATCCGCGTCGCCGGGCTCAACGAGCAGGTCTCGGTGGGGGTGGTGGAGCTTCCTCCCGACGGGCTGACGCCGCAGGAGCAGCTCAAGGCGATCTCCGATCGTCTGCGCCCGCTGGTCAGGCGGCAGGGGAACGTGCTGGTGCACGACGTGCTGCCGAAGCTGGCCGAGGCGGGGATCGTCATCCATCCGTTCGGGCGGCTGCCGGCCGAGGAGCAGCAGCGCCTGCGCGCCTACTTCATGCAGGAGCTGCTGCCGGTGCTGACGCCGCTGGCGATCGATCCGGGGCATCCCTTCCCGCATCTTCTCAACCGCAGCCTCAACCTTGCCCTGGTCATCCACGACCCCCGGAAGCATATCCATCCCGACGAGTTCCATTTCGCCGTCGTGCAGGTGCCGAGCGCGCTCGGACGCTTCATCAAGATCTTCGTCGATCGTCCCGGCGATCAGTACGTTCTGCTCGAGGAGGTGATCGCCGCCAACGCGAGCGCCCTGTTCCCGGGGCTCGACGTGCATGCCAGCTATCCGTTCCGGGTGACGCGCGATGCCGATATCGAGATCTCCGAGGATGAGGCGGAGGATCTTCTGACGATGATGGAGGAGCAGGTGCGGCAGCGGAAATGGGGCGAGGCGGTGCGGCTGGAGGTGGACGACCGCACGCCGCAGAACGTGCGCGATATCCTGATGCACTCGCTGGAGCTCGACCCGAGCGATATCTACCCCATGCATGGCCCCGGCAATCTCGTCGACTTCATGACGCTCTACCGGCTCGACTACCGCGATCTGAAGGACCGTCCCTTCACCAGCCGCGTCCTGGAGAGCTTCCGCGACGAGGAGCGGAGCGTCTTCTCGGTGATCCGCACCGGCGATATCTTGCTGCATCATCCGTACGATTCCTTCTCGAGCGTCGTCGACTTCATCAAGGCCGCCGCGCGCGACCCGAAGGTGCTGGCGATCAAGCAGACGCTCTACCGTGCCGGCGGCGACTCGCCGATCGTGGCGGCGCTGATCGAGGCGGCCGAGAACGGAAAACAGGTGACCGCGCTGGTGGAGCTGAAGGCGCGCTTCGACGAGGAGAACAATATCGTCTGGGCGCGGCAGCTCGAGCACGCCGGCGTCCATGTGGTGTACGGGCTGATCGGCCTGAAGACCCACTGCAAGATGGCGATGGTGGTGCGCAAGGACGATACCGGGAGCCTCCGGATCTATCTGCATCTGAGCACCGGCAACTATAACCCCGCCACCGCCCGCGTCTATACCGATATCGGCTACATCACGGCCAACCCCGATTACGGCGCCGACAGCGTCAACCTGTTCAACTACCTGACCGGCTACGGATCCCCCTCGGTCTGGAAGAAGCTGGTGATGGCGCCGCTCAACCTGCGGTCGCATATCCTCGGGATGATCGAGCGGGAGATCGCCACCAGCACCCCGGAGAATCCCGGCCGCATCATCGCCAAGCTCAACTCGCTGGTCGACGACGAGATCATCCGCGCTCTCTATGCCGCCTCGCAGCGCGGTGTGCGGATCGACCTTCTGGTGCGCGGCATCTGCTGCCTCCGTCCTGGGCTCCCCGGCATCAGCGAGAATATCACCGTCCGCTCGATCGTCGGGCGCTTTCTGGAGCACAGCCGGATCTTCTATTACCGCAACGGCGGCAGCGAGGAGGTCTATCTCGGCTCGGCCGACTGGATGCCGCGCAACCTCAACCGCCGCGTCGAGGTCGTCTTTCCGGTGGAGGACACCGAGGGGCGCAACAGGCTCAAGGAGATCCTGGACGTCTACCTGCGCGACAACGTGAAGATGCGCGAGCTCTGTTCCGACGGCAGCTATGTGCGGCGTCAGCCGGGAGAGGGGGAGGAGCCGTTCAGCGCGCAGGAGTATTTCCTCTCGCAGATCAAGCAGAGCGATCCGGCGGTCGAGGGCGTTCCCCGGCCGAAGCGCGCCGGGAAGGCCGCCGTCCATCGCGGATCGAAATAACGGGGGAGGGACGGGGGAAGCCCGGCTTCCGTCCCCCCGTCCGGCACGACGCGCAATAATCAACGGGGCGATCCACTCTGGCGGGGGATCGCCCCCGGCGTTTGAATAGTGTCGCACGGTGATTGCCGGGCGCTGATCGGCTGTGCCTGAGTTCAACGCCGGCCCAGCATTCAGGCAACCTGCGACACTCCTGGTGTTTGCCGGGGCGGCGTCCACTTCCCGCCTTCTCTGTATATTGCCCGCCGGATGCATGATATTCAAGGATTCATCGCGGCATACGGGGGACTCGGCCTGCTGGTGGTCTCGTTTGTCGCCGCGACGATCGTTCCGCTGAGCTCCGAGATCGCCGTCTACACGGCCCTGAAGCTCGGCATGCCCCCGGTCGAGGTGCTGCTGTTCGCATCGCTCGGCAACTGTCTGGGCGTCCTCTTCAACTACGGGCTCGGACGCTGGGGGAGCGGGACGGTGCTGAAAAAGACGCTTGCCAGCCGCGCCGGACGCCGTGCCCATGCATGGTCGGAGCGGTACGGAAAATGGACCCTCCTGCTCTCCTGGGTTCCGGTGATCGGCGATCCGCTTACGATCATCGCCGGCGTGATGCGGGTGCATCTGCTCTTCTTCGTCGTGGTGACGTTCGCCGTCCGGGTGCTCCGCTACGGAATGATCGTCGCCCTGGCATAGCCATGAAGGATATACGGATGAATATGAACGCACAGAGGCTCAGTCGATGGGAGCGCACGGAATCACAAGGTCCGCTGCGCTTCATCGTGACACGCGGCGTGCTTGGGCTCGGCCTTGCCAGCGCGGTGGTGCTCGGGCTGATGGAGCTGCTGTTCGAGCATACCCCCGGCCGCCCTCTGTTTCAGGATGATGCCGGGCTCGCACGCTTCATCCTCCGGTACGCTCTCTACGCCATCGTGATGGGAAGCGTGTGGGGATGGATGCTCTGGAACAACATGCGCAAGAGCTATCGCAGAACCCTCGACGAGGGGAGCCGGTAGCCGCGAACCGGCCGCGGCATCGGCGCGCGGCCGCCATAGTTATCATACCGAGCCTTCCGTCCGTGGAGGCTGTCTATACCCGAATCAAATCGAACATGAAGCTAGTCACATTCGCATATAACGGGGACGTGCGCGCGCCCCGCATCGGAGCCATCGTCAACGATCGCGTGATCGATCTTCAGGATGCAGCGGCGGCCCACGCCGGCTCACAGGGGGGGAACCTCGCGGGGAGCATGATCGGGCTGCTGGAGTCGGGCGAGGAGGGGCTTGCCCGCGCGCGCGGGATCGTCGAGTGGGCCACCGGGTCGTCCGGGATTCTCGATCGGAGCACGCCGCTGGCCGATACCGTGCTGCTTGCGCCGGTTCCCCGCCCGACGTCGATGCGCGATGGCTATGCGTTCCGGCAGCATGTCGAGGCGGCGCGCCGCAACCGCGGGGTGGAGATGATCCCGGAGTTCGATCAGTTCCCCGTCTTCTACTTCACCAACCATAACGCCGTCACCGGACCCGGTGATGTCGAGGTGATGGATCTGCATCTGCAGAAGCTCGACTTCGAGCTGGAGTGCGCCATCGTGATCGGCCGCGAGGGGCGGAACATCAAGGCCTCCGAGGCCGACGAGTATATCGGCGGCTATACGATCATGAACGACTGGTCGGCGCGGGTGCTGCAGATGGAGGAGATGAAGATGAGCCTCGGACCCGCCAAGGGGAAGGATTTCGCGACCTCGATCGGACCGTATCTCGCCACGCGCGACGAGCTCGCGTCGAAGCGGATCGCCGGGGAGAAGGGGGAGCGCTACGACCTTACGATGGTGGCGCGCGTCAACGGGACCGAGGTCTCGCGCGGCAACCTGAAGGATATGTCGTGGAGCTTCGGCGAGATCATCGAGCGCGCATCCTACGGCGTGACGCTCTATCCGGGGGATGTGATCGGATCGGGGACGGTCGGCACCGGCTGCTTCCTGGAGCTGAACGGATCGAAGATCACCGACAACTGGTGGCTCAAGGATGGCGATGTGGTCGAGTGCGAGATCGAGATGCTCGGCACGCTCGTCAACCGCATCGTCCACGTCGGCTGAGGGATCGGCGGGCCGGGGGAGATCCATCCACCGGCCCGTATCGGCGCCCCGGCGAGCTCGTCCGACGGATTCATCTCCGTACTGCTCCCGGCATGGCGCCCGTCATCATCGGCCGCGCGCGAGCTATATGCCCGCGCCGGCCCATGCGCATCGATGTCCAGTATCTCACTCCAGTCTCAGTCATCCCATTCCACATTCCGGCCGACCTCGCCTTCAGGGTGGGGGAACTCGTGCATATGATCTCATCCCCGGCGATGCTATCATATCGTGGCCGCGACCGCGTCTATGCGGTGAATTCCTCCATGTGACAGATCATAGTCCGAGCGATGCAGATGGTTCGTTATCTGATACTCCTTTTCGTGCTCGCCCTGATCGCGGTTCCGGCTGCCGGGCAGTCGGCCGGCTCCGGGCGATCGTTTATTCTGACCCAGCCCTACGTCACCCCGTCGTCGCGCGGCGGGGCGCCCTCGGTCCGTCTGCTGATAACCAGCAGGAGCGGGGCCGACGTGCAGCTGTACTCTACCGCCACCGGCGCCACGGCGACCTTCACGGTGGCTCCCAACTCCTCGGAGGAGCGGGTTCTCGATAATGCGTCGATTCTGCTGCCGGAGAGCGAGGGGACCTTCCGCAACACCATCCAGGTGAGCAGCAGCGCTCCGGTGACCGCGGCGCTGATGATCGACCAGGATTTCTCGCAGGAGGCCTACAACGCCATCCCCGACACGCTGCTCGGCTTCGAGTATCGGGCCGTCTCCTCGGAGTTCGCCACGCAGGGATCGGTGCTGACGGTGATCGGCATCAGCGATACGACCAGGGTGACGATCACGCCGATCGTCGGCACGCTCGGCGGCCGCCCCGCCAACGTCCCCTTCGTCGTGATGCTCAACCGCGGCGAGGTCTATCAGATGCTCACCCCGAAGTTCGTCGACGTGGATATCACCGGCAGCCTCGTGGTGGGGGATAAGCCGATCGGGGTGGTGGGAGGGGCGCAGTGCGCGCAGCTCCCCTACGGTTATAAGTTCGGCAGCGAGTATACCTGCAATCCGATGATCGAGCAGTTCACCCATGTCGACTCCTGGGGACGCGAGTTCGTGGTCGCCCCCCTGGCCGGACAGCAGGTGGCTCCCTACCGGGTGATCGCTACCTGCGACAACACCGCGGTGCTGATCAACGGACAGGAGGTGGCGCGTCTGAACCATGGCGAGTTCTATGCGTTCGCCGCCGATGCTCTTCTGCGTGTGCAGACCAGCGAGCCCTCCATGCTGATGCAGCAGGTGACCAATACGGCGCAGCGTCTGCAGGATGTCGATCTCCCCAGCGGCGACCCCTCGATGATCATGGTGGCACCGCGCAACCAGTGGCATACCGGCTTCAGCGTTCTTTCCCCATCGCTTGCTCCCCGCCTTACCGATATCTCGCTGACCCATGAGCCCGTGGAGTGGAAGCACTATGTGCAGATCGCCGCGCCGCTGATCGCCGAGGCGAGCATTCGCCTGGACGGGGTGCCGGTGACATGGGTCTCGCGGGTCGATAACGGCAACTATGTGGTCGGGGCGGTCGAGGTGGCGCCGGGCTATCACGCGATCGACGCGTCGATGCCGGTCTGCGCCTCCACGTACGGCTATTCCAGCACCGATGCCTATGGCTACACGCTCGGTGCCGCCACGCACCAGTTCAGGCTCCGCGCCGATGATATCCTCGCGGTCACCTGCAACGACCAGTTCGACACCACATTCCTGATCACCAACGTCGAGTCCGACGATGCGGTGATCACCGGGGCCGAGTTCGTCGGCAACCTCGAAGGTGATGTGCTCTCGCCCGGCTTTCCGTTCACCGTGCCGGCCGGGGGAAGCCTCTATGTGACGGTGCGTCTGAAAAATCTTTTCCTCGGCAAGGACGCCGGCTACCTGGTACTCCGCGGAGGAAGCTGCCGCCGTCGTCTTCTGGCGATGAAGTTCGCGTTCCTGCATACCATCCTCGAGGACGACAGGGCCGCCGGAAGCCTCATCGATTTCGGGACGATGGCTACCAGCATGTCGTTTGTCGACAGCACGATCACCCTCTACAACCGGGGAAATGCGCCGCTCCCCGTCGCGCTGCCGGTTCTGTCGGTGGGGGGGCAGTTCGTGGTGGCCTCGCCGGCATTCCCGCTAGTGATTCCGCCACGTGACTCGGTGAAGGTGACGGTGCGTTTCGCTCCCACCGCCGAGGGGATTCATACCGACACGCTTCTGTTCCAGGGCTGCTCCGACACGTTGCGCGTTCCGCTGAGGGGACGCCGGAAAAGCGGGGCGTATATCGATGCGATCCCCGCCGACTCTGTGCGCATGCTCTGCGCTCCGAAGCTTCCCGATACGCTCCGTGTGGAGATCAGGAACACCGGCGACCAGCCGATGACCATCACCGACGGGAACATCATCGGCGACGCGGCGTCGGAGTTCGGGCTGATCACCTCCGTTGCCGGCGTCACGATCCCTCCCGGCGCCAGCATCACCGTGACGGTGATCTACACGCCGGCCGGGGCGGGGGCGCGTCAGGCCTCGCTCCGCATCGTCAGCAACGCCGTGGATGATCCTCTGCTGCTGATACCGTTCGATGTCCGCAACGATGTGATCAGGCTCGATGCGCTCGACGGGGCGCTCGATCTCGGCGGACGGCTTCTCTGCGACGGCAACCCGCCGGAGGTGGTCCGCTTCGTCAACCGGGGAAATCTCCCGGTCGATGCGATCACCGCGACGCTCGGCTCCGATTCCACCGGGACGGTTTCCCCTGGCTCGTTCGGCGCCGTGGCGGTGGGGGATACCATCGAGCTGATGCTGCAGCTCGGCCCCGATATGCCGCGCGATGTCGCCGATACGATCACCGTGAGCGTGATGCCATGCGGCGATACGCTCAGGATTCCGGTGCGGGCGCGGAGGCTGGAGGCGGCGTTCGATGTGGCGCGCGATACGATCGATTTCGGCATGCTGATGCGGTGCGATTCGCTGCGTGAGATCGCGCTTCCGCTCCATAATCGCGGCGACGTCGCCGACAGCATCGCCATCGATCATCTGCCGGCCGTGCCGGGGCTCGCGATCGTCGATCCCGTTCCGGTGCTGACGATCGGCGCGGGGAAGGATGACAGCCTGCTGGTGCGCTACGTTCCGGTGGCCGACGGACGCTTCCTCGACAGCATCGTGATGATCAGCCAGCCCTGCGCCATCCGGCGCGTCGTGGTGGTGCGCGGGGAGTACGAATCGGCCGTCCCGTCGCTCAGTGCCGACAGCATCGATTTCGGCACATCGGTGATCGGCGCGCCGTCGCGGCGGACCGTCACGATCGGCAATCACTCGAGCGTGCCGCGCAGCTTCGGGGCGCTCGCCATGCCGGGGATCGATTCGATCGTGCGGGCGATCAGGCCGGCGGGGGCCTTTACGATACCGCCGGGGGATTCGGTGGAGATCGAGCTGGAGTATCTGCCGAAGTATGCCTCCGACAGCCTCGACACGGCGATGCTGATCGTCGAGACCGCGCCATGCAGCGATCCGCTGCGGGTGGCGCTCAGAGGGGTCACGCGGCAGGAGGTACAGACGGCCAAGCTCTCATGGCAGAACGGAAGCACGCTGGTGGGAACCGAGACCATCCTCTATCTGAGGATCGACAGCACCGTGCCGCAGGGACAGCTCGACACCTTCAGGCTGATCACCACGCTTCGCTACAACGCGTCGCTCTTCTCGCCGCGCGGCGTGACGAGTCTGGCCGGTCTGAAGATCTCCACCACCGGCGATCGGGTGGTGGCCGGACAGCGCTATCTGACGTTCGATGTGCTGGGCGTCTTCCCGCAGACCGGTCCGATCGTGGAGCTTCGGGTGCTGGCGACGCTCGGGGATACCGACCGCACGCCGCTCGTGGTCGAGGATGTGCTGCTGTCGCGCGTGCCGAGCGGCACGCCGATCACGCTGAGCGATACGGCCGACGGGGAGTTCCAGACGCTCGGCCTCTGTCCGTTCGGTCCGAGCAGGTTCGTTGCCCCCACCACCGGGATGTTCCGCCTGGAGGGAGGGAGGCCAAACCCGATAGCCGGATCGGCGACGATCGAGTTCGAGACGGTCGAGAACGGGCCGACGTCGCTGCGGCTTCTCGACGCGCGCGGGCGCGACGTGGGGACGCTTCTGGAGGGGGATATCCTTCCCGGCATCTATCAGGCGCAGCTCGACGCGAGCATGCTGCCGAGCGGAAGTTACTGGCTGGTGCTGACGTCTCCCACGCAGATCGCCCGCCGCTCCATCATGGTGGTGAAGTAGGGGCGGCGCACACGGGCGCAGGGAGCGAAGAGCGGTAAAACAGATCGCCCCCACTGGCCGATGGCCGGTGGGGGCGATTGTTGAAAGCTTATACAGCCCGAAGATTACATCTTCTTGGCGGTGTCGGTCTTGGTGATCACCGTGTCATGATGCGTGTTCACCGTGGTGTCCACAGCTGGAGGCGGCGTGGTCGGAGCCGGTGCCGGAGCTGCCGACGGCGTGACTGGAGCTGCCGTCGAGTCTGCAGCAGGCATCTCGTTGGTCTCAGTCTTGCTGCCGCAAGCCGAGAAAAGGACGGCCGTGCCGAGGAGCGCTGCAGTGAAAAGTGCGCGAGTCTTCATGGGTAGATGTGTATGAATAGGAAGAGAATGAATATACCGCCGTATGGATATACGGCAGTGTCTGGTTAAATTGACCGGCAAAAATACATGATAAAAATCTCTTTCCCGATAATAATAATTGTAAGCAATCAACAGAGCCCGTTGCCGGGCGCTTCGGCCGGGCAATGGTAACGCCGGAGAAGCCGAGGAGATGCCCATGATACGCCCGGAACAATGGAGTCGCGTGACGCTGGTGGGAGCGGGACGCCTGGGGCGCTCGATCCTCAGAACGATGCCCGATCGCATCGCCGGCGTCGTTCTGCGGGGTCCTGACGCGGCCTCCGATGTGGCCTCGCTCGCCCCGCGCGCGGCACTCCACCATGATCTGGCGTCGTTCGCTCCGGGGGAGCGGGGCGTGGTCTGGATCGTCACCGGCGATGGCGCGATCGGCGGCGTTGCAGGGGCGCTGGCGCGGAGCGGGGCCGACTGGCGCGGGGTGGCTGTGGTCCACTCGTCGGGGGCCACATCGCTCTCGGCGCTCGACCCGCTTGCCGAGGCCGGGGCCATCACGCTGGCGCTCCATCCGAACGGCTCGTTCACCGGCCACGCACCGATACCATCAGGTCTGGTCTGGGGTCTGACCGCCGGTGATCCCCGTGCGCGCGCGGTCGCGGAGGCGCTGCTCGCGGGGCTCGATCCGCAGATCGCCGATATCCCCGATGATCATCGCGCGCTCTATCACGCCGCCGCCTCGGCGGCCTCCAACTACTCGATGGCGCTCTTCGCCATCGCCAGTGATCTCTACCGGCGCGCCGGGCTCTCCGAACAGCAGGCACGCGAGGTCGTATCGCGATTCCTCCTCACGACCGCCGAGAACGGACGGGAGATGGGGCCGCGTGCCGCTCTGACCGGCCCGATAGCGCGGGGGGATATCGATGTGCTCCGGGCGCAGATGCGCGCCGTGGAGCTGTATGCGCCGGAATATCTCGATGTATTGATGGAGCTGGCGGTGCGGACGGCCTGGGTTGCCGCTGATGACCGCGGGGAGAGCCCTCAGAGCGCCGACAGCGGGACGCCGGATGCGCAGAGCGGACAACGTTCGGCGGGGACGGGAGCGTAGGGGAGACGCGCCGCGCATACATCCCGCACCATCATCCGTGTCTTCGCGGTGCGCGCGTCGACGATCGACCCGATCCCTATCAGCCGTGCGTCGGCGCGCCGTATCAGCGCGGCATGCGGGTCGAGCCCGCGATCTTCCAGAAGTATATCCACCACCACGACAACCCGTTCCCCTTCGTGCAGCTCGAACCCCTCATGCAGCGCGGCGCCATCGGCGTCGACGAACACCGTCCGCGCCTCGAGCTGCCGCCCCACCTCCACGGCCGCCGGGATGGCCCCGACCGATGCGGCGACGATCACATGGATATCGAGCTCCAGAAAATGGCGCACGATCTGGTAGCAGAGCCTGCGGTTGTAGGGGGCGAACTGCGTCGCCTTCCCGACCCGCAGCAGCCGTTCGGCGTGCGATCCATCGGGAAGAAGGAAGTGCCCTTCGGTCACGGCACCGGTGGCGACAAGGATATCGATGGGGGAGGCGTCGGCCATGTCAGCGGAGCGTATCGAGGTCGTCGAGCGCCGCCTGCAGCTCGCTGACCGCGTGAAGATCGCCCAGCTTCCTGCCGACGATGATCCCCGCGCCGTACGCCTCCTCGGCCTTGTCCCACTCCTCCAGGGCGGTATGGACCTGGCCGAGCTGGTAGTAGGTCGCCACATAATCGGGATCGAGGCCGCGAAGCTCGTTCAGGTAGTGGTGCGCCAGCCGGTATTCCTTGCGGCTCATATACTCGAGCGCCACGGCGTAACGGCTGAAGCTGTCGTTCGGGTCCTGCTCCAGAAAGGCGAGCATCTGTTCGAGTCGGGACATGGGAAGAGGGGAGTAGTGTGTTGCTATGGATATCGATCGGGGCTGTCGCTGATCTGTGTCGGGGCTCACGGGGGAGAGCACGGCGATCGGGCCGGATGACAGCCACATGGCCGATCGGTTGCCGGACCGGCCATGGGCATGCGGTTGATAGATTGACATCATCACCGAAGCGCGTCTGTACGCCGAATTCTGTCTGCTCCGCGCCATGACGACGCGAAGGAGGCAGCCATTTATCTGGGAGCGCGATCGCTCGCGCCCTCTAGCAGCCTACCCGATGTCGTGATCCTTTCGTTCGGGAGAACCCGATCGGAAGGAGGAAGCGGGCCGCTCCTCGACCGACACCCTATTTGGCCTTGCTCCGCGTGGGGTTTACACTGCCGTCCCGGTTGCCCGGTCCGCGGTGAGCTCTTACCTCACCATTTCACCCTTACCCCGTCCGCGCTCGATCTCAGGAGCAAACGATCGCTCGTCGTGCTGCCGGCGACCGGGCGCGGACGGGGCGGTATCCTTTCTGTTGCACTTTCCGTCGTCTCTCCGGCGCGATCGCTCGCGCCGGATTGGACGCCCAGCCGTTAACTGGCACGCTGCCCTGTGGAGTTCGGACGTTCCTCCGCGATTGCTCACGGCGGCTGCCCGACGCACTCCGGTTGTGATGTCAAAGATCGTTCGGCGCCACCGGGACTAGACCGTCACCGTGTTGGCGATCTCCTCATCGACGATGATGCGGCCGCAGTGCTCGCAGGTGAACAGCTGCTCGAAGCGGCGCATCTCGACGAGGGTCTGCGGCGGGATCGCGCGGTAGCAGCCGGAGCATGCCCCCTTGCGAACCTTCACCACCGCATCCTCGTGCGCAGTGCGGATATGGTTGTAGCGCTTGGTCAGCTCCGGCGAGAGCTGCGTCAGCACCTCCGCCTTCTGCGCGCGAAGCTCGTTGACCTCGTCGGCGTGCGTGTCGCGGATCGTCGTCAGGGTCTCGTTCTTCTCGTCGAGCTCCTTGAGAAGCTCGTCGCGCTGGCGCGAGAGCACCTCGATATCACGGATGAACATCGCCTCCTGCGTGTTGACCGTGGTCGCCGAGCGCTCCATGGTCTGAAGGTCCATCTCGGCCGAGGCGATATCGTTGGTGGTCGCCTCGTATTCCTTGTTGTTGCGGACGGTGCGCAGGCGCTCGTTGAGCATCTTGACCCGATCGCGAAGCTCCTGGGCGGCAATGTCAGAGCCGGAGCGATCCTCGCGAAGCTTGCGGAGCTTGGTCTCCTCAGTAGCCATCGCCGAGGAGAGCTCGTCGATTTTGCGCTGAAGCGTATCAACCTCGGTCGGCAGATCGCCACCTCCTTCGTTGAGCTCGTCGAGCTCGAGATCGATCTGTTGTAGCTTGTAGAGTGCGCGAAGTACTTCTTCCACGATTGATTGCCTCCGTTATGATCTCTGCCTGTGTTGTTCGATTACGTATACCTTACACGATCAGATGCACCGGGTTGGTGGAGTCCTCGAGGGGAACCACCCTGATCGGCGCATCCAGCTTCCTGACGGCGCGCTCCACAAGCAGCGCCAGTCCCCTTACCACGAAAACCTCCGACTCCGCATGGCCTGGATCAAGCGCCGGAATTCGGTCGTTGGCCGCATGAAACCCATGATAGCGGACGTCGGCCGTGATGAACGCATCGGCTCCGGCGCTCACCGCCTGATCGTAGAAGCTCATGCCGCTTCCTCCCACGATCGCCACGCTTCGTACCAGAAGCTCCACCGGCTGGCCGGCCGGGGAGGAGATCCTCACCGCCTGCGCGCCGCATATCTCCCGTACCCGCTTCGCAAGATCATGTAATTCCAGCGCATGGGCAAATTCTCCGATCGCTCCCATGCCCGCTCCCGGCAATCCCCCTTGGGGTCCTCCCTGGGGAACCAGCGGGCGGAGATCCTCGAGCCCGAGGGCGCGTCCCAGCAGAACGCTCGTCCCCTCGGGGTGCGCGTCGAACGCCGTATGGACGATATACAGTCCGATGCGCCTGTCGATCAGATCGATCACCGAGCGCTCGACGCGGCTCCGGCCGGTGATGCGCTCCAGCGACGGATAGATCAGGGGATGGAAGGCGATGATAAGCTCGGCCCCGGCCTCGGCGGCGCGTGCGATGGTCGCCTCATCCACCTCGTAGGCGACGGCGATCGTGCCGAGCTCCCGCTCGGCGGCAAGCACCTGCAGTCCCACCGGATCATCCCGCATCGCCAGCGTCAGGGGAAGCTCCTCGTCGAGGGCGTCTATGAACTCTTTGATCAGCATACGGAGCCCCCTTGCGTTAGTCGGTGCCGAAGCGTTTGAACAGCGGCAGGAGCGACCGTGCCGCCTGTCCAGGATCGTCGAAGCGGTTGACGATCTGAAGCTGGGTCTGCTCGGCCGGCCAGAAGACGATCGGGAGGAGGTCGTTGGGATAGCTGCCGTTGCTTGTATCAAAGCGCTCTACCGAGACGTCCGACCGGTTCCCGATGTAGTACATCCAGGGCCCCTTTCCTTCATGGCGGTAGAGCCCCACATCCTCGTAGTGCTTGAAGTCGAAGGTGAGTTGCCCATTGAGCTTGCCGTTCTCCTCGTAGAGCCGCTTCCGCAGGTTCTGATATTCGGGATAGCTCTCCTCGAACTTCGTCCCCTTCAGATAGCGTTTGACCAGCTCGGCATAGTCATGCGAGCTGTTATCCTTCCCATCTTCCTCGATCGACTTGATGTTGTAGAAGGTGAGCGTGCCGGTGCCGGAGCCATCCGGCTTGATGCTGAAGACGAGTTCCTTGCGCTCGGCGGTAAGGCAGCCGCTGGCGATCAGGGCGCAGCAGAGAAGAAGCAGAGTCGGGAAGAATCGGGACCTGAGGCGAATATTCATACGATCGATGTTACTAGAACTGACCAGGCAGAAGAAGTTGGCAGCGTACGATCCTGGGGAGTAGTATGCGACCGATCGGAAGGGGGAAGCCGGGCGCCCACCGCCGCGATCGCCATATCGACCGAGGCGAAGTCGGCATCATCTCCGATGCCGACTTCGCCGTGCTGTGCGATGTTTCCCGGGAGCGGAGGGCGAGGGACTCGAACCCCCACAGGCGCAAACCCGGCGGTTTTCAAGACCGCTGCAATACCATTATGCGAGCCCTCCGTAAGACCGCACAAAGATAGCAAAACACTCTCGAAATCCAGTTCCTATTGGTAAGAACTTTCATCGGTCCAACCATATGCCCCGCAGCCTGTCGCGCGGCGGGGAGGATCGGCTGCCTATGGATAGACGACGCGGGGCCGTGGAAAATTGGCCCTCCGGGCCCGTGGGAAACGGCGTGGAAAATGTTTTTTCCATCGCCGGGTTTGCAAGCGCGCCCGCCGGAAACGTATCTTGCGCCAAGTCCCTCTCTGGCCGCTATAACGGCCAATTGATATGGTGGTATGTGTTGCCACGCGGCGCCCACGCCACGTCTCCGCTCACGATTCATATTCTGTCGTTTCGTTCGGCTCCTTCGGCGGCGCATTGCGCCTGGCTATGGAGGATGTCGCTACGCGGTCTCCGATCATTCCCTCTGGTCGCGGCTGCGTGTGATGGCGTGATTGTGCGCCGAGGTCCGATGATTCTGCTGCCACATGATTCCTGCCGGGGCATCCTCTGCGTTGCCCATGCATGCGGAATGATGTAAGAATATCCGCCTCTCCATCCAGACACTTCTTTCAACCATCGTTCAGCGCGAAGCGCGTATTGCGTTCACGCCGATGTTGCTACCGCTTCTGGCGGAGCCACTACTACGCCCACCGGGGTCATCTCCGGGCGTCGCACAGCCATGCACTTGCCATATCGTCCGGCGCTTTTCGGGCATCCCTTGTGATGCCGGAAGGTCCTGCGCGGGATGGCCTTACTCACGTAATGGGACCTACAATGCAAGAACCATCGACGGCGAGCAGAGACGAACGACCATCATTCACAGCGCCCCATGCCATACCGTGGCGGCCACAGCACACTTACCAACACTAAGGAGCGATCATGCCAGTTCAGGTTACTTACCCCGGCGTGTATATCGAGGAGATCTCCAGCGGAGCGCACACGATTACCGGCGTGGCAACCTCGATCACCGCGTTCGTCGGGCGCGCAGCCCAGGGGTTGATCGAGGAGCCGATGACCATCTTCGGATTCGGTGACTACGAGAGGGAGTTCGGAGGGCTTTCGCACGACTATCCGATGAGCTTCGCCGTCCAGGACTTCTTCCTCAACGGCGGCTCCCAGGCGATCATCGTTCGCCTGTACAAGACCCCGGCTCCGCCGGCGCCCGATACCCCACCGACCCCGCCGCCAGCCCCGACTCCATCGAAGGTTACCGTCAAGGCCAAGCCCGATCAGCCGGGAACGGGGACGGTAGATACGCCGACGGCCGATACCACCGCCACGGTCACCATACAGCCGCCATCGGGCATCGCCTCGGTCGATCTTGTCGTGCCGCTCGCCACGCTCACGCCAGCGGCGACCCCGGCCGCATCGGCCGCAGCGACTCCGGCCGATGGCTCGGCGCCGGCGGCTCCCGATGCCGATGCCGCGGCCGCGCCGGCATCGCTGCTGACACTGCATGCATCCAGCCCCGGCGTCTGGGGGAACTACCTCTACGCGATGGCCGATACCGACGGCATCACCGACAAGGTTGCCGCGCTCTACGCGGAGTACGGGATCACGCAGGCCGATCTGTTCAATCTCACCGTCTACTACGCAACGCCGAACGGCAAGATCGCCACCGAGCGCTTCATGAACGTCTCGGTGCTGAAGGGGGCCGGCCCTCGCCGTCTCGATCGCGTGCTTGCCGGACAGTCGCTGTATGTCCGCTTCGACAGTGAGGATGTCTCCACGGCGGCTCCCGCCGGCTGGGCCGCCTCGCTGACCGCCTGGCAGGCGTACTATCAGGCCAACAAGAGCACCCGCCTCGACAGGCTTGTCCCGACGCTCCCACGGGCCGCCGGCGGCATCGACAGCGATCTGCTCGATGGGCTGACCTATCTCGGAAGCGAGGATCAGAAGACGGGGATCTATGCGCTGGCGAAGGCCGATCTGTTCAACCTGCTCTGCATTCCTCCCGACTCGCTCGATCCGACCGAGGACGGATGGAATGTTCCCATCGATGTCTATCCCGAGGCGATCGACTACTGCACGCGCCGCCGGGCGATGATGATCATCGATTCGCCGAGCACCTGGACCGACCAGTTCCGCCAGGGGAAGATCACGGAGATCGATCTGGGCTACCTCGGCAACTTCGGTGAGGAGGCGCGCAATGCCGCCGTCTACTTCCCGCGCGTGGTGAAGGCCGATCCGCTTCTGAACGGGCATCTCGGCGTCTTCGCCCCATGCGGCATCATCGCCGGCGTGATGGCGCGCACCGACAGGGAGCGGGGCGTCTGGAAGGCACCGGCCGGACTCGATGCATCGCTCAACGGGATCAACGGACTGGAGGTGAAGGTGACCGATCCGGAGAACGGCGTTCTCAACCCGATCGGCATCAACTGTCTCCGCTCGTTCCCGGTCACCGGTATGGTGGTCTGGGGAGCCCGCACGATGCGCGGCGCCGACCAGCTCGCCGACGACTACAAGTACATCCCGGTCCGCCGCCTGACGCTCTTCATCGAGGAGAGCCTCTACCGCGGCACGCAGTGGGCGGTCTTCGAGCCGAACGGCGAGCCGCTGTGGTCATCGCTTCGGGTGAACATCAACGACTTCATGTCCGATCTGTCGCGTCAGGGGGCGTTCTATTCGTACTACGTCAAGTGCGACAAGACCACCACAACGCAGAGCGACATCGATCGCGGCATCGTCAACGTCGTGGTGGCGTTCGCCCCGGTCAAGCCAGCCGAGTTCGTCGTTCTTCAAATCCAGCAGTTGGCTGGTCAAACCGCATAAGGAGAAACTTCATGCCAGCACCTGAATTCAACGTCAATACGTATCGCTACGATCCGTACAAAAACTTCCGCTTCAAGGTGAAGTGGGATAATAAATATGTGGCGGGCATCAGCAAGGTCAGCGGCCTTACCCGCACCACGCAGGTCGTCACCCACCGCGAGGGGGGCGATCCGAGCACGCCGCGCAAATCGCCGGGACAGTCGGACTTCCAGGCGATCACGCTCGAGCAGGGGGTGACCCACGATATCGAGTTCGAGCAGTGGGCCAACAAGATCTGGGACTACACGAACTCACTCGCCAACCCGGCCGAGCAGATCGTGTCGCTGCAGGATTTCCGCAAGACGATCACCATCGAGCTCTATAACGAGGCGGGGCAGAAGGTGATGGCCTACAACGTCTACCGCTGCTGGGTCTCCGAGTACAACGCCCTTCCGGAACTGGATGGGATGGGGAACGCCGTGGCGATCCGGACGCTGAAGCTCGAGAACGAGGGATGGGAGCGCGATCCATCGGTCACCGAGCCGACCGAGCCACAGTTCACGCTGCCGGCGGGACCGTAAGCGATGCGGGCGTTGTCGGCATACGATGTACTTCGTATCTGGGAGAAGGGGCAGGAGAAGCACGCGCTCGACAGGGCCATGCTTCTTCTGGCCCCGGCCTTCCCCGAACTCTCCTCCGGCGATCTCCGCTCCCTCAGCATCGGCCAGCGCAATCTTCGCCTGCTGATGCTCAGGGAGGGGACGCTCGGGCCGACGCTGAAGGCGTACGTGGAGTGTCCGCGCTGCGGCGACCCGCTGGAGTTCGAGATGAACGCGCGGGATCTCCGTGTGGCCGAACTGCGCGAGGGCTCCGAGGAGCGCTTCCAGCTCCGCAGCGGCGAGTACGAGCTGGAGTTCAGGCTCCTTACCACCGCCGATCTTGCGTCGGTGCTCGGCCGGCCGGGAGTCGGCGCGGCACGGCGTGAGCTCACGCGACGCGCGCTGCTCGGCGTGCGCCGCGATGGAGCCGACGTGCCGAACGATGAGCTGCCGGAGAGCCTGATCACGGCCCTGGCGGAGCAGCTGAGCGAGTGCGATCCGCAGGCGGAGGTCCGCTTCAACCTCAACTGTCCGGCATGCGATCATGGCTGGCGAGCCGGGTTCGATATCGTCTCCTTCTTCTGGGCCGAGCTCGCGGCGCTGGCCGAGCGGTTGATGGATGATGTCCACAGGCTGGCCCGCGCCTATGGCTGGCGCGAGACCGATATCCTCGCGATGAGTGCCGCCCGCCGTCATGCATATCTGGGAAGGCTGTAGCTGATGGATGATTTTCTGACACGGCTTGCCGAGGGGCTGTTCGATCCGTCGGCGGATATCAATCCGTCGCTGGCTCCCCGCTTCGGGCAGGGGCCGGAGATCGCCGGAGAGAGTCTGGGGACCGAGGAGGGGTTCTCCGGGGGAGAGGGGGAGGGGGCGTACTCCGATGCTCCATCGCCGGAATCCGCCGGCACCATCCCGGCCGATGATACACCGCCGTCGCGAAGTGCGACGCCCTCGTCAGACGACGATGAGCCCTCGTCGTTGTTCGCCTCGCCGCAATCATCTCCCGCCATCCCCTCGCTGCGGACCCTGCTGCATTCCACTCCGGCGGGGCCGGGCCCATCGCTCCCCGCCGATCCCGTGATTGTTACGCGCGTCGAGCCGGGCCTTCCGCCACGGCACGATCCGCCCCGTCCATCCGAGCCTCCCCGAACCTCCGTGCAGTCTCCGGCCGGCCTTCCGTCGGAATCATCGTCCGTCGAATCGGCTCGTCAGGAGAACGATATCCCCCAAAGAGACCGATCGGTCTTTTCCGGACCGACGGCGGTTCCGGTCTCCGATATCGGTCCCCAGACGGTTCCGTCGCAGCAGGAGCGCATCTCCGCGATGCCCGGCGACCCCGATGGCTCCGGGCTTCCAGCCGAGCCGGTGCATCCCGGCCGGGAGATCGCATGGCCCGATCTTGCCCGTAGCCAGGATGATTTTGGAGCTGATGCTCCCACGGTTCACGTTTTCTCCCATGATGGCGCGATGCGATCGGCGGAGGATGATTCGCGCTCGGGGTTTGAGAAGAATGAGCCTGGCACTGGCACCGTTTCATCGCTCTTCCCATCATCGGGCGCGGACGGTCCTGTCTCAGTGATGGATGCTTCGGTCCGCCCGGAGATGCCACCGTCATCCATCCCGCGTGAGGTCATACCCCCGGAGGAAATGCATGGGGATGTCTCGCCGTATACGGAGCCGCCTGGTTCGGTGGTCGCCGACATGCCGTTGACGGAGCCGATGCCGGAGGAGAGCCGATCGGCCCGGGATTCAGCACCGGCTGCCATTGAGCCGGGGCGTGGTGATGAAGATGTCGTCCTCTCCGGAGAGATCGTGCCGCGGGCGATGCTTCCGCGCGAGCCCGTCAGAGAGAGCGATCAACCATCGGCGAACCCCGGGGCTTCCGTTCCAGCCGCTTCGGAGGATGGCCCGGTCTCCGGGCAAGCTCATATCGATGCCGGACAACGGCTCGGAGGAGCGGATCGGCCGGCATCGCCGGAGATGTCGTTGCGGTCGGTAGCCGGGGACAGGGAAGAGGATAGTGAAACGGAGAAGATGCGCTTCGAGCCTCGACCGCGATCCGGGGCCGATGAGCTGGAGAGCCAGAAAAAATCCGCCGGCCCGGAAGATATATCGCAGAACGATATATCGATTTCTCATCCGCCGGCACTGGATGCTTCTTCGATCGGCTCGCGGCCACGTCGTGACGATGGGATCGAGCCGATATCGGATGAAGCCGATCGAACGTCTCATGCCGGGCGGAGTTTGAATCGTCCCGGGATGAGGCCCGATGCTTATGACCCATCGCTCCCGCTAGCGTCATCGCAGGCTTCTGATCGGGCGATCGCCGATCCATCGGCCGGCGCTTCGATGGCCGCTGTGCACGTTTCCGGACAAGCTGCCGGGAACGATCGCTCGGATGGAGAGGTCCGGCCGCTTTCCGGGGATGGGTCGCTGGCGCGATCTGGCGATATCGGTGAGCCGGCGGTTGAAGATCGTGCCAGCGAGATGATCGCTGCGACGAGGCACGAGGCGCGATCCGCCGCATCGCAGTTATATCATGATGGCGCGACTTCGGTTGGAGACGATCTCCGCCATCGGGAAGCCTCCCCGGCGGATGGCTCTGCAACGCGTGCCGGGTATACATCTGCCTCGGTGGATGAGGGGCGCGGCCAGCACTCTGTGGCAGCGCTGCCGGTGGATGGAGCGGAGCGATTCCCGGAGCCTCCAGACCGGACGCAGGCTGCTTCGGGGGCTGTGCCGGAGCGTGTGCAAGGTGATGATGCGGCTGCTCCCATGAAGGCTGTGAGCAGATCCGTGGAGCGTACGGACGATGACGGGGCCGTGACTGCTGATCCTGTGGAGCCGGAGAAACATTACCTCGGTCATGCTGCGGAAGATGTGATCCCCGCATCGACGGATCGGGTTGAACATCGCTCTATCCCCGATGCTTCGAGGCGCGACGCTCCGCCAGTCGATCCCATGCCGGAGGATGATGGTTCGCCCGGCATGACTGTTCGACCGAGCGTGGAGCATCGGCACGAGATGGAATCACGTGGGGAGGAGATGGCGCATCCCGGTATCGGTGAAGTTGAGACGCCGCGCGCATCGTCCCCCGAAGCGTCCCGGGAGGGGACGCCGGCACCCGGCACGGCGCGAATTCCCGGACGAACCATGGCGGCTCCCAATGCGGCGTCCCCGCGAAGTCCGGCATCGCCCGGAGAGCAGGTTCCGCTCGCCCCGGAGGAGGGTGAGCGGCGAAGCATCATGCGGCCCGGTGCTCCTGGCGATGTCGACCGGACCGTCACGAAAGCACAGAGCAGGGAGCCATCGGTGCGGCGGAGAGGGACGGATCCGTCGCTGTCGGCGCTGGCCGGTGCGGCCATTACGCTCGCACCCGGCGACGAGACCATGACGAGAACCGGATATCATCCACGGCCTCCATACGTTCGGGGGATGACGGCATTCGCCAGGTCCATGCAGAGCCCTGGCACTCCGACGGTTGGTGAGAAGGTCGTTCCGACGGTTGGTGAGAAGGTCGTTCCGACGGTTGGTGAGAAGGTCGTTCCGACGGTTGGTGAGAAGGTC